>Ga0315281_10012582_pt1 | contig 11515 bp, 7 predicted proteins | sample YL17G07_0_MG_FD_204540 | JGI IMG/M metagenome (GOLD analysis project Ga0315281, IMG submission 204540) | Sediment microbial communities from Yellowstone Lake, YNP, Wyoming, USA - YL17G07_0 | ecosystem: Environmental > Aquatic > Freshwater > Lake > Sediment | place: USA: Wyoming | collected... | reverse complement strand
TAATCATTTTCACGGTGATGCCGGCGGCATGGCACGCGGCGATGGCGCGGATCGCTTCTTCGCGCGGCGGGTCGATCATGCCAATCAGGCCGAGCAGCGTGAGGCCATTTTCCACGTGGTCGAAGCGCAACTCGCGTTGCCCGGCGGCGGCGCTGCGAAATGCCACTGCCAGCACGCGTTGCCCCTGTGCCGCGAAGTGCTCGATGCGTGCGTGCCAGTCGTCACGGCGCAGCGGCCGATCGGTGCCGGCATAACGTTCCAGCGTGCACATGTCCAGCACGCGCTCCGGCGCACCCTTGAGATAAATGAAGTCATGACCCGCGTGGTCGTGGTGCAAGGTGGCCATGAAGCGGTGCTCGGCCTCGAACGGAATCACGTCGACGCGCGGACGCGTTTCCACTTCTAACCGCGCGTCGAGCCCGCTCTTGAGCGCCGCGACCACCAGCGCGCCTTCGGTGGGATCGCCGTCGATCAACCACTGGTTGCGTTCGTTACGCACGCGCGCGTCGTTGCACAGCAGAGCGGCGCGCAGCAGTTCGGCGAGGTCGGGGTGGGCATCGACGTCGACCGTCTGTGCATTGAGCACAAAGGCACCGTCGGGCGCGTAGCCCACGCCGCTCACGTCGTACACATGCTCTGCGGTTGCGATCGACTGCACCGTCATCTCGTTGCGTGTGAGGGTCCCGGTCTTGTCTGAACAAATGACCGTGACACTGCCCAGCGCCTCGACCGCCGGCAGCACGCGGATGATGGCGTTGCGCCGCGCCATGCGCTGCACGCCGATGGCGAGTGTGATGGTGATGACGGCGGGCAAGCCTTCGGGGATGGCGGCCACGGCCAAGCCGACGGCCGCCATGAACATGTCCGCGACCGGTTGATCATGCACGCCCACGCCGATGGCGAACGTGGCGATGGCCAGCGCCATGATCGCGAGCGTGAGCCCTTTGCTGAACGCGGCGATTTTGCGCAGCAGCGGCGTCTCGACGGGTTCCACCGCCGACAGCATTTGCGATATGCGGCCCAGCTCGGTACGGTCACCCGTGGCGACCACCACGCCCCGACCCTGTCCATACGCCACCAACGTGCCGGAGTACGACATATTGCGCCGGTCGCCCAACGCGGCGTCGCCCGCGACCGGCTCGGTATGCTTTTCCACCGGGACGGATTCGCCGGTGAGCGCCGCTTCCTCGACGCGTAAATTCTTGACCTGTGTGAGCCGCAGGTCCGCCGGAACACGGTCGCCGGATTGCACCAGCACCACGTCGCCGGGCACCAACTCCTCGGCCGGGAGTACGCGCGGATGCCCGTCGCGCAGCACCGTCGCCTTCAGCGACAACATGTGCCGGATCGCCGCCAGTGCCTGTTCGGCTTTACCTTCCTGCAGGAAACCCACCAGTGCGTTAATCACCACCACGCCGACGATGACGCCGGTGTCCACCCAGTGGCCGAGTGTGGCCGTGACCAGCGCCGCCGCCAGCAATACGTAAATGAGCACATTGTGAAATTGCAGCGCGAAGCGCAGCAGGGGACCGCGCCCGCGTCGTTCCGACAACTGGTTGGGTCCGTAGCGTTCGCGCCGCTGTCGTGCCTCTGCGTCGGCAAGACCCGTGGGACGACTGCCGAGTTGTTCCAGCACGCGCGCGATGGGCGCGGCATGCGCGGAGTGGTTGGCGGCGACTTCCTGTTGCTCGTTCATGGCGTGATTATCCCTGTGATGGGAGCGAAGCCATCGTTGCGAGAAGCGATGAATTTCCATCGGCTTCCCTGGATTGTAAACCTGCTGGCTTAAGTATATGCGCTGGTGACTGGGGGTGGGTCAGCGTGCCCACCAAGCATAAACGTGCTGGGCAGATTCCAGCGCTCACGTATAATGTTCTGCCCAACTGAACTTGATCCTTCCGGCCCGCAATGAAACGACATCTTCTCGAACTGCTGCAAACCACCGTCGCCGCATTACAAAAAGACAACACCCTGCCCATAGAGGGTGCGCCCGCGGTGCAACTGGAGCGCACACGCGACACGCAGCACGGGGATTTTTCCAGCAACATCGCGATGTTGTTCGCCAAGGTCGCGCGCCGCAAGCCGCGCGAGGTGGCGGAGCTCATCATGGCGCGTTTGCCGCAAATCTCCGACAAAATCGCTAAAGTCGAGATCGCCGGCCCTGGCTTCATCAATTTTTATTTAACGCCCAAAGCGTATCGCGATGTGGTCGGCGACATTCTGGAGGCGGGCGAGGCCTACGGTTATTCGAGTGTCGGCGATGGGCAGCATGTGATGGTGGAATTCGTGTCGGCCAATCCCAACGGACCGTTGCACGTCGGCCACGGGCGCGGAGCCGCGTATGGCGCGGTGGTGGCGGATTTGCTCGCCGCGGTCGGCTTCAAAGTGCACCGCGAGTACTACATCAACGACGCCGGGCGGCAGATGGACATCCTGTGCGCCAGTGTGTGGCTGCGCTATCTGGAGTTAGGCTGCGAAACGTTTACATTCCCGCGCAACGGTTACAAAGGCGATTACGTGTACGACATTGCCGCGGGCTTGCGCCGTACGTACGACGCGAAATTTCAGCATCCCGCCGCGGTTGTATTCAAGGACCAGCCGCTGGACGAACAAGACGACGGCAGCGGCGACAAAGACGCGCACGTCGACGGCTTGATCGCACGCGCCAAACAATTGCTCGGCAAAGACGGCTATCGCATCGTGTTCGACGCGGGACTGAACGCGATGCTGGCCGATATTCGCGGCGACCTGGAAGAGTTCGGCGTGGTGTACGAAAACTGGTTTTCGGAACGCACGTTGTTCGAAAGCGGCGCGGTGAAAAAAGCCATCACGCGCTTGCGTGAGCGCAATTATGTGTACGAGAAAGACGGTGCGTTGTGGTTCCGCTCGATGGATTTCGGCGATGAAAAAGACCGCGTGCTGGTGCGTGAGAACGGTCAGGAAACTTACTTCGCCTCCGACATCGCCTATCACGCCGAAAAACTGGAGCGCGGCTTTGCACGCGTCATCGACGTGTGGGGCGCCGATCACCACGGCTACGTGCCGCGCATCAAGGCGGCGATGCAGGCGCTGGGTGATGATCCGAGCAAGCTCGATGTGTTGCTGGTGCAGTTCGCCATTTTGTATCGCGGCGGCCAGAAGGCGCAGATGTCGACACGTGCGGGGCAGTTCGTCACGCTGCGCGAACTGCGCAAGGAAGTCGGCAATGATGCCGCGCGTTTTTTCTACGTGATGCGCAAATCCGAACAGCATCTGGATTTCGATCTCGATTTGGCCAAATCACAAAGCGCCGACAATCCGGTGTATTACATTCAGTACGCGCATGCGCGTGTGTGCAGCGTGCTGCGGCAACTGGCGGAAAAAGGCGGCAGCTATGACCAGGCACACGGCCTGCAAAATCTGCATTTGCTGACTGAAGAGCACGAGCAAGCCTTGCTGCGCAGCCTGGGACGCTTTCCGGAAGTGGTGGAAACCGCCGCGCTGCAACACGAGCCGCACCAGCTCGCGCATTATCTGCGCGACACGGCTAACGATTTTCACGCTTACTACAACTCGCATCAATTCTTGGTGGATGACGCAGCACTGCGTAATGCGCGCCTGTCATTGACGCTGGCGGCGCAGCGCGTGGTGAGCAACGGTTTGCGATTATTGGGCGTGTCGGCCCCCGAGGTCATGTAACTTGGCGCACGATTACAAACGCAACGCGGCCTATAAGCCCAAGACCAAACTTCCCGGCTGGCTGACGTTTTCGGCCGGGCTGGCCATCGGCCTGTTTGCCGCGTTTATGCTGTATTTAAAGCAGCAGAGCGACAACGAGCATAAGGTGTCAACTCCAACGACCGCGACGACGAGCGCAACCTCAGCGCCGACCGATGCGAAAGACACCACCACGCCCCCGCCACGTTTTGACTTTTATACGATACTGCCTGAGCAGGAAGTCATTATTGCGGATCAGGAGATCAAGGAAACCAAGCCGGTAAAGTCAAAACCTGAAACCGGAAAACACCGCACACCCACCACAACGCCTGCACTCGCAGTAGCTTCGAACACACTATCGGCATCGACCGGCAAGAAAGGCAACTACATCGTACAAGTCGGCGCGTTTAAAAAAGCCGAAGAAGCGGATCGCTTGCGCGCCGCACTGGCGTTGCTGGGCATCGAGTCTTCGGTGCAAGTGGTACGCATCGGAGACAGCGACAGCTTTCACCGCGTGCGCGTTGGACCGTTCGACGATCTCGACAAAGCCAATCGCACGCGCAGCAAACTCAAACAAAATAATTACAATTCGATTTTGTTGCAGGTGAAGAGCTGATCGTCGTGAGAATATTGAAGTTCGCGTTATCACTCAGTCGGAACGATTCATGAGGTACCGCAATGAGCATACCCAAGAAAATTCTCGCAGAAGCATTGGCGCTGTCGCCCACTGGAAAGGTGGAGCTTGTTGATTGTTTGCTGGCAAGCCTGGATGCGCCCGACAAGGAAATCGATCAATTGTGGATGGAAGAAGTGGAACGCCGGATCGATGCGTATGAGCGCGGAGAAATGAAGGCGCTGAAAATCGAAGAAGTTCTTCAAAAATACAAATAGTCGAGCCAATGCAAATCGAGCTGCTCGAAGCGGCGCAGTTGGAGTTGGACCAAGCGATTGAGTTCTACAACAAGGAGCGCACTGGTCTTGGTGATGAATTTCTAACCGAGATATTGGGCGCGCTTGAGCGGATTGCCGGACATCCGGAGGCGTGGCACGGATATTCGAAACGAACACGTCGTTGCCAGACCCGGCGCTTTCCATATGGAATCGTCTATCGGATTTCGGCAACAGTAATTTTGGTGGTCGCGGTTGCGCATCTGCATCGCAAGCCTGGGTACTGGAAAAATAGGCTCACGCCGTAGTCTTGAATTCACAACCCGTTCAGTGGACGCCGGCCACAAAAGGGCGAATAACGGCAGCGCCTCATCCAGCCTGCTTTCATTTCTCAGTCGTGCTTAAGATTGCAACTTGCCAGAAACGATGGCAGCGTATACAGCACTTTTCTGGACTCCAGTTTAGGCATGGCACAACTCTCGCTGCGACACCTCCTTGGCTTGGTCTTGCTCGCAACGCTTGCGGCCTGCAGCGGCGACACGCTGAACAATCCGTATCCGGCCCGCGATAGCCACGCCAATATTTTGTACGAACCGTTTTCCGAACGCCCCAAACATCTTGATCCCGCGCAGTCGTACAGCTCCAACGAAGTGGAGTTCAACGGCCAGATTTACGAGCCGGTGTTGCAGTATCACTATCTGAAACGCCCGTACGAATTGATCCCGCTCGCCGCGACGGCCGTGCCCAAGCCGGTGTATCTCTCCAAGGACGGCAAGTCCTTGCCGGACAATACTGACGCGGCGCAAATTGCGTTCAGCGTTTACGACATCAAGATTCAGCCCGGCATCAAGTACCAGCCGCATCCGGCGTTCGCAAAAGACGAGCAAGGACGCTATCGCTATCATGCGCTCACGCCCGACGCTTTGCAGAACGTAAAAGAGCTGCGCGATTTCCAATTCACCGGCACGCGCGAGTTGATCGCGGATGACTACGTGTACGAGATCAAACGCCTCGCGCATCCCAAGTTACACTCGCCGATTTTTGGCGTGATGGCGGAATATATCGTCGGCTTGCCGGAGTACGGCGAGCTGTTGAAAAAAGAATACGCCAAAGTCGCGCAAGGCAAGGAAGAGGGTGTGTATCTCGACTTGCGGCAGTTTCCGCTCGCGGGCGTGCAGGTGCTTGACACTTATACCTACCGCATCAAAATCAAAGGCAAGTACCCACAGTTGCTGTATTGGCTGGCGATGCCGTTCTTCGCACCGATCCCGCATGAGGCGGATCGATTCTATGCGCAGGCCGGTATGCAGGAACGCAACATCACACTGGACTGGTATCCGGTCGGCACCGGGCCGTACATGCTGACAGTCAACAATCCCAATCGCGAAATGGTGCTGGAACGCAATCCAAATTTCCACGGCGAAACCTATCCGAGCGCGGGCGAGCCGGATGATGCGGCGAAGGGTTTGCTCGCCGATGCCGGCAAGCCGCTGCCGTTCGTGGAGCGCGTCGTATTCAAGCTGGAGAAGGAAAGCATTCCGTACTGGAATAAATTTCTGCAAGGTTATTTCGACACCTCCGGCATCAGCTCCGACAGCTTCGATCAAGCGATTCAATTCAACAGCGCGGGCGACGCCACGCTCACCGACAGCATGCAAGAGAAGGGCATCCGCCTCGAAACCGCGATCGCCACCTCGACCTCCTACATGGGCTTCAACATGCTCGACCCGGTGCTGGGCGGCGACAGCGTACGCGCGCGCAAGCTGCGTCAGGCAGTATCGATTGCGCTCGACTACGAGGAATACATCAGCATCTTTTCTAACGGGCGCGGCATCGCGGCGCAAGGGCCGATCCCGCCTGGCATCTTCGGTTACGTGGACGGTGCGCGCGGCGTAAACACGGTCGTGTACTACTGGGTTAACAACGAGGCGCAGCGCAAACCGCTCGCGGCCGCGTTGAAGTTGCTCGATGAGGCGGGATACAAAAACGGCATCGATCCGGAAACCGGAAATCCGTTGGTGCTGAACTTCGACACACCGTCGGGGTCAGGTCCAGACAGCAAGGCGCGGCTGGACTGGATGCGCAAACAGTTCAAGAAACTCAACATCCAGTTGGTCATCCGCAACACCGACTACAACCGCTTTCAGGACAAAATGCTCAAGGGCAGCGCGCAGCTTTTTCAGTGGGGCTGGAACGCGGACTATCCCGACCCGGAAAATTTCCTGTTCCTGCTCTATGGTCCGAACGGCAAAGTGAAATTCCAGGGCGAAAACGCGTCGAATTACTCCAACCCAAAGTTCGACTCGCTGTTTGAGAAAATGAAAAACATGGACAACGGGCCAGGGCGCCAGGTCGTGATTGATGAAATGCTCGCGATCGCGCGCGCCGATGCGCCATGGATCTGGGGGCTGCATCCGAAGGAGTTTGGCTTGTATCACGCGTGGTTTGCGAACGCGAAACCCAATCACATGGCTAATAACACGCTCAAATACAAACGCATTGATCCGGAATTGCGCGCGCAAAAACGGTTGGAATGGAATGCGCCGGTGACGTGGCCGGTGTGGTTAGTGCTGGCGGTGTTGCTGCTGGGCACGGCGCCCGCGTTTGTGATTTATCGGCGGCATGAGAAGAGGGCGGCGCAATGACTTCTTGGAACCAGTGATGTCGATGAACCAATATGCGTATGGCCAACATGGTTCCCTCCCCCTGCAAGGGGGAGGGTTAGGGTGGGGGTGGTCTATATTTAGCACCCCCATCCTCGGCAACTGCTCCCTGCGTTGCTCTACCTCCTGCATCCATGCAGTCGCAGCCTTCCCCCTTGCCGGGGGAAGGAGACTATTCGTTCAGTCTGCTCGGAGCAGTACGGTTCCGGGCAAGACAATAACCACGAGCGCGGCGCGATGATCGCCTACATCCTGCGTCGCCTGTTGTACGCGTTGCCGATCTTGATCGGTGTGAATCTGATTACCTTCACGCTGTTTTTCGTAGTCAACACGCCGGACAACATGGCGCGCATGCATCTGGGCATGAAACACGTCACGCCCGACGCCATTGAGAAATGGAAACACGAGCACGGTTACGACAAGCCGCTGGTGTTCAACGACGCAGCGTCGGGCGCGCAAGTGCTGACCGACACCATCTTCTTCGAAAAATCCGTCAAGCTATTCGCGTTTGAGTTTGGCAGCTCGGATGAAGGGCGCAACATCGGCAGCGACATCGCGCAACGCATGTGGCCGAGCCTCGCCATCGCGGTGCCGGTGTTGCTGGTGGGCTTGCTGGTGGATATCACGTTTGCGTTGCTGGTGGCGTTTTTTCGCGCGACCTACATCGACCTGTGGGGCGTGGTGCTGTGTGTGGTGATGATGTCAATATCCGGCATGTTTTACATCATCGGCGGCCAGTATCTAGTTAGCAAGCTGCTGCATCTGGTGCCGATTTCGGGTTACGACAGCGGCGTTGACGCCATCAAATTCATTGTTTTGCCGGCCATTATCGGCGTGATCGGCGGCATCGGCGGCGGTGTACGCTGGTATCGCACTATTTTTCTGGAAGAGATCGGCAAGGATTACGTGCGCACCGCGCGCGCTAAAGGCTTGTCTGAAAACGCAGTGCTGTTTCGGCACGTGCTCAAGAACGGCATGATCCCGATTCTCACCGGCGTGGTGGTGGTATTACCGGTGCTGTTCATGGGCAGCCTGATCACCGAATCGTTCTTCGGCATTCCCGGCCTGGGCAGCTACACCATCGACGCAATCAACAGCCAGGACTTCGCGGTGGTGCGCGCAATGGTATTTTTGGGCTCGGTGCTGTACATCGTCGGGCTGATCTTGACTGATATTTCCTACACCCTGGTCGACCCGCGGATACGGTTGGGATGATATGACGCGACCTTACGTAGGGTGCGCCATGCGCACGATTCACTGTTCTCCCCATGCTGGCTATCGTGCGCATGGCGCACCCTACGTACCCGCTACTGGGGCTTTCGAATGGTGAACACCTTCGGCAAACCGCTAGTAGCAGCGCTCACTGCAACCGCCGCAGTATTCACTTTGGCTTGGCTGGCGATGCGCGCCTACGCCGCGCAACCGGTGATGTTATGGACCGACGCGCTGATCTATGTATTGGTGTTTTCCATTCTGCTGTTCTCGTTGTATGCGCGCGCGCACGAACACCTGCGCGCACCGTGGCGCCAGGTCAAACGCCGTCGTTTGGGCATGATGTCGCTGGTTATTTTGCTGGCCTACACCAGTGTGGGCCTGCTCGACTCGGTGCACTTCAAGCTGCAAGTGACGAACGGCGGCGGTCAGCAAAGCGCGGCATCCGGTGAAGTGCTGAGCGTGTTGGACGTGATCGCCACACCGCTGCGCGAACACGATGAAAAAACCTACTCCGCGCCGTTCGCGACGCACGCGTATGTGAAAGAAATGGTGCAGCACGCCGACGGCATGCAGTCGCGTGAATTTCCGCCGCTGAAATTCGGCGGCGCGCATTTAAAAGATCCGGCGCGCGAACGCGGTGCCGACATCACAAACCTTGCGCTGGTGGGTTTGCTGATTGGCTTAGTGATTGCCGCGACCTTGCTGGGTATGCTGACGGCGTGGTTGAGTCGCCGCGAGCACGTCGCGTTCGGTGCAATGCTGCGTCGCGTCGTGCGCGGCGAAACTGCAACGCCCTGGCACGTCGTGCTGGTAACGCTCACGGTAATCATCGTGCTGGTAGCGCTGAGCAGCGTGCTCGCCGGCAAATATCACATCTTCGGCACCGACAAGGTCGGGCAAGATGTGTTCTACGCGTCGCTGAAAAGTATTCGTACCGGTTTGGTTATCGGCACGCTCACCACGCTTATCATGCTGCCGTTCGCGGTGTTGCTCGGCATCATGGCCGGCTATTTTCGCGGCTGGATCGATGATGTCATTCAATATATTTACACCACGTTGAATTCCATTCCCGGCGTATTGCTGATCGCCGCGGCCGTGTTACTGGTGCAGGTGTATTTGCAAACCCAGGGCGAGCGTTTCGATAACATCGAACGCGCCGATCTGCGCCTGCTGTTCCTGTGCATGATCCTGGGCATCACCAGTTGGACCGGCCTGTGTCGATTGCTGCGCGGCGAAAGCCTGAAACTGCGCGAGCTTGACTATATTCAATCCGCCACCGCGCTGGGCGTCGGCCACTTCACCATCATCGGCCGCCACATCCTGCCCAACGTGATGCACATCGTACTGATCGCCGTGGTGCTGGATTTTTCCGGGCTGGTACTGGCCGAGGCGGTGCTGTCCTATGTCGGTGTCGGCGTCGACCCGACCATGAACAGTTGGGGCAACATGATCAACCAGGCACGCCTGGAAATGGCGCGCGAACCGATGGTGTGGTGGTCGCTGGCCGCCGCGTTTGTGTTCATGTTTGTGCTGGTGCTGGCGGCCAATCTGTTCTCGGACGCGGTGCGCGACGCGTTCGATCCACGGCTGCGCGAGCGCGGTTAGGGCAGCGGCCTAGCGACCAGGGCGCGGGATTAGAAAAACAAACCCTCACTGCCATATGCCGACATTTTACCGAGCGGGAAAAACACGTTAGGGATGAGGTGGTCATGTCGACGAATCAGAAAGACCCGGATTCATCAGCAAGTCCAGTCGACGTGAGCCGCGTTTGCACGTCGATGGATGCCCCTTGGGATGAGCGCAATGATAGGCTCACCGATGTGCTTCGATGGAGCGCCGAAAAACCCACCAAAGCCAAGGCGGAGATTCGTCATCTACTCGAACAGGGAATCAACATCAACGCCCGAGACGGAAATCGCTGGCGAGCATTGCGGCTGGCGGCATATTTCCAGGCACCCATGAGCATTCGGAACATGCTGGCTTATGCGAGTCGGGAGGGCAGTGCGCCGGTGAGCACTACAAGCGGCACCGTCGTACTCCATGTTCGTTCAGTCGATAGTGTGCCTGATGACCGTGCTCGGTGTGAGCAATGCGAGCGCGATGTCGCTGCAATCTTTTGTTGCCCGGAACGTTCATTGGGTCATTGTCCATTTGTCGAGAAGTGGAGCAGAAATGTATTTGCAGAACCTTCGCGATGGGTTGTTGTCGTCGCCTGTGTGCTAGTAATAGGCGTTACTTTCGGAAAATCGATGTGGGTAGCTTGGGTGACGCTCGCGTTTCTAGCGATTACGCATGTGTTCTTCGAGACCATTCGGGAAGCGCTGCTTTACAATCCTCAAGCACAAGTCGGACTGGAACGCACGACCGTTGCCGGTCTTGAGTGGAGTTATCGGTGGAGCTGGGAAGTTAGGTTGCCGGTACGTTTTGAGCCGACACCACCGCTGGCTTACCCGTCCAGTATCTCATCGATCTGTTCTCGTGCTTCGATATCAGGGATTCGCGCGAGTAATGTGCCAGCCGTGACAATTTTTCGTGCGGCACTGATTGAACTACTGACTAAACAGTATATCGAGGCCAGCTTCTGCCGAAGCTACGCAGTAACGAGAGCGGAACCCGCGCCAACAGTCGTTGATAGCTACGTCGTCTTGGTCAAGCGACATATGGAAGGATTTAAAAATCTTGGTGAGCTCGAAAAACGAATACTTTTGGCGGTAACCCATTGTTCGGTGCTATCGGTATTGAAGAATTCCACGGAAGGTTGTCACCTATATGATGTAGTGAGGGCTGTGTATAAAGAAGACCAGTCAAATCCAGCAGCATGGGTGGCTGAATTGGTCGCCAGTGATGCTATCGAACGTGGCATTGGCCAAATTAACAAGAAGTGGTCGACTATGAAAATAGTGTGGTCCCCTATCAACCTATCTAGACTGAGAGACGAAGAGAAAATCGCGCAGTCGCTCTCGGAGCAACTCTACGAGATGCATACAGAATTCTCACGCGTGCTGGATATACAAATATCGAGGGCAATTTCGTCAAGGACCGCAGAAAGTGGC
>Ga0315281_10012581_pt1 | contig 11515 bp, 27 predicted proteins | sample YL17G07_0_MG_FD_204540 | JGI IMG/M metagenome (GOLD analysis project Ga0315281, IMG submission 204540) | Sediment microbial communities from Yellowstone Lake, YNP, Wyoming, USA - YL17G07_0 | ecosystem: Environmental > Aquatic > Freshwater > Lake > Sediment | place: USA: Wyoming | collected... | reverse complement strand
GACGAAATTGTTAAAAACGCTAATAACTGGCGAGTAGAAGATGAAGATGGCGAAGATGAAGATTAAAAAAATGCAAAGCGTAACACTTTCAAATAACTTCTCGTAAACTAATGTATGAAACGATTTAACACAGATAGTATAATGACACGCTTCAGGGAGAAGCAACTCAAGAGGAATAAACAGCCAAAAACAAACATCAGTATGACTGAAACTAAAAAGACCTATTCAACCGACAAAGAGATTTATGATTTTTTTGGGGAGAACAAGAAAGCCAGTGCAAAACTATTTGGCGACATTCTTGACCAAGTGAATACTTTCCGAGCAAAAACATCCAATGTTTTCGTTCAGGAAAGTGATGACCAACTTGGAATAATCGTTGATTCCTATGAGGGAGAAGCAAATATAGACACCGCTACGTTTTGGTATGATGATTATCCTGTGTAACACTTTCAAAAACTTTTCCGTAAACTATACTATAAACCAATAAAAATACCTACAATGGCAACCACCACCAAAAAACTTGTTAAAACGCAAGCACAAATTGACAAACTTATTAAGAGTCAAAGGAAAACCGCCACAGAACTTTGCATTACTCTCGCAAAGGATTTGACAGCAAAAATGGGTGCAGATAAACTTCGTGGAGAACTTGAAAGTAATTCTGCTCATTTTGAAACCGAGAATTTTTTTGATGCGGCCGAAACCATTAAGGACGTACCGACTTCTTGGTGTATCGTAGAGGTAACAAAAAATGGTGTTACAGCTAATAATGATGGCACAGATGCGGCGTTTTCGTGGTCGCAACTTGAAACCGAAACCATCGTTAATTTGGCAGATTGCCTTGCAGATATTCACGAAGAAGTGCAGAGCCATATTTGAAATAGTGTAACACTTTCAAATACTTTCCCGTAAACTATAATACAACAAACATCCGTATAACCAACAAAAACAACAGCTATGCCACTATCAACAAACCCAAAACTCGAACTCAAAAACGTAAAAACCTTCAGAGGTATGGAGGGACACGGATTGAACGCTGACCTATATGTTGACGGCAAGAAGGTTTGCTTTGTAATGGACGAAGGAAATGGCGGTTGCTTCAACTATCAGGCACACGGAAAGAATGACATAGAAACAGTGGCGAACAGGCAAATGATTAATGAACTGCACGACTACGCAAAAGGTTTGCCGAAACGACTTATTGCTTTGGGTAATGATAAATTCCTGCCTTTGCAACCTGATTTGGACACGCTTATTGATGACGCTTTTGCTGAACTTGAAAATGGCAAATTTGAAAAGAAGAAAATAAAACTGATGGAAACTGCTATCGTAATCGGAGTTCCAAACGAAAACAGTTATCGCTCAATGAACTTCAAACGTCCACTCAATACCGTGCCACTTGCACAGTTGCAAACCCAAGTAAATGTTTGTAAGATGAGTTGCAAAAAAAGAGAGGGCGAAGTAATCCTTAACACTAACCTGCAAGAACTTGGAATAGTAATATGAATATACGATACCTAAATATATGGGGAGAAGAAACTAAGGAAGTAGCTAAAATCTTAGTTGGCAAAGGTTACAGCGATGCTTATATTGAGGCGGTTATGTGGGCAGGTAGAAACAATGATTCTGTTCACGATATAACACAGGCAGTTCAACAAGCAAGACAAACATCCGTATGAAACAACACACAAACATTTTCCACACCATCAAGCCACTTGATAAAAAGTGTTTTCAGGATAAGCTATCAAAACTTGGGCGCACTTGTGAGTTGGTTGTTCATTGGGGAGAGTACACACTATCTATAATCCTAAACAAAAATGGGGATGGATATGTACTTATGATAATGACGCAGTTCCTTCGCAAATATTGGGAGAGCCACGAATTTAATGATATGGTAGGATTTTACCGACTGATGGCTAAACTCCAATTTATAGAGGGTGGATATGGACACCGTAGGGAGAGTATGAATGATGTTTTTATGGCACTTAAACCACAGCGTAGATTTGAATCATTTGTTTGGAACTATACTGACGAAGCTGACCTACAAAGACAGATAGATAAAATCAATGTTGATGTTGATGGAAGGCAAAGATGTGAAAAACAAGAAGGGGAATATTCGCAGTCAATACCACGAACAGCAGTTTCACTGTAACACTTTCAAAACCTTTTCCGTAAACACAAGAAAACAACCATAATGGTAAAGAAAAAATTCCCAACAACCTACATTATAACTGATGTCAAATATGACACAGACGGATTAAAACTGAAACTTCCAAAGGAATTAAAAATCACAATCCCTGATGAAGTGGATAAAGACTATAACAGCGTAGAACAGTATATCAGCGATGAGATTTCAAATATCACAGGATTTTGCCACAAAGGTTTTGCGACCACGCCCGAAATTCCTGAAGACTAAAAATCAACATTAATAAATAAACATCCGACAGCCGTATGAAACACAGCTACCTAAAACACCGATTTGCCGAAGTGCAGAAGCCATCAACAGACATCAATGAAGCAGAGCCATCGCACCCACCTTAGCTACTCTGAATTTATATACGATTAAATGATTAAAAGTAAAAGACCCTGGCATTGACAACGCCGGGGTTTTTTGCTGTAGACTCGCCCGCAGAACTCTGATGTTCTTGCCCGCCGGCGACGGTGTCTGGGGTATGACGTCAGTTTGTTTAACATCCGGGTATACGTAAAGTTTATACTTGGTTGGAACGGTTCCGGTGTAACACTTTCAAAAACTTTCCCGTAAACTCATATACAAACTAAACACAATGAAAAAGAAAAATTGGATTGTGCGTCTTTATAATGAGGGCAATAAAATATTCGCTAAATGGATTATAAAAGACAGAACGGAACAAGAGGCGCAAAGTGAAGCTGAGAATGAAGTGGACAGGCGTTCTCAATTTGAGGACATTGACGACTGGACAATGATGCCACACAAAAAGAAAAAATAACATCTTGGTGTAACACTTTCAAAATATTTTCCGTAAACTATAACACAACCTAATTAAAATGAGAAAAAGATATAAAAATAAAAAGCGTTGTTGTGCTATGTGTAAAAGCCATAAACGAGGACATTCTAATAGATGGAAATATAAAGACTTGGATACAATATCTCGGTCAGAGAAAGAAATTAAACAACTTGTGTAACACTTTCAAATTATTTTCCGTAAACTATACTATAAACCAAAACACTCAAAACAATGGCAAACAAAACATTAAAATCAGTATCGCTCTACTTCCAAGAAGGAACGTCAGACAAGGAGTATCACATCCAACTTGAAGAAACCAAAGGTGGGCACGTTGTCAATTTCCAATACGGAAGGCGTGGAGGAAATCTAAAATCCGACACAAAGACCCTCATTCCTGTATCTATCGGAGCTGCCGAGCAGTTATACGCCAAACTCTTAAGTGAGAAGTTGCGTAAAGGATATTCCGAAGGCGAAACAAAAGGCAACTCTTTTCAGTAGCGGTTACTGACCCGCAGGGACAGAAGTCAGACACGGATATTAATGATAGGATTTTACCACAACTCCTTAATCCTATTGAAGACCCGCAAGTATATATTGACGATGATAATTATTTAGCTCAGGAAAAATTCAACGGAGAACGCAGAACAGTAGGGCGTACTGATGATTATAAAACAAAAGGTTATAATAAAAAAGGTAAAGAAACACAATTGCCGGGGTCAATCATAAAATCTATCAACAACCAATGTGTTCTTGATTCGGAAATTATTTCAGAAAAATTATATGTGTTTGATATACTTTCTTATCAGGGAGAGAACCTAAAAAAACACGCTTGCAAGGATAGACTTTTGATATTAAATCAACTTACTTTCGGCAAGGCAATTGAAGTTGTAAAAACAGCTTACACAAAAGCTGACAAACAAAAACTATATGACGACCTTATTAAGAACAACGCAGAAGGAATTGTATTCAAGTTGAAAAATTCTCCTTACACAACAGGGCGTCCATCCAGCGGAGGGGCACAATTAAAGCATAAATTTTATCATACTGCAACTTTCATTGTATATAATACTACAAAAAATAAAAGAAGCGTTGGTTTGTCTTTGTTAGAGGGAGAAGCAAAAGACAACGTAAAAATATTTATGGGAAAATGCACCATACCGCCAAACCACGATGTGCCAAACGTAAATGAACTAATCGAAGTTAGATATCTTTATTGCCACAAAGGAGGTGCGGTGTACCAGCCAACATACTTGGGGAAAAGAATGGATTCGGATTTGTCAGATGCTACAATGAAACAAATTGTTTATAAAGCAGAGGGAGAATAATCCACCATGTCTCTTTTTATATGTCTGTTTATATAACCACAAAGTGGTTGTATATTTGTGTGATAATTTAAATGAATAATATCATTTTCTGTTTTAGCTGAATTTATTGGAATAATATGGTCAAAATCCCATCCAAAATTAATTTTACCATTATATTTTCCATAGTTATTCCAATTCATCCAAGGTTCAAATTTCGATTCAATATATAACTTAAACTCACTAAACGAACAGCCAAGTATTTGTTCTGTTTTAGATTTTTTTTGAAAACCATTTTTCTTAAACGTTTTTCTTATAGCACTTCTTATTTTCATCGACAATCTAAATAAGCAATTCTCTTTATATTTTTTTGCGCGAGCTTTATTTCGTTGTTTATTTAGTTTTTCTCTGTTTTTGTTTTCATAAATTTTTTTATATTCTTTATTGTTATTTATCCACTTTCTATTATATTCTTTTATTTCTGTTTTATGAGTCTCTCGATATAGTTGTTTATATATTTTTTTCTCTTCCTTGTGAGTTTTATTATAATTTCTGTTATATTCCTTTATTCTACGCCTATGAGATTTTGTATATTTTTTATTATATTCACTTACTTCTTTTTTGTGTTCTTTCCTATATTTTTTACTACGCTCACGCTCACGTTCTGTATGAGATGTATAATGTTTTTTACGCTTCAATGATTGACAAGATTTGCAGTATATACTTAATTCATCTTTGTATTTTTTATTTTTATGAAACTCCTTAATAGACCTTTCTTCCTTACATTTTGTACAAATTTTCTTTTTCATAATCATTTCTTTTTACTTTGTTCTTCCATAAACTTCTCAATAAGCCGTTCTATCACAGTCGACTTATTAAACATATTTTTATTACACAATTCAAGAAATTCATCTTTAATTGTCTTTCTGAGTACAAAACTCAATTGCTCTCTGTCTGCTTTTTCCATTGTTATATGTATAAATAGTTAAATAAAAGGTAAAATAAGTCCTGTAAGTAATAAAAGTAAATACTTAATGTGTAACACTTTCAAATAATAAACCGTAAACTAATGTATAACAACTAAACACAAAAAAATGAAAAAGAAACTCTTAGCAATATTTGAACAGCAACTCAGACACACAGAAACATTATTTTCTGAGCAGGAAACTGATATGCCGGAAACAGTATCAATCAACGGTCAGTCCTTTATGGTAAGGGCAGACATAAGATAAAAACAATGGCTACTACAAAGGAAAAAGAAATAAAATTGGGCGATTATGAATTTCGTTGCGATAAATGCAAAGAGATTCATAAGATGAGTGCTTTTGCTGTCGCCCAAATAGCAATGCACGTTCCTTTAATATTCACTTGCAAGTGCGGACACAAAACTGAACTATAATAAAACAAACATCCAAATGGAAACCTGCCCAAAAATAGCACTTCATAACAGTAACAAAACTGGTTATGGACTGCATTATCCCGAAGCGTTTAAGTTGGATATGAACCACTACCAAAAAGTTATGCAAGCCAAATGGGAACGTGGTATTCTCAATGAGTCGTGCAATTTATTCCGGGACTTTGATAAGAAAGAACTTCGTGATGGGGACTTCATTGAAGGACACGCCTCAAGAGGTGGATTTAACCGCACAGTATATGGGTTTGTAAAAACCTTAACAGAAGGTTCTCACGCTCACGAAGGATTGAAATACATTGAAGCGTGGGAGGCACATTTCTCTGACACCAAGAGAGGGAGAGAATACACGTTTTTCCCACAGAGATACTACCTCAAAAATATGAGCAGTTTTAGAATAGTTTATAAGAAATATAAACCTGATTAATTCATTAAGCTATTTATATAAAAGACAATATCCTATGTTCCAGTTCTTATCTGATATAAACCACGGAATATTCACAATGGGTTATTTTGTTTTAGCCGTGTTAGTGTTCGCTTACTTCGTTCATAAAAGCAACAAGAAAAATTTAGAAGATTTCTACCGCAAATATCCTAAATACGACCCCCGCAGACATAAGAATCCGCATCCTTCTCACAATTAAGCTACAATCCTTATCATAGCTAATCCAAACCCGCCCAACAGCGGGTTTTTGCATTTTCAGAGTCATTGGCAGCAAACTCAAGATGTAAACTAGAAGCCTGCAGGTCCGGAGTGCCTTCCTGCTGGTCGATTTTATAACAACAGGGTATACGAAAAGTTTACACTTGGTTGGAACGGCTGTTTTAGGATTTTACAAAGTGTAACGAAATCCTTATCTTTGTCGTAAACTAATGTATGAACACAGAGTTAACTATACCCATAGACGATTTCAACCACGAAGTGTTCAGGTTCTATTTTGACGAGAACCGAAGCACTTTATATCTTGATTATTATGGTTGGTATCACCGTGATACAAAGAGGCACGGATGGAAGTGTCAAAAGCATTACGACAGATTAAATGAAAGAGGTTCTGATATAAAGGAAGCAGAGGTTCTCTTATCTGATGCCGTGAAAGAAATGGCAATCAAACAATTCACCGAACGATTAAAAATTGCTAAATGGAGCGAGAGGGGAAACAAATAGAAATTCAGCCATTACCGATTACAGCTTACGGATGCGAGATACTCCGGGTAAAATGTATCCCCGTGGAATCTATAGAAATTGCACAGGACATCATAGCCAAATTAAAAGCTACTATGTCCCCCATCAATACAGCGGTTGGGCTTGCTGCGCCTCAAATAAATTCTAACCTCTCAGCGTTCATTATGCGAAATGGATACTCAAATACAATCATATCTGTTATTAACCCGACAATAGTTAAACGCAACGGACTAACTGAGAATGAAGAAGGATGTTTGAGCATACCTCAAGTATATGGAATAGTTCCCGACAGGAGCAAAGAAATTGAGGTAATGTTCTATGACGAGAATCTAAAAAAGCACAGAATGAAATTTGATAGGTTTGCAGGGAGAATATTTCAGCATGAATTTGACCACCTGCAAGGCGTCCTTTTTACCGACCACATGACTAAGGAAGGGAGAGAAGAAATTGCCGTGAAGCTCGCGGATATCGAATCGGGTAAAATCCAAACTCATTACCCGATGATATTCTCCCCAAAGAAAACATCCTAAGTGTAACACTTTCAAAAACAAAGTCGTAAACACTACTCACAAGCAAAACAAACAATCAACATTCACTAAAACAAAACGAACAATGAACGAAAAGAGCCACACTCACACGCACAACCTCCTTCATCCGACAGAGGTAATGAATCAGGAAGCCGTGATGTATCATCACCATACTGAGCATCTGCTCGAAACCGCAAAGGCAACATCAACAGAAAAAGAACCCGCGAATTAAGATGAAAAAAGAAAAATTTACCCAAAGCCCACAGCTGGGCAACCGAACCCGGGACGGCACTACCCGATAATTTAGTGGGTTAAATATTGAGTTTGATAATGAAAAATGCTCTAAGCAAAGCGGGTTACCGCACACCGAAAGTTAGGACGCCACCAAGGATAACATCCGAGTCGCGTCCTCTTTCATTTTAAACCGGCGTAACACTTCCAAAAACTTTCCCGTAAACTTGGTTATAAGAAACCAAAATATTAACTTTATAAAAACCTTCAACTATGACAGCAACAGGCACAGGACTAAATGAAGACTTGGCAAACGAGGTACTACGCATCAAGGATAACTTGGTAATGTACCCAGACAACCGTCAAAAGCAATCACGTCAACTGACTGTGAGAATAGGAGAAACTCCCGCAGATAAACCTGGAACCGTTACAGAATGGCTTACGCAGGTAATCATCAACCGGGAAAAGCACACTCCTTTGCGTTGGATAACTCCGGTCGCTAAGACAGAAGCTACAATTCCAGCAATGGAGAAACTCACCACAGAACAGAAGGCGTTGCTAAAATCAATGTCGTACAAACCTACCAGCCAGCACAATATGGTTTCATTGGCCACTTGACCTTTCCGCAGAGCCAGTGCCCGCATCATAGCCCAGCATCCTTAAGAAAGATGACTGGGCTTCTTTTTTTGCTCAAAAATCAAGTTTGATGATGACTAAAGTGTACACATGTGAACATCTGCAGTGGACATTTAAATCATCATGACTATGTTTCTACTATCACGGTATACGTAAAGTTTACAGTTGGTTGGAACGGCACCTAACTTACTGAAAATAAGGAACTTTAACAGCGTTCCAACTAAAGGTAAAATCCTCGTATACCACCATTATAAAAACGCTCAATAAGCGCGGGCACTTTAAAGCAGCCGCTCTGGAGTATTTAAACATCTTAAGTATTAAAAACGCATTTTCTTTGTAATAAAGGATAAATGACCTAAATTTGCATCATATTATACAATGCCCGCACCTCTGATTGCTGACAGATATAACACAAAGTGTAACAGAATCAAAAATAAAACCGTAAACTAGATATGAGATACACACCACAACACCCAACAGAAAACCTTCCTATAAGAGAGGAAGTCGCAAATGCACGATTGAACTTGGCACACCTTAATCAGATTGATGAGGTAGCCAAACACGCAGGCGTGCTGCTTCATAGGAGTTTCAATGTACCCGTAGCTGACGGGAATGCTCATTACCAGATAACCCGTGTGAAAAGTAAAACAGTTGTAGTAACTCTGTGTGGAGGAATCTGTTTGGATGATTACTGTGATATGGTTCTCGGAGAGGAATGTGAAATCCCAATTAGAAAGGCAGAGGAACTAGTTGGAAGGAAAGACTCACTTACTAGAATATTTGGATAAGATTTTCCCAAGCGAGTGTAATGAAGCCGTATCCAGAAATGGAACGGCTTTCTTTATTTTAGGCAACCAGTTCCTCAATGAGTTCCTCAACTTTCTCTTCCTTCTTTTCTACCGCAGGTTCTTTTTCTTTGAATCGACTTGCAGCAAAGAAAAGATAAGGCACGCAGTCCGAGAGGTCAATCTCGGCTAATTGAAATCCGAGGATACCGCCTTGCATAGTAAGTTTGGCCGCTTTTATCACGGTGTATTCTTGACCTTTAACTATCCATTTAGATACTGGTATGTCATTGGGGCGAGAACTAGAATCTATGCAAATGACTTTCATTGGACAAATATACGCACTTTTTATACAATAAATCAATACTTGCCGAAAGTTATTCACACCTCATTAACCGGTTACTAGCTCCTGGTCAGACTCCGGAGCTGGTGTTTTTATATAAGAGTGGTATACGAGGATTTTACACTTGGTTGGAACGACGGATGTTTGTATTTAGGATTTATAAAGTGTAACACAATCAAAACCTTTTCCGTAAACTATGGTATGAGAAACTTCAAAATGGGCGATAAAACGATATTTCAGGACAAGCCCAGTCCTGAACTGCGTCGGCTAATAGAGAGTATCCACAAAGCCGAAGAAGACCAAGATTTGGAATTTACACACTCTCCGCACGGTTCTGTCGACAATATGACCGATGCAGAATTTGCAAGACATTTGCGGGTTATGGTCAGACTTCGCAAACAAGCAAAAGAAAGTGAAAATGAGTAACATATTCAAATAATTAACCGTAAACTACTATATAACAAAAAACCGTATGGCAAACCTCTGTTTCAATACCCTGACAATCACTTGTGAAAATGAACACAAGGACGAACTTAAACTCTTTAAGCGTTTGGCAATGGCTAGGGGGATTATTAAAAAGAAGGACTTGGAAGCCAAAAAAACTGAATGGCTGGAAACACAAAAAGAACAATATAAGAAGGAAAACAGATTCGCAGATTGGATAAGGCAAACCGAAATGCCTGCTGAACAGTTTTTTGTAGAGATACTTTTTTGTACTAAAGAAAAGAACGGCAACATCAATATGGGGCATTCTGATATGTCAATGCAAAACATATTACCTTGTCCAATAGAATTATTAAAAGTAACGTGCCCAGTAAGGGCAGAGAACGGAGAAAACACAGCCCAGTTTCGTGCAAGAGTGGAACGTCATGAAGAAAAGTATGGACACAAAGATTGGCACAGTTGGAAGACTTCTAAATGGGGATGTAAATGGGATGTTGATGCTGAAATGCAATTTTCAACTCCAACAAGTGTTCAATATGTGTTTAACTCGCCGTGGTCGCCTCCGACTGCCTTTATTGAAACAGCTTCCGAGAAGTTCCCTAATTTGAAATTTGAACTTGAATATGATGAACCCGGAGAATGTTTCAGAGGAACGGCTTATGCAGAGGGTGGGGAGATGTCTGATGAAGATGAAAGTTATGAACCTACTTGTAATGATTGTGGAGAAAAGTTTGACGAGAATGGAATGTGTCCCTGCGAAAAAGAACATCAAAAAACAAAACAGAATGCTAAAAACAAATAAAAATATAGAACTGGTGGTCATAGGCCGGGGAGAAGCCGGCAGATATGAATACCACGATGTTATAGGAGTAACCGAGTCAGGAGACAACTCCCATCGTGTTACAGTTGAAGTCGGGTTAGAAACTGAAGATATTTATTTTAAGCACAAGGAGAACGCAGAAAGATTCTTAACAGAAAAATAACAATACAAACATCCGAATACCAGCACCAGAGTATGAACAAGATAACAGTAGATAAAAAAATAGAACTTCTTAAAGGTGCAGAAGAAAACCGACTCACTGAAAGCACGGTTAAAAACCTTGCCAATAAAATACGCAAGGAATTAATTGTAGAGGAGAGGTATGAAGATTGCGTTATGGTTACTAAGTTAGAAGAGAAGTTTCTCAACCGATTCAAAAACGACAGGGAGAATATGGTTAGGAATGTTGGTCTTAACAAGAAGGAGATGCAAAACCTTATGGATTTGATTTGATTTTTAGTAACACTTTCAAAAACTTTTTCGTAAACTACAATACAAACATCCGTATAAACAATTAAACAACAGCCATATGAGTGAAATAGCATTTTGTAATCGTGGAGGAATGGATGGTATCCTAACCAACAATACTGAACTCAATGAGTTTGCCACGAACTTAAAAAAGAAATGTTTGGACGAGGTAATCCCACTTCCTAATATGACCTTCAAAGTACAAAAGGAAGCTATTAAGAATTGCGGTGATAACCACGATGACGAGAATGCTCAATTTCTTGTGTAACGAAATCAAATAATATCTCGTATACTATATTAACGGTAACTTTTAATTAAAAGCTACGTTTAAATATTATAGCACAACACCTATGGATGACAAAGAAATTATATTACTCCCTGC
>Ga0315281_10012580_pt1 | contig 11515 bp, 9 predicted proteins | sample YL17G07_0_MG_FD_204540 | JGI IMG/M metagenome (GOLD analysis project Ga0315281, IMG submission 204540) | Sediment microbial communities from Yellowstone Lake, YNP, Wyoming, USA - YL17G07_0 | ecosystem: Environmental > Aquatic > Freshwater > Lake > Sediment | place: USA: Wyoming | collected... | reverse complement strand
CCCGCACGGCCGCACCCTTGCCGCGGTTGCGGCCCAGGCGCACGACTCGGACCGAGAGCCCGGCCGGTCCTGAGAAACCCTCGGCGATGCGCGCGGTGGCGTCGCCGGACCCGTCGTCGACGACGACCACCTCGGCCGGGAGCAGATGCGCCTGGCCCGCAATGTAACCCGCGATTCGGTCGAGCGTGGTGGGCAGCCGGCCCTCTTCGTTGAACGCCGGAACCACGACGGAGAGGCGGGTTTCGCTAGCCACGGCGCCCTTCTCCGATGTCATACTCCGCCAAGCCACAGCAAGGTGAACACCGCCGGCGGGGCATGGAGGCTCGCATGGCGCGCATCCTTTGCGAGTACAAGATTCTCAACATCCGTTCGGAGAACTACCAACTCGACCCCGTGTACGAGCCGCAACTCAACAGCCTGGGAGCCGAAGGGTGGGCGCTGGTGGGCATGACCGCGATCAACTTCAAGACCGGCGCCACGGACCATATCGGCATGGTGTTCAAGCGCCCTCGGGAAGCGAGCGGAAGCTGAGGGTTCCGTCTGCCAGCCTCTCCGCCACGCTCTCCCCCCGGCGCCGGAGCAGCAGCGGGACACCGGCGGCCAAAAACGAAACCAGCCAGTAGAGCCAGAGACGGCACACCCGGCCCCACGGGATCGGCCGCGAGAAGCAGATCCTGACCAGCAGCATGCCGGGGGTCGCGCGCCATCCCCACAGGCATCCCACCGCAAGCACGCTGGCGGCCTCGAGCCCCGCAAGACCAGCCACCACCAGCTGGGCGCCGTTGAGCTCGGCCCCCATCGCCCAAGCGGCACCCCAGGCGCCCGCCACGAGAAGCACCAGGATCCCGGCATCGGCGAGCACGCTGAGCCAGAGACGCCACGTGCCTCCGAAAGGCGAGAGCCTGCGCGGCGCGGGCGCGGGATCCTCGCGGTCCGCGCGAGGGTCTTCCTGACCGTGCTCCCAGACCAGCGGGATGTCGAGTTGCCCTGAGGACGGTGTGCGCGGCGGCATCAGTCCAGCGTCCGAAGCTCAACGTTGCTCACGAAGATCTGGTAGCGCGGGTCAGCCGGGCGGGAAAGGTAGCTCTTGGCGAGCTCCTCGAGCCTCCGTGTCTCGGGATCGGGGCTCTGCTTGGTGAGCTCCATGAGCAGATCATGCCCCTGGGCCACCTGGTACTTTCGCAGCTGCTGGATGGCGGCGTTGAAGGTCGCCACCGCCCAGATCTGCCGCACCTCGGCGTCGTCGGGGTGTTCCTTCAACACCTGTCCCGCGAGATTACGGATCGTCTCCCAGCTGCGGTTGCCTATCCCGTCCGCAAGCGCCAGGATCGCCTGCGAGTACGAGGTGATCTCCGACTGCAGCTTGAGCAGCTCGGGATCGCCCGGGACCCTGGCGAGCCCGTCGCGCAGCAGCCGCATCGCCTTCACCCGGCGTCCGCTGGCCAGTGCATCCGCCACGATCTTGCTGTCCGGAACCTGCTGAGGAGCGGCCTTCGCCTTGAGCTTGCGCTGGTACTCGAGGACGCGCTGGTTGACCTGGTTGGCCTGCTCGCCCTCCGCCTGGCCCTGGAGGCTCTGCAGTAGCTGAACCGCCTCCTGCAGACGCCCTTGTTTCGCGAGCTGCTCCGACTCGGCGAGCGCGTCCGCGACCGCACCGCCTCCACCCGAGAACACCCTGCCCCGCAGCAGGAAACCCGCAACGAGCAGGAGCACGACCACGGCAACGCCGATGCCCAGCCAGGGCAGCGGGATGTAAGGCAGGGGCAGCTTGGCGCGCAGCGCGCGGGCCGGGCGCTCCGCTTCTCGCGGCGGCACGGCAAGCGGTCCCACCGAGGGTACCGCGGCCCCGCCGGTAGAGGGCGCCATGCTCGCGGGCACGAAGTCGTCGCGGAAGAGATCATCCTCTCCGGCCAGCGGGGGTGCTGACGGCGGGGGGGGAGGAGCCGCTGGAGTCTCGAGGCGTTGCAGCATGTCGTGGGCCTCGAGGTGCTGCGGTTGCAGCTTGAGAACCTTCTGGCACAGCGCCCGGGCGTCGTCGAGCCTTTTCTGCGCGAAAGCTTCCCGCGCCTCGTAGAAGTGCTGCTCCGCGGCCCGGTCCATCTCGGCGCGCCGCCGGCGCGCCTGTCCGATGCGGCGCTCGGCCTCGCCGTGCTGTGCGTCGATCAGGTAGATCCGCGACCAGGTGTCGACGGCCGCCTGGAAGTCGCCCCGGTCGAACTCTTCCTGGCCCTGGTCGAGCAGGGCCTGGATTCGATCGTCGGGTGTCTCCGGCTCGGTGGGCTCCTTTGCAGCCTCGGCCTCGGCGCCGAAATCATCGCCGAAGCCCGGGTGGAACTCCATCGCGGCGGCTCCGCTGCCCTCGTCGAAGTGCATTCCGCCCGCGGCGCGTGCCGCGGGCGCGGCGGCTGACGAGGGGGGAGGTTCGGTTGGGCGCGGCGGTGACGGCGGAGCCGCCGGCGCAGGAGGATGGGCCGCAGCCTGCTCGGGTGGCGCCGGCGGGGCAGCCACCACGGGCACAGGCGGAGGCGCCGTGGCCGCCTCTCTCAGGTGGTCGAAGACCTCGAACTCGAACTCCGGCTCGGCCTCGGTTGCGGGCGGTTTCGCCGCGAGCTGCAGACGTCGCTCGAGCACCGCCACCTCGGGGTTTCCGGGGTCGAGATCCTTGGCGAGCTTCAGGAAGCCCCTGGCTTCCTCGGCCAGCCCGGCCTCCAGTGCGTCCCGGACCCGGGTGATGTGGGTCTGGATTTCGCCGGTGGACCGCACCCGGGCCTGCGCCTCGAGCGCCAGCTGCCGCGCCTCCGTGTGCCCGGGCAGCTCGCGCAGCACCGATTGGGCGAGCGCCAGTGCCCCCCGGAAGTCGCGCTGGGCGAAGGCCTGGTGAGCCCTGACCAGCGTGCCATCGATGTCCATGCCGGTGTGCGCCGTCACCTCGCCGATGAGCTGCCCGAGGTCGACCGGGGAGCCAGCGGCGATTGCCTGCTCCAAGCGCTGCGCCGGTGCGAACCTCGGGTCTACCTCGGTGATCGAGCGGAGGATTGTGCGGGATTCCTCGCTGTGGCCTTCGCGGTGGAGGCGCACGGCCTCGGCAAAAGCCGTGAGGACGCGCTGCTGGACGGTGGGGTCGAGAGAGTCATCGCCAGGGTAGGCCATCGGATCATGCTAGCGCCCTGCTTCGGCAGGGTCAACGCGAGCGCAGCCCGAGGGCCCGCAGCTTGCGGTAGAGGTGCGAGCGCTCCAACCCCAGCACCCGCGCCGCCTGTGACATGTTGCCACCACACTCTTCCACTACCCGCTCCACATACTGGCGCTCGAACTGTTCACGCGCCTGTCGCAGCGTGACGAAGGCGCCGTCGCTCCCAGGCAGTGGCCCGGCCGAACGGAGGTCGAGCACCACCGGGGTTATCTCCTCGTCGGCCACCATGATCATGAGGCGCTCCACGAGGTTACGGACCTCGCGCACGTTGCCGGGCCAGTCGTACGCCTGCAGGATCTCCATCGCCGTCGGGCTGACCCGCTTTGGCCTGACTCCGGTTCTCCGGGCGAACTGTCGCATGAACTCCTCGACCAGCAGGGGGACATCCTCGCGCCGCTGATCGAGGCCAGGCACCCTGATCGGTATCACGTTGAGCCGGAAGAGCAGGTCCTGGCGAAACCGGCCCGCGGCGATCTCGTCATCGAGGTTCTTGTTGGTCGCCGCGATGACGCGCACGTCCACCCGCACCTCCTGGGAGCCGCCGAGGCGGGTGAAGCGCGACTCCTGGAGCACCCGCAGCACCTTCGCCTGGGTGAGCAGGCTCATGTCGCCGATCTCGTCGAGGAAGAGTGTGCCGCCGTCCGCGATCTCGAACTTGCCGCGCTTGTTCTCGACCGCGCCCGTGAACGCACCCTTGAGGTGCCCGAAGAGCTCGCTCTCGATCAGCTCGGCCGGGATGGCCGCGCAGTTCACCGCCACGAACGGGGCCTGTGCCCGGCGCGAGTGGAGGTGAAGGAGCCGCGCGACCACCTCCTTGCCGGCGCCGTTGGGCCCGCTGATCAGCACCCGGGAATCGGTTGGCGCGGCCAGAAGGATCTGCCTCCGCAGCTCCACGACCGCGGGCGAGCTACCGGTGAGCAGGGGCTCTTCCTCCCCCCGCTCGACCTTCAGTTGCCGCTCGAGCCGCGCGTGGGCGAGGGCGTTGTGCACGGTCACAAGCACGCGCTCGAGAGCCAGTGGCTTCTCGAGGAAGTCGAGCGCCCCCTCCCGCACCGCGCGCACGGCGAGCTCGGCCGTGGCGTGCCCGGAGATCAGCACGACCGGAAGCTGGTGGCCTGCGGCCCGGAGCTGCCGGAGCGCCTCGATGCCGTCGATTCCCGGCAGCCAGACGTCGAGCAGCACCAGGTCGAAAATCTCGCGGGCCACCGCCGCCAGCGCCTCCTCGCCGGTCGCCACGGTTGCGACCGAGAAGCCCTCGTCTCGCAGAATGCCCGCAAGCTGTTCGAGGATCCCGCGCTCGTCGTCGACCACAAGAATGTTGCCGTGGCTCACGGAAGCCCCCCGGGGATCCGCACCACGGCCCGCACGCCGTGCGGTTGGTTGGCCTCGAGGCGCACGGTGCCGCCGTGGTCGGTGACGATCCTCTGCACCATGGCGAGACCCACCCCCGAGCCTCTCAATTTCGTCGAATAGAACGGCTGGAACAACAACTCGGAGTCCTCCACCGGCAGCCCCGAGCCCCCATCCGTCACGGTCACGACGAACTCATCCCCCTCCCAGGTCAGCGAGACGAGCACCAGCCCATTCGCCGGGGAGGCCTCCACCGCGTTGTCGAGGAGGTTGGCGAGCACCTGGCGGAACTGCTCGGGATCGAGGAGCACTTCGCGCCCGTCCGAGTGGTCGGCGAGCTCCACCTGCAAGCCCTCCTTCACACCCTGGTACAGCGTCACCACCTGGCCGGTGAGCTCCCCGATGTTGGCGGGCCGGCGAGCCAGCGGGGGCAGCTTCGCGTACTGCGAGAAGCTGTCCACCATCTCCTGCATCGACTGGACGTGCTCGACGATCGCCCGGCAACCCTGCGACACGACACCCTGCAGGTCCGGGCTGCTGCGCTCCGAGTGGCGCGCCATGCGCTCCGCCGCGAGGCGGATGGGCGTGAGCGGGTTCTTGATCTGGTGGGCTAGGCGCCGGGCAACCTCGCTCCACGCCGCCTGGCGTTGGGCGCGCAGCAGCTGGGTGAGGTCCTCGAGGGCCACCACCCACCCCTCCGGCTGCTCGGGTCCGCCCAGCGGCACCACCGCCATCTCGAGGTTCCTGGCCACGCCGCCCGGGTACACCATCAGAGACCCCCGCACCGACCCCCCTGCGTTGCGGATCGTCTCGGCCAGGCGCGCGAGTCCCGCCGCGTCGAGGGCCTCGAGCGGCATCTCTCCCTGCGCCAGCGCGGGCAGGCCGAGCATCGCTGCTGCGGCCGGGTTGCCCCGCACGCGCGTTCGCTCCGCATCGAGGGTCAGCACGCCTGTCCGTACCGCGCCCAGCACGGTGTCGAGGCGTCGCACCGTGGCCTGCAGCTCCTCGTCGCGCTCCCGCAGCCGCAGCACCATGGAGTTGAACGAGCCCACCAGCATCCCGACCTCGTCCTCGGCGGGGAGCGGGACCTGCTCGAGCGACTCTCCCCCCGCCACCCTCTGGGTTGTGGCGGCCAGTGCCAGCAGCGGCGCCGTGAAGCGGCGGGAGAGGTGGAGACCCAGCCAGATCGCCGCGAACGCCACGAGGAGCGCGAGACCTCCGAACCCCAGCACCACGGTGGCGGTGATGGTCGGCCGCTCCATCTTGAGGTGCTCGTAAGCGACGCCGCCGGCAGCCAGCCGCGCCTGCGCCCGTACCAGGGTTTCGGGCAGCGCCTCGCCGACCAGCACGACGGATTCGTCTGGCAGGCGGTGCCAGGCCCGCACCACGAGCGTGCCGCCGAACCGCTCGCCTCGCACCCCGTTGCTCTTGAACACCTCCACGGGGAGGGGCGTGAGCCGCTGGAGCAGGCGCTGGCGGGGATCCACCAGCTCCACCACCGGGACGCCGTCGCGCAGCCAGCCCGTCAGGTGGTTCCCTAGTTCGGTGTGCAGGCGCTCGAGCTCCGTCAACCTCGCCGGCTGTGAGGCAATCCCCTGCAGCTGCCCGGCAATCACCTGTGCCGCCCGCTGGGTGCGGCCTTCGGCCTCGGCCCGCACGCCGTCGGCGAGCTCGACGCCGGCGCGCGCCATCCGCTCCACGGGTGCCGAGAACCACGCCGACGCAGCGCCCGAGAGCAGCGCCGCGCTCAGCAGGAAGAGCAGGCTTGTGGGCACCAGGATCATGACCAGGTACGAGAGCAGCAGCTTGGTTCTGAAGCGGGACCCGAGGATGCCGTACCGCCGCTCCAGAGCCAGCTTGAGGAAGTTGCGGAGCAGGATGAAGAGCAGGATCGCAATGAGCGTGAGGTCGAACCACCAGAGCAGAAAGGTCAGCAAGCGATTGGTGAGGTCTTCCGGGGGAAGATCGGCCATGCGGGAGAACAGCGCGTACGCCGCCCCCGCTAGCACAAGCAGGCCCACGTACACCCCGACGAGGAATCGGTTCTGCCGCCGGTACCGCTGCCAACGCCGCCGCCAATCGCTCACGGCGACTCCGGCACCGCGAACTGGAACCACTCGGTCCCGACGGTCGAGGGGATCACAAGGAGCTTGTAGTGCGTCAGGAACTCCGCCCGCACGAACAGCAGCAATGGCTCGGTGCGCAGCGGGACCGTGATGTCCGAGGGAGGGGGGTGCGTGACCCAGCGGATCGCCTCTTGAAGCGAACCCACCTGGCCCGAGGCAAGGATCTCGCCGTCCAGCTCGGCCACCAGCGTGAACACCCCGGTGAGAGGATCACGCTGCGCCTTGACCACCAGCTCGTGCGCCGCGACGCGCTGGTCCCACAGCCAGTGCCGGTTGCGGTAGAGGCGGAGACGGTAGGTGATGCCGACCGATGCGCCGGCCGAGAGCGCATCGCTCCACTCCACAGGGAGCTCACGCTGCACGATCATCTGCACCGCCAACCGCCCCGGGCTGGGCATGAGCTCCACCTTGAGCTCCGGCAGCGGCGCCGCGGCCAGCAGGATCAAGGCCAGCACCATGGTGTGGCAATCGTACCACACCGGCGAAAGCCAGTGAAGAGTTAAGAGTTTAGAGTCGAGAGTTCGAAAACCGCCGACGTGGACCGGGGACAGCCGAGCAGCGCCCGCGAGCTTCCAGATTCTTCACTCGCAAGTTGTTCCCTGCCCCTAGCCGGCCAGCACGGTCTCGGGCTCCAGCTCACCCGTGTAGGGCCTCACCGTGAGTGAGGCGACCCGGTCGGGCTCGACGAGCTCCCAGGCCTCCGGGTGCGCCAACAGCTCGTGCACCGCCGCCACGTGCAGGGCGTGCCCTGCCTTGTGAGCGACCACCTGGGCGCGCAAGGGGTACTCGAGCAGCGCCAGGTCGCCGACCAGGTCCAACACTTTGTGGCGAACGAACTCGTCACGGAAGCGGAGTGTTCCGGAGAGGACGCGGTTTCTGTCCACCACGATGCAGTTGGACAGGGAGCCGCCGCGCGCGAGTCCCTGCTTCTTGAGCGCGGGAACCTCGGAGAAGAAGCCGAAGGTGCGGGCGGGGGCGATCGCGGTGGCAAAGCGCTGCGGGGTCAGCACCCCCACGAAACGCTGGCGCCCCACGGCCTGGGAGTCGTAGCTGACCCGGTAGTCGACCGTGAACTCGGCAGCAGGGCGCAGCTCGATCCAGCGCTCCCCGTCGCCGACGAAGACCGGCGTCCTCACGAGTATCTCGGGGATGCTGACCCCCTGCTCGGAGAGCTCCGCCTGGCGCAGCATCTCGACGAAAGGCAGCGCCGAACCGTCCAGGATCGGGACCTCGGCACTGTCGATATCCACGTACACGTTGGTGACACCGACGCCAGACAGGGCAGCCATCAGGTGCTCGACCGTACGCGCCTCGGCACCGCGAAGGTGGAGCGTCGTGGCATAGGCCTGATCGCGGGCGTTCTCCGCACGCGCCGGGATCGAGATTCCCAAGTCTTTTCGAACGAATACGATTCCTGTTCCCGGGGGCGCCGGTCGCAGCGTCAGGTTGACCTGCTGGCCGCCGTGAATCCCGACTCCGCTCGTGCTGACCGGGTTTCGTATGGTCTTCTGCCAGGCCACACTTCACCTCCGCAGCGGGCCACTGCGAGGACCGTGCCAATCTCCGGCCGCCACCAGCGTGTCCACTCGGTCCCGTACTGTGGCCTGGCCGCCGCCAAGTGTGGTGAGAAAGCCACAGGTGGCGGTGGTAGACTTGGCGCCAGGAGAAGCCATGGTGCCCTCGTGGGATTCCGAGCGTCAGCTGCGCGCCAAGGAGATCCTTTACCGCTGCATGGAGGAGCTGGAGGCCACCAAGGCGGCCCTTTTCCTCGAGAGCAGCGAGGGCAGCTTCGAGCTGGCCACCAGCTACGGATTCGGGCGCCGGGACACGCTGCCGGCGACCATCAAGTCCGGCCACCCTCTGTGGGACTGGGTGCGCCGCAACAGGACCGCCCCAGCCTACGTCAACGGCCCCGGCGAGGTACCCAGCCTCCAGGAGCTGCTCGAAGGCGCCGGCACCTCGCGCCTGCTCACGATACCGCTGGCGGTCGGGAGCCGCCTGGTGGGGTTGGTCGACGCCCGCGACAAGTCCCGCAAGGCTCAGTTCGGCCCAGAGGACCTGATCGTCGCAAAGTCCATCGCGCAGGCGTTCGAGAGCTTCCTGATCGAGACGGGAGCGTACGGTAGGCCCAACCAGGCGCCGCAGCCGACGCAGCCCGCCGCGCAGGTTCCCCCACCGCAAGTCGTGATTCCGCCCCGGGCGGAGGGCCCGAGCTTCCCTCACCGATGGATCATCGAGGAGCTGACCGCCCTCCTGCGCGCCCTGTCGCGCCTGCCCGGTGTCGCCGCGGCCGCGCTCTCGGTCACCGACAGCCGGACCGTCCGCACGCTGGTGCTCCGCACGACCCCTCTCGACCAGCAGCGCCGTGAGGCGCTTGCGTCACACCAGTCGCGCACCCTGCTGGAGTCGGGCGTGCGGCTGCCGCCGGCCAACCGCTGGGGGTGGGATGAGCAGGACAGCAGCGGCGGCGAGACGCGCTACGAGGAGATTCGCACCGCCGTTCTGCACCCCGGCCCGCCGGTGTGGGTCGTGCTGTCGCTCGTGACACCCACGGGTTCACCGGTCGCCGAGGTGGTGTTCGCGGCGGCGGCCCGCCAGCTCGACCTCGCCCGCTTGGTCCGGGACTACCGGCGGGCCGCGCGCAACCTGGCGCGCGTGCTGCTGGAGCCCGGAGAGACGGCATTCCCCCACCTGCGTCAACACTCCCAGAGCACTTCGGAGCTGGCACAACGCATGGTGGCCGCCCTCCACTTCGCCGAGGACGACGAGGAGCTGGTGACCGTCGCGGCGTACCTTCACGACGTGGGGATGCGCGAGCTCGAGTACTCGCGCGTGTACCGGATGGAGCGCCCAGGCGAACAGGAGCGCCGCCTGTACCAGCGCCACCCGGTCGTGGGCGCACGGATCGTCGAAGCCGCCGAGTTCCCCGGCGATCTTGCCGGTGCGATCCGGTGCCACCACGAGCGCTGGGATGGGGCCGGCTACCCCCAGCATCTGGCCGGCCGGAACATCCCGCTCCCCAGCCGCATCATCCACATCGCCGAGGTCTACGACGTGCTCAGTTCCCCCTCGTCCTACCGCCGCCCCGCCACCCGCGAGGCCGCACTCGAGGTGATGCGCGCCGAGTCCGGCAAACAGTTCGACCCCGAGCTGATCCCGGTTCTCGCCGAAGTGGTTCGCGCGTGAAGGTGCTCGCGGCCAACCGTCGCGCCCGCTACGAGTACGAGTTCCTCGAGCGCTTCACCGCCGGCATCGCCCTCACCGGCAGCGAGGTGAAGTCGGTACGGGCGGGGCACGTCAAGCTGCAGGACGGCTGGGTCGCCTTCGAGGGCGGCGAGGCGTTTCTTGCCGGTGTCCACATCGCGCTGTACGAGAACGCCGGCTACGCGAACCACGACCCGGTTCGGCATCGCAAGCTGCTCCTGCACAGGCGCGACATCGCGCGGCTCGCGTCCAAGGTCGTCGAGAAGGGCCTGACCGTCGTCCCAATCGCCGTTGGGCTGGAGGGCAACTGGGTCAAGGTGGAGCTCGCGCTCGCGAAGGGCAAGAAGCTGTACGACAAGCGCGAGACCATCAAGCGGCGCGAGCTCGACCGCGAGGCAGCCGCCGCGATCAAGCACCACCGGTAGGGAAAGACCGGCTTGAGGCTTGAGGCTTGAGGCTTGAGGCTTGAGGCTTGAGGCTTGAGGCACCTACCAGGTGCAACTTTCCGAAGATCCGCGCATTCCAGACGGAACCTTCCCGTCCGCACCCCCCCCCTCCCCCGTTCTGCTCGTCCGCCTGTCTTCGTCCCCCGCGCGCTCGGGAGAAGCGCTCCCGGGAGCAGAACGCCGCCCTCGAGGCCCGGGCGCAGGAGATCTTCGAGCCGGCCACGCACTCCGACGACCTGCTCCAGGTCATGATGTCGGGCGCGCGCTAGCGGTCGCACTCGCGTCACGCCGAGTTGCTGCATGGGGTACCGGCGGCGGCGGACCCCGCCGCGGCTGGTACACTTTCGAGCCTCAGAATGGTCCGCCCCATCCCAGTCGCGGTTTTCGTCTCGCCCCACGGCTACGGCCACGCGGCACGCGCCTGCTCGCTGATGCAGGCGCTGTCAGACCTCGACGCCACCACCCGGTTCGAGGTCTTCACGCTGGTGCCGGAGTGGTTCTTCGCGGACTCGCTGACCTGCCCCTTCAGCCACCACTCCCTGCTCACCGACGTGGGCCTCGTGCAGGCCACCCCCCTCGTCGAAGATCTGGACGGCACGCTCATGCGGCTCGACGAGTTCCTGCCGTTCGGCACTGGCCAGCTGGACGACCTCGCTCGGACGCTGGACGAACTTGGCTGTCAGCTCGCGCTCTGTGACATATCACCGCTCGGCATCGCGGCGGCGCGACGGGCGGGCATCCCCTCGGTGCTCGTGGAGAACTTCACCTGGGACTGGATATACGAGCCCTACACGGAGAGCCGGCCGGCGTTTTCCCGCGCCATTGCGGCCCTCGCCGAACTGTTCGAGGATGCCACGATTCACATCCAAACCGAGCCGGTGTGCCGCCCCGACAACCGATTCCCCACCGTGCCGCCCATGAGCCGCGCGCCTCGCACGCCGGCCCACGAGGTGCGCCGTCGTCTGGGCATGCCTGACGACGCCTCCATGGTGCTGATCACCATGGGAGGCATCCCCTGGCACCACGGTTCTCTCCACCGGCTCGAGGAGCACGGTGACGTCTTCTTCGTCGTGCCCGGCGCCGCCTCACGCCCCGAGCGCCGGGGATCTCTCCTGGCGCTCCCGCACCGCTCGGGGTTCTTCCATCCCGACCTCGTGCATGCGGCGGATGGCGTGATTGGCAAGCTCGGCTACAGC
>Ga0315281_10012577_pt1 | contig 11517 bp, 7 predicted proteins | sample YL17G07_0_MG_FD_204540 | JGI IMG/M metagenome (GOLD analysis project Ga0315281, IMG submission 204540) | Sediment microbial communities from Yellowstone Lake, YNP, Wyoming, USA - YL17G07_0 | ecosystem: Environmental > Aquatic > Freshwater > Lake > Sediment | place: USA: Wyoming | collected... | reverse complement strand
GCCGAGGATGGTCGAGTTGAGCAGGTACGGCGGTACACCCAGGTCGAGCAGTCGCGTAATGGCCGAGGCCGCGTCATTGGTGTGCAGGGTCGAGAGCACCAGGTGGCCGGTCAACGCTGCCTGTACCGCCATCTCGGCGGTTTCGAGGTCACGGATCTCGCCGACCATGATGATATCGGGGTCTTGCCGCATGAGCGCGCGCACACCGTCGGCGAAACCCAGATCGATGCCGTGCTGGATCTGCATCTGATTGAACGCCGGCTCGATCATTTCGATCGGGTCCTCGATGGTGCAGACGTTGACCTCGGGTGTTGCGAGCGTCTTCAACGTCGAATAAAGTGTCGTCGTCTTACCCGAACCGGTCGGCCCGGTAACCAGAATGATGCCGTGCGGCGCGGCGATCATGCGCCTCCAGCGCGCCGTGTCCTCATCGGAGAAACCGAGGTCGCTGAAGTCCTTGACGATCACCTCCGGGTCGAAAACACGCATGACCAGTTTCTCGCCGAACGCCGTCGGCAAGGTTGACAGCCGCAGCTCCACCTCCTGCCCTTCAGCGGTGCGTGTCTTGATGCGGCCGTCCTGCGGACGGCGCTTCTCGACCACGTCCATGCGCCCCAGAATCTTGATGCGGCTGGTCATGGCCACCATCACCGGCATGGGAATCTGATAGACCTGGTGCAACACACCGTCGATGCGAAAGCGTACGATGCCGGCATCGCGGCGCGGCTCAAGGTGGATGTCGCTGGCGCGCTGGTCGAAGGCGTACTGCCACAGCCAGTCGACCACATGGACAATGTGCTGGTCGTTGGCATCGAGTTGCCGGTTGCTGCGGCCCATCTCGACCAGCTGCTCGAAGTTGCCGATGCCGGAGCGCTGGTCGCCCGCCTGCTCCGCGCCCTTGATCGAGCGTGCCAGATTGTAGAACTCCACCTGATAGCGGCTGATGTCGGACGGACTGGCGATCACCAGCCGCGTCTGGAGGCGGAGGATCTGCCCCAGTTCCTTTTCCCATTCCCTCACGTAGGGCTCGCAGGTGGCAATCACCACCTCGCGCGTGCTCACCTCGACCGGCAGGATCTTGAACCGCGTGGCGTAGGCGCTCGACATCACCTCGGTCACCGCGGAGAAGTTGATCTTCAGCGGATCGATATGGAAATACTCCATGCCGACCTTGCCCGCCAGCCACTCGGTGAGCCACTCCAGGCTGAATACCTTGTACGGCGGCTGCTGCGACTTCCACTTCTGGTCGGCGACCAGCACCAGGGGATGATGCTCGGTGCGGTGCATGCGCCGGTCGGCGATCAGCTGGTCGGCATCGGTGCGTGACACGATGCCCTCGCCAACCAGCGCGTCCAGCACCTCGGCGAGCGTGAGGCGATGCTCCGGCACGGGCGAGGTGACCGGCGGCAGGGACGATGCCTGGACCATAGGCGGCCACTATAGCGACGGCCCTCCGGGGCGGCAAGCGCTCCTTTGACAAGCGCCGGGAACTGCTGCAACCTTTCAGGTTCACAGCGCGGTCGTCAGATCAGCTGGATGTGAGAAAATTCGACAATTCATCAGGAGAACACCACCATGACCATCAAATCCGGCGATCGCCTGCCCGAAGGCAAACTCACCGAAGCCACGGAATTCGACCCCGTCGCGGGCTGCCCGCTCAACCCCCATGACCTGAACGTCACCGACGCGGCCAAGGGAAAGAAGATCGTGATCTTCGGTCTGCCGGGCGCCTATACCCCGACCTGCTCCGCGAAGCATGTGCCGGGGTACGTCGCGAATTTCGACAAGCTCAAAGCGAAGGGCGTGGACGAAGTCTGGTGCGTCGCAGCCAACGATGCCTTCGTGATGGCGGCCTGGGGACGCGACCAGAAGACCATCGGCAAGGTGCGCATGCTGGGCGACGGCAGCGCCGAATACACGAGGAAGCTCGGCCTGGAGCTCGATCTCACCGCGCGCGGCATGGGCATGCGCATGCAGCGCTTCGCGATGATCGTGCAGGACGGCGTGGTGAAGGATATCGCCGTCGAGGCGCCCGGCAAATTCGAGGTCTCCTCGGCCGAGGCGATACTCGCCAAGCTGTAACACGCAGGGCGGCAATTCTTTGCCGCCCTGCTACGCCATCCTCGCGAACGCGAGGATGGCGTACTCCCAAGCGGCGCTAGCTCAGGCCCCGGGCGTCCAGATTTTCGGCCCGGCGCCGGCGAGTTCCAGCATCAACTCGTTGATGCGCTTCACGAAGCCCGCCGGATCCTCGAGCTGCCCACCCTCGGCCAGCAGCGCTTGGTCGAACAGCACCTGCGTCCAGTCGGCAAAGCGCGACTCCTCCTGCCGTAAACGCTGCACCATCGGGTGCTTGGTATTGATCTCCAGGATTGGAGCCGACTGCGGCGCTTTCTGCCCGGCGGCCTTTAGGATGCGCGCGAGATTGCCGCCCAGATCGTGTTCGTCCGCAACCAGGCACGCAGGCGAGTCTGTCAGCCGCGAGGTGACGCGCACGTCCTTCACCTTCTCGCCCAGCGCCGCCTTCATTTTCTCGACCAGATCCTTGAATTCGCCCTCCTCGCGCGCCTGCTCCTTCTTTTCCTCTTCGGTCTGGAGCTTGCCCAGGTCGAGCGACCCCTTCGCCACCGAGACGAGCGGCTTGCCCTCGAATTCCGGCAGGTTGGAAACCAGCCACTCGTCGACGCGGTCCGAGAGCAGCAGCACCTCCACGCCGCGCTTGCGGAACGCCTCCAGGTGCGGGCTGTTTTTCGCGGCGAGGAAAGTCTCGGCCGTGACGAAGTAGATGGCCTCCTGGCCTTCCTTCATGCGTCCGACGTAATCCGCCAGCGACACCGTCTGCGCTTCGCTGTCGGCCTGCGTGCTGGCGAATCGCAGCAGTTTCGCTATTCTGTCGCGGTTGGCGCTGTCCTCGCCCACGCCTTCCTTCATCACGCGCCCGAATTCGCGCCAGAAGCTCGCATATTTCTCCTTCTGGTTCTCCGCCAGATCTTCCATGAGACCGAGCACCCGGCGCGTGCATCCGGAGCGGATCGCGTCGATATCCTTGCTCTGCTGCAGGATCTCGCGCGAGACATTGAGCGGCAGGTCGTTGGAATCCACCACGCCGCGCACGAAACGCAGATAGGCCGGCATCAGTTGCTCGGCGTCGTCCATGATGAACACGCGCCGCACGTAGAGCTTGATGCCGTGCCGGCTCTGGCGGTCCCAGAGGTCGAACGGCGCATGCGAGGGAATATACAGAAGCTGCGTGTACTCCTGCCGCCCCTCGACCTTGTTGTGGGTGTAGGCGAGCGGCGGCTCGCTATCGTGCCCGACATGCTTGTAGAACTCCTGGTACTGCTCGTCGCTGACCTCGGCTTTCGGGCGCGCCCAGATGGCGTTCGCCTGGTTGACCGTCTCGTCCTCGTCGGTCGTCCGGTATTCGCTCTTGTCCTTGTCCCACTCGGACTTCTTCATCAATATGGGAATGGCGATGTGGTCCGAATACTTGCGGATGATGGCCTTCAACTTGAAATCCGAGAGCAGTTCATCCTCGCCTTCGCGCAGATGCAGAATGACGTCGGTGCCGCGCGCGGCTTTTTCGATCGGTTCTATGGTGTAGTCGCCGCCGCCCTCGGACTCCCATTTCACCGCCTGATCGGCCGGCTGCCCCGCACGCCGGGTCAGCAGCGTCACGCGGTCGGCTGCGATGAAAGAGGAGTAAAAACCGACGCCGAACTGGCCGATCAGATGCGCATCCTTTGCCTGGTCGCCGGTGAGCGCCTGAAAAAACTCCCGCGTGCCGGATTTGGCGATGGTGCCGATGTGCTGTATCACCTCCTCGCGCGACATGCCGATGCCGTTGTCCGATACGGTGATCGTGCGCGCCTGCTTGTCGAACGAGACGCGGATCTTCAGATCAGCGTCGGGCCCCAGCAGACTTGAGTCCGATAACGCCTCGAAACGCAGCTTGTCCGCGGCATCCGAGGCATTGGAGATCAGCTCGCGCAGAAATATTTCCTTGTTGCTGTAGAGCGAGTGAATCATCAGCTGGAGGAGTTGCTTCACCTCCGCCTGGAATCCTAGTGTTTCTACCGTGGCTGACATCTTGGCGTGCTCCCGTAGAGTCCGTTACAAAATGAGGGGATACATCCCCTCATGCTCCCCTGATTCAGGGGCCGTTTCGGTAATTCTGAAACGGCCTTTTACTCAACGATGCGGATTATCCCTGAGACCGAGTCTGGAATGGGGGCCGCGCAGCGGCTTTTCAAGCCCGTGGTGCCGATGATCGATTACAATAGACGCCCGCTTCCACCACGGGCCCACCGGCCGCCCCTGCTGCCGGTTACGGTGCCTACAGACCCACGTGTTGAATCCCCGAAGCGATCAGCTGGCCCCGTTCCTGGCGGGGGCCAAATCCTGCCTTCCGGTGCTTCCCGGCATCATTGCTTTCGGGATGATCTGCGGTGCGGCCATGGTTGCCTCCGGCCTGTCCAAGGCAGCAGCCGTCGCGATGTCGCTGCTGGTATTCGCGGGCACGCTGCAACTGGCCGCGGTGCAGCTCGCGGCCACCGGCGCGCCGCTGGCCGTCATCGCCGTGGCCGGGATCGTCATCAGCCTGCGCTTCGTCATTTTCAGCCTGTCGCTGTCCCGCTATTTTCACGGGTTGCCGGCGGGCGTGCGCGCCATCTACGCCTATCTCATGACCGACAACGCGTATGCACAGGCTATCACCCGCTTCACCCAGCACCCCGATGAACGGGGCCACAGCGCCTATTACTTCGGCATCGTGCTGGTCATCTGGGCGGGCTGGCAGGCGAGTTCGATCGCAGGCATCTACGCCGGCGCTGCCATACCGCGCGAATGGCAACTCGAGTTCACCGTGTCGCTCACCTTTATCGCGCTGGGCGTTGCCAACATGCGCGATCGCGCCAGCGCTTTGGCTGCATTGGCGGCTGGCGTGACCGCGATCCTCGCAGCGGGCCTGCCGTATCGCATCGGGCTCATCCTCGGCACCGCCGCCGGGGTCACCGTAGGAATGCTGACAGAGAAATGGATACGCTCACCGTCTGGACGTTGATCCTGATGCTGACAGTGATCAGCTTCGCGTCGCGCGCGTCGTTTGTGCTGCTGTTCGCTCGCGTCGCCCTGCCGCATTTCGTCCAGAGGGCGCTGCACTTCGTCCCCGTGGCGGTGTTCCCGGCACTGGTTGTCCCGGATATTTTCCTCAGCTCGGGCGTGATCGACCTCGGCCCCTTCAATCTCAAGGCCGCGGCTGCCATTCTGGCCGGCCTGGTCGCATGGAAAACGCACAACACGCTGGCCACCATCGTCGTCGGCATGGCCGTGCTGCATCTGCTGCGGCTTGCCGTCCTCGGATAGAATGCCGCGAACTTTCGCGCTCAGGCGTGGTCTGTCTGTTTCCCAACAAGGCTTTGCCATGGTCCGTATCGCCCTTTTCTTCGTGCTGTCGCTGGTCTTGGGTTTCGCTCCGCCGGCCACCGCGGACCCGCGCCTGCCGGCGGGCGTCAGCAAAGTCACAACGGTCGAGGGCGTCACCGAATACCGTCTCGGCAACGGGCTGCGCGTGCTGCTGATTCCCGACGCGTCGACCGACCGCATCACGGTCAACATGACCTACCTCGTCGGTTCCCGCAACGAGGGCTACGGCGAGTCCGGGATGGCGCACCTGCTCGAACACCTGCTGTTCCGCGGCACGCCGCGCCACCCCAACGTCAAGGGCGATCTGATGAAAAACGGCGCCCAGTTCAACGGGTCGACCTCGCACGACCGCACCAATTATTTCGAGACCTTCGCCGCCAGCGAGAAGAAGCTTGATTGGGCGCTCGATCTCGAAGCCGACCGCATGGTGCACGCGTTCGTCTCGCGCAAGGATCTGGATGCCGAAATGACCGTGGTGAGAAACGAATTCGAAGCGGGAGAGAACAGCCCCTTCGGCGTTCTGCGCGAGCGCGTAGCGGCCACGGCCTACCTGTGGCACAACTACGGCCGGACGACCATAGGCGCGCGCTCCGATATCGAGAACGTCCCGATCGACCGGCTGCAGGCGTTCTACCGCGACCATTACCGGCCGGACAACGCAGTGCTCATCATCGCCGGAAGGTTCGACGAAGGCCGCGCGTTGCAGCGCGTGGTGAAGCATTTCGGCGCTCTGCGCAAGCCCGCGCGCGAACTGCGCCCGACCTATACCGTCGAGCCCACCCAGGACGGCGAGCGCAGCGTCACGCTACGGCGCGCGGGCAACGTACAACTGGCATCCGCCCTCTACCACATGCCGCCGGGCACCCATCCGGACTACGCCGCGGTCGACGTGCTGGTGGCGCTGATCTCGCATGTCCCTTCGGGCCGGCTGCACAAGGCGCTGGTCGAGACCGGCCTCGCGAGCTCGGTCTTCGGCAACGAAAACCAGCAGCGCGAGGCGGGCAACGCCTATTTCGGCGCAAGCGTCAGGCAGGATTTGCCGCTCGAGGCGGCGCGCGACGCCCTGCTCGCGACGCTGGAAGGTTTCGCGCGCACTCCTGTCACCCAGGAAGAGGTCGAGCGCGCGCGAACGCGCCTGTTGAACGACATCGAGATGACCGTCGCTGACTCAAGCTCGCTCGCGACCACGCTCTCCGAGACCATCGCGATAGGCGACTGGCGCATATTGTTCTTGCATCGCGATCGGGTGCGACAGGTCAGCGCCGCCGACGTGCAGCGGGTCGCCCTCGCCTATCTCAAACCCTCGAACCGGACCCTCGGCATGTTCTTCCCCACCACCGAGCCGGACCGGGCCGAGATTCCAGGGGTACCCGATGTCGCAACGGCGCTGAAGGACTATCGCGGGACAGGCCCTGTCGCACAGGGGGAATCCTTTGCCCCGACCCCGGAGCGCATCGAGGCACGCGTGATCCGCAGGCAACTGCCCGGCGGCATGAAACTCGCGCTGTTGCCGAAAAAGATGCGCGGCGGCACGGTCATCGCCCAGTTCAGCCTGCAGTGGGGCGACGAGACGAGCAAGCTCGGCCGCAGCACCGCCTGCGGCATCGCGAGCGCCATGCTGATGCGCGGCACGCGGAAGAAGAACCGCGATCAGATCGCCAACGAATTTTCCCGGCTCAAGACCAAGGCGGGTGTCGGCGGCGAAGGCGGGGAGATCGAGACCGTGCGCGAGCACCTGCCGCAGGCATTGAAACTCGCGGCGGAGGTATTGCGCGAGCCGTCATTTCCGGAGGGTGAGTTCGCGCAACTGCGCCAGGCCGCCCTCACCAGCATCGATATCCAGCGCAACGATCCGAGCGCGCTGGCCGGCCTGGCACTGACCCGTCACCTCAACCCCTATCCGCCCGAACACTGGAATTACGGCGCAACGCTGGACGAGCGTGCGGCCCGCCTGAAGGCGCTCACACTGGAGGACGTCAGACGCTGCTATGCCGATTTCTTCGGCGCCTCCAACAGCGAGCTCGCCGTGGTCGGCGATTTCGATCCCGAGGCGGTCGTCCGTATCGCCACCGAACTGTTCGGCGACTGGAAGAGTCCCCGGCCCTACACGCGCATTCCGTCGCAGTATACGGACGCCGCGCCGCTCGACCGGGTCATCGTCACGCCGGACAAGGCGAACGCGACGCTGCGGGCGGGCATGAGCCTGAAGCTGCGCGATGATGATCCCGACTACCCGGCCTTGGTGCTCGGCAACTACGCTCTGGGTGGAGATGCCGACTCACGCCTCTGGCAGCGCATTCGCGAACAGGAAGGGCTGTCCTACAGCGTCGGATCGTATCTCGGCGCCAGCAGCTTCGATGCCAAAGGGAATTTCGGTATTTATGCCATCCACGCGCCGCAGAACCGGGCGCGCGTCGAGACCGCGGTGCGCGACGAACTGCGCCGCGTGCTCGCCGAAGGATTTACGGCCGCGGAGCTGGAAACGAAGAAGAAAGCCTTTCTTCAGGCGCGCCAAGTCGCACGCACGCAGGACAGCGCCGTTGCGGGCAAACTGTTGTCCTACCTCGTCCTCGGCCGGACCTTTGCCTGGGATGCCGCATTTGAAAAACGCATCGCATCGCTGACGTCGAAAGAAGTCCTCGACGCGCTGCGCCGACACCTAGCCATCGAGAAGCTTTCATTCGTCAAAGCGGGCGACTTCAAAGACACCACGCCGGGGGCCGGCAACCGCTGAAGGAGGCATAGCTGCCGCGGGCGATGGCCAGGCTCGTGCCTTGGCTTGAACCCGGGCGGCGTGGCGCCCCAGCCGAGCCCATCAGTTCATACCGCCGAGGCCGGAAACGGCCTCCCCACGTGTCAACCGGCTATTTGCGCCGGTTCTTCAGTCTTTTTCAGCCAATGCCGGGTTTGGGTGCCGCGCTAGCATGGCTCGGGTAAAGAACCGCCGGACCCTGCCGATAAGTCTTGGTGAGGACACCGCGGAAGCCGCCGGTGGCGCCTGATCTATGTCGGGCGCCGAGCCCGCCGGTGGGTCTATCGAGTTGTCCATGCATCGGCGGGGCAACGAGTTCGTGGGGCAGATCGGCGGCATGCGCGGCAGCGCTGCTCGATTTGAGGAAAAGGGCATCATCATGTTCAAACATCTGAAGATGGGAACGCGTTTGGCGCTGAGTTTCGGCGTGATCGTGACCCTGCTGGTTGTCATCGCGCTGGTCGGCATTGCTCGCATGACGGCGATGAATGAAGTGATAACAACCATTACCCAGCACCGCTACCCTATCGTCGTGCTGGGAAATGAGGTCATCAATCGCACCCTCGACAACGGACGGATCGCACCCAACCTGCTGCTGTTGAAGACCCAGGAGGACTTCGACAAGAACCAGCAACGGATGGAGAGCAACCACGCGAAGAACGTGGCCAGCCTGGCGAAAATGGACAAAATGCTCGTCAGCGAAAAGGGCCGCGCGCTATTGAAGGTCGTCGAGGAGAAACTCGCCGCCTTGAGCAAAACGTACGGGACTTTCTACAGCCTGGCGAAAAAGGACCGGCCGGAGGCACCTGACTTCCTGGAACAGGAATTTGCGCCCGCCAATAATGCCCTGTGGGCCGCGCTGGAGAACATGGCCAAGTTCCAGGCTGAACTGATGGACCAGGACGCGAATCAGGCCGCCGAGAGCTATGCCATGGCTCGTAACCTGACGATGGCCCTGGCCATTGCGGCGGCTTTGCTCGCCGTGATCATCGCCTTTCTGGTCACCCGGAGCCTGCTGCGCACGCTCGGTGGTGAACCCGCGGTGGTGATGGATGCCATGCATCGTCTGGGACAGGGCGATCTCTTGGTGCAGGTAACGGTGCGTCCCGGCGATACCACGAGCCTCGCCGCATCGATGAAAAACATGGCCGGGCAGTTGACGCGCATCATTTCCGAGGTGCGCGGCTCGGCCGATTCGCTGTCCAGCGCCTCCGAGCAGGTGAGCGCGACGGCCCAGTCGATCAGCCAGAGCGCAAGAGAGCAGGCCGCCGGCGTCGAGCAGACCAGCGCGTCGATCGAACAGATGACGGCGTCGATCACGCAGAACACGGAGAACGCCAAAGTCACCGACGGCATGGCACGCAAAGCGGCGAAAGAGGCCGCCGAGGGCGGGCAGGCAGTGAACCAGACGGTCCAGGCGATGCAAAGCATCGCCGACAAGATCGGCATTGTCGACGATATCGCCTATCAGACGAATCTGCTAGCGCTGAACGCTGCCATCGAGGCGGCGCGCGCGGGCGAACACGGCAAGGGTTTCGCGGTGGTGGCGGCCGAAGTGAGAAAACTCGCCGAAAGAAGTCAGGTGGCGGCGCGGGAGATCGGGCAGCTGGCCGGCTCAAGCCTGCAGGTTGCCGAGCAAGCAGGCAAGCTGCTGCAGGCGATGGTGCCTTCGATCACCAAGACCAGCGACCTGGTGCAGGAGATCGCTGCATCGTCCGAGGAGCAGGCCACCGGTGTGCGGCAAGTCAATGGGACCATCGGGCAACTCAATGTAGCGACGCAGCAGAATGCAGCGGCCTCCGAGGAACTGGCGGCGACCGCCGAGGAAATGAGCGGGCACGCCGATCAACTGAAGCAGATGATGGGGTTTTTCAAGCTGGAGGAAACGGCTGAGTCCAACGCAGCTACTGCATCCTCCGAGTCGGATGACACGCATCCCGACGACGATGCTGCGCGAGTCGATTCGGCGAAACTGGCGAGCGCGTAGCGCGGGTCCGAGCGTGAGCCGGCTCGAGCGTTTCTAGTCTATCAGCGCCCGCCGTGGGTGTGGAATGGCGGGCGCGGTACTTTGGCTCGACTACAACGCCTCGTACCGGACCCCGATAACTTCCAGTTCTTCGGGTCCGGCCGGCGTTTGCAGCACCACCACATCGCCCTCCCGGGCGCGCAACAATGCCTTGGCGACCGGCGACACCCACGACACTCGCCCATGCGCCGGATCGACTTCGTCGGTACCGACGATGCTGACGGTGCGTTGCTCGCCTTTGCTGTCGCGGTAGGTGACCGTGGCGCCGAAAAACACCCGGTCCTGCTCCTGGTCGCGCGGGTCGACTACCTCGGCGATCTCGAGCCGCTTGATCAGATAACGGATGCGGTGGTCGATCTCGCGCAATCGCCGTTTGCCATAGATATAGTCGCCGTTCTCCGAGCGGTCGCCGTTGGATGCGGCCCAACTCACTGTCCTCACCACCTCGGGCCGCTCGACTTCGACCAGGGTTTTCAGCTCGCTTTTCAGGCGCGCGTGCCCTGCGGGGGTGATGTAGTTCTTCGCCCCTTGCGGCAACTGCGGCTCGGCCTCGGGGGCCTCCTCCTCGGGAGAGTCGATTTCGCGCGTGAATGCCTTGCTCATGGAGCGAACCTTGTAAATCCCTACCGCTGATTATAGTTGGGTAAAAATGGGGTCTGACCCCATTTTAGTCGCGCTGAGTGAGCAGCAAGGCGAATGCCCCGACCTGAAGTAACAGACAGAGGCCGAATCCCGCGTGGTACCCGGCGAGCGCATAGTGACCGCCCTCGACCGGCCACAGGCCGATCACCGCGCCTATACCCCATTGCGCGACGAACGCCCACACAAAGACGAGCAGGTTGTTCGCGGTATTGACCCGGCCGGCGAGCTGAGCGGGGAAGCGCTTCGAAAGGATGGGGTAGGCCAGGGTCGTCGCCGAAGTGCTGCAGATGGCATAGCCCACCCACAGCGCCGGCACCGCGACCGTCACTCCGGCGGCAATCAGCGCGAACAGCACAATCGCACCGCCGAGTCCCGCCTTGAAGACCAGCAGATGACTCACGCCGCTGCGCGCCAACCGGTCGGACAGACTGCCGAACGCCGCGAAGCCCAGCATCATCCCCACTGCCACCCAGGCCAGTATGACGCCGGCGCTCTCCTGGTGCGCCACGTCCCGCATCCACGGCCCGATCCAGAGCCCTTGCACCGACATGAACGTTCCCTGTATGACCATGAATGCGAGACTGATCCGCCAGAACATGCCGCTGGAAAAAACGCGTCGCACGCCATCCAGCAGTTGTCTGAAGTTCTCCTTCGCCTCGCCGGCGGGCCGATC
>Ga0315281_10012576_pt1 | contig 11517 bp, 10 predicted proteins | sample YL17G07_0_MG_FD_204540 | JGI IMG/M metagenome (GOLD analysis project Ga0315281, IMG submission 204540) | Sediment microbial communities from Yellowstone Lake, YNP, Wyoming, USA - YL17G07_0 | ecosystem: Environmental > Aquatic > Freshwater > Lake > Sediment | place: USA: Wyoming | collected... | reverse complement strand
CTATGGTCGGAACGCTACGAGGGCGCGGGCGCGGACGTATTCGAGATCCAGGACCGCATTGTGAAAAACATCGTCGGCGCGCTGGCGGTCAATCTCACGCGCATCGAGCAGCAGCGCGTGTTCACCAAGCCGACCGATAGCCTCGAGGCTTACGACCTGGTGCTGCGCGCCCGCTCGCTCCTGGACCTCAGCGAGCGCAGCGCCAATCGCGAGGCGCGCGACTTGCTTGCGCGCGCGCAGAAGGTGTCTCCCGAATACGCCGAGATCTATACCGCCTTGTGCGAAGCGGAATTCCAGCGTGCGCTTTATGGATGGATCGAAGACGCGGCGGAAGCCATGAGGCGTGCAGAGGAGCTATGCAAGCGCGCGCTGGCTTCCACGGACCAGCACGCGCACGCGCGCGCCCATGCGTTGACCGCCGCGATCTACGCCAATCAGGAAAGGTTCGAGGAGGCGCTGAGCCACACGGAGCGCGCCATCGAGCTGAACGCGAGCGACTCGAGGGCTCTCTACGGGCGCGGTTCTACCTTGCTGTCCGTCGGCCGGATCGACGAGGCCATTGCCGCGATGGAAACCGCGAAGCGCTTCGAGCCGCATCCCAGCGCCGGCGCCGGCCTCTACCTCGCGATCGCATACTACGTCGCGGGGCGCTATCGCGAGGCGCTGGCGCAGGCCGACGCCCTGCTAACGCGCACTCCGCACCACGTTGCTCTGAATGCCATGCGCGCCGCCGCGCTAGCACAACTCGGCAATGCAGACGAAGCCCGGCAAGCGGCCGATCAGGTACGCCGATTCAGCCCTTTGTTCGAGGTGGAAAACTTCGGGACGCGCTTCGTGAACAAGGAAATCACCGCCAAGCTGCACGACGGGCTGCGCAAAGCGGGATTGTGACTCGCGCTATTTCTTCGCCCGCCAGTTCTCGCCGGCCAGCGCGACCTTTTCGGCGAGCCAGCGGCGATCCTTCTCCGCGATCTCCTTGAACTTCACCTGCCCGAACACGTAGAGCTTTCCATCGGAGATGATCCATGCTTGGGGATCCGCCTCGGCCCGTCCTCCCCCGGCCAGGGTGCCGGTGCAGTACCCGCCAAATTGCGGCGCATAGCGCTCCGGGTTCGCGGAGAACTTATCCCGGTTGCCGGCCTTCGAGAAAAGGTAACGCTCCCCGTCCCATTCGTAACTGATCTTCGGGTCGCCCTTGACCGGCTTGCTCTCGGTGAAATAGGCAACAGGATCGTAGCCCTGGAGAACCACGCGCAGCGTTTTGGAAGGGGCGCTCTGCGCGAAGCTCGCAGCAACCGGTAACAGCAGGAAGGCGAACGCCAGAAAGATCTGTTGCACGAATGCGCGCGATGGATTCATTTGCATCTCCCTGAAGCAAACGCCTGCAAGCACGGAAATTTCTGCATTTATCCTACGCTTCCGCCTCGGCGTTCGCAAGGCACGAACGCAGCGCAACCCATCTGGTTTGGTCACGTTGGGCACCGTTCCGCCAGACGCCGCATAATCCGCCCATGGGCCGCCTGATCCTCATCGCCATCGCGGTGTTCGTCCTCATCTGGCTGCTGCGCCGGGCGCTGGCCGGACCGCGTAGCGCCGGCAAGCCGCCTGCCGAGGCGGGAGAGCAGAAAGGCGAGCTCGTCACCTGCGCGCACTGTGAGATGAACCTGCCGAAGTCCGAGGCGCGCAGCGCCGGCGGCCGCTTCTACTGCAGCGAGGAACACTGGCGGCTCGGTCCGCGGGACGGCTGATGCAGGAGAGTCCGCGCACTCAGGACGCGACGCGGAAATACGACGCGCCGCGTTACGCCGGGCTGTTCGGGCGCGACGATCGCACGCCGGATTCGTTCTGGATCTCGCTGCGCTATTTCAATATCTACCGGATGGCGGTGGCGGCGCTGTTCCTGGGCATCACGCTGTTCTACGACGATTCGCTCAATCTCGGCTCGCACCGGCTGAACTTTTTCCGCCTGGTGAGCCTGGGGTACCTGATGGCGGCCCTGGTATTCCACAGCCTGCTGCGCAATCTGCGCGATCTGTTCAACGTGCAGCTGTCGCTGCACCTGGGCCTGGATATCTTATCGATCACGCTGCTGATGTACGCGAGCGGCGGAATTCACAGCGGCCTGGGCGTGATGCTGTTGATCGCGCTCACCGGGGCGGCGCTGGTGGCGCCGCGGCCCCTGGCGCTGCTCTATGCGGCGCTGGCCGCGATCGCGCTGCTGCTGGAGCAGGGCTACTGGGTGCTGCGGTTCGACGCCCCGACCCAGAATTTCCTGCAGCCGGCGCTGCTCGCGATGGGCTGCTTCGCCAGCGCCGGCGTCACCGGCTGGCTGGCGCAGCGTGTCGCCGCCAACGAAAGCCTGGCGCGGCAGCGCGGCCGCGCGCTGCAGACGCAGCTGCGCATCAACCAGCTGGTGATTGCCGACATGCAGGACGGTGTGCTGGTGCTGGATCGGGAGGGCCGGGTGGCGCAGTACAACCCGCAGGCGCAGCGCCTGCTCGGCGCCGGGTCGCTGCTGGGCGTGGAGCTCGCGCGGCTGCTGCCCGGTTTCGGCGATCGCTGGCGCGCCTGGCGCGCCGGCGACAGCGCGGCCGCGCGCGCCGAGCTGGATCTGCGCGGGCGCGGCCTGCGGCTGCGGCTGATGGAGACCGGCGAGGAGCTCGCCGTGCTGTTCGTGGAGGACACGACGCGTTCGCGCGAGGAGGCGCGGCGCCTCAAGCTCGCCGCGCTTGGCAGGCTGACCGCGAACATCGCGCACGAGATCCGCAATCCGCTCTCGGCGATCAGCCACGCCGCCGAGCTGCTGGACGAGGAAAGCCGCGGCGGCGACCGCAGCCGGCTGACGCGCATCATCCACGACAATACGCTGCGTCTGGAGCGCCTGGTGTCGGACGTGCTGCAGCTGAACCGCCGCGACCGTGCCGCCGCCGACCGCGTCGCGCTCGCCGCCTGGCTGGCGGCGTTCGTCGAGGACTTCGCGACCAACGAGGCGGTTCCGGCATCGCGCTTCGGCGTGGAGATCCCGCGCGAGGTGACGATCGAGTTCGACCGCGAGCACCTGCGCCAGGTGCTGTGGAACCTGCTGCGCAACGCGGTTCACCATGCGCCGAAGCAGGACGCCAGCGTGCGCATAGTGCTCAATAGCTATGGCGACCAAGTAGAATTGAACGTGATCGACAACGGTCCCGGCGTCGCGCGCTCGATCCAGGGGCAGTTGTTCGAACCGTTTTTCACCACCGAGAGCAAGGGAACCGGCCTGGGTCTCTATCTCGCGCGCGAGTTGTGGGCCGCGAACCCCGCGGCGCAGGAGTACGTGGACGACATGCCCGGTGCGCATTTAAGAGTGGTTTGGCGCGAGGCGCCGACCGCATGAAGCGCATATGAAGCGAAGTGAGCGGCGCGGCAGCGGGCGCGCGCAGAGCGGCGGCGCGCTTGAACAGCGCGTGCTGGTGGTCGACGACGAGCCGGACATCCGGGAGCTCCTCGAGCTCACCCTCGCCAAGATGGGCCTGGGCGTCGATTCGGCGGGTTCGATCGCCGAAGCCAGGGAGCGGCTGCGCGCGACCCGCTACCAGCTGTGCCTGACCGACATGCGGCTGCCGGACGGCGAGGGCCTTGAACTGGTGCGCCACATTGCCGGGCTGACGGGCGACCTTCCGGTGGCGGTGATCACGGCGTACGGCAGCGCCGAGAACGCGGTTGCCGCGCTCAAGGCGGGCGCCTTCGACTACGTCTCCAAGCCGGTTGGCCTGGAGCAGCTGCGCACTCTTGTGAAATCGGCGCTGTCGCTGCCGGAGCGCAACGCCGCCACGCCGTCGAGCCAGCGGCTGCTGGGCGAGAGCGCGCCCATGCAGGACGTGCGCCAGATGATCGCCAAGCTCGCGCGCACCCAGGCGCCGGTGCACATTGCCGGCGAATCAGGCAGCGGCAAGGAGCTCGCCGCGCGCCAGATCCACCTGCTCGGCGCGCGCCGCGAGCGGCCCTTCGTGCCGGTCAACTGCGGCGCGATACCCGAGAACCTGATGGAAAGCGAATTTTTCGGCTACCGCAAGGGCGCGTTCACGGGCGCGCAGGAGGACCGCGGCGGTTTCTTCCAGGCCGCCGACGGCGGCACGCTGTTTCTCGACGAGGTGGCCGAGCTGCCGCTGCCGATGCAGGTGAAACTGCTGCGCACGATCCAGGAGAAGCGCGTGCGCAAGGTCGGCGCGACGCAGGAGGATCCGGTGGACGTGCGCGTGATCAGCGCGACGCACCAGGACCTTGCCGCGCGCGTCGAGGCGGGCAGCTTCCGCCAGGACCTGTACTACCGGTTGAACGTGATCGAACTGAAAATGCCGCCACTGCGCGAGTGCCGCGAGGACATCGAGGTGATCGCCGCGATGATCCTCGCGCGCCTGGCGGCACATTCCGGCGCCGCGCTGGCGCGCCTGTCGGACGCCGCGCTGCAGGAACTGCGCAACTACGATTTCCCCGGCAATATCCGCGAGCTGGAGAACATACTCGAGCGCGCCACCGCGCTGTCCGGGTCGAGCGAGGTCGCGCCCGAGGACCTGCGCCTGCGGCTGCAGGCGGGCGACGAGGCACCGGCCGGCGCGCGCGCCGGGACGCGCGCGGGAATGCTTGACGCGCCGCTGCCCGAATACCTGGATCGCATCGAGCGCGAAGCGATCCTGGACGCGCTGGCGAAGACCGGCTTCAACCGCACCGCGGCCGCGAAGCTGCTTGGCGTGACGTTTCGCACGCTGCGCTACCGCATGCAGCGGCTCGGCATCCACGAACCAGAGCAGGATGGCCGCTGACAGAAGGGACGGCCGTTGATGCCGGCCGTTGAAGGCTGGATCGCGGGGGCGCGGCGGGTACCTTCGCCGAATTGCGACAGCCGGCCGCCGGGCGCCGACGTCACCCTGCTGGTGCTGCATTCCATCAGCCTGCCGCGCGGCGAGTACCGCGGCGATGCGATCGAGCGGCTGTTTAGCAACCGGCTGGATCCGGCGGCGCATTCGTCCTTCGCGGATCTTGCGGGGCTGCGCGTGTCCTGCCATTTCCTCGTCCGCCGCGATGGCGGGCTGATCCAGTTCGTCGCGCTGCAGCGGCGCGCCTGGCACGCCGGCGTGTCGCGCTGGCGTGGGCGGGAGCGCTGCAACGATTTCTCGGTCGGCGTCGAGCTCGAAGGCACCGATGCCGGGCAATTCGAGGCTGCGCAATATGCATGTCTTTGGGTGTTACTGAAGAAACTGCAAATCGTCCTGCCTCTGCGCGAAATCGCGGCGCACAGCGACGTCGCCCCGGGCCGCAAGTCCGATCCCGGCGCGGGCTTCGACTGGGCGCGCTTCCTCGCCGGCCTTGCCGGCCACTAGCCACTACATTTTGTGGTCGCCGGGGAAGGATTTCCCCTATCTAGTGCTTTCGCTGCGGTGCGCAAAATTTTGCGGGCTTGCAAATTCTTATCCACATGGTAGAGTGCCCCCACAACAGTTAGTGGTGAATCAATACTTCAGCACTAGATATTGTGGTCTTGCGCTAAGTCGTAACGGGGCTGCCATGCCCCGGCGCAGTGAACGCAGGAACACGGGAGAGGGAAAGATGCAGATCGCGCAGCAGGAGACGGCAGCGAACACCGCGCTCGGCGCGGGCGTTCCCGACTCAGGCCCTGCGTGGCGCCCCTCCTACGCCGACTACAAGATCATCCGGCGCAACGGCGCCGTGGTCGGCTTCGAGCCGACCAAGATTTCGGTGGCGATGACCAAGGCCTATCTCGCGGTGGGCGGCAGCCAGGGCGCCGCCTCGGCACGGATACGCCAACTGGTGAGCGAACTCACCGCCAGCGTGGTGAACGCGCTGGTGCGGCGCCGGCCCCAGGGCGGCACCTTGCATATCGAAGACATCCAGGACCAGGTCGAGCTCGCGTTGATGCGCGCCGGCCAGCACGATGTCGCGCGTTCCTACGTGCTCTACCGCGAGGAGCGCGCCCGCGCCCGCGCAATGGAGAAGACGGCGCGTGCACAGATGGACAGCGGCGCGGGCGCCGCTGCGGTCCTGAACGTGGTGGAAAACGGCCAGCGCCGGCCGCTCGACCTTGCGGCGCTCGATCGCCTGCTCGCTTCGGCCTGCGCGGGCCTGGAGCCCGGGGCCTCGCCCGCAGCGATCCGCGAAAGCACGCTGCGCGACCTTTACGACGGCGTGCCGATGGAAGAGGTGCGCAAATCCTTCGTCCTCGCCTCGCGCGCGCTGATCGAGAAGGATCCGGCCTACAGCTATGCCACCGCGCGGCTGCTGCTGCACACCATCCGGCTCGAGGTGATCGGTGAGGAAGTGTCGCAGGCGGAAATGGCGACCCGTTACGCGGCCTACTTTTCCCGTTTTATCGCCCGCGGCATCGAGGCCGAGCTCCTCGACTCGGAGTTGGCTCGTTTTGATTTGGTTAGATTAGGCAAGTCCCTGGATGCCTCACGCGATCTTCAGTTCGGTTATCTGGGGCTGCAGACGCTGTACGACCGCTACTTCCTGCACGAGCGTGGCGTACGGATCGAACTGCCGCAGGCGTTCTTCATGCGTGTCGCGATGGGCCTCGCGCTGAACGAGCAGGATCGGGAAGCGCGTGCGATCGAATTCTACAACGTGCTCTCGAGCTTCGATTTCATGAGCTCGACGCCGACGTTGTTCAATTCGGGCACCCTGCGCTCGCAGCTCTCCTCGTGCTACCTGACCACGGTCGGCGACGATCTCACCGGGATTTACGACGCGATCAAGGAGAACGCGCTGCTGGCCAAGTACGCCGGCGGCCTGGGCAACGACTGGACGCCGGTGCGCGCGCTCGGCTCGCATATCAAGGGCACCAACGGCAAATCGCAGGGCGTGGTGCCGTTCCTGAAGGTGGTGAACGACACCGCGGTCGCCGTCAACCAGGGCGGCAAGAGGAAGGGCGCGGTCTGTTCCTACCTGGAGACCTGGCACCTCGACATCGAGGAATTCCTCGAGTTGCGCAAGAACACCGGTGACGATCGCCGCCGCACCCACGATATGAACACGGCCAACTGGATTCCGGACCTGTTCATGAAGCGCGTGTTCGAGAACGCTGAGTGGACGCTGTTCTCCCCCTCCGACGCGCTGGAACTGCACGACACGGTCGGCCGCGCCTTCGAGACGTCCTATCTGCGCTACGAGGCCAAGGCCGCCCGCGGCGAGTTGAAGCTGTTCAGGAAGCTCCCGGCGGTGCACCTGTGGCGCAAGATGCTGTCGATGTTGTTCGAGACCGGGCATCCCTGGATCACGTTCAAGGATCCCTGCAACCTGAGGAGCCCGCAGCAGCACGTCGGCGTCGTGCACAGCTCGAACCTGTGCACCGAGATCACGCTGAATACTTCAGAGGACGAAATCGCGGTCTGCAATCTGGGTTCAGTCAACCTGGTCGCCCATATGACCGATGCAGGATTGGATTTTCCAAAGTTGAGAAAAACCATTCGCACGGCCATGCGGATGCTGGATAACGTCATCGACATCAATTACTACGCGGTGGACAAGGCGCGTAATTCCAACCTGCGCCACCGCCCGGTGGGCATGGGCATCATGGGATTCCAGGATTGCCTGCACATGCTGCGCATTCCCTACGCCTCGCAGGAGGCGGTGGACTTCGCCGACCGCTCGATGGAAATGGTGTCCTACTGCGCCTACTGGGCCTCGACCGAGCTGGCAGAGGAGCGCGGGCAGTACCCGACCTTCCGCGGCTCGCTGTGGGACCGCGGCATCCTGCCGCAGGACACGCTCGACCTGCTGGCCGCGGAGCGCGGCGGTTACGTCGAAGTGGACCGTTCCTCGGCGCTCGACTGGGAACCGCTGCGCGCGCGCATCAAGCAGCACGGCATGCGCAACTCCAACTGCATTGCGATCGCGCCCACCGCGACCATCGCCAACATCATCGGCGTCTCTGCTTCGCTCGAGCCGACCTACCAGAACCTGTACGTGAAATCGAATCTTTCGGGCGAGTTCACCGTCACCAACGAATACCTGGTGTCGGACCTGAAGCGCGCCGGGCTGTGGGACGAGGTGATGATCTCCGACCTCAAGTACTTCGACGGCAATATCGCGCGCATCGACCGGGCGCCGGCAGAGCTGCGGCGCCTGTATGCCACCGCCTTCGAGATCGAGCCCAAGTGGCTGGTCGAGGCAGGCGCGCGGCGGCAGAAGTGGATCGACCAGTCGCAGTCGCTCAACATCTACATGGCGGGCGCCTCGGGCAAGAAACTGGACGAGACCTACAAGCTGGCCTGGATTCGCGGTCTGAAGACGACGTACTACCTGCGCGCGATGGGCGCGACGCACGCCGAGAAGTCCACCAGCAAGGCGGGGCAGCTGAATGCGGTACCCACCGGCAGCGGGTCGGCGGACACCTTGGCCGACGAGCCCAAATTCTGCGCCATCGACAACGCCGAATGCGAGGCCTGCCAGTAATGCTGAATTTCGAAGAAGACGGCAAGGCGAACCCCATCCTGGGAGCCGGGATCCTGGCGGCAGGGCTGGCGATTCAGCCGAACACGGGTTTCGTGCCTGCGACGGGCGGTTCGGCGTCCACCGAGGCGGACAACAGCGAGCGCTTCAGCGCTGGCAATGCGTTCCGCCGTATCAGGGTCGAGGACAAGCGCATCATCAACTCGAAAGCCGACGTCAACCAGTTGGTGCCGTTCAAGTACAAGTGGGCCTGGGAGAAGTACATAGCCGCCTGCGCCAACCACTGGATGCCGCAGGAAGTGAACATGAGCCGCGACATCGCCCTGTGGAAGGATCCGAACGGGCTGACCGACGACGAGCGGCGCCTGGTGATCCGCAACCTGGGTTTTTTCGTCACCGCGGACTCGCTGGCGGCGAACAATATCGTTCTCGGCACCTACCGCCACATCACGGCGCCGGAGTGCCGCCAGTACCTGCTGCGCCAGGCCTTCGAGGAGGCGATTCACACCCACGCCTACCAGTACATCGCCGAGAGCCTCGATTTGGACGAGGGCGCGCTGTTCAACGCCTATCACGAGGTCGCTTCGATCCGCAACAAGGACGAGTTTCTGATCCCGTTCATCGATACCCTGACCGACCCCGCGTTCCGTACCGGCACGCCGGAGGCCGACCAGAAACTGCTGAAGAGCCTGATCGTGTTCTCCTGCCTGATGGAAGGGCTGTTCTTCTACGTCGGCTTCACCCAGATACTCGCGCTCGGCCGGCGGAACAAGATGACGGGTTCAGCCGAACAGTACATGTACATCCTGCGCGATGAGTCGATGCACTGCAATTTCGGCATCGACCTGGTGAATCAGATCAAGCTGGAGAATCCGCACCTGTGGACGCCGCAGTTCCGCGAGGAGCTGAACGTGATTTTCCGCAAGGCGGTCGATCTTGAGTATGCCTACGCCGAGGACACCATGCCGCGCGGCGTGCTTGGGATGAATGCGCCGATGTTCAAGGAATACCTGCGCTTCATCTGCAACCGCCGCTGCCAGCAGATCGGCCTGGAAGTGATGTACCCGGGCGCCAGCAATCCGTTTCCGTGGATGAGCGAAATGATCGACCTGAAGAAGGAGCGCAACTTCTTCGAGACGCGCGTGATCGAGTACCAGACCGGCGGCGCGCTGAACTGGGAATGAGGACACAACCATGCACCGGGTGACGGCATGCAAGGCCGAGGACGACTACAAGCTCTGGATCCGCTTCGACGACGGACTGGAGGGCAGCGTGTTCCTCGGCAACCTGCTCGAGATCGGCGCCTTCAAGCTTTGGCGCGATGTGCGGGAATTCGAGAAGGTGAGTGTGGACCCCGAGTCCGCCACCGTGACCTGGGAGGGCGGCATCCGGCTCGACCCGGAGATTTTGTATCAAGACCTTGCCGCGCGAGGCGGACGGTGAAGGCAACCAAGAATTCAATGCGCCCGGCGATCCTCGCCGGGCGTTTGAATAGTCCGGGCCAGTGCGGCCGGGCTTTCTTTCGCAACTACCTCTAAGGAGATTGATATGGCGAAGAAAAAAGCTAAAAAAGGCGGCAAGAAAAAGAAAAAGAAGAAAGCATCAGGTAAGAAGAAATCGTCCAAGAAGAAGGCATCAAGAAGGGTAGCGGGCAAAAAAAAGAAAGCCGCGAAAAAGAAGGCTAAAAAGAAAAAGAAGGCGGCAAGCAATCCCGCAAGACCCAAGGCCAGCACCGCGATGACGGCGTCCGTAAGACTGCCGTTCTCCGCTGTGACCTCCGGCGCGAGAACCGCGCTGAATCCAGCGGCCGCGTGGCCGTTTCCGACCGGATCCCGGCCGTAACCGGGAACCGATCGGGAATGTGGCGGGGGGCGCAAGCCCTCCGCCGGCCTTTGAAGATCTCCGGACCGCCTTGGCCCTCCAGCACCACTGGCAGGCTTGGGTTGGTCCGCGAGACTTTGTTAAGGGTTCGACCCTGCGGAGGCCGCGATTCTACCCCCCCTCAAGCACAGCCCCGTCCCCTTTGATTTTCCTTGTCGAAACAAGGGTTTCGCGGCGCACAATTTTTCGCGTCGTAAAGAGGGCGAAGTTATTGACATAAAAGAGAGTTTTTCGATATGATTCATCCTGTTGCGTCGCAACAATTACCGCTGAACGCCAAAGTTCAGCAGCGCCGTTCCGGGACCACCGAATCCTCCCGAAGCGTGCGTACACGGAGCGTCCAGGTCCTTCCAGGACGCCCGGGAATAAACCCCAAGCCCAGACCGCCTAACGCCTCAGCGAGGCGCTTGCGGCTGGTCGGGGAGGGCGGCAACCCGGCGCAGAAGGTATGGAGGTTGAAAATGGAAACAACCGATATCGCGATGAAGATCCCCGGCCTGGCCGGCGCCCTGCGCCTGTTTTCCGCGGCGCGTGCGGTGCTGGCCTTGGTCGGCCTGGCCGTGATCCTTGCCGCCACCCTGCCGGCGCCGCGTGAAGCGCTGCTGCGCCAGCTCGCTGCCTGGTCCGAGGCCTGGGACGGAGAGAACGGCAACATCACCGCGGGCACCATCCAGCCAGGCGCCGAGAGGGCCTCGGCGCGCGAGCAGCGCGCGGTCAGCGAATTCATTTCGAAACGCTACCGTGTGGCGCAGGACGCGATCTCCGGCTATGTCGCGACCGCCTACCGCGCCGGCAGCGAGTGGAAGGTGGACCCGCTGCTGATCCTTGCGGTGATGGCGGTCGAGTCGCGCTACAACCCGGTCGCCGAGAGCATTATGGGCGCAAGGGGACTGATGCAGGTGATTCCCAAATTCCATGGCGAGAAGCTGCTCGAGCATGGCGGCGAGGCCGCATTGCTCGACCCGCACGTCAACATCCAGGTCGGCGCGCAGATCCTGCGCGAGTACCTGCGCCGCTACGGCGAGACCGAGACCGCGCTGCAGATGTACGCCGGCGCCTTCGATGAGCCGAATTCGTCCTACGCCTTCAAGGTGCTTGCCGAGCGCTCGCGCCTGGAGCAGATGCTCAGGCAGATCCGGCGCGCCGCGTCGGCCTGAATTTTTTCAGGCAAAATCTTTTCAGGCGCTCGGC
>Ga0315281_10012575_pt1 | contig 11517 bp, 10 predicted proteins | sample YL17G07_0_MG_FD_204540 | JGI IMG/M metagenome (GOLD analysis project Ga0315281, IMG submission 204540) | Sediment microbial communities from Yellowstone Lake, YNP, Wyoming, USA - YL17G07_0 | ecosystem: Environmental > Aquatic > Freshwater > Lake > Sediment | place: USA: Wyoming | collected... | reverse complement strand
TAATGCCTATGTGGAGTCGTTCTTTGGTACGCTCAAGACGGAGCAGGTCCATGGTGAGCGGTACCGTTCAAGGCTGGAGGCGAGGCGTAGTATTTTTGAGTACGTGGAAGTGTTTTATAAACGTCAGAGGAGTCATTCGGCATTAGGGTACAGGAGCCCAGAGCAGTATGAAAAGCTCCTTAATGAAACTTAATCATGTGTCCACTTTTTCAGGGGAAGGTCACCGTGAAATTCTGAAGGAGTGAAAACCCGCCGCCTAACGATTGAACTGTGCAGCAAGCATCAGCCGGTCGGCTGCAGGGGCTTGGGCAGTCAGTTTATTCGAGAGATCCTATCCTTTGCCATTGCACGGTAGTGCATAGCTTGATCATCCTGCGGGTTTATCTTGAGTGCCTGATCGTAACAGGGAATTGACTCCTCGTATCGCCCTTGTTTGTAAAGTGCATAACCTTTCTTTATCCAAGCAAAAGCGCAATGGGGATCCAGAAGAACTGCTCTCTCAAGATAAACAAACATATCGTGTGTACTCCCAAGTTTCTCGAAGCAGTCCGCACGAATTAGGAGATCTGACAGTGTGAGTTCAGATAAATCGGGGCGCGGTACAATTCCTCCTCCGGTTTTCCATAGAATAGCTTCAAGCTCATCACGCAGTTGCGCAAATGAGGGAAACCTCTTTACCGGGTCTTTGGACAAACACTTAGATATCAAGGGAAAGAGAGGGGACTTGATTATAGGAACGGAAGCCTTGCGATGCAGAAAGAACATTTCCTTCCAGAACCGTACTTGTTCTTTTTCCGTGTCGTACCTCGGTAGATTGGCTAGAAACGGCAATTTGCCACCTGAGGCCATCTGATAAAGAACTACACCAAAGCTGTATAGGTCGCTTTTCTCATCGCAGTCTTTCGCATTGACGAATTGTTCAGGGGGCATGTGAGTAGGTGTACCGAAGCATGCACCCTCTAATGTATTACATGATAATCCAATCAACCCCTCTCGAATTCCCAACCGGATTCCTATGGTTCTTCCTACTGAACCAACTACTCCAGCGAGACCAAAATCTGTGATCTCCACTATCTTCTCACGATTGATCATGATGTTGGCCGGCTTGATATCTCTGTGTGCACTGATTCCTTTTGAATATGCGTACTCTATTCCATAACAGAATTGTATCGACCAACGAAGGACTTGGAGAAGGTTGGGAGGCTGAAACATGACGTAGTCCTGAAGAGAATTGAGGCCCGTTGAGTTTCGCGGGACATATTCGAGCACAATAAAGAGGTTCTCTGAGGATGTTTCTATGTCATAAGCCGAAACGATATTCGGATGCTCATCGAGTCTTAGCCACGTTTGAGCCTCCCTAATAAATGCTTTGTTGGATTGCACATTTTCCAAGCACTCCTCATGCAACGTTTTCAATGCATAAAATTTGTTTGTTGAATCAAAATAGACTAGGTAGACAACTCCAAAACCTCCTGCACCGAGGAGGTCTCGGACCTCGTAACTGTTTCCAAAAAGAGTTCCTTTGATAACGTCGCCTATCTTGTACATCATCGATCCCAAAAGTTAAATTTCAAACCGGCTCTACATTCGAATTATTAAATGGTACGACCTAAAGGGGAAAAACTTTCATTGTCCAACGGTCCGCATAAGCACCGGGAAAAGCGCCGGTTTTGACCGTCTGCCTTAATGTGGTGGTTAGATTATATAATTCATCGAAATATCTTTCTGCCCAGTACGACTACGAAGAGCGAAATGGAAATTGCACCGATCCATGCCTCACTTGTACTCAGTATACGTAAAAATGGAAAATCAGGGCCATAAGAAACATCACCTAATCCTAAGGTCGCAAATGTTGTAAAAGAGAAGTAAAGGGACTCTAAGAGCGATGATAATAATTTACTGTGATGGTTTGGCGTTCCCAGAATTATGTATAGTAAAGAATAGAACAAAGCTACAATAAAACCAATTATTAATACTTTTGATGGTTTCGTTGAATATCCAGATACCAAGGCTGAAAAGTAGCTTCCAAACCAAATAAAGAAAGATTGAATAGACTTCTCCTCTTTGACTCTGGGAAATAAAATGTGTTTTCGCTGAGCAACCCGTTCCTGCAATAAATATTTATCCATCAAACTCCATAATCCAGCATCCTTGTAAGCTAATCGTATCGCTCTATAAATATCTGCTTTTTGTTCGGAAGGCATTGTCCTTTGTTTCCATCTATCCGTTAAAACCAGATCAAATCTTGTACGATAGTTAACCTTCAAATTCTCTAAAATAACATCTTCAAAATAGGCCCCTCTAAAATCGGAATCCCGGAAATCGCAATCTCTAAATCCACACATCCAAAAACAGCTTCGTTTAATTGAATAATTTATAATCCTCGTAGAAAAACCGCCGGAATAAGCGAATGTAACTCCATCCATATTGCATTTCTCAAATCTAGCATATGAAAAATCGGTCATGTCCAAATTTACATCGATGAGAACACAATTATGAAAATCGCTATAAGAAAAACTTTTTTTCTCAAATGAAGGAGAGCCGGGGAATTGTTCACTATATACATGTATTCCACGAAGATCATCATTGGTTAGGACCCAAAAAGCATCTTTTGTCATTGCTATTTTCGGGTAATATGGATAACCATATGGCTCAATGTTTTCTGGTTGGTCAAGCACGTAAGGATCTAAGATGGCTCTGACTTCAACTGAGCGCTTTAAACCTTCAATAACCTCCTCGCGCACTCTTTTGCCCAAATCTGTTTCCCATCGGTTGACCAGGAAACGCTGAGTTACAAGATCAAACTTAAATCCATCTTTTTCCATAATTTAATATGCTTGGAAATCTAACGAATTAAATAACCCGCCCGCGCAACCAGCTTCGCCAAAAATGTGCCGCGATTATCCCGTTTCGGCTCTCCCCTCTTTTTGTGCATGGGTTTACCATTTTGCCATTTCTGATCATCATGTGATTGATTTAAATAATCCTATAAATTCATTGCTCACCTTGTAAGACCAGATAGCGCATGAGGCACTTAGACACCGATAAGGAAAAAATAAACAACCAAGAGCATAAAAAGGACTTAAGGTGAAGCGATTTTGTCTGTTCTTTTCCAACTTGACATGCTTTAAAAGGTTATTGTCCCACTCAGGTGTAAAATGCGTTAAAGCATTTCGTAGTCTTGTTAGATATCTTATATTGCGCTTGTTATCGTTTTCAGCTAAAAGATCATTTTTCGTAATAAACCAAATTAGATCATATTTAAAAATAATATTTGTGCTTTGGCGAAGTTGGCTTGAGAGTTTACTTTTGTTGAAAGTATATTTCTTGAGAAGTCTTGGATCCGAAATAGCAGGTGCTTTATCAATATGCTTTTCATGGTCAATAAGATATTCATTGATATTTGATTCCAAAGCAGCAACAGAGCAAATAATAGCGGTTGAAACCTGCGATAAATATAAATTGAGACCCTCTTGAGAAGGACTTTGAGATTTATATTTGTTTTCTATTTCGGTTGCCACGAGTCCGGCATTCTGGGCAGCTAATAAATGGTATTGCGTGAAATTTGCACGGCTTTTCCCGTACCCGGTTGATTGAAAAGGAGGAAGGACAAAATTCCCCGAAGTCTTATTCATAAGGAGTAGGATATTTCGGCGATCCGATGGTAGCGCCTGGTTATGCTAATCAATACTCCCCTTTTCTTTCATGTCCCTCGCCAGTGTCTGGCCCCTAAGCCTCTACAATCATCTTTCAACAAAAAAAGGAATTGTAAATTCTCTTACATTGCCTTGTGACTTAACAAAAATTTGTTCGGCCATTAGTTTGTGCTGCCCCCAATATTCTTCAGATAAGGCAACCATGCAGTGCCCACAGAATTCAACAAACCAACCACTAACCTCTAACAGCTCTTTATACATTTTGTCCATCGCTTGCTGAAGGGTATCGCTCTCGACACAATTCAACATTGCAGTGGAAATGATTTCCTCAGACAAATAATAGTTACTATTTGCAACCTCAGCTCCAAGGTAAAGATGAAATTCTGCTTCATCTGGTATTGAGTCTAAACGTTTCTTTATATCATCAAAAGAAGGATTGTGAAATGAAAACTTATTTCTTATTTTAGAGATAAGATTCTTTTTAGCAAAATATTTCTTGAGATTTTGTAAGGCTTCTGATCCGGATTTGGAAAGTTTTGCTTCGTACTTCCTGGATAGTTTTGATGCAAATAAAGTGTCTTCCAAAAGACGCCACCCTTCGGAAAGTTTACCGATAAAAATTCTAGCAATTAGAGAGGCTTGTGTTGTATATGCTTTTCTAATGATTTCCATATCAGAGTCGGTATGTGCATATATTAGTAATTTTGTTAGTATTGTTAACTCATTTGCGAGATGACCAATTTGAATAAAGAGTATTCTCTCTTTTTCTGGAAAAAGGTTTAATTGCTTCTTGGTTACAGTTAGCTTATAAATAATCATTCTATGACAATTTGGCCTAACAATTAATAGACGAAGTTCGGGTTTGTTTGAAATCAGCTTTTCTTAGTCTCCCTTTCTACCATGTTTTACCACTTCTGTCTATAAAATCGTACAAAAATGTTGATTCAATTTCTTGTTTTCTATACAATAGCAGAAATTTTCAGAGAGGTCTTCTTGACAATCTTTAGGATGTCTCTTGGAATATCATTCCTACCCTTGTTTTCACCGGGATAAACTCCAGCAGGAATACATAAGCTTTTGACGTGTTGGACTCCCGCCTGAGTTTACCCTTTACTGGATACGGAACTGGAGTGACAAATTGGAAATTATCAGAGGTTCATTTTATAATAAAGCCCGCATTTACCCTGATATTTCTTCCCAGCCACAGCGGGCGGTTAAGCATGAAAAAATGGAATTTCATCATTTCGGGACTCCTTTTAATCCTTCTTTTGACCCATGCAAAAATATATGCTGAGGACTTCAAGCGTGCTCTGCCCGGGAAAGTCTTCTCTTTTCCCCAAGACCACTTCTCTCATCCTGAATTTAAAACCGAATGGTGGTATTATTCAGGCCATCTCCAATCCCTTGGCAAGGATGGAAAATCCTTTGGCTATCAACTCACCTTTTTCAGAACGGGATTAACAAGGGAGACAAAGAACCAAAAATCAAAATGGTCTATTCAAGACCTCTATTTTGCTCACCTTGCCATCACCGATGAATCTAAAAAGAAGTTTGAATATCTTGAAAAGATCAGCCGTGGAAGTTTGGGGGAGGCAGGAGCCTCTCCTTACAAAACGGGGGAAAAGACCTTTCGAATCTGGATCGAGAACTGGTCCATTGAAGGAAAAGGTCCTGCGATGCAAAATCACTCCCTCAAAGCCGGCGATAGAAATTTTGGAATTGAACTGATGCTGACGCCGGGAAAAAATCCAGTCATTCATGGTCAAAATGGAATCAGTCAGAAGGCCGAAGGAGAGGGATATGCCTCCCATTACTATTCCATCCCTCGCTTGAAAACGGATGGGAAGATCTTTTTACAAAACAAAGAAGTTCCCGTTCAAGGAATCAGTTGGATGGACCATGAATTTGGCTCTACACAACTCCGAGAATATCAGGTAGGATGGGATTGGTTTAGCCTTCAATTGGATAAGGGGATGGAGTTGATGCTCTATCAAATTCGACAAAAGGATGGTAAAATCGATCCCTATTCGAGCGGGACCATCATCTTCCACGATGGAACATATCACCATCTCCCCAAGAAAGAATTCCAGATTGAAGTCCTGAAACAATGGAAAAGTCAAAGGAGTGGAGCAATTTATCCCTCCAAATGGAAAATAAAAATTCCAGGTCATCAAATTGAATTGACCCTTACCCCAACGGTCAAGGATCAAGAATTGATCACCAAGGAATCCACTCGGGTGACCTATTGGGAGGGAAGTGTTAAGGTCGAAGGGAAATATCAAGGAGACCCTATCAAGGGAATGGGTTATGTGGAATTAACCGGATATGCCGAGCCCCTTTCTAAAGGAATTTGAACATTTAGCTCATGGCGATTGGCTGATAGCCGATAGTCAAAACCATATAAAAATATAAGCCATCAGCTATTTGCTATAAGCTAGAGGCATGGAGGACTCAAAATGGATCAGCTCTTCAACCCAAAATCAGTGGTCGTGATTGGTGTATCGGAGAATCCTAATAACCTTGCCCGAGTCATTGCCGAAAACCTTTTCGAATTCCAATTTCATGGAGAGATCCTTTTGATTGGTCAAAAAGAAGGAACCCTATTGGGAAGAGGAATCTGTACATCGATGGAGGATCTCAGAGAAGGAATCGATGTCGCGGTCATCCTCACTCCTGCTCAAACCGTTCCAGGGATATTGGAATCCTGTGGAAGAAAAAAAATTCGTTGGGCCATCATTGAATCAGGAGGGTTTAGCGAATATTCTGAGGAAGGAGCAAAATTGGAAAAAGAGGTCCTGCGTATCGCTAAAAAATGGGGAATCCGAATTGTGGGACCGAATGGAATCGGGATTATCAATATCGAGAACGGCTTTGTCGCCGCCTTTCCCCCTCTCAATCGGAAGGCAGTCCGGAAGGGAAAAGTCTCCCTCTTAGTTCAAAGTGGTGGCGTGTCCCTCACTTACCTGAATCTCCTTTCAAGCGCCAGTGTGGGGATTTCTAAAATTGTGAGCATGGGGAATAAGCTTGATCTTAATGAAATCGATTACCTCAAATATTTCATCCATGACCCACAGACAGAAATCATTGGCATTTATTTGGAGAGTATCCAGAGAGGAAGGGATTTGCTTGAGATGGCCCGATCCACATCAAAACCTATTATCCTCCATAAGGCCAATACCGGAGAAACAAGCAAGGAGATCGCAAAACTTCATACGGCAGCCCTTGCCAACGATGATAAGATTGTGGAGACGGCATTGAAGCAAGCAGACATCATCAGGGTGAGAGACTTCCGATCCTTCATCAATGCTGTAAAGGTTCTTTCCCTTCCGCCTATGAGAGGGAATGATCTGGTCATCCTCTCCCGCTCCGGAGGCATTGCCATCGTTGCTGCCGATTCAGCCGAAAGATACGGGTTTCGGCTCTTTCCCATGAAGAAAAGCTTTACGGACCGAATCCACAGCTATTTCAGGGCAAAGGTGATCCGACCTACCAACCCTCTTGATCTGGGAGACCTTTTTGACTTCGATCTCTATACCAAGATCCTTGAGCACGTGCTCAGAATTAATGCCGTCGATGGAATTATCTTCCAACACGCTGCCGTGGGTGGGGAAGTGCAACCTTCCCGAAAGCTCATTCATAAAGCCAAGGAACTCTCCCTCCTTTACCAGAAACCTGTGGCCTTCTGTTACCTGACCGAAGAAGAAGAATTGGCTTACATCAAAAGGACCTTTGACTATCCTATTTTCATAGAGCCTGAAGATGCCTTAAGCGCCTTGGCGATTTCGAGGGAGCACTACCGGAAACGAAAAATTTTAAGGGAGAAACCTCCTTCTTATTCGGTAAATCGCAGTCATGTCAAGCGCCTCATTCATAAAGCCAAAAAAGAGAAAAGAGATCCCATCCTCCCAGAGGCCATCGAAGTTCTCCAGGCTTATGGCATTCCTGTAGCAGATTATCAAGTTGTTCACCGAAAAGAGGATTTGAAAAAAACGATGAATAAAATAAAGGGTCCTGTTGCCCTTAAAGTCATTTCTCCAGAAATCTCACACAAGTCTGATGTCGGGGGTGTCGTTCTGAACATACGTGATCTCTCTGAAGCAGAGAGAGTATATAGCGAGATGAATAAACTGGGTAAAAGAAGCTTCTCAGGAGTACTCGTCCAGAAGATGATTTCAGACGGAAAGGAAGTCATCTTAGGGGCGAAACGAGATCCTTATTTCGGTCCAGTGGTTCTCTTTGGATTAGGAGGGATTTACGTGGAGGTCTTCAAGGAAAGCTCTCTTCGGGTGGCTCCGATCAATCGACCCGAGGCAGAAGAAATGATTTCGGAATTGAAGACCGCAAGCATCCTCAAAGGCATTCGGGGAGAACGGCCTCTGGATATTAAGGCATTGGTTGAAAATCTTCTTAGACTCTCCCAATTGATGATGGATTTTCCTGAGATCGAAGGAATTGATATCAACCCTGTAAAGGTCTTAGAAAAAGGAGCAGTCGCAGTGGATGCACGAATACTCTTGAGCATAGAGCATGGAGCATAGGGCATGGGGTATAGCTCAAAGTTGAAAGCTCAAAGGTCAATTAATTCCACAACCCGCATTCTGCAATCTGCAATTCTGGTTTAAATTCCCAGATTTTCTCCTACCAGGATAACAATCACTTCGGTCCGGACAGGTTTTTTGGCAAGGCTCACATAAATATTACAGATCCGGTCCGGGGAACTGCAATCTGAACATACTCCCGTCTCAACACAGGGAGTCTTTTTACCCAGCCGCTTTGCATTCTGCGGAGCGGTCCACTCTCTCACCCTCTTTTCTGCGGCCTCGAGATCCTTAACGATCTTGTTCACCCCACAAACGATGATCGTCTTTTTGGGTCCGATGAACATGGCGCCCGCCCTGTTGCCTGTGGCATCCACATTATACAATCTTCCATCCTCTGTCACAGCATTGGTGCTGGAAAGAAAAACATCCGTGGAAAAACATTTACGGAACAATTCCAGTCGCTCCTCATCACTCTTTGCCTGCTGTTGAGGCCAGATGAATTGAATCTTCCGATTCTTTAAGGCATCCAACAACCCAATCTGGGCGAGGGTGACAGATCCTCCTATGCCTACGCTGGCTCCATCTGGTATTCGTTTCATCACTTCTTCGAGTGCCGCTTTGGAATTCGAAACATAGAGACCTTCAAAGTTATTCTTTTTCAAAGCCTGAATCGTTCTCTCTGCCTGTTTTTCTCGAAACCATTGTTCCAACTGTTCCATAATCTTCTCCATCAATCTTAATGGTTGGTGAGATATTTTTTCATCCCGTCGGAATTTGCAGTCATGGCATCCTTCCCCTCTTCCCAATCTGCGGGGCAAACTTGGCCTACATGGAAGCTGACAAACTGGAAGGCTTTCATTACTCGCATGGCTTCCATGACGGAACGACCTACGGAGAGGCTATTAATGGTTGAGTGCATGATTACCCCTTCAGGGCTGATCAGAAAAAGCCCTCGAAGGGCAACCCCTTCATCCTCCATCAGAATTCCGTAATCTCGTGCCGTCACCTTATTCAGGTCGGAAAGCAATGGATAATTGAGGCTGCCTCCAAGCCCTCCATCCTCCCGCTTTGTATCCACCCAGGCTTTGTGGACATAAACGGAGTCCACCGAGATTCCAAAGATCTGACAATTGAGTTTGTTAAATTTTTCTGCTGCCGCTGAGAAATTGAGCACTTCTGTGGGACAGACAAAGGTGAAATCGAGTGGATAAAAAAGAAGGAGAACCCATTTCTTTCTTAAATCCGATAATTTGTAGTTGTTGAATTGACCGTTAAAAAAACCCTCGAGCTCAAAATCCGGTGCAGGTTTTCCAACTAAAGACATGATGGAACCTCCTCTTATTGATTTTTTTATATCTTAACATCACAAGTCCCAAAATCAAAATAAATAACTAAATGAATTCGATGGAAAGAAGCAAAAATCATTGCTATATTGAAGTACAAAAACCATTGAACGGTTATCCATAAAAGGAAGGAGGAATCGCGAATATGTCATCCTTATTAGAAGGGATTGGTAGAGGACAGATGAACCGTATTGTTATGGGGAAGTTGGGGGTGGATATCGATCTCTTACGGGGAATTGAGGAATTGGTTAAACGCGAAGGGGTTCGAACCGGAGTGATCCTATCCGGCATTGGAGCCCTGAAAAAGGCCACCTTTCGAAACCTCAAAATTTTTCCACCCGACCTCAAAATTGAAAAACATCACCGCCTCTATCTCGAATTGGAGCAACCCATGGAGATCGTCTCCCTGACCGGATGGATGGCAACGAGAGAGGATGGTAAGGTAGAAGTGCATGCCCATTTCTCGGCTTCCACGGTCATGGAGGATAAGGTCGTCACATTGGGAGGGCATCTCATCCCCGGGACATTGACTTCGGTCAAGGTAGTGATTGTCATTGGTGTCGTTGAAGAGACGAACATCAAGGCAGGATTGGATCCCCGGATCAACCAGATCGATGTGAGGCTTCCTCATCTCTGAGGAAGAAGTATGTGGGGGGGAGTTACTTTTTCGATGGTTCTGGGACAATCTTCTGATAGCCTGCAGGGGGAAGAAAAATCTCTTCCTTCAATTCCTTTTTTTCCATTTTTTTGACTTCCACCCGATCAATGGCCCCTAACCCATAGGTCATCGTATGGTCTTTAATTAAAATGGGAAAACCATAAGGCTTTAGTTTCTCATAAATCTCTCGGCCTTCTTTCATCTCGAGCCGAAAATCTTTTGAAAACCCCTGAGCCACCAGATCCATTACCTTTTCAATCTCTTTTGTTTCTTCATTGCGAGTCACCCAATTCTCCTCGATCAATTCATTATCTGCCAATATCTCGATTTGCTCTGTCTGAAAACCATTGATGACAGCCGTTCGGCCGGTTCTTCTCACGGTAATCTTCCTTTCCTTAGGCTTCACCCCTGGGGATTGTTCCTTCAGCCGTCTTGCAACCTCTCTTTCCCATTTGGAGAGTTTGACTTCAATATAACTCTTGGATCGGTGGTCGATCATCACCAATCGGTCTTCTTTGAAGTACAGGATTGTAGCCAGACCCCCGTCGGGATGGTCTGTTCGAAACCGGTAGTCCGAAATGTAAAATAGCACTTTTGAAGGGCTTCCCTCCCTGTCCCTCACCACCTGTTCAACCACCACCCCTGCCAGGCCTTCTCCATGCACCTCCAACAAAAGCACCGCGATCAACAACATCAGAAAGAAAAGAGTCCTTTTTTTCATCATTATCTCCTTGATCCCTTGAACCATGTGAGGTTCAGGGTTTTGCCCTGCATCCTGGGTGGCGCAGAGCTCCTTCTTCAATCAAAAGAGTATAGCAAGTTAAGTTACCTTAGAAAAGTCATCAAAAGAGCCACCATCAAAATTGAAGCGGTTGGCATCCAAATAAAACGGTACACCCCTTTTAAGTCGGCACGAAAATAGTCTTTCGTCAAAATGAGGCAGAGATGAAAGGGAGAGAGCAAATCTCCACTAATCCCGCTGGCAAATGCTAATACCATATAATTGAGGAAATGAGGATCGTTTTGAAAAAAAGGGATGAGAATTGGAAAGCTGATGGCGATCGGTGCAATGGTCAATCCGGCCATGATCCCAACGAGCAATGGTATGAGCATAGCAATCAGCCACCTGGGGATTCCGGAGGATGATAACGTGGCCGAAACGGCCGAGATCGCCTGGGAGGATTCCAATACCTTTTTAAATCCCATGACGATGATCACGGTCAGGAGAAGTTCAAGGACAACACTTTGCTTAAACCCTCTCCATACCACCCGACCTTCAATTCGATAAAAAAGAATCATCCCTAAAATCGTTAAACCAA
>Ga0315281_10012574_pt1 | contig 11518 bp, 7 predicted proteins | sample YL17G07_0_MG_FD_204540 | JGI IMG/M metagenome (GOLD analysis project Ga0315281, IMG submission 204540) | Sediment microbial communities from Yellowstone Lake, YNP, Wyoming, USA - YL17G07_0 | ecosystem: Environmental > Aquatic > Freshwater > Lake > Sediment | place: USA: Wyoming | collected... | reverse complement strand
GGTCGCGTATTCGACCCGGTTTTGGAACTCCACCTTGAATTCGTTGACCTCGGTGTCGGGGTTGGGGTCTCTCTTAGCCCAGAAATCAGCGATGAACTCCTTCCGGGATTCGATGTCCGGGAGGAGGTTGAAAATCTTGATCTCCTCGCGGGTCATGATCAAGCGGGCCGTCTGGTAGAACTTTTTGCTTTCCGGGTCAAGCTTGATCTTAGCGCCGCCGACGCGGGTCGCCCAGAGCCCCGACCCGGTCATGAGAAAAAAGACGAGGACGACGATTGTTTTTTTCATATGACTCCCTCGGCTCACGCGTAATTCTTCTTAGTATCTTTCTTCAGGAATTCGAGAAGCTGTTTGGCGATCCCGGCCTTCTCGTGACCGGGGGCAAGAGCCAGAAACTTCTCCAGGCTGGCGCAGGCCTCCGCGGCCTTGTTTTGGCCGATGAGGATCGTGCCCATCTGGTAATACGCCTCGGCGTAGTCCGGCTTGATTTCGACGGCCTTCTGGAAACGCGGCAGGGCCGCCTCGGATTCGCCGACGTTGACGAGGCAGACACCCAGGTTGTATTGGCCGTCGGGATCGTCGGGGCTCAGGACGACGGCCTTTTCATAGAAGGACCTGGCCTCGGCGAACTGCTTGGTGATGGCCAGGGCCTCGCCGGTTTCCTTGTTGGCGCTGTAGCTTTCCGGGTTGAGCTCGGCCGCTTTGCGGAAGGCGGCCAGGGCCGCCTCGGGCTGGCCGGCCTTTTTCTGGGACAACCCCAGGTTGAGCCGGTAGCCCCAGTTCCCCGGGTCGAGCCCGATGGCCTCCTCGTAGGCAGCAACGGCTTCGGCGAACTTCTGCTCGGCGTAGAGCTTGTTCCCCGTGAGGAACGACTTGTCCGCGGCGGAGTAGGTCCTCTCCGCCTTGGCCTCGACGGTTTTAAGGGTGATCTCGACGGACTCTTCGCCCGCGACGCCGACATGGATCTCCTGAGAGCTGGGCGCGAACCCGGTCTTCTTGAGCGTGAGCACGTAATATCCGGGCATCATGCCGATTTGGATGAACCGGCCGTCCTTGCCGGTCTTGAGCTCATAGTGGACGGCCGATGTTTTTTGAGAAACGATCGTCGCCTCGACCTTTTCTATGGGATTCCCGGAAATGTCCAGGACGCGGCCGGAAATCCGGCCCTGGACCTGGGCCCGGGCGGCAAGGACGGATACCAGGAGGAACACGGCGATGAACGAAACTTTTTTAGGGGTCATCTTTCAGGGCTCCTATTTTTGACCGAGGCGCTTTCTCGTTTTTTCCTCCAGGGCTTTGATCGCCGGCTGGTCGGGAACGAGCGAAAGCGATTTCTGGAGCAGGGGCAGGGCTTTCTCCGGGCGGTCGAGAGCCAGGTGACATTCGGCGGCCAGGTTCAGGACCGGGACTTCGGTCGCCTCGGCCATGATCTTTTCGAGGTAGGATAGCGCGGCCTCCCAGTCCTTGAGGCCGGCGTGGTCGAGGGCGATGACCTTGGCCGCCTCGCGGTCGGCAGCGCGCTCGAAGAGGGGGACGGCCTGGGCCAGGGACTCGCGAAACAGCCCGAGGCCGTAGAGGGACTTGGCAAGGAGGAGGCGGGCGGCCGGGTCGTCCCTGTCCTTGAGCGTCTTTTCTAGGGCGTCCCGAGCCCGTCCGTATTCCCCCGTAAGGAAGAATTGGGAGCCCAAGACCTTGAGGTGCTCGGGCCCGGGGAACGGCCCGTGCAGACGGGCGTAAACCCACGGGATGACCGGGACGGCCTGGGAGAGGACGACGAAATTCTCCTCCTGCGCGAGGAGCGCCCGTCCGTCGGCGGACCGGACCGAGATCTCTGCCCGGTAGTAGCCGGGCTTGACGTCCTTCAGGGGGACGGTCCCGGAGACGAGGAGGGTCGCGGGGTCGTGGGGGGCGGGGGCCGTCTCTGTCAAGGGAAAGAGGCCGACGCTCTGGTTGGTGTCGAGCGAGATGATGTCGAGGACGAAAGACGGCGGGGCGTCGAAGCCGAGCTTGTCGAGATTCCAGGCTTGGAGGAAAACGCCCAGCGTCGAGGCCATACTGAACTCGTTCCGGGCGCCGACGACATACTGATAGCCGCCGAAAACGAAAGCTTTGAGGTTGTTTTTCTGGGCGTCGGGGACGGCCTCCCGGGCGTAGAAAATGAGCGGGGCGCTGAGCCCGGCCTGGCCGGCCTCCGGCTCCGCCGGCACGACGACCCTCGTCTCGAAAGAGGAGAAGTCCTTGCCCGTCTTGTTCTTCAGCAGGAAGAAGGCCCGGTGCTCGCCGGGAACGATGGCCAGGAGGTCCTGGAAGGCGAAGCGCTGGCGCTCGTGGGCCTTGTACTGCTCGGGCGTGAGCTTGAGCGGGATCTCTTCGACCTTCTCGAAGAGAGTTCCGCCGCGGCTGTCCTCGAGCCGAAGGACAAGCTCGAAGCTGGCGTAGATGCCGCTGCCCTGGACTCCGAAGTTCATCTTCTCCGGCTCGATCGTCCAGTGGACGAAGGCCTGGCCGCCTTCCCGGAAAACCTTGACCTGGAAGGCGCTCTGGAGATAATTGTCCGAATATTCTGTCTCGACGTAATCCTTGTAGGACATATACGACCTGGCGTAGGTGTCCGAGAATTTCTTCTCCGGGAGGCCGCGGACGGAGGCGATGATGGTGTCGGAGGAAAATGAGCCCATGCCCATCGGTTGATCGCCGGGCATGTAGCTCTGGGCCGCCGAGGCGAGCTCGGAACTCGCTTTCCTGATGGCCTCGACCGCCCGGGAGCGGTTCATGGTTCCCCCCCCCATGATGGGGACGGCCAGCTTCTCCGGGCCCTCGACGCCCGGCGAGTAGAGACGGTAATCGCCGATCCCTTCGGGCTGGTAGAAGATCAGGTAAAAATAATCCGGCAGGCCGTATTCCACGGCCCCCTTGTAGAACCAGAGTTCGAGGGGCCAAACCTCGGATTGGGTCGTGAAAAAATTGCGCTCGAGCGGCGGCCCGAGGACGAGGTAGTAGTAGCCCCGGTCGGTCTGGCTCCCCCGTTTCGGCGAATAGTGGCCGAAGTTCTGGTCGGTGAAGCGGACGCGCTCCTCGTACTCTCTCTGGAACTCGTTCGCCGTCGTGTCGGGCAAGGGGTCCCGCATCCGCCAGAAGAAACGGACGAACTTCTCCCGTTCGGCGTTGGTCTGGAGTTTCTGGAAAACAGTCCGCTCCGTCCGGGTCAGGATCGGGGAAACGTCCTCGAGCCAGACCTTAAGTTCCGGCGAAAGTTTTTCCGGACCGGCCAAGGCGCTGGCCACGAAGAGAATGGAAAATGCGACACCAAGGGCTCGGGCTTTCATCTTCCTGGAAACTACGATAGCACACGCCCGGGGTCAATTCAAATCGCCACCGGGGCAACGTCCGTTTTCGAAATATTTTTCTTGATATTGGCTTTTTTTTCGGATAACATCAAATAAATGGAGGTGGAAATCGAAAAATCCATAGATCATTCCGGCCAAGAAGCAAGATGTGTATCAACGGAAAGGAGGACTATTTGAGAAACAAGCTTTTATCCATCCTGGCGATCACTCTTCTCCTCGCCCCCGTCGCGTTCTCCCAGTCCCGGGAAACCGGCGCCATCACGGGGAAGGCGGTCGATGAGCAAGGCAGCCCTCTGCCCGGCGTCAACCTGACCCTGAGCAGCGAGAAGCTCATGGGGACCAGGACCACCGTCAGCGACGCCACGGGCGGCTTCCGGTTCCCCGCCCTGCCTTCGGGCACCTACAGTGTGAAGGCCGAACTTGCGGGATTCGGCACGGTCGTCCAAGAGAACGTCCGCGTGACGACGACGGCGACCCTGTCCCTGACCCTGACCTTGAAGCCGGCCACGGTGGAGGAGCAGGTCACGGTCATCGCCAAGTCGCCGACCGTCGACGTCAAGTCCACGGAAACGGCCTCCGTGACCCTGGGCAACGAGCTCCTGCGCAACACCCCCAACAGCCAGTTCTCGTCCGACATCGTCCTCCTGGCCCCCGGAGTCGATTCGAACTACGTCGCCTACGGCGCCGGCGGCGAGCGCGGCATCTCCTATCAGATGGACGGCGTCGGCGTCGGCGACCCCGACGGCGGCACGGCCTGGGTCTTCCTCGACTACAACATCATCGAGGAAGCCAAGGTCATGGGCCTCGGCCTGCCCGCCGAGTACGGGAACTTCACCGGCGTCATCTTCAACATCGTCACCAAGTCCGGCGGCAACGCATTCTCGGGCCATTTCGAGACCATCTACCAGGACCACAAGCAGGGCTTCTGGGGGACGTCGAACAACGGCGCTTACCGCACGGACTGGCCAATGGTCACTGCTCCCGTCCAGAGCCTATGGGACATCAACGGCCACCTCGGCGGGCCCTTCATCAAGGACAAGCTCTGGTTCTTCGCCGGGGCCCAGTGGTATAATTCCAAGGATTACCCCACGGGCTTCCCCTACGCCCAGAACTACAAGCAGCCGCGCTTCTTCTTCAAGTTGAGCTCCCAATTCTGGGCAAAAACCAACATCAGCGCCGCCGTCGAATATGACAACTACAACGGGACGTACAGGGACGCCGGCGGCGATTACCCCGCCAGCCCCTTCAGCCCCGAGGCCACGACCGAACAGATCGACCCCGAGATCGTCCTCAATTTCAACCTGACCCACATCTTCTCCTCCAAGACGTTCTTCGATCTCAAGGCCGCCTACTTCAACGGCTACTACAACCTCGAGCCGATGAGCGGCGACCGGACGATCAGCGGTCACAACGTCATGGAAAATGATCAGTACGTCTATGACCCGAACTGGACGGGGCCTGCGTCGCTCGACGATCCCGCCCACCTGGCACCTGGCTACCGCTATTTGAACGTCTACCGCTATGCCGAGCATCCCCGGAGCCGCTTCCAGGCCAACGCCAGCATGACGACCTACGCCGAGGACTTCATCAAGGGCAGCCACGACTTCAAGTTCGGCGTCGAGTTCGAGAACTCCCACGTCCGGAACCTCTATTCCTATACGGGCGCGAACCACTGGTATTACTATGATGTCTGGAGAGAAGGCTACGATTACGACGGCACCTGGTATTACGGCTACTACGGGAACTACAGCGCCAACCAGTACGTCGGCTACAACTCCCGGACGCGCCTCACGCGCCTGGAAGGATTCGCCCAGGACTCCTGGCAGCTATCCAAGCGGCTGAACCTCAGCCTCGGCGTCCGCCTCAGCCAGGCCTGGGGCTCAATCCCCGGCGTCTCCGGGACACCATATAATGAATTCCGGATCGCCCCGCGCCTCGGCTTCACCTTCGACCTCCTCGGCGACAAGACGACCATTCTCAAGGGCCACTACGGTGAGTTCACGGACGGGGTCTATGCCGGCATGCTCGACCGGCTGAACCCGGGCTGGTCGGACAAGATCACCTGGTATTGGGACCCCGCGGACGCGTACTGGTACGAAGGTGCTCGGGAGGCCCACGGGACCTATGTCATCGACCCCGAGCTCAAACATCCTTACATGAGGCAGTATACGCTCGGCATCGAGCGGGAGCTGTTCAAGGACGCCTCGTTCTCGGTCACCTACATCAATCGCACCTACCACAATTTCCAGGGAGCCTGGAACGCGCTGGCGGCCTACGAGCCCGTCGAGATGGCCTATCCGGTCTGGGACCCAGTCTCACAGTCGATGGTGGACAGAACCTACATGCTCTACAACCAGACCGCCGGGCTCAACGAAGCCGAATGGCACCTCACCGACGCCAAGGTGATCACCGACCGGCTCAACGAGCTCTACGACCTCGATCTCAAACCCTACCGGAAATACTGGGGCCTCGAGTTCCTGTTCAACAAGCGGTTCTCGAACAAGTGGCAGTTGCTGGCCTCCTACATTTACTCCCAGGCGACGGGGACGATGGACAACGACGACGCCTATCGTGACATCGGCTGGAACAGTTTTTCCGACCCCAACTACTGGGTCAACGCCGACGGCCACGTCACGAACGATGCAACCCACCAGATCAAGGTCCAGGGGACCTACATCCTGCCGATGGGCATCTCCTTCACCGCCTACTTCAAGGGCATGACGGGACAGGCCTGGGCCCAGCGGCGGAGGTCATATAGAGGCGATTTCGATCAGGGGAGGGTCACCTTCAACGTCGAGCCGGCCGGCTCAAACTATTATGACATGGCCACGTCGCTCGACCTGAGGCTGGAGAAAACGTTCGTCCTGGCCGCCAAATACCGGCTGGGCCTGATCTTCGACGTCTTCAACGTCCTCAACGACAACGCGATCGAAGAGTGGGGCAATACGATCGAGTACAACTGGACCGCGGACCCGAACGCTGAAGGCTATACTCCCTCGACCTTGGGCCATAAGCTCTACACGATGGTCCTGCCGCGGCGGGCCAGGCTCGGCCTCCGGCTCATCTTCTAGCGCAGAAGCACCCAGCAGACGCTCCAAGGGGCGGCGGGCGGACCCGCCGCCCCTCTTTCTTTTATAGGGGGACACTATACTCTGTCCCTAATTCAGGGTTATTCAGGATCGAAGCCGGGGCCGGAAGAAACGGGGACATGTACCTGAGGTACGTGTCCCCTTATTAACTCAATGAGGGACAGGGTGTTGTGTCCCCGTATTCAACTTTTGTGATAAAATTGACTGGTCCGAATGAGCGTTAAAAAACGACCGATCGTCCTCATCGCCGCGGGCGTCCTTTTGGCCGCGGCCGCGGCGGCCTATGTCCTCTTCTTCGCGGGCGGGCCGGACTTCGCCGGCCTGAGGAAGGGCCGCGACTTCAACGTCATCGTCATCACCCTGGACACCACCCGGGCCGACCGCCTGCCGAGCTACGGATGCCAGGACGTCGTGACACCGACCCTCGACGCCTTCGCCGCCCGGGGCGTCCGGTTCGAGAAATGCTACGCCCAGACGCCCCTGACGCTCCCCTCCCACACGACCCTGATGACCGGCACGCTCCCTCTCTTCCACGGCATTCGCGACAACGGCGGCTTCTTCGTCCCCGAGAAGCTCAAGACCATGGCCGAGCTCTTCAAGGACAAAGGCTACGAGACCGGGGCCTTCATCGCGGCCTACGTCCTGGACTCCAAGTGGGGCCTGAACCAGGGGTTCGACACCTACTTCGACAAGTTCGACCTGAGCAAGTTCAAGCGCGTCTCCCTGGGCACGGTCCAGAGGCCAGCGAACGAGATCCTGGACCAGGCCCTCCCCTGGCTCGAGGAACGGAAGGCGAAGAGGTTCTTCGCCTGGCTCCACCTCTACGACCCGCATACCCCCTACGAGCCCCCGCCGCCCTACGACAAGCTCTACGCCAACCGCCCCTACCTCGGCGAGATCGCCTTCGCCGACTCAGAGATCGGACGGCTCTGGGGCTGGCTCCAATCGAACGGCCTTCTCGAAAAGACCTTCATCATCTTCGCCGGCGACCACGGCGAGAGCCTGGGCGAGCACGAGGAGCAGTCCCACGGCTTCTTCGTCTACCAGGCCGCGATCCACGTCCCCCTCATCGTCGTCACCCCCTTCCCGAAGCTCCAGGGCGTCGTCTCGCCCGAGGTCACGACGCTGGCCGATGTCCTGCCGACGGTCTGCGACATGGCCGGCTTGCCTGTCCCGGCCGAGGTGCAGGGGAAGAGCCTCCTTCCGGCCTTCTTCGGCCGGCGCCGCAAAGAGACCCCGCTGGCCTACAGCGAAACCTATTACCCGCGCTTCCACTACGGCTGGTCGGACCTCAAGAGCGTCCAGGACGGCCGCTACAAGCTCATCCTGGCCCCCGTGCCCGAGCTCTACGACGTCGTCGCCGACCCCCGAGAAGAGAAGAACCTCGTCTACCTCGAGAAGAAGGTCTATGAAAACCTGAACGCCGAAGCCGAGGCCTTCATCGCCAGGGCCGGCCGGAACGCCTACGAGGTGGACGTCTCGAAGGTCGACGAGGAGACCCGCGAGAAGCTGTCGGCCCTGGGCTACGTCGGCTCGTTCACCGACCCGGCCAAGCTCAAGGGCAAGAAGCTGGCCAACCCCAAGGAGAAGATCACCGTCTTCAACGAGCTCTCCCGGGCCCGCGAGATGGGTTTCGACGGCAAGGCGGACGAAGCCATCCGGATCATCAAGGGGATCATCGCCACCGACCCCGACGTCACAGAGGCCTACTTTTCGATCGGCAACATCCTCTTCCAGGACCGCAAGTTCCCGGAGGCTATCGGCTATTTCACTCAGGTCCTCGACCGCAAGCCCGACGACTCCTTCGCGGCCATCAACATCGCCCTGGCCTTCGAGGGGATGGGGCGCTACGACGAGGCCGAGAAATTCCTCCTCGGCCACATCGGGAAGGGCTTCACGGACCCCCAGTTCTATTTCATGCTCGGCAACATGAGCTACGTCCAGAAGAAGTACGACCAGGCCATCCCCTATCTCGAGAAATGCTTGGTCTCGAACGCCGAGTCGGCCGGATCGCACAGCCTCCTGGGCGCGATCTACATCATCAAGAACGACCTCCCCCGAGCGGAAGAGCACCTCCGCAAGGCCGCCGAGCTCAATCCCCGGCTGGCGAACATCCATTTCTTTTCGGCCGAGCTGGCCGACAAGAGGGGCCTCACGTCCGAGGCCGAGTCCGAATACCTGAAGCAGCTCGAGGTCTCCCCCAAGCACTTCAAGTCCATGTACAACCTCGCCCGCATCTACCGCCAGGCCGGCGACACGGCTAGGGAGCTCGAATTCCTGAACAAGTGCCTCGAGTCCGACCCCCGCTTCCCGCTGACCTATTTCTATCTCGCCCGCATCCACCTCAACCGCGGTGAGCGCTACCAGGAAGCCATCGACTTGGTCAAAAAAGGGATCGACCTCAAGCCCGAAAAAACCGAACTCCCCCTCGGCTATTTCCTGCTGGCCGACCTCTATAACCGCGTCGGAGACGTCCTCCAGTCCGAGGAATACGCGAGGAAAGGCCAGGCAGCAGCCGCCGTTACGGCGTCGAAACAAAAATAAGGGGGAGATCCTCCGCCCGTTTTTCTAGATCTCGAACTTCCGCTCGAGCGAAGCCTTGCTCCCGTCGGTCGTGTTGGTCACCGTGACGTTTAGCGTATAGGCCCCCGGTCCGAGGGCGGCGACGGCCTCCGCCGTGAAATCCTGGACCAGGACCTCCTTCAGGCGGCTTTGCGGAATGTCGAGGGGGAAGGCCTTGGCTAACGTCCAGACTTCGGCGCCAGCCGCGTCCGCGACCTTCATCGTCACCTCGAGGGTCGCCTCGAATCTGTCCCCATGCGACTTCAGCCAGATGTTCTTGTAGGGGAGGACGAGGGTGAATCGCGTGCCTTCCCCGTCGGCCTTATCGATCTTCACGTCGAGCCCGGGCAGGCCCGCCACGCGCCCCGCCTTCGGCTCCCGCACCATCCCCTGCTTCGGTTCATTCCACTCCTGTTGGGCCTGGTTGATCGCGGCGATCTGAGCGGCGTCCGAGGGGTCGAGCCTGTAGTCGTCGACCCATCGCTCGTCGACGAATAGGATGGTGAAGAACCCGTACCACCAGATCTCCGTGGGCACGCCGTAAAAGGTGACCCCGCGGGGATAGGCTTCCCGGTGGTCCGGAGGCCCGAGGGTGATGTAGACCCGGCCTCGGTCCTGGAGCCAGCCGGGAGAGCCGCCGCCGGAAAACAGGTGGTTCGCCTGCTCGATCCGGTTGAAATAATCCGTCTTGTACTCGTTTTCCGACGTCGCCGGACTCGGGTCCCTCCTCTTCCAGAAGTCCTCGACGAACGCCTCCCGGGCTTCCGGAACGAGGGCCAGGAAGGCCCGCCTCTCTTCGGATGTGATGGTGTAGCGGACCTTGGAGATGAAGTCCCGGCTCTTCGGGTCGAGCTGTTTTTCGAGACGCGCCGACGCGCACGAAACGAGGAGGAGAGACGCCCCGAGCGAAAACGCCGCCAGCCTTTTCAGAGGTTTCATGGCCGCTCCTTGATCTTGCTTTCGAGCTCGGCGACCTTCTTCTTCAGCTCGTTCTGGGGTGTCGCCGGGTCGGTGTCCCGCGCCTTCCAGAAGGCCTCGATGAACATGTCCCTCTCGCGGTCATTGGAGAACTGGAGGAAGACCTCCTTTTCCTTGGGGCCGATGATATAGACGACCTCCTCTTCGAGCCAGACGCGGAACCGGGGAGGCAGGTCCTTGACGGAGGCCTTCTGGCCGGCGGCCGGGAGGGCGGCCAACAGGACGCCGCAAAGAAGAACTATCGCTTCGAATCTCATTCTCGGGTCCTTACAGGTTCGCTCTACGACAATTCAGTTTACCCCCTCCGTCGCGCTTTTTCAAGGCGGCCTCCGGCGCGGTCGTCCCGGCGGCCGGAACGAACCCCGCCGGGACGACTGCTGGCAAAAAATACTAGAGCCAGGCTGCGCGAAAGGGCTTGCAATCGCCCGGCGCTTTTTCTACACTGGTCCTTCAACATGAAGTTCGTCGCCGACCTTCACATACATTCGAAATTCTCACGGGCCACGTCGCGGGACATGGTCCTCGATTCCCTCGCGCCCTGGGCCAAGGTCAAGGGCATTTCGCTCCTGGCGACCGGGGATTTCACCCATCCCGAATGGCTCTTCCTGATGAAGGAAAAGCTCGAGCCGATGGGAAACGGTTTCCTCCGGCTCAAGAACGGGACGACGTCTCTCGAAGCGCCGCCGTTCATGGGCCTCCCCGCCCTATCGCGGGAAGTCGCGTTCATCCTGTCCTCCGAGCTGAGCTTCATCTACTCGAAAGGGGGCAAGGTCCGGAAGGTCCACGTCATGCTGCTGGCCCCGGATTTCGAATCCGTCGAGAGGATCAACAGCCGCCTCCAGGCGGTGGGCAACCTCGTCTCAGACGGGCGGCCCATCCTGGGCCTGGACGTCCGTCTCTTCTGCCGGATGGTCGCCGACGCCGCCCCTCGCTGCGTCGTCATCCCCTCCCACATTTGGACGCCTTGGTTCTCTCTCTTCGGGGCCAACTCGGGGTTCGACGCGATCGAGGAGTGCTTCGAGGAGATGACGCCGTCGATCTTCGCCCTGGAAACGGGCCTGTCCTCCGACCCGCCGATGAACAGAAGGATCTCCAGTCTCGACCGCTACGCCCTCGTCTCCAACTCCGACGCCCACTCGCCCTCGAAGATCGGCCGTGAAGCCAACGTCTTCGACACGGACTTCAGCTACCGCGGGCTCGTCGACGCTCTGCGGACGAACGACCCGTCGAAGTTCCTCTACACCGTGGAGTTCTTTCCCGAGGAAGGCAAGTACCACTACGACGGGCACCGCAAGTGCGGCGTCGTCTCCTCGCCGCGGGAGAGCCTGAAGACGGCGGACCTCTGTCCCAAGTGCGGGAAACGCCTGACCATCGGCGTCCTTCATCGCATCGAGGAGCTGGCCGACCGGGAGCCAGGAGAGGGGCGGCCGGGCGGGGTCCCCTTCAAGAACATCATCCCGCTCAACGAGATCATCGCCGAAGCCGTGGGCAAGACGCCGGAGAGCCAGGGCGTCTGGGACCTCTACTTCCGCTTCATCCGGG
>Ga0315281_10012573_pt1 | contig 11519 bp, 13 predicted proteins | sample YL17G07_0_MG_FD_204540 | JGI IMG/M metagenome (GOLD analysis project Ga0315281, IMG submission 204540) | Sediment microbial communities from Yellowstone Lake, YNP, Wyoming, USA - YL17G07_0 | ecosystem: Environmental > Aquatic > Freshwater > Lake > Sediment | place: USA: Wyoming | collected... | reverse complement strand
GCCTCGCCCCCCGCCCACTCCCTCTCGGCCTGCCGTGCGCTCTTGTGGGCCAGGAGCACCCCGCCGACCTGCAGCAGCGGAGCCGCGAGCTCGACCACCGTCGCCAGCGGCCCTACGGCCTTGGCCAAGGCGACGTCGAACGCCTCGCGGCTGGCGGCCCCCAGCGCCGTCACGTGCTCGCTCCTCGCGCACACTACGCGCGCCCGCCCACCGACTCCCAGCTCGCGCACCAGCTGCTCGACGAAGGCACACTTCTTGGCCACCGAGTCGACGAGCGTCATGTCGACCGCCGGCAGCACGAGAAGGAGTGGCACGCCCGGCACGCCGTTGCCGGTCCCGAGGTCCACCCAGCGTGCGCCGGCTGCCGAGCGCACGACGGCCTCGTCGACGTCGAGCAGCGCCACAGCGTCACCGACCAGACGGACCGCCGCTTCGCGCGACCCGCGCGCCCCGCTGACGTTGGCCCGCCGATGGCCGACCAGAGCCTCGACGACGCGCGACAGGCCGCCGCGAACGTCGTCGCCGAGGGATAGTCCGTCGAACTCGGGAGGCTGCGCAGACGTCGCGGCGCCGCTCATGTGCGGACGCCGGCGCTCTACGCGTCGCAGTGCTTCATCAGGGTGAGCACCGTGCCGCCGCCGGCCGGGTGCTCGAGGTCGAACTCGTCGACGACCGCGCGGATGATGGAGATGCCCATGCCGCCCTCGGTCAGATGCGGCGCGCCGATCGCTCCGCACTCGGGGCAGTCGACGTCGTCTTCGTGGAACCCGCCGCCGTCGTCGCGGATCTTCATGACCACACGATCGTCGAGGACCTCGAACGACAGGCCGACCTGTCCCGAGTTGCCGTCGTAGGCGTGACGGATCGAATTGGAGCAGGCTTCTGTGAGGGCCAGCTTGAGGTCGGCGACGGCGTCTTCCGAGAAGCCGCGTTCGCGCAGAAGACCGGCCAGTGCGAGCCGCCCTAGGACGACGTACTCGGCCTTGGCCGGGATCTCAAGTGTGACGAGTTCGTTCACTGGCTGGCAATCCTATCTCATGGCCCTTCACGAACGGAAGGAGACTGCGTCGCGACGGCGTGCCCACGTACCCTTCGCCCTCTTCTACCCCGCCGGGTCCTCCTTGAGACGTTCGCGAACGTTCAGGTCCTCGTCGCACATCGCGCAGCGGCCGTCGCGCATCTCGAGATCCTCGATGGCGTAGCCGGTGCGGCGTGCCACCAGGCGGTGACAGCGCGGGCAGATCGTGTTCTCGCCGGCATGCCCGGCAACGTTGCCGACGTACACGAACTCGAGACCGGCCTCGTGGCCGACATCGACGGCACGCTCGAGCGTGCGCACCGGCGTCATGGGCAGGTGCGACAGCTCGAGGTAGGGGACGAAGCGCGTCACGTGCCAGGGCGTCTTGGACCCCAGCGAACCCGCGATCCACGCCGCGATCGCCCGCAGCGTGTCCTCGTCGTCGTTCATCGTCGGGATGACGTTGGTGACCACCTCGACGTGGCAGCCGTGGACCTTCTGGGCCCGCTCGGCGGCGGCCAGGACCGGCGAGAAGTCGGTGATCCTGCAGAGCCGCTTGTACAGGGCGTCGTCGAAGCCCTTCAGGTCGACGCGATAGGCGTCGATGTGCGGCGCCACAGTGTCGAGCGCCTCCTCCGTGATGTACCCGTTGGTGACCATCACCGTGTAGAGGCCCTGCTCGTGGGCCAACCGCGCGCCGTCGAGCACATACTCGAGCCAGATGGTCGGCTCGTTGTAGGTCCAGGCGATCCCGGCACACCCGTTGTGGTCGGCGAGGACCGGCAGCTTGGCGACCGGCAGCGAACGCAGATCGCCACGGCCCGCGGCGGCGTCGGCGTGCGCGATCTGCCAGTTCTGGCAGTGACCGCAGGTGAAGTTGCAGCCCAGCGTACCCAGCGAGAGCACGGTGCTGCCCGGGAAGAAGTGGAACAGGGGCTTCTTCTCGATGGGGTCGGCGGCCACGCTGCAGACACGGTCGTAGATGAGGCTGTAGAGTGTGCCGCCGCGGTTCTCGCGGGCGCGACACGTTCCGCGCTGGTTCGGCTTGATGCGGCAGAGCCGCGGGCACACGCGGCAGCCCACGATGTCATCATCGAGCGCGTCGTACAGGATGGCTTCGTGGAGGGGCTCGTCCTTCATGACGGCGGCCTCTCCGCGGACGGCTGGAACCCACGGATGCCCCTCTGCACGACGTCGATCAGCGCTTCCTGCAGACCGTCGTTGCCCGACGCGATGCAGGCCATCTGGAAGCCGGCGTCGCTGCCCAGGACCAGCCTGTCGTCGAGCGCCCGGCCGGCGGCATCCGACATGGGCACGCCGGACTCGCGGCACAGCAGATGGGCGGCGGCGAGGTCGTAGGGCGAGTTGCAGAGCACAGCTCCCAGGCCGACGCGGCGGAACTCGGCCTCGGTCTCGGGATGGGCGTCGATGATCGCCGGCCCGATGTCGACGTACGCGTCGAGCTGGCCGGTGAGGATACGCGTGATCGAGAAGGTCGCCGAGCCGATGTCGAACACCGAGCCCTTGACGCTCGAGCTGTCGATCAGCTCCTCGAGGACGCCGGCCAGCACGACCGCCGGCCGCCCGCGGAAGCCCAAGGTCCAGAACAGGCTCTCGATGTCTGTCCGCGCGCTGGGCAGGAACGGGATCTCGCCGTCGTCGGCGCCCCGTCGCATCCGGTACCCGGCGCCCTTCTCTGCCACGAACAGGTCGCCGCTCTTGATCTCCTGGATGACGCCGGCTACGACGCTGCCCATGGTGGGGGCGGCGGCCGGCGGGACGGCGGCGATGCTGACGCAGGCCGCCTCCAGCCCGGCCGCCGCCGGTCTCGTCCCGTCGATCGGATCGACGATGAGGATCAGCTCGGGCCCGGTCGCACCCTGCAGGCCGCGGTCCTCGGAGTAGTAGGCCCAGGCGGGCAGACGCTCGGCCATGTACGTCTCGAGGAACGCTTCAGCTTTCTCGTCGATGTCGAACGTCATGTCGCCGCCGACGGCGACGCCGGCATGGTCGCGGGCGGCGTGCAGCCCGAGGAAGGGGATCACGACCTTGCGCAGGCCGGCGGAGAGCCGGACGAGTTCGTCGACGGTCGCACTCACGTGACCAGCCTCGCGCGCTCTGCGCGGCCGAGCTCGTCGCCATGGCGAGCGGTCTCCCTGCCGGAAGCCGTCACCACGGCGCGCTCCAGCGCGAGGGGCTCCTGCGACCCGACGACGAAAGTGGCCCCGTCATCCGTCTCGAGGAACACACCGCAGTCGCCGCGGGCGTTGTACGCGCCGTGGCGCCGGGTACCGCGGACGCCCCACCCACCGTAGTCGCGCAAAGGCCGGTAGGTCACCGCCGCGAACCGGATCACGTTCTCCCAGCGGACCCGCCGCCCTTGCCGCTGCCAGGGCGCCAGCCGCACGCGTAGCCCCTCCGCCGTCACTTCAGTGACCAGCCGCGAGAAGGTGAAAGCCAGCGGCAGGGCGACCGCGATGGCGCCACCCAGCAGGATGCCGATCGTGGCTCCGGTCCCGCCGTCGCTCGCGACGGTCGCGCGGACACCCTCCGCCGCCATGACGACGCCGACGAGCGCGAGGATGCTCAGAGCGACGATCAGGAAGGTCGACGCGTAGTGCTGCTCCTCGCGGAACAGGACGGTATCGGGCTCTCTCGCGGGATCTGCCATGGCTGCGGGCCGGCTCTGCGTGGCCGGGGTCACATTCTACAGCGGAGCTATAATCGAGGCGCGACCACCCGTCTCCATCGGCAACCACTCCGGCGAGGCCCTTCGTGCCCGACATCGACACCATCGTCTATCGCGGTCGAGGCAACATCTACCTCAACATCACCAACCGCTGCTCATGCGATTGCGACTTCTGCTTCCGGCGCTCGAGCACCGAGGTCTTCAGCGTCGATCTCACCCTGCACGGCGAACCAGACGTCGAGGACATCACCCAGGAGATCGAGCGTGCGTTCCTCGACGGCACCGCCGACGAGGTCGCCTTCTGCGGCATGGGCGAGCCGACCATGCGTCTCGACGCCGTTCTGGCCGTCACCGAGTGGCTCAGCACCCGACGCATCCGCGCGCGCCTCGTGACCAACGGCCACGGGCAGCTTCTCAACCCCGACGTCGAGGTCGCCGCCGAGCTGGCGCGCGTGGGCCTGAGGGCCACCACGGTGAGCATCAACGCCGCCGATCCCGAGACGTACGACCTGCTCTGCCGCCCGATCTTCAGCAAGGCACACCGCGCGGTGATAGGTTTCGCGCGGGACTGCGTCGCGCACGGGATCGAGACGACCCTCACCGCCGTCGATCTGCCCGAGGCCGACGCCGACGGTTGCGCCGCCATCGCCGCCGCCGTGGGAGCGTCGTTCCGTCTTCGTCCGTACGTGCCTACCGACAGCGGACGGGCGACCGGGGGTGTCGTGTACGACGAGCCCGACCACGCTCCACCATCCACTGAGGAGGCGTAGATGGCCACGACCGGCGCCCGGATCCTCCTCGTCGACGACGAAGAGGCCATCCAGAAGCTGCTGAAGTTCCCTCTCGAGAAAGAGGGCTACCAGGTCGTCCAGGCGCGCGACGGGCAAGAGGCCCTCGACGCCTTCGAGCGCGACGAGTTCGACCTTGTCATCCTCGATCTCATGCTCCCCAAGGTCGACGGCATGGAGGTCTGCCGGCGCCTGCGCACGGCCAGCACGGTGCCCATCATCATGCTCACGGCGAAAGCCGACGAGTTCGACAAGGTCCTCGGCCTCGAGCTGGGCGCCGACGACTACATCACCAAGGACCGCTTCAGCGTGCGCGAGTTCCGCAGCCGCGTACGGGCGCAGCTGCGCCGCGCCGAGATGGCCCGCCAGCCCGGTGGCGGCCGTCACGAGGTCGTGCGCGTCGACGACCTCGAGGTCGACATTCCCAAGCGCGTCGTCACCGTGCGCGGCGACAGGGTCGATCTCACCTACATCGAGTTCGAACTTCTGCGCACGCTCAGCGCGCACCCCGGCCGCGTTTACAGTCGCGACATGCTGCTGGAACTCATCTGGGGCGACTCCGAGTACCGCGACGCGCGCACCGTCGACGTCCACATCCGCCACCTCCGCGAGAAGATCGAGAGCGACCCCAAGAGCCCCGAGTACATCTTCACAGTCCGTAACGTGGGCTACAGGTTCCGCGAACTTTAGGCGAGTACGGTCGTTTCATGCTGCTGCGCTCGGTCAAGAACTGGCTCACCCTGCTCTTCGTGGCCGCGGTCGGCCTGAGCGTCGGTCTCGGCTACCTCTACATCATTCCCAGCCTCGAGACTCGTCTGGTGGACCAGAAGCTGAAGGACCTGAGCGCGCAGTCCCCACAGATCGCGCGGCGCATCGCCGATGTGGCCGGCAGCTACCCCGACGTCGACCGCCAGGCGCTCGGCATCCAGGCGACGTACATGGGCGAGCAACAGAACGCCCGCATCGTGGTCATCGACGCGGCCACCAACCAGAAGCTGGCCGATTCGCGGCCCAACGCCCCGCTCGACGTCACCAACTACCGCGTGCTGCCGCCGGCCATCGACGCGCGACAGGTCAAGGTCGGCAGGCAGACCATCGGCGGCGTCGACTACGCGACGGCCGCCGTCCCGGTCACGCTCAGCTACCCGTTCTCAGACCAGGTCGTGCTCGTCGTGCTCATCACGTCCTCCCTCTCGGACGTGCAGAAGGCGGTGCAGGACGTTCAGCGACAGATGCTGTTCGCCGCCGGCATCGCCATCGCCATCACCCTGGTGACCGGCTACCTCGCGTCCTTCTTCATCGCCCGCCGCCTGAAGCGCATCGAACGCGGCGCTCTGGCGATCGCCGACGGCGACTTCTCCGTACCCGTCGCCACCGGCATGCGCGACGAGATCGGCCAGCTGGCGACCACCTTCAACACGATGGGCCAGCGTCTCAGGGAGGCCTTCGGCCAGATCGCGCGCGAGAAGCAGAGTGTCGAGGTCCTCCTGAACGACCTTGCCGAAGGGGTCATCGGCGTCTCCAGCGAGGGCGCGCTGGCGGTCGCCAACCCGGCCGCGGCAAGTCTGCTCGGCCGCGCGCTGCCCCCCGGCGTGGACCTTGCCGCAGTGCTGCCCAGCGACGTTGCGCAAGCCTTGGACGACACGCGCGATGACGGCGACGACCGTACTCTTGTGGTCCCGGTGGGCGACCGAATGGTCGAGTGGTCTGTCTACGGGGTCGGCAGACAGACCGAGGTGCACTACATCGTGGTGCTGCGCGACGTCACCGAACAGGCACGCCTCGAGCAGGCGCGACGCGACTTCATCGCCACCGCCTCGCACGAGCTCAAGACGCCGCTGTTCTCTCTCTCCGGCTTCATGGAGCTTCTCGACGAGGGCGAGCTCTCGCCCGAGGAGGAGCGTGAGTTCATAAGCCTCATGAGACAGCAGGTCGACCGACTGACCGACCTCTCGCTGAGTCTCCTCGATCTGTCGCAGGTCGATGCCGGCGCGGTGCGGCTCGAACCCGACGAGACCGACGTGACCACGCTCACCGCAGCCGTCGCCTCGGAGTTCCAGGCCAGCGCCGCTGCGCGGGATATCGACCTCGAGGTGGCAGGTCCCGCCGGTGAGATGGCGCTCTGCGACGAACGCCGCCTGGCCCAGGTCCTGCGCGCGCTGCTCGACAATGCCATCAAGTTCTCCCCCCACGGCGGCAGCGTCGCCATAGACGTGAAGGGACGGCGCAAGAGCGTCTCCATCAGCGTCAAGGACGCCGGACCCGGTATCCCGACCGCCGAGCTGCCGCGCATCTTCCAGCGCTTCTACCGCGGCACCGGCGGTCGGGGGGCCAAGGCGGGCACCGGGCTGGGCCTCTCCATCGCCAGGGAGATGGCCGAGCTCATGGGCGGCGCGCTCACCGTACGGTCGCGACCCGGCGAAGGATCGGAGTTCGTAGTCCAGGTGCCGCGGCCCGAGGTTAAGAAACCTTAACCACCCGGCGGGCGCACTTAAGCTCGACGCGACCATCGTTAATGCGAAGCCCCCATACTGATGTACGAACGGACCCCGCGTGACACCGGCCACCGGTCGGACGTGACGCGGCGAGCATCCAGACGAAAGGAGACTTGGACATGAGAATCAGGAACTTCGCCACGGGCGTGGCCGGCGGGGCTGTGGGTGCGGGCCTGCTCGTCCTCGCCCTGTTCCTGCTCGGCGTCACCGATGTCACCAAGACGGAGACGGTCAAAGTGACGACGCCCACCGTCGTCTCGGGCTCGGCAAACGGGACCGCCACGAGCGCCGCCATGTCACCGGCCCAGATCTACGACAACTACGCGGGTGGCGTCGTCGAGATCTACTCGACGTTCGCGCCGTCGAACAACTTCTTCAACGGCGGTGGCGGAGAGGGCCTGGGCACAGGCTTCGTCGTGTCCAGCGACGGCTACATCCTGACCAACGCCCACGTCGTCACGGACGAGACCAGCGGCGCGCGGGCCACCAAGGTCGAGGTCGCCTTCCGCAAGGGCGACAACGAGGTCGCACGCGTTCCGGCGACGATCGTCGGCGTCGACCCATCGTCCGACGTCGCCCTCGTCAAGGTCGACCCGGCCAAGGCCGAACTTCACCCCCTGCCATTGGGCGACTCGAGCAAGATCGAGGTCGGCGAGCCCGTCGTGGCCATCGGCAACCCGCTGGGCTACGAGTTCTCGGTCAGTTCGGGCATCGTCTCGGCGCTGCACCGTGAGCTTCAGGCCCCGAACGGCGCCGTCATCACGAACGGCATCCAGACAGACGCCGCGATCAACCAGGGCAACTCGGGTGGCCCGCTCTTCAACGCACGCGGCGAGGTCATCGGCATCAACGAGCAGATCGCCTCCCAGTCCGGCGGCAACGTCGGCCTCGGCTTCGCCGTGCCGATCAACACCGCCAAGACCGCCCTCGACGAGTTGAAGTCCACGGGCACGGTCCGGCACGCCTGGCTGGGCATCCGCCATCAATCCATCACGCCCGAACTCGCGACCGCTCTGCACCTGCCTGTCGACCACGGCGTGCTGATCGCCGAGGTCCTATCGGGCAGCCCCGCCGAGAAGGCCGGTCTGCAGGGCGGCTCCGGCACCACCAACGTCAACGGCGTCGACTACCCGACCGGCGGCGACATCATCCTCGCCATCGACGGCCACGACGTCAGCACCTCCGACGACCTGCTGCAGATCATCGCCGAGCGCAAGCCCGGCGACCAGATCACCCTCAAGATCCAGCGCGGCGACCAGATCACCGAGGTCAAGGTCACGCTGGCCGACTGGCCCAACAACCTCAACCAGTAGAGCGATTCGAGGACCGCACCGGCCGCGGGCGAGCCCTCCGCGCCCGCGAGCCGGTGTGTGAGGGCGGGGCGGCGCCGCAGGCGCCGCCCCGCCGCCCTCCTTCTTCCGAAACAGCCGTCCGGTGTGCGGCGTTCAAGCTCGGCAGCCTTCGAGTACCTTCTTGGGTGAAGCAACGAATCGCTTTCGAGTACATCCCTGATGAATGCCATGAAGAGGGGCCTCCGTGGTGGCATGCTTCGTGTGCCACCGCGAAGCGACCAAGGAGGCCCCGCACCATGTTGTACGCCGGATTGGATCTGTCAAGGAAGCGCGTGGACGTTTGCCTGCTCGATGAGCACGGAACGAGGATGGAGACGACGGCCGCCCCGCCGGACGCAGACGGCCTGCGTGGCCTCGCCGAGCGGCTGGCCGGCCACGGCCAGCCGATCCGCGCCGCCATCGAGTCGATGAACGGCGCCCGCTTCGTGCACGATGAGCTCGAGCAGCTGGGCTGGGAGGTGGCGCTGGCCGACGCCCAGAAGGTCAAGGGCCTGGCGCCGCTGGCCGCCAAGACCGACCGCATCGACGCCTACGTGCTGGCCGAGCTGGCGCGTCGCGACCTGGTGCCGGTCGTCTGGCTGCCGACCCCGGGGGTGCGCGCCGAGCCCGAGCGCGCCCGTTTCCGCCTCCACCTGGTCCGTCACCGCGCGGCGCTCAAGAACCGTATCCACGCCACCTTGATCACGCACGGCCTCTCCCGCCCGGTCGCCGACCTCTTCGGGATGCGCAGGCGGAAGCTTCTCGATCGTCTCGATCTTCCCGAGCCCTGGGCTTCCACCACCGCGGCCAGCCTGCGCCTGATCGAGCGGCTCGACGAGCAGATCGCCGCCTGCGAGGCCGAGCTGCGCGCCCTGGGCGCCGACCACGCCTACGTGCCGCTGCTCATGACCGCTCCCGGCGTCGCCTGGGTGCTGGCCTACACGATCGCCTCCGAGATCGGCGAGATCGAGCGCTTCGCGACGCCCAAGAAGCTCGTCGGTTACACGGGCCTCTGCCCGCGGGTCTATCAGTCGGGCGCTTCCGACCGCCGCGGGCCGCTCGCCAAGAACGGCCCCGAGCACCTGCGCTGGGCCTTGATCGAGGCGGCCGTCCATGCCGCTCGCCATCCCGCCTACGCCGCCCACTACGAAGCGACCAAGAAGCGCCTCGGCCGCCAGCGCGGCGCCAAGGTGGCCCGCGTCGAGGTCGCCCGCAAGCTGGCCGAGGCGATCTGGTACATGCTCAGCCGCTCCCAACCGTTTGCCCCGGCAGGCCCCGCCTTGCCTCTGGTCGCGTAGACGACCCTCTTGTGAGTTGGGCTACCGGAGCAAGCTCCCATCCGACCTGATCCTCCCGCTACAGAGGAGGCGATAGAGAGATGAGCAGGACTCAAGACCGTGCCCGCGGGCCGACGGCTGGCCTTGCCCCGAAACGGTGGACAGTCATGATGAGGAGCTTGTCTTCTTAGAAGGGAGGTCCACATGCGTGTGAGGCGGTCGTTCACACCGGAGTTCAAGGCCGAGGTGGTGGCGCTGGTCCGGCGCGGCGATCAGAGCCTGGCGGCGATCTGCCGCGACCTGGATCTGGTCGAGTCGGCGGTCCGGCGCTGGCTTGCCCGAGCCGACATCGACGAGGTAGACGCGACGGGATGACGAGCGCCGAGCGCGAGGAGGTCGCCGCCCTGCGCAAGCGCGTGCGTGTGCTCGAGGAAGAGCGCGAGATCCTCAAGAAGGCCGCACGTTTCTTCGCCACGGAGACCCGATGAGGCGCTACCGGTTCATCGAGGCGGAGAAGCATGTCCACGCGGTGGCGACGCTCTGCCGCGTGCTCGAGGTCTCCCGCGCCGCCTACTATCGCTGGGCCGCAAGACCGCTCTCGCCCCGCGCCGTCGCCAACCTGACGCTGCTTGGGCAGGTCAGAAAGGCCCACGCAGACTCAGACGGCCGCTACGGCTCGCCACGTATCCATGCCGAGCTGGCGGATTGGGGCATCACCGCAAGCCGTGGCCGCATCGCCCGCCTGATGGCCGCCGCCGGCGTCGTCGGTCGCCGCGCCCGTCGACGTGTGCGCACCACGATCCCCGCCAAGGAGCAGGCGCCGTTTGACGACCTGGTCGGACGCCGGTTCGTCGCTGCGGCGCCCAACCGGCTGTGGTGCGGCGATCTGACCTACATCCACACCGGCGAGGGCTTTCTCTACTGTGCCTCGGTGATCGACGTCTTCAGCCGCCGCGTGGTCGGCTGGGCGGTCGACTCACACATGCGCTCAGAGCCTGTCTGTGAGGCTCTGCGCATGGCGATCGCCAACCGTCGCGGGCAGGTCGCCGGGGTCATCTTCCACTCCGACCGCGGCGCTCAGTACGGCTCCGACGCCTACCGGGGCCTGGCGCATCGCCACGGCGTGCGCCAGTCAATGGGCCGCGTCGGCGACGCCTACGACAACGCCCTGGCCGAATCGTTCTTCGCGACGCTCAAGGGCGAGCTCATCTACGCGCGCTGCTGGCCTACCAAGGCCGAGGCGCGCAGTGCCGTCGTGCACTGGATCGAGGCGATCTACAACCGGCGCCGGCGACACAGCTCGCTTGGCATGCTCGCTCCGCTGGCCTACGAACAGCAACAGCAGGTAGAGTGCAATGCAGCCTAACGGAAGTGTCTGCCAATTCGGGGCAACCCCAGCCGCTGGCGGTGACTTGCGTGACGGCCCCTCTTCATAGAGAGGCAATGCGGCGACTTGCGTCCTCAGCACGTATGTGTCTAGCATACTTGGCTTGGCTGGTTTGCCTAGGCAGGAAGGGGTGAAGTGGAGTCTAGACTCGGCTTCGCGGCATCTCACAGAAGGCAGTGCCGGGGACGGCGCGATTGCACGGCACGAGCCGGCGGCACTCCGACGGTACTTGTATCTGGAGTGTCGCTGCCTGTCACAGCACTCTGAGGACGAGCCGAGGGTGTCTCTGTGGGGGCACGCCTGGTTTGTCAGCAGGGGGTCACCGTGGACTTCTACCGAGGATACATCCTGAGGATCGACCTGAGCGTCGGCAGCGCCGCGGTGGAGCCGCTCAACATGGAGTGGGCCTGGCGCTACGTCGGCGGCAAGGGGCTGCTGCTGCGCTACCTCTGGGAGGAGGTGCCACCGCAGGTCGACCCGTGGGCCCCCGAGAACCCGATCATCCTCATGACGGGGCCCTTCGCTGGCACCTGC
>Ga0315281_10012572_pt1 | contig 11519 bp, 7 predicted proteins | sample YL17G07_0_MG_FD_204540 | JGI IMG/M metagenome (GOLD analysis project Ga0315281, IMG submission 204540) | Sediment microbial communities from Yellowstone Lake, YNP, Wyoming, USA - YL17G07_0 | ecosystem: Environmental > Aquatic > Freshwater > Lake > Sediment | place: USA: Wyoming | collected... | reverse complement strand
ACCTGCCTTTGAATATCTGGCTTTTCTTGCGCTTCGGGTGGATCCAACCCCGTCCGCTTCGCTGTGGTTCGCCGCGAACGCTGGGTTCCGTCTACTCAGTACAAGTTGCACGTCCTCAATCTGGGGGGCGTTGGTGGTCCACAGCCCGGTCGATCGGCTGTGAGAGACGTCGGTGTCGCGTTTTGCCCCGTGTCGCTCGCGCGCTATTCCTGCCGCGCAACGCCACGATGGCGGGTCGCAACCACACAACCCTTAACCATTAACCCACGCGCGCACCTCGCGTTCTGCTGCCGGGATAACGCGCGTGGCCCGCGCGTCATTCACCTGCGCGCGGGCCAACGCGGCGACGGCCATGGCCATCTCCGGCGTGCTATCATCCTGCGCTCGTTGCACATGGCAGTAATCGGAGAGGTGCACTCGCGGTTTTGTACCCCGCGAACGATTCGGTTCGGTCTACTCCATACACTGTTAGTCGGACCCGGAGTTCGTACGCAAGGCCAACGAGCGGCGCCGGTTCGCGGCGCGTAGTTCCGGATGAAACATCGCGCCAGGTCAGAACGCCCGGGGACCGGGCAGTGGGCGTCAGCGGTGGAAAGGATATGTTTACGAAAACGCGTTCGTATTGGCTTTTCGCCGCGATCGTCCTGGCTCTCACCATAGCATCGAATGCACCTGCACAGACGTCCCAGTACGACGTACAGCCGGCTCTCGAGTACGCCCAACATGATGGTGCCAGGCTCACCGGCAACCTGTATGTGCCGAAGGGCGCCGGAAAATATCCTACGCTCGTGGCCGTGCACGGCGGCGGGTGGCAGGCCGGCAGTGCGACTAACTACCAGTACTGGGGCCCTTATCTGGCGCAGCGTGGGTATGTGGTGTTCTCGATCGATTATCGCCTAGTCCGGGAAGGCCGGAAGATGTACCCGGAGGCGGTGCACGACGTGCGCGCGGCAGTACAGTTTCTTCGCGGCCGCGGAGAAGTGATCAAGGTCGATCCGGACCGAATCGGGCTGATCGGCGATTCAGCTGGCGCACATCTCGCCGCCCTGGTTGCGCTCGCCGGTGACACACCTCCGTTCGCCGTCGGCTATAAGGATGACCCGTTCGCAGGCGTAAGTACGAGAGTAAAGGTGTGCGTGGGCATCTACGGAGTTTACGACCTAGCGGCGCAATGGGAGCATGACCTCGTCCATCGGCCGGTCGACATCATTGCGCAGAAGTTCCTGGGCGCCTCGCTCGTCGACGACCGTAGGATTTTTTTTGAGGCATCCCCCTTGTCCTACGTGATGCGAGACAACAATCAAACGTCGTTCTTGCTTGCTTGGGGCACGGAGGACGATATCGTCGACCGGCGGACTCAGTCCGATGCGTTCCTGATCGCGCTGAAGCAGGCTGGATTCTTTGTTCGGCCCGTCATCGTACCGGGCGCACCGCACTTCTGGGCCGCCGACCCAATTGAGGAGACGAACAGCTTTTCGGGATTTCTCGCGCCACGGCTGCTACGGTTCCTACAGGAGAGGCTCTGAGGCCTACCGAACTCGCTCTACACTAGCAGCCGGCTAACCACGGCTAACCACGGACTGGACCCGACGCCGCTCTCAGTCGTGATGCGTCGCGGGTCAGTCCGATGACGTTGGGCGGACAATCGAGGACGGGCGACAACGCTGCCTCGGACATTCGAGGGTTTCGGGTGCCGATGACCGACACGCGAAGATCCCCTCGCGGACGTCGGTTCCATCGGCGCTCGAACACAATTCCGCGGTCGTGTGATACGACCGATCAAGGCCGAACAATCGGAATGTCAGACTAACTCAGCTCCGTCAGGGGATGGCATGACAGAACTCCAATCCAAAGTCCTTGTCTTCGAGAAGGTGCCCACGAAAGGTTTCAAACTGGAGATGCTTGACGATCGGATCCGCCGAGCCAAGATTCCAGGCGGCTGGCTTGTCACGATCCGAGACGAAGGCATCACGTTCGTGCCAGACCCGGGACACGAATAGGACGGCGGCTCGGTGGCGTAGACGTTTCTGGCCGCGCGTCAGAGTCGCGCCAGCGTCCAGGGCGGCTGTGCGGTGATGATCCGCCGCGGCTGAAACGCCACGTTCACGATCGACACCGTTCGCGGGGTCGCCGCGCGCGGCCACGCGCTCCGCAATGGCGCGTTCATTGGGGCGGGGTGTTCGCGGTTCTTGGCACGGTGGCGGTCTCCCATCACGGAAACGCAGGGGCCGGAGCGTTCGGCGCCGCCCCGATCGGCGCGGGTGTCGGGCTGGCAGTCGGGGCACTCATCTCTCAGATGAGGACCATCTATCGTGCGCCAGAGAATGGCCTTTCCGTTCCGCGGTCGCGGGACGCCATCGGTGTTCAAGTGCTGGTGACCGCAGGATCGAGACCGACGAGGTTGTTCCGTGGGACCCGACGTCCAATCGGGGTCCGAGGTTGGGTGTATGCTCCCATAGTCATACAGCTTCTTCATCCGACCCAGGAGGGTCCCATGACCTGTTCCAAGCGCCTCGCGTCGATCTCCTGCCTCATCGCATTATTCGGACTCGCCGGCGTCTCTGACGCCCAGACATTTCGCGGCGGCATCTCAGGACGCGTCGCCGACGCGACCGGTGCGGTCCTGCCGGGCGTCACCGTGACGGCCACCAACGACGCGACGGGCGTCTCGAGGACGACGGTCACGTCGGCCGGCGGTGACTTCTCGGTGCCGGACCTCCAGCTCGGCATGTACACGATCGAGGCCACGCTGCAGGGGTTCCAGACGCTGCGCACGAAAATAGAAGTGAGCGTGTCGCAGGTCGCGTCCGTGGACCTGAAGATGGGGCTGTCGCAGGTGGCTGAGACGATCACCGTCACGGCCTCCGCGCTGATGCTCGACACCGTCTCCACGTCCCTCAGCAACGTGGTTCGGCCCAAGCAGGTGCAGGATCTGCCGCTCAACGGCCGCGACTTCCGGGGGATGCTGCAGCTCGCGCCAGGCGTAGCCGGCACGTCAGTGAACGGCGTGCGGGGGCGCGGCAACAACTTCCAGATCGACGGCGCCGACAACAACGACGCGTTCCAGAACGCGGCGGCGGTCAACCAGGGCGGCGTCTCGGGCGTCGCCGGCACGCTGCTGCCGATCGAAGCGATCGACCAGTTCTCCGTGCAGTCGGGCGGCCAGGCGGAAATGGGGCGCAACGCCGGCTCCACCGTGAACCTCGTGATCAAGTCCGGCACCAACGACCTGCACGGGAGCGCGTTCTACTTCAACCGGCACGAGAAGCTGTCCGCGAATTCGCCGGTGGCCTTGCCCGACACGCCGAAGCGGGAGATTCGCAACAACCAATACGGGTTCTCGCTCGGCGGTCCGATCGTCCACAGCAAAACGTTCTTCTTCACAACCCTCGAGATCCAAAAACTGACCGCGGGCAACGCCATCCCGACGACGGCGCCGTCGGCCGCCTGGGTGGCGAGCGCGACGCAACTGCTGAATCAGTTCAACGTGCCGGTCAATCCGGTATCGACGAACATGCTTGCGCTCTGGCCGGCGAACAGCCGCACAGGTGGAGCGATCGCGTCGAACTTCGTGAGCACCGATGCGAACACCTATAGCAGCGCCAACGGGATCGCCAAGGTCGATCACAACTTCAACTCGATCCACAGCATCTCGGCGCGGTACTTCGCCGGCGGCGGCGACCAGGTCGCCCAGACCAATTCGCCGTATCTCGACTACTTTCAGGCCGTCCCCAGCCGCATGCACAACGTGTCGTTGGTGACGACGAGCGTTCTCACGTCGCACTTCGTGAACCAGTTGGTGATCGGCTACAACTACTTCAAGCAGACGTTCAACTCGAACGACTTCTCCGCCAACCCGATCGCCATGGGCTTCAATACCGGCGTGACGGATCCGGATCTGGCCGGGCCGCCCAACGTGACGATCAACGGGTTCGCGGCGGTGGGCGGCACGCAGCCGCTGGGGCGCATCGACAAGACGATTCACTTCACGAACAACATGTCGTACGCCGCCGGCGCGCATCAGCTGAAGTTCGGGGGCGAAGCGCGCATGGCGGGGCTGCTGGTCTTCTACGACAGCAACAAGCGCGGCACGTTTACCTACGACGGCACGGTGGGTCCGTGGGCGTCGCTGCCGACGTCGCAGGCGAGCGCGTCGCTGAAGTCGCTGGCCGACTTCATGGCCGGCAGCTACGCGACCGGCATCATCGTCCGCGGCAACACGCACCACGACTATTTCCAGAACTCGTTCGATATGTACTTCCAGGACGCGTGGTCCGTCTCGCCGAAGGTGACGGTCAATTTCGGTGCGCGTTACACCTACCCCGGCGTGTTGGGCGCCAGCGACGCGAAGCTCACCAACTTCCTGCCCGACAAGGGCATGGTGTCCACCGATACGCTGTATCCGGCGCAGAAGGACGCGATCTCGCCGCGCGTGGGGATCACCTGGGTGCCGAGCGAGAGCCGCAAGACCGTCATCCGCGCCGGGTACGGCCTCTTCTACGACATGTTCGCGGTGGCGTTCTTCACCGCGAACACGGGTTTTGCCAACGGCGGCGCGCTCGGCGTCGGGAACAACCCGGGCGGCGAGACGCCTGTGTACTCGCTCACGCAACGCCGGCTGACGGTGGCCAACAACGTGCCGATCTTCGGCACGACCCCGCAGCCGCCCTACGGCGCGTTTGCCGTCAGCCAGGATTTGAAGCTGCCCTACGTCGTCAACTTCAACGTGAACGTCGAACAGCAGCTCGGCCCCCACACGATTGCGCAGGTCGGGTACGTCGGCACGCGAGGCCATCGCCTCGCGCTGATGCGCGACATCAACGCCGCGACGCCAGGCGCGACGTTGTCGCAGGCGCGCCGGCCCTACGCCACGCTGTATCCGGAACTGGCGGCCATCAACGAGCTCGAGTCGATCGGCCGCTCCGAATACAACTCGCTGCAGATGTCGCTCATCCAGAGTGCCTGGCACGGGGTGTCCGGACGTTTGAACTACACGCTGTCGCACGCGATGGACAACGGCTCTGAAGCGCGCAACACCCTGCCGATGATCCAGAACAACATCGACGCGGACTGGGGCAACGCCGTGTTCGACGTCCGCCATGTGCTGACGGCCGGCTTCACCTACAACCTCCCGGATTTCGGGTCGGGCCGGTTCGGCGAGGGCTGGCAGGTCAACACGATCGCCACGTTTCTGAGCGGGAGGCCGTTCAACATCACGACGGGTACCGACTCCAGCGGCACGGGCGTTCGCTCCGATCGTCCGAACCTCGTCGGCGATCCCTACGCCGGCATCGTGCAGCCGACCACGACGCCGCTCTCAGTGCAGTACTTCAACCCGGCGGCGTTCGCGGCGCCCGCGGCCGGCACGTTCGGGAATCTCGAGCGCAACGCGCTGTACGGCCCGGGGTTCAAGAGCTTCGACCTGTCGGTGTTCAAGACGACGAAGCTGAGCAAGGGCGCGTCGGTGCAGTTGCGCTGCGAGATCTTCAACCTCTTGAACACGATCAACTGGGCGAATCCTGGCACCGGGCTATCGAGCTCGACGACCTTCGGTGTCATCACCAACACGCGCAATGCCACCGATGCGCCTGGCATTGGCGCGGGCGAGCCGCGCAATGTGCAATTGGCTGTGAAGTTCCTGTTCTGAGGGCGACATGACACAACCGCGTCTTGTTTGGCGTGCTTGGCGCGCTTTGCGTTCCCCGGCCATTGTGGCGCTGGCCCTGGCGGCGCCGTTCGTGGCGAGCACGCTCTCGGGCGTGCTCGCGCAACAGGCTCGCATCGATGCGAGCCTGTATTCCGGCCTGCGCTGGCGGATGATCGGACCGTTCCGCGGCGGGCGTGTGAACGGCGTCAGCGGCGTGCCGGGGCAGCCCTACACGTTCTACTTCGGCTCGGTCGGGGGCGGCGTGTGGAAGACCACGAACACCGGTCGGACGTGGCTGCCGATTTTCGACTCGCAGCCGATCGCCTCGATCGGCGCCATCGGCGTCGCTTCGTCGAACCCGAACATCGTGTATGTCGGCACCGGCGAGGCCGACATGCGGTCGCAGATCTCGTACGGCAACGGGATGTACAAGTCGACCGACGCGGGGAAGACCTGGACGCACATCGGCCTCGACAACACGCGCCAGATCGGCCGCGTGCTCGTGGATCCGCAGAATCCCGACGTCGCGTTCGTCGCGGCGCTCGGCCACGTGTACGGCGCCAACCCGGATCGCGGCGTCTACCGCACACGAGACGGCGGCGCGACGTGGCAGAAGGTGCTGTTCAAGAGCAACGACGTCGGCGCCATCGATCTCAACTTCGATCCCACCACGTCGCAGACCATCTACGCCTCGCTCTGGAACACCCGGCGTCCGCCGTGGAGCATCTACCCGCCGTCTTACGGGCCCGGCAGCGGCCTCTATAAGTCGACCGACGGCGGCACGAACTGGCAGCCGCTGACGTCAGGCCTGCCGACCGACGGCGTGGGACGCATCGGCGTCGCCGTCGCTCCGTCGAATCGCAGCCGTGTCTACGCCATCGTCGACTCGAAAGAAGGCGGCCTCTTCCGATCGGACGATGCGGGGGCAACGTTCGCGAAGGTGTCGAGCGACGCGCGCATCTGGGGCCGCGGGTGGTACTTCGGCAAGGTCGTCGTCGATCCGAAGAACGCGGACCTGGTCTACATCTCCAACACCGGCGTCTACCGCTCGCGCGACGGCGGACGGACGTTCGGCGAGCCGTTCAAGGGATCGCCGGGCGGCGACGACTATCACCAGCTCTGGATCTCCGCTGAAGATTCCAACCGCATGATTCTCGGCGGCGATCAGGGCGCGGTGATCAGCGTCGACGGCCTGAACGATCATCCGACCTGGAGCTCGTGGCTGAACCAGCCGACGGCGCAGGTCTATCGACTCGCGGTGGACAACGCGTTTCCGTACTGGGTGTCCGGCGCGCAGCAGGACAGCGGCGCGGTCCGCGTGCGCTCGCGCGGCCGGTTTGCCGGCATCACGATGCGCGACTGGGAGCCGCTGTGCGCCGGCGGCGAAGCCGGATACACGGCGCCCGACCCGCTGAACCCCGACATCGTCTACGGCGGCACGGTGGAGAAGTGCAACGTCAATACCGGGAAAGTCGAACGGATTTCACCTGAGGTCGATCTGCCGACGCCCGCACGGCACACGTGGACGCTGCCGCTGGTGTTCTCGCCGGTCGATCAGCACGCGCTGTATTTCAGCGATCAGTATCTGTTCAAGACGACCGACGGCGGCGCCCACTGGACGCGCATCAGCGACGACATGACGCGCGAGAATCCTGGCGTTCCGCCGAACCTCGATGCGGCCACGGCCGCCGACGTCCCGTCGCAGTCCAAGCGGCTCGGCGTCATCTTCACGATCGCGCCGTCGGCCGTGAAGGCGCCGCTCCTCTGGATCGGCACCGACGATGGCTACATTCATGTGACGCAGGATGACGGCAAGACGTGGACGAACGTGACGCCGCGCGAGCTGAACGCGTGGAGCAAGATCGTGATGCTCGAGGCGTCGCATTTCGACGCGAACGAGGCGTACGCGGCGGTCGATCGGCACCGGCTCGAGGACAACGAGCCGTACATCTACCGCACCAAGGACGGCGGCAAGACGTGGCAGACGATCACGACCGGCCTGCCGGCGGGCGTCTACGTGCAGACGGTGAAGGAAGATCCCAAGCGCCGCGGCCTGCTCGTGGCCGGCACCGAGCTCGGCGTGTTCGTCTCCTTCAACGACGGCGACGCGTGGCAGCCCCTGCAGCTCAACCTGCCGCCGGTCTCGATGCGCGACCTCGCCTTCCACGAGAACGACCTCATCGTCGCCACGCACGGGCGCGGGTTCTGGGTGCTCGACGACATCAGCGCGCTGCGGCAGGCGTCTGCCGACGTCGCGTCCGCCGACGCGTTTCTGTTCAAGCCGGCCGACGCGTTCATTCTGCCACCGAGCTCGGATGAAGGCACGCCGACGCAGAAGGACGAGCCGGCAGCCGAGAACCCGCCCAACGGCGCCATCGTCGACTACTACTTGAAGACGGCGGCGGCAGGTCCGATGACGCTGGAGATTCTGAATGCGAGCGGCGCGACGATTCGCCGCTACTCGAGCAGCGATCCGGCTCCGGCGGTCGACCCGAACACGCTCGCGGTGAACGCGATCTGGCAGCGCCCGCAGGAGCCGCCGTCAGCGGCCGCCGGCATGCATCGTTTCGTGTGGGATCTGCGCCCGGAGGCGCCGCAGGGCGGCCGCGGACGTGGAGGGCGTGGCGGCGGTGGCGGCGGTGGCGGACGCGGCGGTCTGCCGCCGGTCGCGGCCGGAAGCTTCTCGGTCAAGCTGACCGTGAACGGTAAGAGCTACACCCAGCCGCTCACGGTGAAGCCGGACCCGAGGGATCGTCCGTAGTGTCCGGCTTCAGCCGGACCCGAGAAGTCGTTCGTAGCGTCCGGCTTTAGCCGGACCGTGTCCTGTGAATGATCTGAACTGGTCCTGGATCGCACTGATGGCGATTGCACCGCCGCTGGTGGGCGTGCTCGTCGCGCTCCCGTGCTGGCGCAACAGCCAGTTCATTCTCGGAAACATCGCGGGCACCGCCGTGATCTTCGGATCGGCGATGGCCCTGATACTGAGGGAGTCCGTCGAGCTCGACAGCATCTCCCGGAAATGCCTCGATGCCGGGTACGCGTGTTTCCCCTCGCCCAGCGCCTTTACCCGATACGCGATCTATGCCTTCATCGCGCTGATCGAGGTGTTTGCCCTGTTCACCGCGAGCCTAAAAGTTGAGGAAAAAATCCGGCGGCGCGGTTACGATCCCGAATGGCGCTGACGCCTGATACCCCAAGGAGGTCATGATGACCGGACTGTCCGTACTCTGGCTCCCCATTCTGCTGTCCGCGGTGATTGTCTTCGTCGTCAGCTCGGTCATTCACATGGCATCGCCGTGGCACAAGAGCGACTATCCGAAGATGCCCAACGAGGATCAGGTGATGGACGCCCTGCGGCCGCTCGCGATCCCGCCGGGCGACTACTTCTTTCCCCGGCCGTCGAGCCGCGACGACATGCGATCGCCGGCGTTCGCTGAGAAGATGAAGAAAGGGCCGGTCGTGGTGATGACCGTGATGCCGGGCCAGATGTCGATGGGCAGGAATTTCGTGCTCTGGTTCCTGTATGCGGTAGTGGTGAACCTCTTCGCGGGCTACATTGCCGGCCGCGCGCTGCCGCCCGGTACCGCGTATCCGCAGGTGTTCCGATTCGTCGGCGCCACCGCGTTCATCGGCTACGCGGCTGCGCTGTGGCAGATGTCCATCTGGTATCGGCGCGCCTGGACCACGACGATCAAAGGGACGGTGGACGGATTGATCTACGCGCTGCTCACGGCCGGCACGTTCGGCTGGCTCTGGCCGCGGTAGATCTCGTCACGCAGGGCTGAAGCCCCCGCCCTCGCTCGCGCGATCGTCTGGCGAGCTACGGCGAGGCTCGCCGGAGCCGTGCGAAGGCGGCTGACATGAACGTCGGTCATCGAACCGCGCGCCGCGGGGTAGACTGCTTGACGTGACCCCCGCATTCGCGACCTCGCCCTTCGTCCTCGCCGCCCTCCTGTTCGGATTGCTGGGCATCATCCTGGTCACCAGCGGCCTGGCGGCGTTGCTGCGGATGCGGCCGCTGCGATTCGCGCTGCGGACGCTGCTCGGGCTGCTCTTGCTGTCGCTCGGCGCGCTCTCGGGCGGGATCGGGGTTGGGATGCGGGGCTATCGGGCGCTGGCGCGCGAAGATGTCGCCGCGCGCGTCCGCGTGCGGCCGCTCGGCTCTCAGCGCTTCGAAGCGACGTTCCGCATACCCGATCGCCCCGAGATGAGGTTCGAGCTGGCGGGCGATCAGATATACGTCGACGCGCACATTCTCAAGTGGACGCCGATGGCAAATGTGCTCGGGCTGCACACCGCGTACGAGCTCGATCGCGTGGCGGGCCGCTACGACGACATCGCGCGGGAACGCTCGGCCGAGCGGACGATCTTTCCGCTCGGGGAGGACAACGTCGTGAACCTGTTCGGGCTGCGTCGGCGCTTCGCCGCGCTGGCGCCGCTGTTGGACGTCGAGTACGGCTCCGGCACATTCGTTCCGGTGAAGCGGCAGGCCGAGTTCGAAGTCCGCATCTCGACGACGGGCCTGCTGATCCGGGAAGTCCCGCAGGGCTGAAGCCCCGCACCACATCAGACACGCCCTCGGAAGTGGCGCAGACCTTCAGGCCTGCGGGCGCAGCGAGGCCCGCACGCGCCGGATCTCGGCGAGCAGCTGCCTGATGTCGATCGGCTTCGACAGGTAGCCGTCCATCCCCGCCTGCAGGCAGCGCTCCTCGTCGCCGACCATGGCGTTCGCGGTGAGCGCGATGATCGGCAGGTGCTCGCCGGTGGTGCGCTCCCGCTCTCGGATGAGCGCCGTCGCTTCGAAGCCGTCCATCTCCGGCATCTGCAAATCCATCAGCGCGAGATCGAAGTGCCCCTGCTCGAGCGCCGCGACCGCGGTCCGTCCGTCGACGGCGGTCTGCACGTGGTGCCCTGCCTTCTCGAGCAGGTGCACCGCGAGGAACTGGTTCACGATGTTGTCTTCCGCCAGCAGAATGCGGAGGGGCGTCGTCGCCGCGCTCGTCCCGCTACGCCCGATCGGCGGTGCGGCCGCCGGGACGCTCGCGTGCGGCCGTACGTCGACCTTCGCGGTGAAGTGAAACGTGGAACCGTGCCCCGGCTCGCTCTCGACCCAGATGCGGCCACCCATCATGTCGACGAGGCGCCGAGAGATCGTCAGCCCCAGGCCCGTGCCGCCGTGCCGGCGCGCGGTTGATCCGTCGGCCTGCGTGAACGACTCGAAAATCGCCGCCTGTCGATCCCGTGGGATGCCGATGCCGGTGTCGGTGACCGCGACGTGCAGGACCACGCCGGTGCCCGTGCGCTCCGCCAGGTCCAGCTTCACGGCCACCTGCCCCCGTTCGGTGAACTTGAGCGCGTTGCCGACCAGATTGATCAGCACCTGCTGCAGCCGCAACCAGTCGCCGGTGAGGTGGTCGGGCACGTCCGGCGACACCTCGTGGAGGAGCGCGAGCCCCTGTTCGTTCGCACGGAACGCGAGCGTCTTCATGCAGCGGTCGAACTGCTCGCGGAGCTGGAAGGGGACCGGCTCGAGGCTCATGCGGCCGGCCTCGATCTTCGAGACGTCGAGGATGTCGTTGATGACGCGGAGGAGCGACTCGGCCGACACGCGCACCATGTGCAGCGACTCGCGCTGCTCTGCGCTCAGATCGGTATCGAGCAGCAGCGCGGTGAGGCCCATGATGCCGTTCATCGGCGTCCGGATCTCGTGGCTCATGTTCGCGAGGAACTCGCTCTTGGTCCGGCTCGACTCTTCGGCCTGTTGCCGCGCTTCGTCGAGCTCTCGCGACTGCACCTGGAGTTTCGTCACCAGCTCGCGCGCGAACCGGATCGCGGCCACCATCCGTGCGCGCAGCCGCTCGGCGGTTCGCGA
>Ga0315281_10012571_pt1 | contig 11519 bp, 16 predicted proteins | sample YL17G07_0_MG_FD_204540 | JGI IMG/M metagenome (GOLD analysis project Ga0315281, IMG submission 204540) | Sediment microbial communities from Yellowstone Lake, YNP, Wyoming, USA - YL17G07_0 | ecosystem: Environmental > Aquatic > Freshwater > Lake > Sediment | place: USA: Wyoming | collected... | reverse complement strand
TGGGCATCCGGTTGGCGAGGTAGTTGTCGAGCTTGAACCTTAGCATTATGGCCTTCACCGTCTTTCCAATCACGGTTCCCAAAACCCATCCTATGGCCAGCAGCACCGCTGAGTACGCCAGGTTGGGCAGGAAACCGATCGCGGACTTGAAGAAAGCGTCCAACGGCTCGGCCAACGCCTGTGTAAGTTCCCACGCCATTGAATCATTCCTTACAATAGAGTTCGCTTTTTGGTATTAAAAACATGCTGGCAAAAACGACTCAGTCCAGGAACGGTGCGCCTTTCTTCACGCATTCCAGCAGCAGTCGCACGGGCGGGAACATCGGTTCGGGCAGCGCGTCCGCGTCGTGCCACTCCCATCCCTCGTTCTTCTCGGCTTCCATGTTCGCGGGCTCGCCAGTCCAGCCGTTTGCGCGCACTAGGAACGCGACGTAGTCGCCGGCCATCACGCCGTTCAGCTCGTACGGCGGAATAAGTTTGGTGGCGATGAATTCGAATGTGTTTGCCTCAAGCCCGGTTTCTTCTTTCAGCTCGCGTTTCGCGCATTGCAGAACGCTCTCGCCGTGCTCTATGTGTCCCGCGGGCATCGACCAGCATCCCGCGCCGAACGCGTTCTTGCGCCTGCCGAGCAGCACACGGCCATCGCGTTCGAGAAGCACATAAGAAACCAGTTTGACTAGCCTGCGTTCCTTTTTGTAGTCTTCCATAAAATCGTAGCGCCGAGGATGGGATTCGAACCCATATGGGCTTGCGCCCGCTGGTTCTCTCGAACCCTCAATTCACCTCTTACTCATCACAGCCTTCCGGCGTCAGAGTCAAGCCATCATATCAATGGGTTTTCAAGACCAGTGCACTACCTGGTTATGCGACCTCGGCAAATTGTTAACATCCTATTCAACATGGTTTCTGCTATTAAAGCATTTCGCCCGGATAAGACTTAAGCCTCGCAGTGGTACGCCGTGATTGAAAGTCATCTAACGACCTTGGCATACGGTCGTCCGAGCTTCCTCGACAGCCACGCTTCGGCTCTGCATGACAGCGCGTCCGGTTTGATGCGGCCGAACGAGAAATCGTCGGACCCTGTAAGGAATCTCGGGACCGTTATAGAGTCGATTCCCCACAGCAGCGCATATTCTATGTCCACGGGGTTGTCGCTTATCATCAGTGCGTCTCGCGAGCCCTTTCTTACTGACATCATGTAGAACGGCGGCACCGCGGAGTAAGTCTCCGGCTTTATTTCACCAGTCACGACTTTGGCAGCATATACCGCCTTTTCATGCACGGCTTTTAATTCGGGCGGAACGTCGTCCGCCGTTATGTACTTGTGCATGCTTTCTATGCCATACAGTTCCGTTGCGCCGTGCATGCGACTTATCCCAGCAATCTCCGCGTGCCTCGCAAGGACGGCCGCCGGCGCCCTCGATGTCAGAACCAGCCTTTTTTCCGAGTTCCTTCGAATAAACTCTTCGGCGCCGTTTCGCAGGACAGGATAAACTTCAGAAGGGAAAAGTGTTCCATAAGCGTTTATGACCAGAGTCCTGTACATAAAATACTAAATGCCCGCCAAAGATTAAAGTATTTCGCACTCGGCGATGGTATGAATAGGCTATGTTCAGACCACGTCCAGCTTGCCCGAGCGCGGTACGTTCAGCTGCATCGCGTCGCGGAACTCCGTCACGTAGCCTCCGCCGACCGACACGCGGTCTCCGACCTTGACGCTTTCTATCTGCGCCTCCCATAGGCTGAGCTTGATCGTGCCCGTGTCGTCCTCGAGCGTCGCGTCGGCCACGCGCTTCTGGCCGTAGCGCGTGTTCACTTCGCGCGGATCAGAAATGTCTATTACCTTTCCCTCGAGCGCGATGTTGCTCATTCCGTTCTGCAGTTCCGATATCTTCATCCGGCATCCACCACTCAAACACTATGCGCGTTTCTCCTTTAAGTCTTTTGCGAGGCCGTACTCGCCACGCTGGATGAACACGCGGTCCGTGCGAACCGCAGTGCCTTTCCTCGCTTTCAGCATCTCGTCGCTGCCCATGCGCGCCACGCCAAGCGCAACCAGCTCGCCCTTCTGCGTGTACACGGCTATCGTCTCGCCCGCCCCTATGCCTGGCTGGATGCGCGTTATGCCTGCGGCGTAAACGGGCGCGCCGTGGCACACTTGGTCGACGGCCGAGTCCTTGACAAAAACAGCCTTCGTCCCGAGTATCGCGTGCTCCACGGGAATCAGCAGCTTCCGCAGAGGCTTCTCGTCGCCCGACTCGCGCCAGCGCTCGTACGCGTCCTTCACGTCCAGAAGGCTGGCCGCATGCTGTTCCACGAATATGCCCGCTCTCACCCTTCGAAGCTCGGTCATATGCGCCCCGCAGCCGAGCGCCTCGCCCAGATCGTGGCACAGCTTGCGGATGTACGTCCCCGCCTCGCAACCCACGCGGAACAGCACGTCGCGGCCGTCGGTCTCGAGCACGTCGAAAAAGCGTATGTCGCGCTCCCTTACCTTGCGCGCCACGGCGGACTTCACGGGCGGCATCTGCTTTATCGTGCCGACGAACTCGGCGGCCTTCGCGCGTAGCGCCTCGAGCGGCACGTCCGCATGCAGACGCATCACGCCCACGTACTCCTTGTCCACGCCCATGAGCACAGGCATCGCCTTCGTCGCGCCGTTCAGCGCCACAGGCAGAACTCCGGTCACGCCCGGGTCGAGCGTGCCCGCATGCCCGCTCCGCGTTGCGCCGAAAACCTGGCCGGCCCACGCTGTGACCTGATGCGATGTCGGGCCCGCGTGCTTGTCGATGATGACGACAGCCGCCTTCAGAAGTTCTTCGATTGTCCTCTCAGCAGGCCGCTTGCCCAGCGACTCGTCCGTTTCCTCGTCGGCCTTCGCGAGCCACTTGCCTTCCTTCGGCTTCGCCCTCGATGTGCGCGGCATAAGATAAGATTTCTTTGAATCAACTATAAATCAATCGCACGCCTGTTGCGCTCCGCACGGTCGGCTAGCGTATGGCTTTAGCGAGCGCCTTTTGGATTACGATCAGGAACAGCACGATGACGAACAGCGCGGCGGCTGTGGTGCGCAGCATAGCAGTGTCCGAAACGATGGATGATGCGGTCGTGCGCACGTACTCCACGCAGGAGCGGAACTTGGAGAAGAACAGTTCGGCGAGGCCTGAGAAACTCTTGCTTGGCAGAGCGCCCGCCAAAGGCCTTTCCGTGACGCTGCCTATGATGAACGGAAGGATCACATTTACATCCACCTCTCCGGGCTTCTGCGTTACCGAGCCCGACGTCGGGGTCGTGGTTGCGACCTTGCACGAGGCAGCCTCAACAATCAGCTGTACGGGCTTCGCATGCGAGACGTTGCCCACGCCGTACGACGCGCTCGCCACTAGGGAGAACGCGTACGTGCCGTCGAACCCCTCGGGCACCGTGAGCTTGTAGTTCAACTCGGCCGTCTCGCCGAACTTCAGCGGTTTCGCGCCGAGCGTCGTGGGCTGGAAAAGCACTGAAGGCAGCCTGTCCGCGGACAGCCGCACGCCGGCGAGCTCGAGCACGCCCGTGTTGCGAACCTTGACTGCATAAACGGCCGTTGTGCCCGCGGCCTGCTGTATTGTGCTGTCGTACTCGTATATCTGGATGCCGTAAACGGGCGGCGGCACCTCCTGTGCAGTCGACGCCTTCGATAGGAAAACGAGCGCGATGGCCAGCACTGCGACGACAGCGATTGCCGCGACCGCAAAAAGCCTGCCGTCGAATTCCAGCAGCGCTAACTTCGGACTCATATCGAACTATTAAAGATTGGTGGAAAAAGAATTTCTAGATGGGTGTTCTGGCGCAAAGATGGCACATTCGCGCGGTTTTCCTCTAAGATTTATAAACTTTTGCGTAAATCGCGTCGGCCATTCAAAAGCTTTTCTACGATTAGCATAAAAGTTTGAGATAACTCTTATAGATAGTGAGATTGTCGCGTATGATAATCAAGAAAGAGTTCGCTTTAATTTCGGCGATTGTGTTCCTTGCCGTTGGCGCGGCGGTGCTGCCGGCGCTTAGCAACTCGGCCAGGACGTTCTACAGCTTCGAGCTGCGCGTGCCCGACGAGGTTGTGGCGCAACCCGGAACCGAGGTCACCGTGGACGGCGGCGTGCTCGTGACTGGAATGTACTGGATGCACGACTTTGACATCAAGATCGACGGCCTGCCTTACGAGTACAACATCACGCCAGCGCACTGGGAGGACGTGCGCATACTGCGCGACTGGAACCCGGTCGACGGCGTGTTCCGCGTGCCGGAGAATTTCACGCTGAAAATAAAGCTGCCCGCTGATGCGTCGGGCGTCCACATTGTTTTGATAAACGGCACAGAGCACCGCTCCTTCAGGCAGGTTTCGAACAGCACTTATTTCGTGCTCAAGGTGGGGGCCGCGGTCCTGAACGCCACCCAGACACCTCAGCTGGGGATTTCGGACATACTCCTGCCCGAGATGATTAAGGAGTTCGAGCCCTTCACCATGAGCTTCAAGATAGACAACAATGTGCCTGTCAAGACAGCAGCGATCGTGTCGCTGCAGATGCCGAAGGACTGGCAGGCCGACGCGACGTCGAAGACTTTCAGCGTAGAGGCGGGCGACTCGACGATAGGCTCTTTCAGGATAGTGCCGACAACTTCCGCGGGCACGATCTCGCTGTTCGTGGAATACCCGTTGAAGGACAAGATGATGAACTTCACCAAGGTCGGGCCGTATCTGGTGCCGGGCGAGAAGGTGCAACCGAGCACGACCACGACCAAGCCTTCGGCTGAGCAGCCGTCGGCTGGCGGACCCTTGGGCATCATAGGCGGGGCGTTCAGCGCGTTGGGCAGCTTCGTCAGCGGCGCGCTCGGAAGCGTGGGCGCGCAGTACGACTCGTACCTCACTCCGATAACGATAGGCATAATCGTTATCCTGGTGATCGTCATAGTGTGGCTGCTTGGCGGAATCTTCAAGATAGTCCAGTCCGGCGAACGCGGGAAGCCTGAGACCACGAAGTCGCAGGCCGATGTTTCTCCAGCCGAATTGAAAGACGTCTGATGGCGCGAGTACTTTGTGAAACATTAGAATTTTTACTTTCCTTTCTTCTGCTCCTTCTTCGCCGCCTCGGCCTTCTGCGCAGCTTTCTGCTCGCGCGCCTTCATCTCCGCAGCGCTCGGCTTCTTCAGCCCGAGCTTGCTCGTCAAGCCGGCCTTGTCATACGCCGCGATTACGGCCTCGTCGCTCGCGTCCTCTGCGACTTCGAGCTTGTTCTCCGTCGCCTTCAGGTGCGTTATGTTCACGCGCCTGCGCTTCACGCCCGTGAGCAGCTTCGGGCCCGTGACCGTGACGAAGCTCTTCTCCTGCTTCGAAGTGCCCGCCGGCTTGATTACCACGCAGTAACCGCCTGCCTCGCGGCCCGCGATTTTCAGGCACACACGACCGAGTTCAAGTGACGCCATTACAAAACAACCTCCTTTTATGAAAGCCTATGCGATCTTGTTTTTGAAAGTCTCGCGCATGCAGCGCACGCACAGGTTGCCGCCGTACGGCCTGTTCGGCCTGCGGTTGGACGCGGCCATGCGCCTGATGCCTATCAACCCCGCTTTCGGAACGCCCTGCAACGCAGCGCCGCACGACGCGCACACGGCCGCCGAGCGCTTCAGCTTGCGCTTCTTGCCCCTGCCTCCTGTGTACGCCATGCGCAAACGCCCTGCCTTTTGTTATACGCCTTCGATGTTTATAAAAACCAATCCGCAAGCTGGCTACTCGAAGCCGAAGAGCTTGCGCACCACCCAGCCGATCGTGAAGGACACGAGCACATACCACAGCACCCATGTCACGCTGCTGCCCACGAACGGGACCGCGAACGGAAGCGACGCGACTGTCATCCCGGCGTAGCTGTGGTTCAGCCACGGCAGGAACAGGTATATCACGACAAGCGACACGAGCAGCGACTTGTAGCTGTGCTTCATGAACTCGTTGTTCATCTGCATCGTTTGCTCGAGCAGCTTGTTTGCAGTGTCCTTGTCTCCGGCTTTCTGCGCCGCGGTCATCTGCTCGCGCAGCTCCTGCATCCTCGTGCGCAGCTCCTTCACCGCCTTGTTGTTCGTAAGCAGCCTGCCGAGCATGAGGATCGCGACGGTTATCGCTGCCGAAACGACGAAAAGCGAAACCATCGGCCCGAGCGGCATCAGCGGCGCGAACGTGGCGTCCATGCCGCCGACGAGCATCCCCGTTATCTCCTCGAACATACTTTTCACTTCTTTCCATCCGGCTGAATCTAGTGTTATTTTTCCATGTTATAAATCTATTCTTCCGCGAAAAACTCGTGGTCGCAGTAACCGTCTTTGTCCGTCAAAGTCCTAATTTATGACATCGCGTGCTTTTCCATGACATTTGTTAGAATAGTTACCAGTTTTTCGCTGCCCAGTTTGGGTGTTATACCATCCTTTTTTGCATGTCTGTCTATCGTGTACTCAAGATATTCTAAGCTTGCTAGTTTGAACTGCTTAGGTCCAATTCTTTGGAAAATAGGCACGAGTCCCTTCTCTACCGTATCACGGCCGATGAAGAACAATGTCGGCGTAGATATTGTATCATAGCCAACGGTTTCTAGTACCGGGTATCCGTCTGATTTGTACCACGAGTTCTTGGCCTTTTCTGTTCCATCTGCGTTCAAAACGTATCCTATTGAAGGAAACACGCATCCAATGCCTTTCCCGAGTTCCGCCCCGTAAATGGGTTCGTTTTTATTTTGGATCAGCCTCTCCGCGGCAAGAAGTTTCTTCGCGTAGTTTGTCCCGACCATGTTTTCTCCGGATAAAAATGTGTCATCTAGGACATGGTTTACAAAACCCAGATACGGCTTAACACCTATACTGCCCTGACTCCCGGCCATTTTTAGATCCGTGTACATGTCGAAAAAATTGTACAGCGCGCCCTCTACATCTTCGGGTATTAATCCGACGTCAACGCTTCTCGCTCTCGCCGCTTTTCGTAAGACGTCCAAGCGATCCATTTTGTCACTAAATACGTATTAGAAAAGAAAATATAAATAAGGTAAAATTGTTTCAACAATTTGAGACGATTTTGAATTCTTCAGAGACTTCAACCGGCTTCACTCTCCGAAGAGCCTGCGCACCAGCGGGTGCGCCTCGTCCAAGCGCTGCGCCCGCAGCTCCTCGTAGTAATTGTATACGATCATAACGGTTAAAAGCATTCCAGTGCCCGTGCCCAGCGCGCCCACGAGGTCGGCCAGCGACGCCAGCAACCCGACTATCAACCCGCCGAGCGCAGCGAGTGCGGGTATGTAGCGGTTGAGCACCTCGGCCATCACGTTCTTGTCCTTCCTGTATCCCGGTATCTGCATGCCGCTGCTGTCTATCTGCCCCGCGACCGTAAGGGCGTCCATGCCCGAAGTGGTTATCCAGAACATCGAGAAAAGCATGGCTGACGCTGCCATGAAAGCCATGTACGTGAGCGAGCGCGCGATTTCGGACGTGACTAGTGTTCCATTAACGATTTCGCCGAGCAGGTTCCTCGGCGCCGTGAGATAATACACAAGCCCGCCGACTATGTTGCCCTGGTTGTCGAAGCAGCCGAGCATGCCGCACGCGATGCCGTCCGCGCCGGCAGGCCCCACGCCTATCCTGCCTACCAGCTGCATGTTCGACACGAGTGCGGCCGTGAGTATCACAGGTATGTTGCTCGTGTACAGCAGCTTCAGCCCCCAGCTGCGTCCGAACCCGCGCATCTGCGCAAAGGTCAGCGGTATCTCAACCTGCACGTCCTGTATGTACACGGTCAGGAGGAATATCACTGCGGTCGCGACGATCGGTAGCACAGCGCTTAGAGCCGCGAACGTGTTGTCCGACAGTATGTTGAGCACGAACAGCCACAGCAGCCCGGTGGGCGGGTTCATGGCGGTCGGCAGGCACGAGAACAGGTTGCCTGTCTGGCATACGGGCGGGGACACGAACGGCGAGAGCACTCGTATCAGCACCTGGCTGCCCACGCCCGCTGCGATGAACAGGCTGATGCCGCTGCCGAATCCCCACTTGCTGACTATCTCGTCGAGCAGAATGACTATAATCGCGCCAGCCGCGAGCTGCAGCATAACGAAAACCATCGTGCCAGCGCCGCCTGTCACTGGCAGCGCGCCCGCAACCACGAACGCGATTGCCTCCACGAAACAAAGCACTATCGAAAGGAACTTGTTCCAGGTGTTGAACTTCTTGCGGCCCTCCTCCTTCGTGGTGTCCCAGTCGATTATCTTCGAGCCCACGAGCAGTTGCAGCAGAATTCCGCCCGTGACGATCGGTCCGATGCCGAGCGTCATCAGGCTTCCGAACTTCGAGCCCAGGACGATTTCGAAGAACTTGAACTGCTGGTACCTCTGCGGGTCGCTGGTGTCGACGCCGAACACCTGCACGAACGAGAGCACGAAATACAGCAGAAGCGCGACGCCCGTCCATTTCAAACGCGTGTTTACGGTCTGCTTGTACGTGGGTTTCCGCACGGACGGGACGTACTTTACGAAGTTCTCCACGTGCTTGCCAAGGTTCAGATCCATCCTACTCTTCCTCTTCGGATTCTTCGTCCTCGGATTCCTCTGTCTCTGTTTTCCCTTTGTCTTCGCTCTTGTCTTCGATTTTCTTCTCCGCTTTCTTTCCGCCGGCTTTCGCCTCTTCCTTGTCCGTAGCTACAACGCCTTCGAACTTTCCGCCCGCGGCTGTTATTTTTTCAGCAGCCTTCTTCGAGAACATCGGCGCGATAACTTCGAGTGCCTTGCCAATCCTTCCGCCGCCCAGGACCTTCCTGTACCCGAGCGCAGTGAGGTCTATCTTCTTCTTGCCTGCGGCGAGCGTTTCGATGCCGCCGACGTTGATCGCCTTCACGGCATTGGCTATGGCTTTGGGCGACCTGAAACCGCGCTTGCCGAAATGATTCGGTTCGTACGACGTGACGTAGCTCCACTTGAACTTATGCATGCCCGCATTCCCGCTGCCCCCGCGGCTTCCGCTGCCCCTGTGCTTCTTGTGGCAGCCGTAACCCTGGTTGCGGCGTCCGCGGTACTTTCTGTTCTTCTTGTCCCTTCGCACGACCATTCCAATCGCCCGCATTCATCCAATTCAAAATTTACATCATGGATTTTATAAGCTCGTCCATCTTCTCCGCACGATTGCCAAGCTCGCCCTTCGGCCAGTGCTGCTTCACGCTCTTCATCCCGTGCACCGGAGGCGTGAGGCGGAACACGGGCTTGAGCTTCGGCACGTTCGTCATCTTCGCTTTGCCTTCAAAAATAGCCTTCGCCAGCGCATCTACGCTGTCATACCCCGTTTCCTTCACGCTCGCCGCGTCCAAGCGCCGGTCGCCCTCGAGCCTTCCGCGCTTCGCGAGCAGCTGCTTGAAAACTTCGAAGGTTATCGTTCCGTACGCGGTCTTGTCCCGCACCTTCGCGAGCATGCCGCGGAACGCTGGCGTGTCTGGAAGAACGATGCACTTGTTCGTCTTGTCCAGCCGCAGCAGCTGCAGCGTCTCGTCTATCGTGTCGCGCGTGTTCATCGTTCCCCTGATTCGAACAACTGCCAGCATTTCAGTGCACCTTCTTTAGTTCTCGCGTCTACCTCTCGTAAGCGTACAGCTTCTTCAGCGCGTCGAAAACTGCATTGACAAGATTGATTCGCATCGCCGTGTTGCCGTAAGTCTTCATCCAAATATCGCGTATGCCCGCCATTTTCAGTATCTTCTTCGACTCGTCGTCCGCTGCTAGGCCCAGTCCCTTGGGCGCCGGCATGAGCACAACCGAAACGCTTCCGGCCTTGCCAGTGGTCTTGTAAGGAATGCTGTGGTCGCCCCCGCAACCGCACTCCCAGCTTCCGCAGCCTCGCTTGATGCGTACGATGTTCATCTTCGCGCGGTCGACCGCCTTGTTGATCGCGTTCCGCGTCTCGATTGCGGAACCGCGGCCGACTCCGATCAGGCCAGCCTCGTCACCCACGATCGCGAACGCGTTGTACGTGAACCTTCGGCCGGAGCGGTGCATCGTGGCCGTTATCTTTACAGGTATCCTTTCCTTGCCGCCGCCCTTGCCCTTGCGTCCGCCGATCTGTATCAGCTCGCTCTTCAGTCCCGACATCAGAAAATCTACTACCTGCGACTCCATTATCTTCCTGCCTGATTTCAGCACTTCGTCGATGTCCTTCACGGCGCCGCTCGCCACGTCCTTGCCCAACGCGGTCCTCGGCCTCCACGAGCCGACGTCGCGCGGCTGCAGCGGCACGACCTCCGGTATCTCCACCGCTTCGACTCCCGCAACTTCGAGTATGGGCTCGGCCTTCGCTTCCAGCTCGATTTCCGGCACTGCTTCGATCTCGGCCTCGGTCTCGGCTTCGACTTCTTTCTCCGGCATAACTGCTACCTCTTCGATTTTCTCTTCGGCCTTCGCCTCTGCTTGCGCTGTCTCTGGCTTTGCCTTGGCTTCTGCTTTCTTACTTTTCCTTGCCGCCATACTTCTCAACCTTCGCCTTCACTTCCTCGAACTTCTTCGGTATGTCCTTGTATTTTGCATCGCGCGCAGCGATGTGCTCGCCGCGTATGCGCTTCTCGTCCGGGAACATTTCCTCGTCAACAGGCAACTCCAATCCCGCGTCGATCGCTCCCTTCGCCGCAGCGTACAAACGCGAACCTTTCGTGGACGGATGCAAGCCGGTGTCGAGCACGGCCTCGTGCACGCCTTTGGCATTCGCGAACTTGCCGATCATAAACCCGGTCAGATACGCAGCAGGCAGGTTGTCGCATGCGAACGTCCATCCGAGCTTTTGCAGCGTCTGCGATATCGCGCTCGCGAGCGTGCGGTCGCCCTTCGGGTCGAACTGCACGATCTGGCATCGGATGTACTTCAGACCCTTGCGCACAACAAGCCTCGGCTTGCCCGAGCGCAGCAGCTTCAGCCTGCGCTTGTAGTCCGTCTTGCCTTCCCGCCTGCGGCTGAACTGCATCTTGCGCGTCGGCTTGTACTTCACCATTTCAATCACTCGTTGCTCTTACTGCTTCTTCTTCAGCATGCCGTGCTGCTCCATGTAGATGCGCATGTGGCTGCGGCTCCTGAACTGTCCTCCCTTGATAAGCATGTACAGCTTCCTGTACGTGGCGTTGTCTATCTCGCCCGCGTGCCTGGATTCCTTGAGCAGCGCCCTAAGCGGCCGCACGGTCGCGATCCACCTCTTCTTCCGCGGCAGCCGCGCGTACTGCGAACCCTTCCTGCTCCCGCGCTTCTTCCTGTGCCTGCTTTCGCGCTTGCTGACGGGCATCGGAATCTTGCCCAACCTAACCTTTATCAACCCCTTCTTTATAGCGCGGCTTATGTCGGCGCGCGTGATGGCCGCCTGCACGTCCTTCAGCTTGTCCTTGTCCGGGGTTATCCATACTTTGGACTTGCCGACCTTCATCACTTCAGCCGCGAGTTTCTTCTGCAGCGTCAGCTTTGCCATCTTCGTTCACCGATTTTTCGTTTCTG
>Ga0315281_10012570_pt1 | contig 11520 bp, 12 predicted proteins | sample YL17G07_0_MG_FD_204540 | JGI IMG/M metagenome (GOLD analysis project Ga0315281, IMG submission 204540) | Sediment microbial communities from Yellowstone Lake, YNP, Wyoming, USA - YL17G07_0 | ecosystem: Environmental > Aquatic > Freshwater > Lake > Sediment | place: USA: Wyoming | collected... | reverse complement strand
AATATCTAAACACTCCGTAAAATATAAAAGGCACAGTATAAATCAGGTGATTGGTACCAAATCTTTCTATGGTTTTGGCGTCCATTACATATAATGCGTATGACATCACTACGGAGGATGATGTTACGGATATCATCATATCAATAAAATGCTGGTTATACTTTTCAAAAACCGGCCCATGTTTACTGGATACATCTAAATCGTGCCTTCTTTTATTAAACGCCAGAAATAATGCCAACAAAACAGTGCACATAATAATCCAGTTAGAAAGTTCAATTCCGCCTATCAGTCCTCCTATTAAAATCCGTATATAGAAAAACGCTCCTATACAAAATACATCTGTAATCACAGCATTTTTTAAGAATTTCATATATAGGAAATTTAAAATTATATAAACTATAAAAACATAGCCGCAATTTTTATCCAAAATAAACGACCATATAAGCCCTATGGTAATCAATACCAAAGCCATGATGCAAGAACTTAAAATACTGACCTTGCCCGAAGCAAATGGCCTCTTACGCTTTTCAGGATGCAATTTATCCTGCTCTATGTCGATAATGTCATTTATAAGATAAATCGCACTTGCAACCAAAGAAAAAGCAATAAACATAAATAAAGTTCTTAAAGAACATTCTATATCAGTAAGTTTATGGCCGAACACTAAAGGTAAAAGTATAAAAAAGTTTTTTAACCACTGATGCGGCCTCATTGCGATAAACAGATATTTCATTTTGCCCTCATTCTAAATAGTTAAAATGCGATTCATTACTAATAAATTATTGAATGTCATTAACAAAACTACTGCAAAAGTTAGCCTTGTAGTATGACTGTTTTTTTGTCTATATTCATTCTATTGCTCTTATAAAAAGATATCTGCGCTACCAATCGGACTTTGAGTAGAAAAACTTACTAGAGTGGCACCTTATATACCACGCCTTAATTCTCCTCCAATGGTGTCTCCGCTAAAAAGATAAATACTAAGCTAGGAAGAAGCCAAATCAGCATTGGCATGTAGTACCTGATTTCGTACCACAGTGAAGTGAAAAAATGAAGAACAATCCAGGGTACTGAACATAGCGCCAATCTCAAATATGGTGATGGAATTTGTCTCACACTGAGTAGAATGATGGTTAACGGAGAAAGCATCACAAGAAGGTCGAGATTCTTTCTGGAAAGTTCTAAATTCAACGATACATTCTTTGAAATATCGAGTAGGTTATGCGTAACGGGCCAGAGTATACGAAGACCACAAAAAAACAGGATCCAAGTAAATACCGAAATTACAAGCCATATCCATTCAGTCCTCCTAAGTTTCGGTAACCAATACAAAAAATAAGCACATGGGACGAAACAAATGGTCTCGCGGTTCAGGGTTCCCACAACAACGAGTAAAAGAAGCGCAGAGGGTGTGCGCATAATAATTGCAAGTAAGCCTAACCCGAAGAATGCCATCTCCAGAACCGAGGTAGGCTGATAGTAATAGTACCTATACGTAAAAGGAAGAAACGCTGCCAGGGCTGTGGCCGATAGCACTGCAATTCCTTTTGTCCAAATCAGCCTGAGCGAGAAGAATACAGCGACAAGAGTGATGAATATTGAAAGAAACCTGATAAAGGCGTAGCTCCCCAAAAATAATAACTTGTATTTATGGGTTCCTGTCTCTGATCTGAAAGTGTTCAATACTGTATCAACGATAACGGGTTGGAGAATTCGATATTGATACGGCGCTGGCGCTGAGTGCGTGATGATTTTATGATGAAGCTTCTGCTGTCTCATATAATTAGGCAAATCTATCAAATCGACGTGCATAAACGTTCCGACTAACGAGAGAACTGCAAACCACATTAAAACTGGGAGTAGGCTCACTTTGAGCTTCATGTTTTTCTCCTTAATAAAATCAAAAAATATATTACGAGCACATTTTTATTTTGTAGTCCAAAATTAGAGTCATGGGCCCGAGACATTTCTTAGGATGCAACTTACCTCTTTTCACATCTATAATATTATTCATTAGGTAAACAACATCCGACTCAATTGAAAACAGAAAAAATACAGCTAAGAAAACATAAGAAAACAGACGCTTTCCGAGCTAACTTGGAAAATGTACTTATTTTATACTGGAAAGTGGACTCTATTATTATACTCCGAGATAGATTCCAGAGCAATGAATTTTAAGGAGACTTACTATTGTTTATATGAACCCTGTGATTTGCGGAGGGGTTTGTGAGCGCGCATTAGAAAATTTTCGGCACATAGCCTAAGTGGTAGTGCGCAAGGATTTGCGATGAGCGAAGGGTGTAGCGTGTCGAGAAGCATCCCCCGAGAGCGAATTGTAAACCGTAGCGCACGGCAAAAAATTTCAGCGCGCGAACAAAGCCGAAGCAAAATTAGTATGGCTCAGGGACAGTCCTAATTTCGTGCGGGGGCACCCAAACCTATCGGATGGTTTGGTGCCCCGCCTTCTGCGGGGAGTCCCTGAGTTTTAAAACTCGATTCCCTTTCGCGCTTTGATGCCTTTTTTATAATAGTGCTTTTTTTCTTTGATTTCGCTGACCAGGTCGGCTATCTTGAGAATCTGCCGAGGGGCGCTGCGGCCGGTAAGGATTAATTCGATGCTGCGGGGAGTATCTTTAAGAAGGCGGATGACTTCGGGCAATTGCAGGAGTTTCAGGCGCAATGCGACGTTAATCTCATCTAGGACTAAGAGGTCGCAGGATTTATTTTTAATGATTTTGGAGATCTCGGCCAGTCCTTCCTTGGCGAGGCGAATATCTTTGGCATCGGGAGCTTTCTTAATGAAGCAGTTGCTGCCGAACTGGCGGATGGTTATATTCTTAACCTGCTTTAATGATTTCAGCTCGCAGCAATATCTGCCTTTTACAAACTGGCAGATAAATACCTTAAGGCCGGCGCCCGCTGCCCGCATTGCCAGGCCGATCGCCGCGGTAGTCTTCCCTTTCCCGTTTCCGGTATATACCTGTATCATTGCCTTACTGTTTCCATCCGAATTTACCCACCAGCGGCACGAACACGCACGGGCATATTTGAGCGGACTTGAGTTTCCCGTTATCTTTGTCGACTAACGTCAGCACCTGGCTGAAATTATCCCCCAGGGGCAGAATCAGTTTTCCGCCATCCTTCAGCTGCTCGGTCAAAGGTAACGGAACATGGGGGCTGGCGGCGGTGACCATAATCCGGTCAAAAGGCGCTTCCTCGGGCCACCCCAACGTGCCATCCGAAACTTGACTTTTAATATTCGCATATCCCAGCTCATCAAAGAGCCGCCCGGCTCTTTGCGCTAATGCGTCAATCCGCTCTACGCTGTATACTTCCCGCGCGAGAAGCGCTAAGAGAGCCGTCTGATATCCCGAGCCGGTGCCGATCTCAAGGACCTTCTCTGCGCCGGCTAACCCTAAACATTCGGTCATCAGGGCGACAATATACGGCTGAGAAATAGTTTGCCCTTCTCCGATGGCCACGGGAAAATCGCCATAGGAACTCCCGCGTATCTCAGCGGGGACAAAAAGATGCCGCTCGACCTTTTCAAATGCATCCAGTACCCGAGAGTCTTTTATTCCTCGGCCAACAAGCTGCTCCTGAACCATCCTCTTTCTTAAGACTGCGAAATCCATAGTTCCCGTATAATAAAACGGATAAAACGTGCCGTATCCACAATAGGGCTAATCCGGCTTTTTTCGCTATTATAGATGGTCTTAATAGGCACGGATTCGATTCTGGCGCCTAATCGGGAGGCTTTAATGATAATCTCAGACTCAATTTCATATTTATCGCAGGCGAGATCGATGCTTTGCAGGATTTCCCGCCTGATGAGCCGGAACCCGCATTGCGTATCGGGGATATTCTGTTTGGCGATACCGGAGATCATCCGGGACATGCATTTATTCGTCCACACCCTGATGAGCGGCATATTTGCGGTCTGCAGCATCCGGTTACCGATAAAAAGCCCGCTCGCCGAAGCGTTCGCCCCCTCGATAAACTGCGGGATATCTTCGGAGGCGTGCTGGCCGTCCCCGTCCATGGTGATGACCGCATCGAAATGATTATCCAGCGCGTAGGCAAACCCTCTGATGAGCGAACAACCCTTGCCCTGATTCCGGTCATTGCGCAAAACGAAGGCTCCCTGCGCCTGGGCAACGGTGCCTGTATTATCGGAAGAGCCGTCATCAACTACCAAAACATCCAGGCTTTGCTGACGGACTTTTCTTACAATACCGCCGATAGTCCTGGCTTCATTATATGTCGGTATAATAACGCAGGTTTTCACCCCGCCCTTCCTTCCTTATCTATTAATCCCGGTTCTTCCTGACGCATTTCCATCTTGAGGAAGGGCGGGGATCCAGAACCTCCGGAACATATACCACTGCTCGGGGTATGTGCGGATATACTCTTCAATAATTACCTTGTACTTCTCTATCAACGCGGGAATGTCTTTGTGTTTGTCGCCGGAAGGAGTAAAGGAAATCGGCTTTTCTATTTTAAGAACAAAACCGTCATTATCGTCTCGCAGCATAAACACCGGAATAATAGGCGCGCCTGTTTTAAGACACAGCGCTGCCGGGCCTTCCGGAAAATAGGCGGGTTTGCCGAAAAAGCTGAGCACAGCACCGCTTTCGGTAAAATCCCTGTCTCCCACCAATGCCAGGAGTTGATTTTCACCCAAAATATGCAGGCATTGCCTGACTGCCTTGCCTAGCTGGATAACCTTAAGGCCTTTGCTTTCACGCTGGGAATTAAAAAAATCGTTCACTTTTTTATTCTTATGGGGCAAGGCTACCCCCCAGACCGGATATCCTAAAAGCCCGACTGCCGCGCCGCCTAATTCCCAATTGCCTAAATGGGCACTAACAATGATAACCCCTTTACCTTTGGAAGATACCTCATCGAAATAATGCAGGTTTTCGAACCTGACATGCTGTCTCACATACGCTTTATCCACCTTCGAAAACCGGAAAAAATCCGCCAGATATTTGGCGAAGTTTCTGAACATCTGCCTGCGGATGAGCGCGATTTCCCGGTCAGATTTATCCGGAAATATAATTTTCAGATTTTCCGCCACCGCCTTGCGGTCCTCGCCCGCGAAGATGCTGCGCACGTCGGAAATGATAACCGCTATGCGGTAGACCAATGATAACGGCAATGAAAGGGCTATAAACTGGCCGGCAAGATATAGAAAGTACTCAGCCATGTGATTTCGCGGCTACGCTCAGTAATAAACGGGCGATATCTGCGCTGGCATGCGGTTTGGCGATATGACTGATACAAAGGCGCATGCGGTACAATTTATCGGGGTGCAGCAGGAGGTCTTCGATAACGCCGTTGATATGCCGCGGTTCATCCACTTTAATTGCCGCGTGCTGCCTGGTAAGATACGCGGTATTGTTGGCCTCCTGGCCCGGTATGGGCGCCACTATAATCATAGGCAAATGTTTCGTAAGCGCCTCGGCAGCGGTAATCCCCCCCGGTTTAGTAATAATGATATCGGAAACACTCATCAGTTCATGCATATTGTCGGCATATCCGAATATGAACATTCTCTTGTGATATTTCTTTCTCTTCTTCTCAAAAAAGTTATGAAGTTTTCTGTTCGTCCCTGTAACGATAATCTCCTGAAATTCTCCTTTGACTTTATCCAGCGATTTGACAATCGTCTTTATGGGGCCGAGCCCCTGCCCGCCTCCCATAATCAAGACCGTAGGCATATCCGGGGCAAGGCCGAGACGGTTGAGAACCTGTTGTTTGGAGATTTTCTCGTTAAAGGCATGGTCAAAAGGAATCCCTAACGGCCTTATTTTAAGCTCCGGCACGCCTTTCTTGGCAAGGCGTGCCGATACTTCCTCGGAAGGAGTAACGTAATAGTCTATCGTATCATAAATCCAGTACGCGTGAGGAACGTAATCCGTCAATACCGCCACCAGCGGGATAAAGGAGGAATAGGTCTTTTTGTAGGCGGCGACCATCCCGCAGGGAAATGCCTGGGTGCAGGCAACGGCATCCGGCCGGAATTTCTCAAAGAGATTTTTGAATTTGGGCGAGTTAAAGCGATGGAGGGTGACTTTAAGGGCTTCGATCTTCTTAACGACGCTGGGATTGTCATATAAATAATCCCACAGTTTCGGCGTCCTTTTAATGATGCCCAGATAAATACGGTTCACGATTCTTTCCGAGATGGGATTGGTGTAGTTGAAGGCGTTGATATTAAGGACCTGGGTTTCGGGTTCAAGGCAGCGTATCGCCTTTTCAATGGCCAGGGTGGCGCTGTGATGGCCGGACACCTCGGATATGTACATTAAGATGATGCGCTTAGGCGCCACGGGTTAAATTTTACCCTCCTCATAAAGGACTAAAAAGGCGGTGACGACTTCGGGGTCGAACTGTTGACCGCGGGTACGCATGATTTCCTGCACGGCCTCATCTTTGGTAAGGCCCCGGCGGTATGGCCGGTTGGTGGTCATGGCATCGAAGGCATCGGCAACGGCAATGACAGCGGCAATTAACGGGATCTGTTTTCCTTTTAATCCTTCGGGGTAGCCGCTTCCGTCATACCGTTCATGATGATATTTAACGCCGAGCATGGAATCCTCTAATTCCTTGATTGACTGCAGGATATTGACCCCCACCACCGAATGGTCTTCCATGCGCTTCTTTTCTTCCGCGCTTAAGGGCCCCTCTTTATTCAATATATGCTCGGGTATGCCGATCTTGCCGATATCATGCAGGAGGCTGGCGATATGAAGGTCATCAAAAAACTTTTCGTTTAAGGCATTATTGTCCTTCTGATTTAATTTTTTCGCGATTTCAAGGCTCAGGTTAGTGACCCGCGCGGTGTGTCCCCGCGTATAGTTGTCCTTGGCTTCGATAGCGGCAGCCAGGGCAATGGTGGTGTTAATAAAGAGCCGGCGGTTCTTGTCTAACTCCTGGGCTAATTCTTTAAACAGTTGGGCATTGCGCATCGCCATGGACACGTCTGAAGCCAAGGCCACAAAAAAATCCAGTTCCTGCCGCACAAATCTCTTGCAATTCTTCTTCTTGCCTAAGAAAAGGACGCCTAATAGCTCATCGCGGAAGTAACTGGGTATGCACACCTCTGCTTCAAATATATCCATTTGATGGAGCACCCGCTTGAGCAGCCGGTGAGGCTGTGATTTTATTCTTCTCGTTATTATCTTTTTGACCCGGTCATATATGAGAACCCCGCCGTGAAGGACGAAGTCGTCTTTATGCTGGACGAAGAAATTAATCAATGGATTATCCCTGTCCATGCGGACAAACCCGGCGGGTACCTTAAGGCCGGTAAGCCCTCTTGAGACGCTGAGCACATACGTGTCCCTGTCTTTCTGCTGTAAAAGAATGGCGGCGTGGCTGACCTGAACCTTTTGCACAATCCGGCGGACAATCATCCTGATCAGCGTATCGGGCTCGTGCACCAGAATCATGCTCTTGGCCGCTGATTCCAATTCCTTTTTATAATTAACTTCGGTGCCGCCCGTGCGCCTACCCCGTCGCTTTGCCATTCGTCGATAGCTCCTTTAAGACTACGCTTTCCAGCTCCTCTAACTCCAGCGGCTTATGGATATAATCAGAAATACCTAATTGCCGGCATTCGTCAAATGCGCCGCCCTCTTCCGGTTTGCGCCCCGTGACCATAATGACCTTGATGGTCTGATTTTTTTGACGGATACGTTTGAGCGTCTCTATGCCGTCGATACCGTCCATTTTAATATCCAGTAATACCAAATCGGGGTTCCGGGTATCAACGATATCAACCGCTTCTTCCCCGTGGGCGGCAGTAATAACATCAATTTTACGTTTGCGGAAAAAATTGGCGGCGAATTCCCTGACATCTTCCTCATCATCTACGATTAAGAGTGTCGGCAAGTGTATCTCCTTTTTAAAATTATAGCATTTAATTATCGGTAATCAATAGTGATATAAAACTCCTCCTCGCTTTTTGCAACATCAGGAGGAAACGGCGGGAACGGGCTTGCCTGATTTATTGCCTGCATGGCAAACGGTATCAACGCAGGGTCGGTTGAGCTTACGACTTTGGGAACGGATGCCACCTGCCCGTTCGATGCGATACTGAAGTTAAGATTGACCTGTCCGGTCTTACCGTGCGGCGGATTCGCTTGTGCATAGCGGATAATTCTATTGCTGACTAATTTATAGTACTCGGAAAACGCCTGCCCCGCGGAAGCTGGCATCCCTTCGTTTATCCTGGATGCTGCGGCAGCCGGTTTAATGTCCTGCTGAATAATCTCGCCGTCGACCATCTTGAGGACGGCACCGTCGACAGGCAAGATCTGCGTCGGCTGAGTATAGGAAGTTGCCCCGCTTAACAGGTGCGGCGTAATCAGGATTACCAATTCCGTTTTCTTAGTTTCATCGCTGGTGTTTCTAAAGAGAAACCCCACCAGCGGTATATCTCCCAGAAAAGGCATTTTCTGCACGCTCTTTGTCCGCTCATCCTTGCGCAATCCGCCGATGATGATGGTAACGCCGTCCTTGACAATAACCGAAGTTTCCGCCTCGGAAGTGGAAACCACCGGGATTTTCTCCCCCTTTGAGGTTACATACGGCGTATCCTGGGAACTTACCTCCGGCCTGATTTTCATGGTGACAAAGCCGTCCTTGTTAATGACCGGCGTGACGTAAAGCTTGATCCCGATATCAACGTAATTTACGGTCTCAGCCGTAGTAACGGTGCCTCCGTCGCCGGTAACGGTCGTCTGCGAGGCATACGGCTGTTTTGTCCCCACCAATATCCTCGCTTCCTGGTTATTGATTGCCATGATCCGGGGGCTTGAAAGTATCTTTGTATCGCCGATGGTGCGCAATAAATCAATGATGCTCTTGTATTGTTTAGGCTGTGCCACGGAAAGTCCGGCTGCCGCCATACCTATGGAAAGTTTATTTGCCGCTCCCGCAGTCGGCATGGATACGGCAAAATCGACGTTCTTCTTAAGCCAATATTCCCAATCGACACCCATCTCGAATTTGTCCGACGGGCTTATTTCAATGATCTGCGCGTCAATAAGCACCTGCTCGGTCTTCTCATCAAACGCCAAGATAATCCGCTCTATCTCATCCAGCTTTTTCGGATAATCCGTAACCGCTATTTTATTGGTGCGTTCGTCTATCTTGATCGAACCGATGCCTTTGGTGACGGCCTCCTGAAGCTTGGCGCTGATTTTATCCGCCAGGGCATAATTCAAATCGAATATCCTGGTTTCGATAGGCAGGTCGGCATTTTTTACAAACTCCTCCATCTGCTGCAGTTTATCGCTGGTGTCAATCATCGCCAGGGTATTGGTGCCTTCGTCTACCACTATTTTTCCTATGTTGGTCTTAATCTGGACCAGGGCGCGGGACAAATCCGCGGCCTTGGCATATTTTGGTTGGATAATTTTGACCTGTTTCCTGTCCTGGTAGGTATCGCCGTATTTCAGCTCATAGTCTCTTTGCGTCATCACGTTAATGATATCGCCTTTCCGCTCATAGGCCAGATCATTGGCTGCCAGGACGATCTCGAAGGCGTCAAATACGTCTACGTCTTTTAGGAAAAGGGTAACCCGCCCGACTACATTTTTGCCGATAACGATATTCATATCCGCCCGGGAGGCCAGCATCTTCAGCACATCAATCACATCCATGCCTTTTATGTCCAGGGATATTTTATTCCGGGCCGCCGGAGGCGAGACCGCTTCCTGCGCAACAGCAGCCTGAAGCATCGCAAGGATTAATAAAGCAGAAAGAAAATATATTTTATTGCGCATTATCCCTCCTCAATGAGCGCGCGACTTATGGAGCGTAGCGCCCGGCTTTATTGGAAACGCCGGCGTGCCGCTTGTGCGGCAAGCGAACATAAGTCGCTGCGCGAATTGACTCCTGGCCTATTTGAAAAACGCTTTATCAATCCTGAAGCGTTTTTTGAATGTTTAGGCCAGGAGCTAGGTTTATTCCTATATAGGTTACATGTTAAGCTCATACCGTTTACCCTGAAATTCCAGAATAATCCTTCCCTCCTGGATATCTTCAACTTTATAGTCGCCGATAAACTGCCCCTTGGTTACATAAAACGTCTTCTGAGTCCGGCGGTCCTCAATGATGGCCTGGGGATTATCGCCGGATATGATACCCACTAAATTTATCTCTTTAGTCAATTCGATATCGGTAGGAATGGCCGCGGTTTTCTCCTCCTGCGTATATTGGGTCTTAAAAATCTGTTTTTGGCTGAGTTCTTTTTGATAAAACTCATAGGGTTTGGGTTCCGATATGATTTGGGCCGCCGAATCCTGACCCTCTTCCTGAGGAATAACTGGCAGGCGAATCTCTTTTAATCCTACCCACGGATAAACAAAAGAAGCAATAAGATATATGAAAGATGCTGCTGCCGCAACTACCATCACCCTTTGCAGTTGGCGCATGGTCAAGAATCTCGATACCCACAAATATGCCCCGTTTTTTATTTCGGTTTTAGGAGGATGAGGGGCGGTCTTAACATCGGGCGCTTTTTGAGCGGTAGAGTTACCTTTGGATTTTTTTTCCTGTCGTATCAGTTTCAGCAATCTTTCTTCCGGAACGGGGTTATCTTTCATATTGTTAATTCCTGGTTAATCAGGCTATTTATTATCTCGGCATCTACAACCGTGCGTTCGCGCATCACTGCTATCTCCAAAGCGTCATGGCAAAGCATGGCAATCCTGCGGGGATATCCCTGAGTCTGCCTGTAAACCAATTGTATGGCTTCATCCGTAAAAAGGGGATTATGCTGGTTTCCTCCGGCTTGTTTGAGCCGGAAACCGATCAGCTCTTTCGTTTCATCCTCATCGAGGGGATTAATGGTGTATTTAAGGGCTATCCGGTCCATAAAATTATGGATGCGTTGCAGGCGGGGGAGCAAATCTACCTGGGCCATAAGTATAAGCTGCAGCAGCTTAAACTCATTGGTTTCGTAATTAAGCAGCATTCTTAAGACCTCTAAATTCTCCGTGGTTATTTTCTGGCCTTCGTCAATCAGCAGCACAATGGTTTTATTCTCCTCCACCCCTTTCTGGAATAAATACCTCTCCAGGGATTCCTTAAAATCCAGGGTGGATTTAAAAACCGGGCTTATCCCGAACATGCTGACCAGGCTTAAAAGAAACTGGAACTCGGATTTGAATCCCGGGTCTAAAATCATGTGGAAGACGAAATCGTCTTCGTCTTTAAAGGCCTGGAGCAAGGTGCGGGAAAGAGTGGTTTTGCCGGTTCCGACATCCCCTAAAATAATGCTTAAGCCCCGGCGTAAACGGATGGCGATCTCCAAACGCTTAAGGGCGGTATCATGACTGTTGGAATGATAGAAGAATTCCGGGTCAGGGCTGGTTGAAAAAGGCTCTTTTTCCAATCCGAGGACTTTATAATAGCTCATGTTGGATTTCCCGGATAGATTTGCCTTCTTTTCTTAAGGTGCGGATTTGTTTTAATGCCGCAACCGTAGAATCATCAAAGTAGCGG
>Ga0315281_10012569_pt1 | contig 11520 bp, 11 predicted proteins | sample YL17G07_0_MG_FD_204540 | JGI IMG/M metagenome (GOLD analysis project Ga0315281, IMG submission 204540) | Sediment microbial communities from Yellowstone Lake, YNP, Wyoming, USA - YL17G07_0 | ecosystem: Environmental > Aquatic > Freshwater > Lake > Sediment | place: USA: Wyoming | collected... | reverse complement strand
TCGTCCCAATCACCAATCCCACCTTCGACGGCTGCCTCCTTGCGGTTGGCCCACCGGCTTCGGGTGTTATCGGCTTTCATGACGTGACGGGCGGTGTGTACAAGGCCCGGGAACATATTCACCGCAGTGTGCTGACCTGCGGTTACTAGCAACTCCGGCTTCATGCAGGCGAGTTGCAGCCTGCAATCCGAACTGAGACCGGCTTTAGGGGATTAGCTCCACCTCGCGGTTTGGCAACCCGTTGTACCGGCCATTGTAGCGTGTGTGTAGCCCAGGACGTAAGGGCCATGCTGACTTGACGTCATCCCCACCTTCCTCCGAGTTTCTCTCGGCAGTCTGGCATGAGTGATACAACATGCCACGGGGGTTGCGCTCGTTGCGGGACTTAACCCAACATCTCACGACACGAGCTGACGACAGCCATGCAACACCTGCACACCGATCCCTTGCGGGAGGACGACGTTTCCGCCGTTTTCCGGTGCATGTCAAGCCCTGGTAAGGTTCTTCGCGTTGCGACGAATTAAACCACACGCTCCGCTGCTTGTGCGGGCCCCCGTCAATTCCTTTGAGTTTTAGCCTTGCGGCCGTACTCCCCAGGCGGAACACTTAATGCGTTAGCTACGGCACAGCCGGGGTCGATACCGACTACGCCTAGTGTTCATCGTTTACGGCTAGGACTACCGGGGTATCTAATCCCGTTTGCTCCCCTAGCTTTCGCGCCTCAGCGTCAAGAATGGGCCAGGTAGCCGCTTTCGCCACTGGTGTTCCTCCCGATATCTACGCATTTCACCACTACACCGGGAATTCCGCTACCCTCTCCCACCTTCAAGCCGAACAGTTTCCGATGCAATTTCCCAGTTAAGCCGGGAGCTTTCACATCGGACTTGACCGGCCGCCTGCGCGCTCTTTACGCCCAGTAAATCCGGACAACGCTCGCCACCTACGTATTACCGCGGCTGCTGGCACGTAGTTAGCCGTGGCTTATTCCCCAGGTACCGTCTTGTATCTTCCCTGGGAAAAGAAGTTTACGACCCTAGGGCCTTCATCCTTCACGCGGAGTTGCTGCCTCAGACTTTCGTCCATTGGGCAAAATTCCCGACTGCTGCCTCCCGTAGGAGTCTGGGCCGTTCTCAGTCCCAGTCTGGCTGATCATCCTCTCAGACCAGCTACCGATCGTCGCCTTGGTGAGCCATTACCCCACCAACTAGCTAATCGGACGCAGGCCCCTCCAGAAGCGCCTTTCGGCTTTGCACGGCGAATCGAATCGCCGACCACATGCGGTATTAGCCACCCTTTCGGGCAGTTATTCCCCACTTCCGGGCAGGTCACCTACGCGTTACTCAGCCGTCCGCCACTAGGTTGATCGAGCAAGCCCGCTCAACCCCGTTCGACTTGCATGTCTCATGCACCCCGCCAGCGTTTGTCCTGAGCCAGGATCAAACTCTCCAAAAAAAACAGTGGTCTGGCCCGAAGGCCCCACCACCGTTCACATTTCAGACGTTTGTCCCGTTGACTCGTGTGGGTTCCTATCACTCTTCAACTGTTAAGGTCACGCCACCGACGGATCGGTTTCGTTCGATTCGAGGCCTCCAAGAAGGGAACCTCGGCGGCGAGCTGCGCGATCAGGTCGATCGCCGTCCTCGCAACGCCAGACCGGCAACAGATGCCGGCGCGATCACGAAGTCTACGCGCTGGCCCCCGCGACTGTCAACCGACGGTGGCCACCAGCAGCGCGTCCAGCCGAGCGCGGATGCCGGCGGCGGTCAGGCCCAGCGCAGCGTCGTGCTCTTCGGCCGTGCCGTAGTTGCTGAGCACGCGCCGCGGGATGCCGATGCTGTCCAGCCGCAGCCAGGCTGGGGCGAGCGCGTCCACCACGTCGGAAACCCCGGTGCCGGCGTAGTACGGCTCCACCAGCAGCACCGGCGCCGGCCGGGCGCCGGCGAGCGCACGCAGGCCGGCGGCGTCGAACGGCGCCACGGTCGTGCAGTACGCGATCGAGACATCGCGCCCCGCGCAGGCCTCGACCACCCGGTCGAGCATCGGGCCCACCGCCACGACGGTGGCCTCCGCGCCGGTGCGGACAACGTCGAGCTGGCCGAGGCGCACTGGCCGGCTGGCGGCATTGACCTGTGAGCCGGTGCGAAAGTAGGTCGGCGCTCCATCCGCGTAAGCCTCGCGAAAGAGGAGGTCGAACTCGGCTGGAGTGCCAGGGACGACAACCTCCATCCCGGGCAGGGTGCGCAGGATCGCGACATCGCCGGGGGCCTGGTGGGTCATCCCGTCGCTGGCATAGTCGTAGGAAGCGCCGATGCTGATGAAGTTGCCACCCAGGCGCTGGTAGCAGAAGTCGTCCTTGATCTGCTCGAACGGCCGTTCAACCACGAACGGGGCGATGGAGTGGACCACCGGCACGAAGCCCTCCAGGGCGAAGCCGGCGGCCAGGCTGACGGCTGTCTGCTCCATGATCCCGAGATTGAGCACGCGGCCCGGGTGGGCCGTCGCGGCGTCCTCGAAAAGGCCCGCGCTGATGTCGCACAGCACCATCACCAGCCGCGGATCGGTGTTCATCAGTTCGGCAATGGTGCTTGCCATCTGCTCCCGCATGGTCGGCTCGATCATGCGTCCACCTCGGCGACCACCATGCTCGGGCGCGTCGCGTCCTGCGCGTGCAGCGTCGCCTCGATGGCGGCATGGTCCCGGCCATCGATGGTTGAGGCGGCCCACCCGAAGGCGCTGAACTTGGCTGCCACATCGCCGAGGGGCCGAGTGCTGCTGTGGTTGTCGATCAGGATGCCGGTCAGGTTGGGCAGGTGCAGGCTTCCCGCCAGGAGTGCCGTCTCCCAGACGCTGCCCTCGTTCGCCTCTCCGTCGCCGATCAGGACGAAGACGCGCCGGTCGCTGCCCTTGGCCTGCAAGGCAAGCGCCACCCCCACGGCCATCGGGAATCCGTGTCCCAGCGAGCCGGTCGACGCCTCGATGCCGGGAACCAGGTTGCGGTCCGGATGACCACCGAGTCGGCCATCGAACTCCAGGAAATGCGCAAGCTCGTCGGCCGGGAAGAAGCCGCGATCGGCGAGGACGGCATACAGTCCGATCGGTCCGTGGCCCTTGCTGACCAGGAACCGGTCACGCGCCTCGCTGCGCGGGTTGGCGGGGTCATGGCGCAGGACTCGCTGGTAGAGAACCCAGACCACGTCGAGGCTCGACACGGCGGCGCGGTCGTGCTTGTCGTCGCCGTGGGTGCCGGCCAGCAGGCGCAGCATCGGCAGCATGGCGGGGTCGCGGCCCAGCTGATCCTTGCGCGACATGGGCGCCTACGAGCGCTCGACCGCGCGGCGGCCCTGGAGCGAGCGGATGAGGGTGACGTCATCGGCGTACTCGAGATCGCCTCCGACCGGAAGGCCGCGCGCGATGCGCGAGATGAGCGGCACGTGCGCATCGAGCAGGTCGGCGAGGTACATGGCGGTCGCCTCGCCCTCGAGGTTGGGGTTGGTGGCCAGGATCACCTCCTGGATGCCGCCCTCGGCCACACGCAGCAAAAGCTGTCGCGCGCGGATCTGCTCGGGGCCGATGCCGTCGATGGGGCTGATGGCACCGTGCAGCACGTGGTAGCGACCGCGGTACTCCCCCGTTCGCTCGATGGCCAGCACGTCGAGCGGCTCCTCCACGACGCAGATGCGGGTCGCATCTCTCCGAGCGTCCGAGCAGATCTCGCACGGATCGACGCCGACGTCCGTGATGTTGCAGCAGATCCCGCAGTACGCCACGCGCTCCTTGATGGCCACCAGGGCGTCGGCGAGGCTGCGCGCCTCGTCGGCGGGTGCCCTCAGGACGTGGTACGTGAGCCGCTGCGCGGTCTTGCGCCCGACGCCGGGGAGCTTGCTGAACTCTTCGATCAGTCGTGCGACGGGTGCGATGAGGCCGGCCATCGAATGTTGCTCAGCGGGAGCCGGCGGGTCCGAATCCGGGCAGCCCCGGAACCCCCGCCACGCCCGCCACGGCCGCCATCCGCTGACGCTCGAGATCCTTGCTCCGCGCGATCGCCTCGTTCGCCGCGGCCATCACCAGGTCCTGCAGCATCTCGACCTCCGCGGGGTCGACGGCTGCCGGATCGATCTCGAGCACGCGCAGCTCCTGCGCTCCGGTGATGACGATGCGCACCGCCCCGCCGCCTGCCGTCACCTCGAGGGTCGCCTCGCGCAGGTCCTGCTGGACCTGGGCCATCTGGGTCTGCATCTGCTGGGCCATCCTGGCGATCTGGGCAATGTTCACGGGCATTTCACTCCTGGATGAAGGGGCGTCAGAACGGCGAGCCGTGGCACGGCGTTCCGGATGGCAGTCAACGAACCTCGGGAAGGTCGATCAGTTCGCCCCCGGTGATGCGCAGCACCGCTTCGATGCGAGCCGCGGCGGCGGGGTCGAGGGCGGTGGCGGAGATGACCTCCCTCACGGTCAGCGGTTCCAGCTCCACGTTGCTCGCGACGCACTCGATGGCCCAGTTGCCGCCGAGCACGTCCCTGAGCAGCTGCTCGATGGCGGCGGCCTTGGCGGCCGCCTTCTGGCGCATGAAGCCCCGCTCCTCGGGGAAGGCCAGAGTGACGCGCGACCCATCGACGGACGTGGGGCGGCACTCCCGCAGCAGCGGCTTGACCGACGGAGGAGCGCGATCGATCACCTCGGCCCAGCGGGCCCGGAGATCGGCGGCGTCCAGCCGCGCCGGGGTCGAGCCGATCGAGACCGCGGCCCGCCCGTTGGCGATCAATGGGCCTCGCGCAGGAGGCACCTCGGACGGCGCGGCAGGCGCGGGATGCGCATCAGGAGGGGCAGCCGTGGCCGGCGGCGACTGCGAGGCCACCGGCTTGGCAACGGTCGTCGTGCGCGGCGCCTCGACCGCGGGCTGGTGCAGCACGGCGCTGTCCGGCTGCGTCCGCGCGGCCTCCCGGGGGATCGTGGCGAGGGTGGTACCGCCTCCCGGTCCCTCGACCGCCAGCAGCTCCAGCGAGAGTCGGGCGCGACCTTCCCGAGCTGCGCTGCCCGACGCCTCGGCAAGCGAGCGGAGCAGCCACGCAAGGCGACGCGCGGCGGCCGGATCGGCAGCCGATCGCAGGAGCCGGCGGCGCGCCTCGGCCATGGCCTGCGCGGCGACCTGGCCCATCTCGCGGCCGAGATCGGCCAGCGCCTCGATGCGGTCCAATGCCCCTGCCACCTCCCCGGCAACGAGGTCGTCGACGAGGGCGGAGATGGTGGCGTCATCGGCCAGGCCGACCGCCTCGCGCACCGCGTCCGCCGTGAGGTGGGCGCCGGCGTAGGCGAGAACCTGGTCCAGCAGCGACTCACCGTCGCGCATGGCTCCGTCGGCGAGGCGAGCGAGCAGGGCGAGCGCCCCCTCGTCCGCCTCGGCGCCTTCCGCAGCCGCGATGCGTGCGAGCTTGCCCGCGATCAGCTCCTCCGAGAGGCGATGGAAGTCGAAGCGCTGGGTGCGGCTGATGATGGTGGCGGGCACCTTGTGGGTGTCGGTGGTGGCCATGATGAAGACCACGTGCTCCGGCGGCTCCTCGATCAGCTTGAGCAGCGCGTTGAACGCGTGGGTGCTCAGCATGTGGACCTCGTCGATGATGTACACGCGGCGACGGAGCACGGCAGGCGCGGTCAGGGCTCGCATCACCAGGTCACGAGCGTCCTCTACCAGGCCGTGGCTGGCGGCGTCTATCTCGATCACATCCAGGGCACGCCCCTCGCGCACCGAGACGCAGGCCGGGCAGGTATCGCACGGCTCGCCGTCGTCGCCGCGATTCGTGCAGTTGATCGCCTTGGCCAGGATGCGCGCGGTGGAGGTCTTCCCGGTGCCCCGAGGCCCGACGAACAGGTAGGCGTGCGCGATCCGATCCGTGGCCACCGCGTTGCGAAGGGTGGTGGTGATGGGGTCCTGGCCGATCAGCTCCCCGAAGCGCTGCGCGCGCCAACGCCGATACAGCGCACGTCGCGGATCGGCGTCAACGAGGAGGTCGGCGGGCTGGAGCATGGCCTCCTGAGCGTACACCGAAGCGATGAATGAGTGGCCGTGCACCCGGCGTCGACCGACCGCTCCCGCACACGCGTCCATCGTCCGGCTCCAGCCAGGTCATCCCACGGCACCCGAAGGCGGTCGCTTACCGCTGCTTCCTTCCGGACCTGACGGGGTTCACGGACCCTCGCTGCGTGGGACCCGACTCTCAACGTCGGTCGATGTCGTGGGAGGCGAAGGCGGATCGGCCTCGGCCGGGAATTCAGTCCCGCTGTAGCGGATTGCGGGTGCAGGGCACCGCTAGTTCCCCACCTAGCACAGCCGCCGCGATGGTAGACGCGGCCACCGCATCGGTCAATCGAGGTGACTGGCGGAGAGGGAGGGATTCGAACCCTCGACGGGTTTCCCCGAACCGCATTTCCAATGCGGCGCCATAGGCCACTAGGCGACCTCTCCTGAGGGTGCGGCACGCCGCGGCATGGCGGCCGAGATGGCGGAGAGGGAGGGATTCGAACCCTCGGTGCTCATCGCACACCGCTTTTCGAGAGCGGCACCTTAAACCACTCGGACACCTCTCCGGGCGGGAGTCTAGCAGAGGCCCAGCCGGTGGCCGATCAGCGCCGAAACGTCACGCGCCGTTGGTTGCTACCGATGCCAGCCGTCGTGCCTCGGCCTCGCGAACCCCCGAGATGACGGAGATCTGGTGGCTGATGGCCGTGCTGCGCGCCAGCTGCAGCGCTCCGCCGGCCGCCCCGTGCTCGAGATCGGTAACGGCGAAGACGAGCGTCCGTACCTCGGCTTCCCCGAGGGCGCCGACGCACATGACGCACGGCTCGTGGGTGGTGAAGATGGTGACCTCGCGAAGCCGCTTTGACCCGATCTTGCGCGCAGTGGCCTGGACGGTGAGCAGCACGGCGTGCGCGGTGGGGTCGCGCTGCAGGACCATCCGATCGTGGTCGCGGGCGATCATGGCGTCGTCGAGAACCGCAACGGCGCCAACCGGGGCCTCGCCCTCCTCGGCGCCGCGCTTCGCCTCGGCGATCGCCTCCGCCATGTAGAGCTCATAGTTCACGAGGCCGAGTCTAGCAGCCGTCGCGAACGAAGCGGGCGCGTGCGCCGGGTGCGATCAGGGCGATCGGCGGCGATCGGCGGCGACCAGCGGCGACCAACCATTCGGGTCGATGTTGCCAGATCGCAACCTGGTTGTCGTTACGGCCCCTGTGCGGCCATTTCATCGCCAGATCGCAACCTGGTTGTGCTTAGCCGCGGTTCGGGTCGCTTCTCAGGCCGCCGTCGGCACGGTCCGCGCTCGTCGCGCCTCCCTGGATGGCTTCCGCTCTCCCGTACCGCGCGTAACGCTCACCACGTTGCGATCTGGCAACTTCCCAGGGTGCGCCGCGCCCCGAGGGGCAGGGCCGGACTACCTGGCCTTGCGCTCGCCGGGCAGGCTCATCCACTCCCCGTGGTACCGCACGCGGACCGGGGGCCGGACGCCATTCGGTCGGGCTGGCCGTCGCTGCCCGCCGTTGACCGGGGCAGCGTTCCCATACCGCTGCGGCCGAGCCGGCGGGCGCGGGCCACGGCTGCCGGGCGCCCCGGCGGTCCGCAGACGGATCGGTTCGGCCGGGATGGATCGGTCGGGCTCGAAGCCCGGAACGACCTCGACCGGGACCGATCGACCGAGAAGACGCTCGATCTCACGAAGCATGGGTGCCTCGTCGACGCAGACCAAAGAGATGGCGTCGCCCTCGATCCCCGCGCGGCCGGTGCGACCGATGCGATGCAGGTAATCCGACGGAACCATGGGCAGCTCGTAGTTGACGACGTGCGGCAGCTGTTCGATGTCGATGCCGCGCGCCGCCACCTCGGTGGCGATCAGGAGCGTGACGCGACCGGCCTTGAAGTCGTTGAGTGCGCGGACGCGTTGCGGTTGTGACTTGTTGCCGTGGATGGCGGAAGTCGCGATGCCGTCGTGCAGCAACTGCTCGGCGAGCTTGTTGGCCCCGTGCTTGGTGCGGGTGAAGACGAGCGCCTGCTCGATAGCGTGGGTGCGGACGAGGTGCGACAGCAGCTCGCGCTTGCGCGAGCGATCCACCGGGTGCACCACCTGGCGGACCAGGTCGGTGGGCGTGTTGCGCGGGGTGACCTGCACCGATGCGGGTCGGTCGAGCATTCCCTCTGCCAGCCGCCGGATCTCGTTACTGAAGGTGGCGGAAAAGAGCAGGTTCTGTCGGCGCGCGGGCAACAGGGACAGGATCGAGCGGATGTCGCGGATGAAGCCCATGTCGAGCATGCGATCGGCCTCATCGAGGACCAGGATCTCGACCGAGCCGAGGTCGATGGTGCCCTGCCGCACGTGGTCGAGCAGCCTGCCCGGCGTGGCGACCACGATCTCCGGGCCGCGTCGCAGCGCCTGGACCTGACCGGGGAAGCCGACGCCGCCGTAGATGGTGGTCGAGCGCCGGCTGCCGCTGCCATAGACGCGGACGCTCTCCTCGACCTGGATCGCCAGCTCGCGAGTGGGCGTCAGGATCAGGGCGCGGATTCGCGGCCGGCCGCCGTCGCGCGGCTCGGAGGCCGACAGGCGCTGCAGCATCGGCAGCACGAAGGCTGCGGTCTTGCCGGTGCCGGTCTGCGCGCCGGCCAGCAGGTCGCGACCGGCGAGCACGAAGGGGATCGCCTCGCGCTGGACGGGCGTGGGTTCGGTGTAGCCCTGCGCCGAGACGGCGCGGAGCAGTTCGGGCGCAAGCCCGAGCGCGGAGAAGGACATTGAGAACTCCTGACGAGGCCCTCCCGCGACATGCGGGGCCCGGTCAGGGTGGGTTGAATCGGGATCGGGGCGGATGTGAAGCCGCGGCGCGGACCGGAGCGCCAATCGAACACGTTTTCGAAATCATACACCATTGGCGATGACAGCCACGCTGCCGACCCGGATCGGGCCGACTTGAGGTACGCTTGGGGCCCCAACGAAGGACGACATGACCTCCCTCTGCATCCACTCCTTCCGCAGCGACGAATGCGCCGCCTGCCGGACCTGCCCTCACGGAATGGTCTCCTCGCGTTGCGCACGCTGCCTGCGCGCAGTCAGCACCCCGGCACTGCGCCGCGCGGCGATCACCACCCACGGTGTGCATCCGTCCGAGGAGCGCGCCGGGTTCGAGATCGTCTACGTGCCCGCCCTCAACGGCTGGCAGATCCGCGCCGACGGAGAGCCCACCTCGGCCGAGTCGTATCGGTCCGCCTTCCTGGCGCGCAAGGCGGTCGACGAACTCGCCGCTGATCCAACGGGGGATCTCGCGAAGATCCGAGGCTAATGCGGGGTGTGGCGTGCCCGAGAGGACTCGAACCTCCGGCCTTCAGGTCCGCAACCTGACGCTCTATCCACTGAGCTACGGGCACGTGCACGACGACGATGGCGGAGAGGGAGGGATTCGAACCCTCGGAAGAGGAAACCCCCTTCAACGGTTTAGCAAACCGCCGCACTAGGCCACTATGCGACCTCTCCGCGAGCGGCGCCGATGATAGCATGGGTCCCTCAGATCTCCGTTCCCGGGGCCGTTTTCGGACCCGTCTTTTCGATCGATTCACGCAACCGAGCCAGCCATGTTGCGCCTCCCGATCATCGGCCAATCCTTCACCCACTCTGCCGCCGAAGCGGTGCAGCGCGCTGCCCTGGAGGCGGCGCGGGTGGAGCTGGTGATCGAGCGCTGGGAGCGCAGGCCTCACCAACTGGCTGATGCGATGGCAGAACTCCGCGGCGCCGGGTTCGCCGGGGCGCTGATCGAGGCGCCGCACAAGGAGAAGACGGCCGGCCTCGTGAACGCCCTGAGCGACGACGCGCGATCAACCGGGGCTGTCAATCTCGTGGTGCGAGATCGTGGCCGGCTGCGCGGGCACAACACCGACGTCGATGGGGTACGCGCCGGCCTCGCCGCGATCCTGCCGAAGGTCCAGGGCAGATGGCCTCGCCAGGCGGTGGTGCTCGGGGCGGGAGGCGGCGCGCGGGCGGTAGTATCGGTGCTGATCAGTTCCGGATTCCTGCGCGTCGCGGTCTTCAACCGCCACCTGCATCGGGCCGAAGCCCTGGTGGCTCACTTCGCACGCAGCGCGAAGCACATGGAGCTGCGCGCCCTGCCGTGGCACGAGACGATCCTGGAGGCCGAGCTGGCACGCGCGAGGCTGCTGATCAACGCCAGCGGTATCGGGGCGGAGGCCGGAAGCAGCCCGATCCCGGCCGGGATGCTGCCCGCGGACCTGTTTCTGCTCGACCTGGTCCTCAACCACGAGACAACTCCCCTGATGCGCGAAGCGAAGGAGCGTGGCGGCACGGTCGCCAACGGGCAGGCTTCCTTCCTGGCCGGATCGGAGGCCACCTTCCGACTGATCGTCGACCAGGAGCCACCATCCGAGGTGATGCGCGCCGCGCTCGCGATCGAGCTCGGGCTCCCCGAGGAGGGGACCGCGGTCGTCGGCGACTAGGGGCGGTGATGTTCTACACGTCCGGCTGGGTGCACGTCATCTGCGGCTGCATGTTCTGCGGGAAGACGGACGAGATGCTGCGCCTCCTGCGCCGCTTCTCGATCGCCGGACGGAAGGTGATCCTGGTCAAGCCGCGCCTCGACACGCGGACCGATGACGTGACCGTCATCTCGCGCTCCGGCGCGAATCACGCGGCCCTCAGCGTCACCCATTCCCGCCAGATCGAGGCCCTGGTCGGCGACGCCGACATCGTCGCCATCGAGGAGGGGCAGTTCTTCGACGAGCAGCTGCCCGAGGTGGTCGGCCGGCTGGCCGACGCAGGGAAGCAGGTCCTGGTGACGGGCCTCGACCAGGACTTCCGCGGCATCCCGTTCGGCCCGATGCCGCGCTTGATGGCGCTGGCCGACCAGGTCACCAAGCTGACGGCCATCTGCGTCGTGTGCGGCGAGCCGGCAACCCGCACCCAGCGTCTGATCGACGGCAAGCCGGCCCCGGCCGACTCACCGCTGATCGTGATCGGCGGGATGGGCGACGAGAAGTACGAGGCGCGCTGCCGCCAGCACCACGAGGTGCCCCCGGGCCCCTCCGCCTAGCAGAGCGGGGACGCTAGCAGTCCAGGAACGTGTACTGGCTCAGGAGCCCCGCGGAATTGCTGTACGTGATCAGGCAACCGCTGCCGGCGTTCTCGAGCCGGGCAATCGATACGGTCAGCGGACGGGTCGCCGACGGGTACTGGTCCATCAAGCGATCACCGATCGACAGGCATGCTGTGTCGGAACCGGCCGAAGGGGTGTCGCAAACATAGGTCACGCCATCGAACCGCTCAGAGACCTGGGTCCGGGGCTGCTGCGCGCACCCTGCGAGGGCGGCCACCAGGATCGCCCTGATGAGCGCGGCGCCCACTTGTCTCACGAGACCCTCCACAGATTGGCGTGATGTGCGTTGGCGGAGGGGCTGGGATTCGAACCCAGGGAGGCTTGCACCTCAGCGGTTTTCAAGACCGCCGCATTCGTCCGCTCTGCCACCCCTCCACGATC
>Ga0315281_10012567_pt1 | contig 11522 bp, 12 predicted proteins | sample YL17G07_0_MG_FD_204540 | JGI IMG/M metagenome (GOLD analysis project Ga0315281, IMG submission 204540) | Sediment microbial communities from Yellowstone Lake, YNP, Wyoming, USA - YL17G07_0 | ecosystem: Environmental > Aquatic > Freshwater > Lake > Sediment | place: USA: Wyoming | collected... | reverse complement strand
TTATCTTACCTTCTATGAGGTTTACCTTTCCCCATGTTAAAGAAAGGATTTCCTCTTTCCTCATCCCGGTATGGTATCCAATTGTTAAGACAGGTTGTAAATACGAGGGAAGTGCTGTCTTCAGCTTCAGATATTCGGTATGTTCAAAATATCCAGTTCTGATGTTGTTCTCCCTGAGTTTAGGGATATAGGGTGTTCTTATAACTTTAGCCGGGGTCTGACGCGCTCCTAATGTGAACATTCTTTGAAGTGCCGACAGTTCCCGGTTAATGGTTCCATTTTCGGCCCCGTTGCTCTGCCTTTCAAGGATGTACCGCTGAATCATGTCTGTACCTATTCGAGCGGCCTTCATATTCCCGAAGTAGCATGTAAGATGCTTCAAGCTGTTTCCAAGCCGCTCAATAGATTTACGTCCGTTAAGCATATAGTCATTAACGATGTCCTGTTTAAGTTCATCAAAAAGGATTTTCTCGACTTTCAGGCCCGGAAACGTGCCGCTTTCGCACTGTCCTTCCCTAAGCTTCAGGAACCTCTTTGCATCTGTCTCTTTCTCAGACTTTGTGGATTCCCGGTAAGGCTTACCATTACGATAATACTTAACCCAAAAAGTCTTACCCCTCAGATAGATCATGCCCATTACTTTTTCACCTTCCTTTCCTTTTTCTTTTCCATACCCTTTACTTTCAATTCATCTCCTTTCCTTTCCAAACACTCAAGGGATAAGTGCAGGAATGCTGGAATATGCCTTAACCCTGCTTCCCACCTGTAAACACATGTCTTTGTTACTCCGAGCTTCTCTCCTAATTCGGATTGTGTATATCCTTGGTTTTTACGCCACTTTATCAATTCGTATGGTATCATTAATTATTAGTCTACCATTGGTATATTAAAAAGTCAAGGAAAAAATGTTACCTACATATAGGAAATAATAGTCCTGTCAGATTTATTCGTCCATTTTGTACTGAACTAAACAATATACAATTCCACTTAATAAGAGTATACTTCGTGTAGTATTCATGTCCAAATGGGGGACAAAAAAAACAGGTTTAAATTAATGTATTAACGGGGGGGTTGATATGTTAACCAAATATTTATTTAATTTTTTTTCGGTATTGATTCTATCTGCTTTAGCCTCAGGATGTGCAACAATAGTTCATGGAACCACTCAAGTTTAGAAAGGAGGTTATGCTTGAAGAAAATAGCAATAATAATGGTTATTATTTTGTGGTATGCTGGTTTAGCAGAAGCGGGAAGTGGAAATAATGCCTTTTGGGGTGGTTTTTGGGGGGGTATGGTGGGGCAAGCACTATATCCACCTGTGGTAGTTCAACAGACTCCCAATGTTATTGTAGTGCCACAACAAAATACATTTCAACCACAACCCCCACCTCCACCACAGCCACTATTACAACAACAATCAATTATTATAGGGAAAATTATAAAAACAGAAGGTAATACTCTGACTGTAAAGGATTTAAATGGAATTGTTTCTTGGGTTATAGTAAATTCTACAACTCAAAATTATTTGGGTAAACCTATTGGGGTATCAGATGATGTAGTAGAAATAGGGGTATTAATTGATAGAACCACCTGTGCTCAATATATTAGGTTTGCAGGAGAAACACTTATGCAGTCACAATCACCTATAGATAAATTAAAACAACTTAAAGAAATGGCTAATCTTGGTTTAATTACACAAGAAGAATATGAAATAACAAAACAAAGAATTCTTAAGGAATTATAGGGGGGGGGTTGAGTGAGAAATTTAGTATTGGTTTGGGTGGTTTTGACTTTCTGTTCTTGTGCTTTTACAGATCAAAAAATTGCTCTTACTTATGATCCAAGTGTAAATGCAACTGGGGGAAGTGGTGAGTTATTTGTATCAAAAGCTGTAGAAATGCAGAGTCTTTCGCAAAAATCTGGTGGTTTATGGATTATTGGAACTGTTAAAAATACATATGGTATGAGAACAGCGGATGTAGTGACTGATAACAATATTGGTGATTGGGTTGTCGGTGCATTTTCACAAGAACTTAGAACAGCTGGGTATGATGTTAAACCAGTTACACAATTACCTACTGGTGTTACTAAAGGCATGGATGTAACTATTTTAAGAGTTTTTGTAGATCAAGATGCGGGATTTTGGTCGGTCGGTGCTATTAGTGATTTACAATTTAATGTTGATATATGGAAAAATGGTGTAAAAGTTAAAACAATCAATATTGCTGCTAAGGGCGATGATAGATCAATGGTTGGGAGTGCTACAACTAAAGCACTTTCATTGAAAAAAGCACTTCAAGCAGCAATGCAACAATCTATACCAGCGGTTATAACCACATTGGAACGTTAATATGAATAAATTTTTTATATTAGTTACATTAGTGATGGTATTGGGTTGTAGTATGTATGAATTTAAAGATCCTACAGGGGCACAATCTCGCATTCTTTATTCAGCCCCCGAACAAGCAAACAGAGAACAATTACTTAATGAACGTCTTAAACAACTTAAAGAATTGTTTGATACAGGTTTAATTTCGGAACAAGAGTACAATGTGTCAAAGCAAAAACTTATTAATGATCTTAAATAAAGTTTGACGGATCCTCTGACTGAGGAGCAAAAAAATCTTTGTTGTACAGTAATGCACGGTTTAACGTGTCTCATCCCGCAATCGTGAGCCTACAATCTGTGTGGAAAAGCTATAGTCGGGGCTGTGTCCCGCACTGACGGGCAGAATGGAAGCGTGCGGGTTTCCGAAAGTACCCTTTACATAGTTGCAACTTCCGATAACTATCGAGTTGTAGGACGCATGATTTTTGCTTGGGCTCCAAGAGGCGTTGACTTTAGGAACGAATCTTCAGAAGGTGTATGTTGTTTTGCTCTGCTCAATCCATTTATCAATATCGTATATGTCCAGCAGTACACGCCGTCCGTCTCGAACAACTGGTAGCTTACCGCTCCAAATCATCTCACGCAGGGCACAGATAGAACGTCCAAGATAAAGGCTTGCCTCTTTAAGGTCATAAAGCCTCTTTGTCGGTCTGTCCTTATGTGAGATATTCTTATTCATTATGGGCACATTGTGGGCACATGCCTTTGTAGATCAAGCATTATCAGTGCTTAACAAAGACGCACTGGATTCAGTATCCTCTGTTAATGTCTTCCGGTTCAAGAGAGGTCTTCAGACTTTTTCCCTCTTTGGCCTTTTCCCTAAACGATACGGATATAAAGAGCATTCAGTAACCGGACATTCCCGGATTTCTTTTACTTGGTTGCAAGTACAATCGACACATTTTGCTCTTATGGCCTTAATTGGTGTCAGAGTCTTCCTCATATTTTGCCCTCCCTGCAAATAACTTTGTAGATAGCCTATAGTTTTTTGAGACAATCCCCATCAACAAGGGTTTTATATAGGCCCCACTGTTTAAACTTTTCGACCGGGGCCTTTTTTTTGTATCGCAATATCTCATCCCTTCGCGATCCCGTACCGTGAAAGCTCAATCTCACGAGGGATCGATATACATTCGATAACCTCAGAGTCCTCAAATATCTCTTTGACTTGCTGAACAGCGTTGAGAAGTTCCCTATCCATGCCTTCAAGTAATTTAGTTTCCTGAAACGTATAAATTGCCTCGGTGATATTCTGTTCCCTCAATCCCGTCTTATGCTCGGGCTTCTCGACAATCCACAAATAACGTCCCAAGCTCTCAGAATAGACCTTATACGCAACTTTCTCGATGAGTGTTATCAAGCCTGCCTTGATTATTGGTATAGCCTCATCTTTTGTGAGCTTTATTTTCCACCCTTGCTTGGCAGTAACAAGTCCTTTCGGTGTCTCAAAACTTACATTTTCTAAAACTAAAACCCTATATTTCATTATCCATCTCAAAACTTGCACCCTTAAAAACCTTTTTTCCATCTGTCACCGGATAGGTGGTTGAGGTAGATAGGTGGCAAATATCCTTATTTTTAAAAATATTAGGGGTAGCCACCTGTGTTTCGATAGGTGGTTCATAGGTAGCATTGTTGTTAGCATCAAGTGGCAACTGTGCCACCTCCTTGCCACCTGTGTTTTGATAGGTGGCATCCTCTAACACGTTGATTTTAGCCATTTCTGCCACCTTGCCACCTCTGCTACCTGTTGAGAGGTATCTATTAAAAACGTCTTTTACGTGTTCATAAGTGAAATGATAGGTTCTCTTATTGTTTTTTCTTCCCCCTTGGCTGCCATAAAGCGAAAATTGCCTCAATATCCTGCCTGCCCATGTCTGTAACCCCTTCTCTGAAATATCCTCTCTCGGTCTGGTCTTCATGCTTTCTGTAATATCTTCAACCGAGAATGTGCCTTCCTGTGTTTCTTTTAACTTTTCAAGCAGTATTTCAAAAAGCTCTATTTCGCTATCAGATAACTCCGTCTGTGTTTCAAGCATACTTTCAAGAAAAAAGTCCTTGATTGCTTTCATCTCCTCCGCTGATACATTCTCAAGCTTTAATATCGTTTCTAATGGCCTCCATAGCTCTTTAACCCTGTGTAATACCCCTTGTCCTGTGGTTTCATATATCTGCTTAACCTCTCTCCATCTCGTTAAAGACAGCCGATATAACTTATCTCTCAATACATGCCATACAGGTAAAAATGCCTCTGGATATGGATAATCCTTTATAGCCCTAAGCATTATTATTTGTATGCATCTATCTTTCAAATCGCTGTCTATTTCCCGGATGCTTGCAAAAGCCTTTGGCGCATAAGTGGAAAACTCAACAATGCGCCTATGCTTATTTGAGATGTCAACTATCCGCCTCTTACCACCTCCAACTGTGTAACTGTCCGCAAGGATGCCTAAAATTTCGGCATTACGGCTATCTGATAAGCTTTCGGCTTGGTCGTTTAAGAAAGTTCCACGCACTCCATCAATACTGTCTGTCATTGATGCTACAGATACGCCCTTAATCTTCATAGCATTGAAGGCTAACCGTTCTAATAAATCTAAGAACCTGCTTTTACCACTTTGCTTCTTGCCATATATAAAAAGAAAAGGGAAGGCATGAAAGATTAAGAAAAAGTAAGTTGCTATTATCCAAGCAGTAACAAGACCGTAGATAGGTTCTTTTTGAAACTCAATATATTGTTTTAAAACCTGTTTTATTTCGGGGTAAAGCCCTTCAGGTGATATGGGATTATTGATAAAAGACAGGATGCTTTCTTTCTTCCATCTATCTTCTGCCCTTAATAATAATCGTTCACGTTCATCAAAGAGTATAAACTTCTCATACAGTCGTAAAACTCTGTTATCATGCAACATGTAACCTTCATCTGAAGAGATTATAAAAAAGTTTCTGTCCTGCGGTTCGTTGCCTGAAACAATCGTCTCTCTGAATCCTAAAACAGCAAAATCGCTTTTTATCTCATAAGAAGGATGTGCAATAATAATGTTGCTATCTGCAATTGCAGGCTCTTTATCAGCTTCAAATTCCTTTAACGCATTTCTGATAGTCCTATAATTGACATCAATCTTTTTTGATAGTGCCTTGCATAATAGTTCTTTTTGAATCTCATCATCAAGATTCGCAATCTCCGGTAAGAAATCTTTATAATTTTCTTTTGTAGCCTCTTCTATTCTCTTCGATAACGATTTAAACTCAATAGCTGGCAATGCCTTAAAATCGGCAATCGTATGATTACAGAGAAAATCATCAAGCCCCTTCATGTCTCCCTGTGGAAGTTCGACAATATAAACCGTTGCTTCTCTCTGCTTTAGTTTGTCGGCTAATAAATAAACCGCCTGTTTGAGATTCTTCCTATAACCATGTTTATTGGGATGTAACCAGTCATTATCAGGAACGATATAAACAGTTCTGTTTTTTAATGTGATTCGGTCAAAGTCCGGTATCAGTTCTTTGCTGCCTTTGTTAGTCCAGTTCCATAAGCCTGATAACCCTATAAAGAAAATCCCCTCCTGTGCCGCTTTAAGTGCTTTCTTTTCGCCTTCTGTTATGTAAAGGGGAATAGATGAATCTTTGAGGATGGGTATTACTGTGGAAGGGATATAAAGCCTGTTGCCTGAATTTTTACGTTGTATATATTTGGGATATTTTCCGTTGTTGTTCTCGTCATAAAAAGCCCTGAATCTGCTAAAGGTCGTATCATAGGGTATCTCATAACATGAGGTAAGACTGGGAATGTTAAAGCCTATCTTCTTATTTATGTCATTTGGTGGTACAGTACGGAAGCCTGCCTGCTCAATTGTCGAATCCGACAGGCCACTCCTCTTAAGGTCTTCAAGATGTATAGAGTGAAATGCGTTTATCATCTTTGCCCCCCGAAGTGTATTCCACCTTTTTCTCTTTCTGAGAGCATTTTCCCACGCAGGGTCTTCAGGTGGGTAACGAAATCATTTACCGGCACAAGTTGATTGCTATTGTAGTCATTAATTGAACGATATAATTTTTCGTTTGACTCAAATAGAAATACGACTTTGCCGTTTCGATTTTCGAGTGTGGGTTCAATTCCATTGAGTGACAGCCATGCAGTCAAATTAATATCCAGCGTTGTAAATTTTCTTCTCATTTCCTTATTCCTTTCTGATTTCTTTTTGATGCTTGTTTCTACTTAAGCACAATAGAAGGGGGTAACATAATAGGTATAATTTGGCATTTGGGTATTATCAGTACTTGAATTGCGGCGATATATTAAGGTGTTATAAAATAGATGATAAATTTAGTATACTTTTTTCGGGAATATAGTTAGTTTTTTATTGTACTTCTCCAAGTCGCTATTTACAGGTCAACTTGTTTTCTGAGGAATATCTCCCTATCCAGTGAAAGAAAGAATTTTGTCAGTTCATGCTTGAAGGCATAATGAGTTTTTCCATGTCCATGGAATAGTTTTTTTTCGAGTTTTTTAGGCATTTTTTTACGAATTTGGCGAAGCTGTGCGGTAGATATTTTTAAAAATTTAGCGATTTCATCCCTGCCAATTAAAACATCATCACACAGGTAACGCAACTTACTCCTAATGAAAATAATATTACGTGGTTTTATCTTAATGGTAGGATTCAACACGGGAGGCAATCTGCTGATTAATCTCTTAAGGTTCAAAACCTTTCTGTCAATTGATTTGGGAATCTTGTCACGATATATTTTCTCCAGCATGAGCCGATTGAGCCGCACTATATATCGCTGCTCCTTCGATTTAAGATCATTGAAACTCTTCGATTGGCATTGCACAGTTTTAAGAACTATGTTCTCAATGTTTTTGGGAACTTCCCTGACTCGCCTCGAACGGCGTATTCTGTAGTAAAAATCAGGAACTTCTAAGAGGTTATTAAGCCAATGTAGTGTTCTTTTTTGTGCCTTGAGATGTAGGTTGTATTCGTCATTCTCAATGCGTTGGCAAAGATCTCGAATAGCAGTTAGATCCTCAAATTCGTCTTGTGTGAAGTATTCAAAGGCTGTAGCGTTTTCTCTCTCTTCTTGTTCGGTAAATTTATTCAATATATCATCAATATCAAGGTCGGGCTCTTTCACCAATTGTCGGGCTTGGTGCATCAATTTGTAATAATAAATAGCAGCATCTCTCCAACTCTCAATGACATATCGCTTTGGCAATGGCTTATTATTAGTTAAGTAGTATGTTATATACCATTCGTCGTCGCGCAATAGCTGAATAGTCCGGGGACTCCTTCCTGACACAGAGGACAATTCATGACACTCAATTTTTATCAGGTTGCTTCTATCTTTATTTCTACTTGGACGCAGGAATGATATATCATCTTTGAAAGTTGCTAATATTGCTTCGAGGTTGAAAAGGAGCTTCTTATGCTTTTTCGCACCGTGCCTATACTCCTTTTTTATGTAATGTTCACGTTCCTTGAGTCTTCGTCTTCTGCGGTCATAAAGAGATTGTGCTGACCACCCGAAATAACGACACAACTTTCTTGCGCTGAGATCAAATCCATCATTATTGCGTTTTTTCGTTTCGATAATGAATTACCAAATTTTCTCTTCTTTTTTAACTGACTTCTAACTACAACCGAGTCTCTTATTTTATGATCTCTGCCCCCACTATTTCAACATCACATCCTACTACTTGGTCGTGTATGAAGCCGACGTTTATATCGGTGAATTTCACCGTCTTACCTTTCGGGATTTTCTTGTAGAGCGTGTAAGTTCGAGCCGTCAATACTCTGTCAGAATCCGAATAGTAGGTAAATAACAATACGATATTCTTCATGTCAGATGTGCTTTCATTTTTAATGGTGATGTTATGAAGGGCAACGGTGCCGAATCCGCCTTTTTTCCATGATTGTTTCGTTATCTTCAGATCAAAGAATGAGGCACTAAAAACCATACACGGCAATGCTACTGAGAGAATAACCAATACTGTCAAAATAATGAATTGCTTTTTCATAGTGACTCCCTTTCTCAAAAAGTCTCTTTGTGATTGTAATGCCCAATATTTATAAGTTGATTCTTTATTTTGTCTAAAGATTATTATTTCTTTATATCATTGTCAAGATTACACATAAAGATTAAACCTGAAGCAAAGTGTGCTTAGATCAAGATCAAAGGTTTCATTTTTTGTATTCATAAGTGCGCTCTATTTTGTCTTAGATACGCGGTGGTCTTTTATCGTATCCCTCTTGAAAGTTTTGAAGGGCGTCAAGTTTAATACTCTGCTTTCTGAAGCCTCCGTTCCGCCAAGTCTTTAATGTATTACGCCTGATATCAATCTTGAAATGCTGTAAGTCGTCCATTTTCAAAATAAAGATAAGGCCCATAGTCATTATAAATCCACTGCTCATGTACACCCCAACTGCCGACAGTTCTATTAATATCAGTTGGACTCCCCCAGCTTGCTACAACCTGTTCCTTTGTCATTCCAATGAAGACCTCTTTTTCCATAATTGCCTTTGCAGTCTTCTTTCCCCATTTTTTGATTAATCGAGATTCTTCCCGACGTTTTTCATCTCTCTCTTTCAGTATTTTATTTTCTTCCAAATGTTTTGCTTCTTCCTCAGCTCGCCTTTGTTCTTCTCTTTGAGCGTCTCCAGTTACAAAGTTTTTATAACGAGAAAATAAGGTTGATATCCCAACATAAGCAATTTCCCCGGAATCGAATTTGACCTTATACGCATAAACTGGAGTTGTAGTTTCAGGTTTTATAACGTCTTCAATGGTAAACGATTTAATGCCTGTTATTGAGAACCCTTCTGACGGAGATAAACTTGGAGAATTATAAAAAATAATTCCATTATGTCCTTCAATCCAATATCGCTTCCCAATTCTTTGTTTTATCTCATTTAGTTCATTGTCATTTAGTTCATGATTGTCATAATCCTTTTGCTTATCTTTAACAATATAAACGAAATGTCCGTCTTTAGTGTCTGAATCCATACCCCAAAATTCTGGCAAAGGCCAGAAAGGTGAAGCGTCTTTCAACGCTTTGATAGCCGCGTCATCAAGGTCTTTATGTCCGGAGGTTCTGACCAACTCAACCGCACCGAGCTTTCCATCTTTCATTATGGTAAAACGGATTACGAGGTCGCCGGATATACCTCGGGTAGCGGCGGAAGGCGGATAAATCCAGATATGTTCTATTCGCTCTTTTAATTTCCTGTCATATAGCATGAATTTCAGTTCTTTCCCGTCAAAGGAAAGGTTTTTATCGACTTCAAATGCTCTTCTTTCATCTTCATATTCGTATCCGATTACATTTTTAATCAAAAAAGAAAGCATAAATATGCCTATAAATAAACTGAAAATTATTTTTTGCTTCATAGTAAAATCATTCTCTCCATAAAAAAGTAAGTCTGATTGTTATTATGGTTATATAATCATTCATATGTTTTGTTTATATGCTTTAGTATTGATTTGCAAAAGAAATATTGTCTAATAGGGAATATATCAGAAAATCACAATTTCGGAAAGAACTGATTTACAACAGTATTTATTTTTACAACCTTTGCCCCATACTACGCATAGTCATTTCCTTTGCTGCACCTACAAGTCAATACCCCCGATACGTCAGCGACATTGTTGGCTTCCGGTTATAACGTTGCGTAGTTCATGCAGCCTTGTTCATTTCCGGTTCTTCCTGAAATCTGAAATGCGTATAGCCTAAATGCAGTTCATTAATGTCGTAGCGAAAGGGCGGGACAGCTCACGATAAGTCTGGGTACTAACTTGCAGCAAGTGCAGGGGAGGCTGGCCAACAAACCGGCAGGGTGGGTTCGATCCCCACACACACCCGCCAACTTTCAATGACTTAGGGCCAAATAAACCGTCTACAAACAGTCTACAAAGGCGGTTCTTCCGCCCGATTTTCCGCTTAGAGGTATACTTACTTTGCAAAATATGAGATAATTGCATTGAACAGCCAAAACCAATTAAGGAGGGAAACACGATGGCATTCAATAGTGGAAAACCCTATGGCGGCATAGAGACTACCAATGGTCGGCTAATTGGTGCGACCGACACTGATTATTTTTATTTCTTCTGCCCCAAATGTCCAGACAAGGAAATAATGCGGATTTTGGAATATGGAGAACACGAGAGAACCGAGACCAACAAATATGATGCGACCTGCAAGAGCAAGACAAAATACGGCTTCACATTGGCGTTCAAATTGCACTGTGAAAAATGCGGGCTTACCGACTTCGTTAAAGTGTCAAACATAGGTCGGCAAGGCGGCAAATATTCTGACTTTCTGGGCAAGAGTTAATCACCCCTCACCCCGCATATTGCTGTTGTCTTGCTGAATATCGGCGGTCTATTGTCCAAATGTATACCGCCTCCATATCTGCTATACTGTCAGTGTTATAATTGAAGAGGTGTCCAATATGGAAAGCGAGCTTGCACAAGCCAAGGCAGTTGCCCGCCGCCGGTTTTTTTTGAGGGTTGTTGGGTTATCGTCACTAATTGCCCTCATTGCATTTGAAGACAAGCAGATTGCACATGGCTATTTTGTTCTTTGCATGGGCTGTGCAATGCTTCAAACTGCATACTTGGATTATCCTAATCCGGCGAGACCAGACCGCTTCTTGCTCATTTCTCCATTTGAGCTCAATAATCCTAAATTGCATGTTTCCTGTTTCCTTGGACTAAAACTGCTCGCGATAATTTCACTCATCATTGAACTCTTCGTTGGTTTTAATTTTTTGGACTGGAAGTCAACACTCTTTATCTTAGTTGTTACAACTTTCGGAACAGACCTTATGCTCACGGGATTGAGCCGCCGGTATCCACTCTACCTTGTTGTGATGTTAACAGGCATTATTGGATTAGTGTTGTCCATTGTGGCAATATTTATGTTTTGAATATTCACCCCCGTACCCCTGCAACCGCCGTCATCCTTCCCATGACAGGCCGCCCGTCCTGCACACCGCACACCGCCGTCATGGAAACTGTAACTATTTTGTGGAGTATTCAACAGTATTTGCATGTAATGTAAAACCGAGGGGTACAGGAAGATGTAACCACAGAGTATTTCGGTTTGAAGCTGTTTCAACTGACTTGCTTCCAT
>Ga0315281_10012565_pt1 | contig 11523 bp, 11 predicted proteins | sample YL17G07_0_MG_FD_204540 | JGI IMG/M metagenome (GOLD analysis project Ga0315281, IMG submission 204540) | Sediment microbial communities from Yellowstone Lake, YNP, Wyoming, USA - YL17G07_0 | ecosystem: Environmental > Aquatic > Freshwater > Lake > Sediment | place: USA: Wyoming | collected... | reverse complement strand
AATGCGCCCGGAATGCCGACGTTGCCGGCGGCCGGGGTGATGGCCACGAGACCGGCCACGGCGCCGGAAGCTGCACCCAGCATCGAGGGCTTGCTCTTGAACAGCCATTCGCCGAAGGTCCAGGCCAACACTGCGCAGGCCGTGGCGAGGAAGGTGTTCATGAACGCCAGCACCGCAGAGCCGTTGGCTTCGAGCGCCGAGCCGGCGTTGAAGCCGAACCAGCCCACCCACAGCAGCGAGGCACCGATCATGGTCATGGTCAGGTTATGCGGGGCCATGTGGTCCTTGCCGTAACCGAGACGCTTGCCAACCATGTAGGCGCCCACCAGACCGGCGACACCGGCATTGATGTGCACCACCGTACCGCCGGCGAAGTCGAGCGCACCCCACTGCCACAGCAGTCCAGCCTTGGCATTCATGGGATCGACCAGGTTCGCGGCCGTGTAGGCATCCGGGCCCATCCAGAACCACACCATGTGCGCAATCGGCAGGTACGAGAAGGTGAACCAGATCACGGTGAAGATCAGCACCGCCGAGAACTTCACGCGCTCGACGAACGCACCGAGAATCAGCGCGCAGGTGATGGCGGCGAAGGTCGCCTGGAACGCCACAAAGGCGAGTTCCGGGATTGGCGTGGCCTTGCTGAAGGTCGCGGCCATGGCAAACTCGCCCTTCACGGCATCAAACGTGCCCTTCAGGAACAAGCGATCCCAGCCACCGATGTAGGCCGACAGGGCGCCGTTGCCCTCGGTGAAGGCCAGGCTGTAGCCATACACGCACCACAACACCGTCGCCAGCGAAAACACCACGAACACCTGCATCAGCACCGACAGCGCGTTTTTGGAACGCACCATGCCGCCGTAGAACAACGCCAGAGCCGGTACGCTCATCATGAGCACCAGCGCCGTGGAAATGAGCATCCAGCTCACGTCGCCCTTGTTCGGCACCGGAGCCGCAGCAACCGCAGGCACGGCATCCGCGAAACCGAGCACTGGCAGGGCCAAGAGCCCCAGCGCGCCCGCAACCTTTACCCACAACGATATTGATTTCATGTCTGTTTCCCCTCAGAGCGCTTCTTTGCCGGTTTCGCCGGTGCGGATGCGTACGACCTGTTCCAGGTCATAAACGAAGATTTTGCCGTCACCGATCTTGCCGGTGCGCGCCGCCTTGGTGATCGCTTCGATCACCTTGTCGAGCTGCGCGGCATCGATGGCCGCCTCAATCTTCACCTTGGGCAGAAAATCCACCACGTACTCCGCGCCGCGATACAGCTCGGTGTGGCCCTTCTGCCGCCCGAAACCCTTGACCTCGGTGACGGTCACGCCCTGCACGCCGACTTCGGCGAGCGCGTCGCGCACGTCATCAAGCTTGAAGGGCTTGATAATGGCTGTTACCTGTTTCATGTAACCTCCTCAGGTTAAATACGGCCCCAACGAACGTCGGGGCCGTTGTGATTTCAGAACTTGAAAATTGCCTCGATACCCACCGAAGACTGGTTGTCCTTGGTCGTGCCATCCGGCATGTTGAACGCCTTCACGTCCGACTTGTCGTAGCGGCCTTCCAGGCGAATCTCGGCGTTGTCACTGGCGAGATAGGCAAGCGTCGCCGTGGCTTCGTTCCAGGTCTGCCCGCCGGTGACACCGGTACGGTAGCCGTCCTTGTCGTTAAAGGACTCCGCGCGAACCGCCACGCGGAACTGCTTGGCGAACTTCCAGTTCACATAGGCGGCAACCCCGCTCCACTTGGCATCGGCACCGGCGGCGCTGACATCCTTCTGTTCGCCGATATCGGCATTAATGGCAACACTCAGGTCATCGCTGATGTTGTAAGTGGCAACCAGGTCGATCACGTAACGCGGCGCACCATAGGTTGTGGTGACGGCAGCATCACCGTAGTAACCGGCGAGATTGATCGAGAGCGGCTTGATCGGTGTCATGGCCACGCCGACTTCGATGGTCTTGCTGTCCGACGTTCCGCCAGCAGATGTTTTGAGCACATCCCAGCCATTGTTGACGCCAAGAATGACCTTGTACGCATCATTGATCGCATAGCTGGCGCGTGCGCCGGTATGGGTGAACGGAATGGCGTAGCCAAACAGGATCGAGCGGGTGAAGTTGAGATTGCTCGGGCTGGTGATGACTTCGGCACCCGCCAGGGTTGCGAACTTGCCGCCGATCACGGTCAGCGGGCCAGCCGCGTACTGCACATAGGCCTGCTGCACGTCGTACTCATCGGATGAGCCGGTGCCGGTGGACGCCGATACGTTGGCATCCGATCCAAGGTCGAACTGGGTGAAAGCACCGAAGCCGCTGGTCGGCAGATAACCGATCGACAGGTCGACGGCATGCAGATTGAAACTGTTGCGTTCGCGATCATACACGCGATTCGCCGTGCTACCGGTGAAGGTGCCGCTACCCGTCAAATAGGTATAGGACGCATCCACATAGCCGTTAACCGTGACGCCGGAATTCTTGAACACGTCACCCAGTGTCGGCCCGGTTGCAGCCGCCAGGGTCAGCCCCGGCAGAATCGCCGCGATGCTCGCGGCCAGCACGCTCTTTTTAAGATGTTTCATCAGACTCTCCTTATGTTGCGGCCAGGCTCGGCCGATGGTCATTGGTTAAAAAATTAAAGTGCCCGTCTTTAAAAAATGTTGATGCACCGCACCAATAGCAGCTTCCGTGCCACAGAATATAATTACTTTGAAACAAACAGTTACATGCGTTTTGTAGTTTGAACCCACCTTCCTGTGCACTGTTTTGGATGGCTACCCCCGCGCAACCGCACCACAACGGTGCGCCGCAACCGCCAGAAATACATCTGGTACACTTGCCGTCATGATCGACCCAAAGAACGTTGAACAAGTGCTGAATGAACTGCGCGCAAAACTACCCGGCGGGTTCGCCCAAGACGTGGAAAAAAACCTGCGCGCCGGATTAAAGGCGGCTCTTGGTAAACTCGACCTCGTCACACGCGAGGAACTGGATGTGCAAGCTGCCGTGCTGGCGCGCACCCGCGCGCGTCTGGAAGAGCTTGAAAAAACGGTCGCCGAGCTGGAGAAGACGCTGCTCAAGAAGTAAAAAGATCACCGCACAGGAAAGGATTCCATGTCACTCGCTGTTGTGCACAGTCGCGCCCTCGCCGGCATCGATGCGCCAGCCGTTACGGTTGAGGTGCACCTGTCCAACGGCTTGCCGGGGCTTTCCATCGTCGGCCTGCCCGAGACCGAGGTGAAAGAAAGCCGCGACCGGGTGCGCAGCGCCCTGCTCACCGCCAAGTTCGAGTTTCCCGCGCGTCGCATCACCGTCAACCTTGCGCCCGCCGATCTGCCCAAGGAGGGAGGGCGTTTCGATTTGCCGATCGCACTCGGCATCCTCGCCGCTTCCGGTCAGATCCCTGCCACGGCACTGAATGATATCGAGTTCATCGGCGAGCTGGCGCTCACCGGGCTGTTGCGTCCGGTGCGTGGTGCACTCACCGCGACGCTCGCGGCACGCACGGCGCGGCGCGCACTGATGTTGCCGGCAGCTAACGCCGACGAAGCCGTGCTCGCCGATGGCGCCTGTGTTCACGCCGCCGCCCACCTGCTCGATGTCACCGCACACCTGCACGGTGCCGCACTGTTGCCGGCGCACCGGCTTGCACTGCAACCCACGGACGACAGCGGGCCAGACCTGAGCGAGGTGCGCGGCCAGCAGAGCGCCAAGCGCGCCCTCGAAATCGCCGCGGCCGGCGGCCACAGCCTGTTGCTCATCGGCCCGCCGGGTACCGGCAAGACCATGCTGGCCAGCCGCCTGCCCGGCATCCTGCCGCGCATGACCGACGCCGAAGCGATTGAGGCCGCAGCGGTGCAATCAGTGAGTCACCAGGGGTTTTCGCTGGCGCGCTGGAAACAGCGCCCGTTCCGCGCGCCGCATCACACTGCCTCCGGTGTCGCGCTGGTGGGCGGCGGCGGCAATCCAATGCCGGGCGAAATTTCGCTCGCGCACCATGGCGTGCTGTTTCTGGATGAACTGCCGGAATTCGATCGGCGCGTGCTCGAGGTGCTGCGCGAGCCGCTTGAATCAGGAAGCATCACGATTTCGCGCGCCGCGCGCCAGGCGGATTTTCCTGCGCGCTTCCAGCTGGTCGCGGCCATGAACCCCTGTCCCTGCGGTTACCTCGGCGATGCCAACGGCCGCTGCCGCTGTACGGTCGATCAAGTGCGTGGTTACCGTGCGCGCGTGTCCGGCCCGTTGCTTGACCGAATCGACATGCATGTTGAAGTGCCGGCCATATCACATGCCGACCTGCTGGCGCCGGGCTCGAATGACGCTGAGCCTTCGGCGCAAGTGCGGGAACGCGTGCAGACGGCGCGCGACCGCCAGCAGCAACGCTCCGGCGTGGCGAATTTCCGGCTGGGCACGAAACAAATCGAGCAGGTATGCAGGCTTGATGCCGACAACCGCGCATTACTGGAGCTGGCCATGCAACGCTTGTCCCTGAGCGCTCGCGCTGCGCACCGCATCCTGAAGGTGGCCCGCACAATTGCCGACCTGGAGGACGCGGAACGGATCGGGGCCGCACACCTGTCGGAGGCCATCCAGTATCGTTGTCTCGATCGCGGCCGTTAGCGGAGAAAAATTACGGGACAAAAAAAGCGGCCTCGCGGCCGCTTTTTTATTGAAGCCAAACTGCGCTTACTTGGACTGGCTCACCATGTAGTCCACGGCCGCCTTCACGTCGGCGTCCGCCAGGCTCATGTTGCCGCCCTTGGCCGGCATCATGCCTTTCTTGCCCTGGAAACCCTTGAGGGCGTGGGTGTGAAGGGTGTCGTTGCCTTGCGCAATGCGATCCTTCCACGCGGCCTTGTCGCCAAGCTTCGGCGCACCGGCTACACCGGCGGCGTGGCAGGCCATGCAGGCCTTGTCGTAGGTGCCCTTGCCATCGGCGGCCTTGGCGGCCGGGATCACGCCATTCGCCACGGTGGCGGCGCTGGCCACAACCAGTTCGCCCACCGGCTTGATGCGCGCGACGATCTCGCCGTCGGACTGCACGGCAACCTTGGTCTTCGCCTTGCCGGCGCCGCTGACCATCTGCGCTACCACGAAAATGATGACGGTCAGCGCCACCAGCGCGGCCAGCAGGCCGGAAAACGTTTTCAGAAATGCACGGTCGGTCATGTGTCTGTGTCTCCAGATTGAATAATGAAATTCAGTGCTTTCCGCCGCCGCCGAGCGGCTGACCGGGAAACACGCGGCCGGCAGTATACCCGATTTACCCCGAAAAACACTTGCCGGGTGGACGCCCCCAGCCAGCAGCGAGTATCCTTGCCCGTCTCGCGCCCTTAGCTCAGCTGGATAGAGCGTTGGATTCCGATTCCAAAGGTCAGAGGTTCGAATCCTCTAGGGCGCGCCATTTTCTGGCATTTCCCCCCTCCAGACCCGTTGTTTCTGGCTTCTCCCCGCCAACTTTGCTAGACCTTAAGTACTGTCCAATAATAATCGACGGACAAGCCTAGTAATCGAGTATTAGAAAATGGCGGCAACCCAACCTATGTGCGGCCCGGTACCGGGCCTATGGCACACCCGCCTCTTCTGCCTGCTCGGCGGCCTGGCCCTGCTGGCCGCCTCGTTCCTGACCCAAGCAGCAAACTACACGCTCGCCGTGGTGCCCCAGGCGTCGCCGGCCGAAACCTATCGTCGCTGGGCACCCTTTACAGAAATGCTGCAACAGATCATCGGCCAGAATCTGCAATTACGTGTGTACCGTACCTTCGACGAGTTCGAGACTGACCTGGTGAATGGACGCGTCGATTTCGCCTACATGAATCCGTATCATTTTCTTATGGCGCGCAAGGCGCAAGGCTACCTGCCGCTGGCACGAGACAACTCGCGCCTGTTGAGCGGCCAGTTGCTGGTGCGCCGCGACAGCCCGCTGAAGTCCGTCAAGGACCTGAATGGCCAGACCATTGGCTTCCCGGACCCGAATGCTTTTGCCGCCTCGCTCTACATGCGCGCGCTGCTGCATGAAAAAGTGAAAATCCGCTTTACCGCGCGTTATCTCGGTACCCATGCCAACGTCTACCGGCACGCCATTCTCGGAGACGTGGCGGCCGGCAGCGGCGTGAACGTGACGTTTATGCGCGAACGTCCGGAAACCCGTGCTGAGTTGCGCGTACTGTATGAAACGCCGGGCACGGCGCCGCATCCGCTGTGTGCGCACCCGCGCGTACCTGCCGTCCTGCGGGAGGCAGTGACCCAGGCAATAGTGGAATTTGGCAAGAACGAAAACGGCCGCACCATGCTCATGCAGGTCGACATGATTCAGCCAGTGCGCGCCGTCTATGCGCGCGATTACCAGCCACTGGAGAAGCTGGATTTGCAGAAATTTGCCGAGCAAACCCAGTTGTCACCGCGATGAAGCTTCGGTTGGCGCTGTCTCAGGCTGCACACTTCCCGCGCCGACTGTCGGTGCAATTATCACTGTTGTTGTCGCTGCTCATCACCTTAACCCTGATCACGACCGCGATGATTACCGCGGATCGACAGACGCAACGCCTGCGGGACTCGATCCGCAAGGAAGCAAGCACTCTGGCGAACACCGTGGCGGCCGGCAGTGCACCGCTGATTCTGCTAGGCGATCTGGCTTCGCTCGAGGACCTGTTGCTGGGCAGCGCCATGCTCCCGGCGGTGCTGGTTATTCGCGTCAGCGGCCCGCAGCAGCGGGTCCTGGCTGAGGTGGCGCGCGCCGACGACGGAATGCTGCACCCGGTCTACACCCACGCCTCGCTCACGCCGCCCATGCAGTTCAACGCCTCTCTGATTGACCGTGCAGACGGGGACATCGACGCCTGGACGCCCATCATGAGCGGCGAGGTGATTGGCTGGGTATATATTCACCACAGTCTCGCCGAGGCGCACGCTTTGCGCCCGGCTATTCTGAAGGCCGTGTTGCTGGTCGTGAGCGCGGCCATTCTGATCAACCTGTTACTGCTGCACCTCTACCTGCGTCGCCCACTGCGCGCGATCCGGCTCGCCACCGAATTTTCCAACACGCTCAGCTCCCGGCGCGGCGATCAGATTGCTGTAAACGCTGAAACCTGGGAGATCGAACAGCTGCAGCGCTCACTAAACTTTGCCTCGCAACAGCTCTGGCAAGAACACCGGGCGACGACGGACTCCACCGAACGGTTGCAGGCCGTGCTCACCTATACCACCGATGGTCTTGTCACTCTGAGCGAGCAGGGCATGGTCGAGTCCTGCAACCCGGCCGCAGAACGCATATTCGGTCACAGTAGCGATGCCATGAGGGGCTGCAACGTCGAGAAGTTCATTCCCGACTGGCGCAGCGCACCGCCCGGCCAGCGCCGCGAATTCAACGGGCGGCGCGCTGATGGCGGCCTGTTGCCCCTCGAACTCAGTGTTGTGGAAATGTGGGTGGCCGATCAAAAGCTGTACACGTTGACCGTGCGTGACCTGAGTGACATCAGGCGACTTGAGCAACTGTCGTCGCGACTCGGGCGCATCCTCGAACACTCTTCGAACGAAATCTACATTTTTGACGTGCTGACACTGCGCTTCGTGCAGGTCAGCGAAGGCGCGCTCGCCAATCTCGGCTACAGCATGGATGAATTGCGCGCCATGACGCCAGTCGACATTCAGCCGGACATGACCCTGGATCAGTTCACCGCCATCATCCAGCCACTGAACAGCGGCTGGCAGGACATGGTTGCGTTTGAAGCCATGCACCGCCGCAAGAACGGTACGGTCTACCCGGCGGAAGTGCGCCTGCAACTGTCGCGTACCGAAAACCCGCCGGTGTTCGTGACCATCATTCAGGACATCACTGCGCGCAAACACGCCGAGGCGCGGCTCGTGTATCTGGCCAACTACGACACGCTCACCGACCTGCCGAATCGCGTGCTGCTCGGCCAGCGGCTGAACAAGGCGATCGACGAAGCGGAAACCAACAAGCGTCTGATCGCCGTGCTGTTCATCGACCTCGATCGCTTCAAGATCATCAACGATACGCTCGGACACGACAGCGGCGACGAACTGCTCAAGATCGTGGCACGGCGGCTGAGCGAGGCGCTGCGTCCGGGCGACACCGTGGCGCGCTACGGCGGCGACGAGTTTGTGGTCGTGCTGGCAAACGTTTCGCACATCGACGACGTCACCCGGGTGGTGAACAAGATTCTCGGACGCCTGTCGCCCGCCATCACCATCGGCGGGCGCGAACTGTTCGTGACGCCGAGCATCGGCATCACGCTTTATCCGTTTGACGACGCCACGAGCGACGAGTTGCTGCGCAATGCCGATGCCGCCATGTTCGATGCCAAGGAGCAGGGCGGCAATTGCTTCCGCTTCTATACCGCCGAGATGAATGCGCGCGCCGAGCGCCGCCTGACGCTCGAAACCGGCCTGCGCCACGCGCTCGAGCGTGACGAGTTCCTGCTGCACTACCAGCCACAGGTGGATATTGGATCCGGCGAGATCCTCGGCGCCGAGGCACTCATTCGCTGGCAACATCCCGACTGGGGACTGGTATCGCCAGCGGAATTTATTCCGCTTGCCGAGGAAACCGGCCTGATCCTGCCGATCGGCGAGTGGGTATTGAACGAGGCCTGCAAACAGGCGCGGATCTGGCACGACGCCGGTCATACCGGCCTGCGCATTGCGGTGAATCTGTCCGGACGGCAGTTGTCGCAGAAAACCCTGGTGGAAACCGTGGCCGCGACACTCGCGCGCTGCGACGTCGCGCGCGGCATACTCGAGCTCGAAATCACCGAGAGCCTGCTGATGCAGGACCTGGATCGCATCGCCGACACGCTCGACGCGCTGGTCGCGCTCGGCGTGACCGTGTCCATGGACGACTTCGGAACCGGCTACTCCAGCCTGAGTTACCTCAAACGCCTGCCGATCGACGTGCTCAAGGTCGACCAGTCATTCGTGCGCGACATCACCAGCGACCCGGATGACGCGGCCATTGTGCAGGCGATCATCGCCATGGCGCACAGTCTCGGCATCAAGGTGATGGCCGAGGGCGTCGAAACCGCCGAGCAGCTCGCGTTTCTGCGCCAGCACCGCTGCGATGGCATGCAGGGCTATTACTTCAGCCGGCCGGTACCGCCGGAGCAGTTTATCCAGCTGTTGCAGCGCCAGCAGCGCGCCAGCGGCTGAGCTGGCTCAGGACAGAACCCGGCGCATTCCCCAGACCGCCAGCGCGAGCAGCACCAGCCCGGCAAACAGGTTGGGCAGGAAGCCCAGTCGTGTTCTGGTTTCCAGCAGAAATGGCAGGAAGAACAGCAGCGATCCCGGCACCAGCAGAAAAATATCGCGCGCAAAACGCGTGACCAGCAGGTTGTCGCGGGTTTCCGCGTACAGCCAGCTGATCGCCAGAATCGAGGTGAGCGGCAACGCCACGAGCAGCGCGCCCCAGAACGAGTCGCGCTTGGCCACTTCGCTGGCGAGCGCGATCACCAGCGCCGAGATCGCTAGCTTGGCAATGAACAGTACGCTCACTTTTTGGCGCGTTCCGGACCAGACGCAGGGGATGATCCCAAGGTCGTGGGCTGATGGTTCAAGCCATGAATAAGAACATAGTCAGGAGTATTGCAATGAATGGCGGATAATTTTCTCATGGGCACCCCGGGCAGCGATCAGTTGGCTTTCAAGCATTCCGCTTTCGCGATGACAACGTCCGTACACGACACGTTCTGGTGAGAACCATTGCTTGGCAGTCGCCGTATTTAGCGTTGCTTGGCCCGCTCTTCCTGCAGGAGCTTCTCGCCATCCATGCCCTGGGCGGCCATCTTTTCGAGAAACGCCTTGCGGCCTTCCTGCCAACGAAGTGCTGCCTTGTCGAGTTCAGCAGACGACATGGCCAGACATTGATCGTGGTCGGTCTTGAGTTCCTGGGCCACACTTTCCGCTGTACAGTTTTCCGGTTTCTTGAGTTGGTGCTGCACCGCCGCCTGGCAGACGCGGGCCAGGTATTCTGTATAAGCGGGGCCATACATTGCCGTGCAGTAGCCTTTCTGGTCGCGCGCCTCCAGCGCGACAAACATCCGCGCCATGGTTCGCATGTCCTCGGTGGTTTCAGCGCCCTGTACAGATGCTGTAGCAAGAGACAGGCCGATAGCCAGAAATGCCAGCGGAATGCGAATGCTACACCGAAAAGATGTTTGCCCACCCTACAGGGCTCTTGCTCAATCGCTCACGGGAATGGCCGCATAATAACGATCAGCGGGGCCGCGTGAATACGTCGGTCCAGCCGTCGGAATTTGTGACCCGAATCTTATCCGGCCCCAGCACTTCCATTACCGTATCGCCGCCGGTAAATTTGAAACGGTAGGTTTTGCCGCTGCCGCTGAAAAAAAAGCCATCGGCGGCCTGTCCCACATTTTGCGTCACGGGGGTGACAAGTATCCCACCAGGCCGAACCTCATGCCTCACGCGGTTTCCGCTGTTTTTACCTATCCATTCTCCGTTGAGATTAATTCCATCTGGCGCAACCGCGCTTGATTGCGGAGCGACGCGCCACGACTGCGGCGCGATTGTGGTCTGATAGGGTTCGCGCAAGCCGGTCTGCATGAGCTTTCCGTCACCCCATTCCGCGCATCGTCCCAAGAGTCCGCGACCACGTTGAAACTCGATGTCGGCAGGTGAAATTCCATCGGGTTGGTGCAAGGTCGGGCCGTACTTGCAGGCGAACCAGTAGGTCGTTTCGCCATCTGTATGCATGATGGAGCGACTGTTAGGGCCTTTTTCAATCTGCCAGGAGCCGCCCTTGGTTTTTTCGCAATCAAAGGATGCAGACCAACTGTCCTTGGTCGGATGGAAGACGCAATAGCTGTATTCGACTGCGAACGGGCAGCTGTTTACAACGCCGCCACCTGTTTGTGGCGTCAGGCAATTGCTCGCCTCTGCACCAACTACATGACGTTTTGGCTTCCCTTGCCGTTTCCTATCAACGTCGGCCTGGTGCTTCTGAGCTAGCGCCTCGGCTTCACGGAAGACTTCGACAAGGTGCGCCGTTCCTACGCGCTTGATTAACTTTTCGGAAGGGGTATTTACCGATGGATTGGGGGTGGCTGGGCTCGATGAAGGTGGAGATGCAGCTGAAGAGCTGGGGGTGTTTACATTCTTCGTTGAAGACTTTTGGGTGGTATCGGGCCGAGCGTCATTTCCGCTGCCGCCCTCAGTTTTTGGAAAGGGTTTCTGACCGACTTCGGCGATGACTTGTGCTGGTGCGCAAGATAACAACATCCCCAGGCACACTATCAAACTCTCCAATCTCATTTTTTTAGCCTTCAATATATTCCCCTTGTCTAGATGCTAGTTCACGGCTTGTATTTTCCGCCCACGGCCTTAGGGTCATCTCCTGCGCTTGGTCCGGGACGTGGGGTAGTGCGCTCGGCCGCGGCCTTCTTGATCAGAAAATCCAGAACCTTCGGCACATTGTCATGGCCACCCGCGATAGTCGCGTTGGTCATGTACTTGCCGTCCACAATCAGCGTCGGCACCGATTCGATGTTGTAGG
>Ga0315281_10012564_pt1 | contig 11523 bp, 8 predicted proteins | sample YL17G07_0_MG_FD_204540 | JGI IMG/M metagenome (GOLD analysis project Ga0315281, IMG submission 204540) | Sediment microbial communities from Yellowstone Lake, YNP, Wyoming, USA - YL17G07_0 | ecosystem: Environmental > Aquatic > Freshwater > Lake > Sediment | place: USA: Wyoming | collected... | reverse complement strand
TGAAGCTGACGCTGCCGTCGTCTCGGAACAGCACCGCGGTGGAAGCGCGCGTTCCGTATTGCGGCGACACGATCAGCGCCGGTGACAGCACTCGCTCCAAGTCCGCGCCGACCCCGGTATCGGGCAGTTCGTCCTCGGGTGCCGGTTCTCGGTCATGGAGCAGGTCCAGCAGCGTTTCGGCGTTCGGCTCGCCCGCCAGTGCCGCCTGCAGGCGTTGTTTGCCGCGCGCCACTTTTGGCCAAGGTGTATCGAGGAGGTGATTCGACAGCCCATGGATGCCCGGCGACAGTTCTTGCACCGTGGCCTGGCGGCTGGAAAAATAGAACACGCCGTCCATGTCGCCGACCAGCAGATTGAAACCGTTGTACGGCTGCGCTTGCATACCGACTTCCTCGAGGTAATCGCGCGGTCCCCGGCCCGACACAAGAAAGTTACTTACCAGTCGGCCGCGCGAGGGCGCATCGGTTTTGCGCTCGCGCGCATCGCGAAAATTGGTGAGCGCGGCAAAACGGCCTCGACGCGTCACGCCCAGCCAAGTGCCCATGCATTTCAGGTCGCGGCCGGCAAGGATGTGCGGATGGTCTTGCCAGAACGCGGCGCCGGCCGTGGGCCGCTCATAATACTCGTCGCGGTTGGCTGCGATCACCAGAGGAAATTCCGGGTGCGCGCCGTGCGCGATCAGGATCAGGCACATTGGAGCGGCATCAGACGGGGTAAGGCAGCGGCTCGATGCCCAGCTCCGATCCATAGGCGGATTTGAAACGCACCGTGGCCTGGGCAATGCTCGCGGTCTGGATCACCGCCAGCAGATCGTAGCCGCCATCGGGCGCGGCCTGGGCATTGACCACCATGCCGCTTGCCTGTCCGTCCAGGGCGCTGCTGAAAAGCTCATCGCCGGGCTGCGGCATGACATCTCCCGCAACGTGCGCGAGCACCATGCGGCGCTTGATCTGGCCCAGGTACTGGGTGCGGGCGACGATTTCCTGCCCTGGGTAACAGCCCTTCTGGAAATTCACCGCCCCGATCAGTTCCATGTTGGCCATCTGCGGCACGAATTGCTCCTGGGTTGCGGGCGTGATCAGCGGTATGCCGTTTCTGATCTCCAGCCATTCCCAGCACGGTGTGCCGACCGGGGTCAGCACCGCGGCCAGTTTGTCCCACAGCCGTTTTGCCGATTCAAGCTCGGCGATAAGCTGGAATCTTGCGCCGGGCAGGGCAATCAAGGTGCCGTTGGCCGGATCGTGGACGACCTGGTGCGCCTGCTGCGGCAGCACGGCGAACAATTCCCGCAAGGCTTCAACGGCTGCGCCGCCGGCCAAACCCAGAACCGGACGCGACTCGCTGGCGTCGGCCAGTTTCACCTTGGCGCGAAGCACGAACATGCCCAGCCGCTTTTGGATCGCCGGCAACAGGGATCGCGCAAGTTGCAGGTAATACATGTTATCTTCCCGCCACAACAGGAAATTGGCCAGCATGCGCCCCTTGGCCGAGCAGTAGCCGGCATACTCGCTGCGCGCCGGGGTGAGCTGTTTGACATCGTTGCTGAGTTGACCCTGCAGGAAGGTCTCCGCGTCTTCGCCGCCGCACGCTAACAGTCCCAAGTGGGCCAGCGGGGCAACCGTGCCGCCATCGCGGGTCGCGCGCAGTTCGCCCGGCGCGTCGCCGAAATGATGCACCGCACCCGCGTCGATGCGGGCCCCGCGTGAGAGCAAAAAGTCCTGCCAGGCAGATGTCATCGGCATCCTGCAGCTTGGAGTATGGTCAAAGTATGCGTGATAATTTCGGTATTATAGCGTTTGGAAATTCCGGTTACCCCGTCACGGATAAGCTCGCAAACGAATGTGGTCATGGATCAAGCGCATTTTTCTCCTTGCACTGTGCGTAACGCTTCTGGCGGTCGCAGGCTTGGGTTGGTATGCCCTCAGCCCGCTGGAGCTGCGTTCTGATCCCGCCGATTTCTCCATCAAACCAGGCAGCAGCTTGAAAAGCGCGACGCGACAGATGGTTGAATCCGGCGTCGAGCTAGACGCCTGGCAATTCAATCTGCTCGGCCGGGTGCTGGGCAAAGCCAGCACCATCAAGGCCGGCAGCTACGAGGTCGGCAGCGGCATCACGCCGCTGGCTTTGCTGAACCAGCTGACTGCGGGAGAAGTCACCCAGGAGGAGGTGGTATTTATCGAGGGCTGGACCTTCCGGCAGGTGCGTGCGACGCTTGACGCCGATGCCGACGTAAGGCATGACAGCGCCGCGCTCAGCGATGCGGAGATCATGGCGCGGCTGGGCGCGGCCGGGCGCAGTCCCGAAGGCCTGTTTTTTCCCGATACTTATCTGTACGGCAAAGGCGCCGGCGATCTGGACATACTCAGGCGGGCTTACCAGGCGATGGACAGACAGCTTGAGGCGGCATGGCTGCAGCGCGCGCCGGATCTGCCTTATCGCAGCCCTTATGAGGCCTTGATCATGGCCTCCGTGATCGAAAAGGAAACCGGGCAAGCGACCGACCGCGCGCTGATCGGCGGCGTGTTCGTGAATCGCTTGCGCCTCGGCATGATGCTGCAGACCGATCCCTCGGTTATCTACGGCCTGGGCGAAAAATTTGATGGCAGACTGCGCAAAAAAGATCTGCGTGCCGATACGCCCCACAACACCTACACCCGAACCGGACTGCCGCCGACTCCCATCGCCATGCCCGGCCTGGCTTCGCTGCAGGCGGCGCTGAACCCGGCCAAGACGCCGGCCCTGTATTTCGTCGCCCGGGGCGACGGTTCGAGCGAGTTCTCGCGCACTTTGGTAGAGCATGAACGCGCCGTGGCCAAGTACCAGCGTGGGGGGCACTGAGGTGCGCGGCAAGTTCATAACCCTGGAAGGCGTGGATGGAGCCGGCAAGAGCACCCACCTGGACTGGATCGCGGAGCGCCTGGAAGCCGCCGGAAAGAAAGTGGTGGTAACGCGGGAGCCTGGCGGTACGCCCCTGGGGGAAGAATTGCGCAAGCTGTTGCTGACACAGCCGATGCACCTCGAGACCGAGACCCTGCTCATGTTTGCGGCCCGGCGCGAGCACCTGGAGCAGGTGATCCTGCCGGCGCTGGCCGCAGGCAAATGGGTGCTTTCCGACCGCTTTACCGACGCCACCTTCGCCTATCAGGGCGGAGGCCGGGGGCTGAATCCGGGCAGAATCGAAAGCCTGGAAAACTGGGTCCATGAGGGTCTGCAGCCCGACCTGACGCTGGTTTTCGACCTTTCGGTCGAGGAGGCCAAACGCAGGCGCATGGTGGCGACTGCGGCGCCCGACCGTTTCGAGCAGGAAGATCTGGACTTCTTTGCCCGTGTGCGCGCGGTATATTTGGCACGCGCCGCCCGATACCCGCAGAGAATCCGGCTAATCGACGCCAGTCGGACTGTGGCTGATATTCGTAAATTACTTGAACAAAACATTGTAACTATATGTCAATAAATTATTTTCCGTGGCAGGAAGCGGTATGGAATCGGCTTTTTGAGATGCACGGACGTCTACCTCACGCGTTGCTGTTCCACGGCCGCCCTGGGGTAGGCAAACTGCGCCTGGCCGAAGTTCTGGCACAGTCGCTGCTGTGCGAAAACCAGTCAAAACATCGCCTCGCCTGCGGCGCCTGCGCCGCATGCGGCTGGTTTGCCGCGGGTAACCATCCCGATTATCGGCTGGTTCAGCCTGAAATCCTGTCGCCCGTGGATGATGATGTGGAAGCGGGCGAGCCGAGCGAAGAGGGCAAGAAAAAACCCAGCAAGCAGATCAAAATCGAACAGATTCGCGCGCTGCGCGGTTTCCTCAACGTGGGTTCGCATCGCAACGGCTACCGGGTGGTGCTGATCCATCCGGCTGAAAGCATGAATCCCGGCTCCGCCAATGCTCTTCTTAAAAACCTGGAGGAACCGTCGGCAGGGGTGATCTTCTTGCTGATCTCGCATCAACCGAAAAAACTGCTGGCAACCGTGCGCAGCCGCTGTCACGCGCTAGCCTTGGCTTTGCCGCCGCGCGCATGGTCCTTGCGCTGGCTGCAGGAGCAGGAGAGCAAGGCCACGGCGGCCACGCTGGCGTTCGCCGGCGACGCACCGCTGGAAGCCGCTGCGCTGCCGGACGAAGAGGCGGACTCACGGCGCAGGCTGTTCGACCTGCTCGGTCAACCGGCAACGAGCGCGCTCAGCCTGGCCGATTTCTGCCAGCGCCTGCAACCCGGACTGGTGGCGGACTGGATGCTCAAGTGGACCTACGATCTCGTCGCCCTGGCAAGCACCGGGAAGGCGCGATACAACATCGATCGGGAAAACAAGCTGACCCATCTCGTCCAGGCCATGCCAACCCTGAAACTGCTGCGCTTCTACAGCGCGTTGTCGTCGATGAAAGCCATTTCGGAGCACCCTCTGAACACCAGGCTGTTCTTCGACGACCTGTTCATCGCCTATAAAGAGATAAGCTAGATCTCCCGTGCTGATCGACTCGCACTGCCATATCGACTTCGAGGAATATGCCGGCCGGATCCCGCAAATCCTTCTGGACATGGAGCGGAATCAGGTAACGCACGCCTTGTGCGCGTGCGTCAATCTCGTCGATTTTCCGCGGCTTTTGGCTCTGGCCGAGAGCCATTCCCAACTTTTCGCCTCGGTGGGCGTGCATCCGGACCAAGTCGAGGGTGCCAGCCCCAAGGTGAGTGACCTGGTTGAGCGCGCGCGACACGCGAAAATTGTCGCGATCGGCGAAACCGGCCTGGACTACTATCGGCAGAACGGTGATCTGGAGTGGCAACGAGCGCGTTTTCGCACGCATATCCGCGCCGCGCGCGAGTGCGGCAAGCCTTTGATCGTTCATACCCGCGACGCCGGCGACGATACTCTGCGCATCATGCGCGAAGAGGGCGCCAGCCAAGCCGGTGGCGTAATGCATTGCTTCACTGAGACCCTGGAATTGGCATTGGCCGCAATCGAACTCAATTTCTACATTTCCTTTTCCGGCATCGTCACCTTCAAGAATGCCCTTGCCGTTAAAGAGGTCGCGAAAAGCGTGCCCTTGGAGCGAATGCTGATCGAGACCGACTCGCCTTATTTGGCGCCGGTGCCGCAACGCGGCAAAACCAACCAACCCGGCTGGGTCCGGCATGTAGCCGAGGAGATCGCGCGCCTGCGCGGGATTTCCCTGGAAGTCGTGGCCGACGCGACTACGGCCAATTTTTTCAAGCTTTTCAAGCCTGTATTAACCTCATAAAGCACTTGAAATAGACAGTATATGTTATTGAGAATAATTGTAATAATGGCCCTACTGCTGCACGCTTCATGGGTTGCAGCGGACTCTTACGAGGACCTGCTCAGCGCGATCAAGCTGAACGATGTCCCGGCGGCGGAAGCGTTGTTTGCGAAGGGTATGGACCCGAACACCACGGATCCAAGTGCCAACACGCTGCTCATGCTTGCGATTCGCGAGAACCACCTGGACTTGGTCAGGCGGCTGCTGGACCGGCAGGCCAGGGTCGGCGCAAGGAATCAGTACGGAGAGACCGCACTCATGTTGGCGGCGGCCAGAGGTAGCCTGGAAATGGTCAGGCTATTGGTGGAACGAGGAGCCGCAATCAACCATACGGGCTGGAATCCGCTGATCTATGCGGCATGGCGAGGCAACACGAATGTGGTCAAGTATCTCTTGGAAAAAGGCGCGGAGATCGACGCTTTGTCGCCGAACGGCATTTCGGCGTTGATGATGGCGGCCCGCGGCGGCCATGTTGATACGCTGAAACTGCTGTTGTGGGAGGTCGCCGATCCGAGCATCAGGGACGAGTCCGGGGCGACGGCCCTGGCGTGGGCACTGAAGGCGGGGAATGCGGAAATTGCGGATTTGCTTAAACAGGGGGGGGCGAAGGAATGAGCCCCTGGTTTTGTATTATCTCTTATTTAACATAATACACATATGCGCATTTTCCGCAGAGCTAGGTTTGCCTAATTCCACCGATCCTGTGGCGGGATCGGCAGCGAAAATACGGGGATCCCTTCCTCCCGCAGATCCTCTGCTTCGGCACGGCTGGCTACGCCGCGTATATTGCGCTGTGGCGATTCCTGGTAATAGATTTTGCGCGCTTCCTCGACAAAGCTCTTGCCGACGTCGTCGCTGTGGGCAAGGATGTAATCGACGACGCGCGAAAGATCAAGCTGCTCGGTGTTGCCGGTCTGAACCGCGCTGGCCGGTGCGGCCACGGCCGGCTCCGACTGCTTCCTGATCTTGGCCGCCGGCAACTTCTCCACATGCACGCCGCCGCATATCGGACACGCGAGCAGACCGCGGCTTTTTTGCGACGCGAAGTCCTCGCCCGAGGCAAACCAACCCTCGAAGCGGTGCTGATCCTTGCAGATAAGGTCGAAAACGATCATGGTTCAATTCCAGCCTTGATTGTAGCTTATATATCGGCAATAACCGGGTATTCAATCGGCTTGTATTCAATTGGCGTGCTCCGACTGCGTACCCGGTGCGGCCGACGCGCGACGCTCAGGCTAGCGCGAGCGCGGCTCGCCTGCCCCGTCGTTGCCGCGCAATGCCCCGATCTAACAGCTCTTAGTACCTCCGGGTCGTCCATTTGGATCATGCCATCGGCAGACTTTCAAGCCTACTATCGAAGTGTCCCGATCAACCGGACTACCGATTAAGCCGGCGGTGCCCACGACGGCGCCGCGCGGACAAGGCGTGGTGCCAGGGACCGGAATCGAACCGGCATGCCGTGATTAGCGGCGGCGGGTTTTAAGCCCGCTGTGTATACCAATTTCACCACCCTGGCGAACAGACGAATGATACTGGAGGACTGCGTCCTGTTGGAAGTAACAATCATTTCTACCCGATCGCAAACACATTGTGTTAAATTCCAAAACCGAAAAAAAAGAAACAAACGGCACTCACCGAAAAATAAGATCGAGTCTTCTGCCAACGCAAACCGGTGCAGCCATTCCTGTTGCCAATAGCGTTGCCCGATGCGAGGCCGCTGTCGCAGCTGGAGAAACAAGGGTGTTCTCGGACCGACCGAGACCAAGCTCAGGGAGTAAGAATTTCATGCCAAATACATTTGCGATCAAGCGGACCTTGCTTGCTCTCGGCTTTTGCTTGTGGGTGACGGGGAATTCCGCGCTTGCCGCGGATCCCGATCTGACAAAAGCGGAAGCGCTGATGAAAGAAGGCAAGGCCGCCGAAGCCTACTCCCTGCTCGATCCGTCTGAGTTCGAGCAATCCGGCAACATCAAGTTCGACTACCTCCTGGGCATAGCCGCTCTCGACAGCGGCAAGCCGGACAAAGCAACAATCGCATTCGAGCGCGTCCTGGCGGTAGATCCAAATTTCGCCGGCGCGCGGATAGACATGGGACGCGCTTACTTTCAGCTGGGCGACTTTACCCGCGCCAAGACCGAATTCGAAACCGTGCTGACGCAGAATCCTCCGCCGGCCGCCAAGGCAACCATCGACAACTACTTGGTCGCGATCGAGAAACAGGAAAGCGCCAAGAAAACCAAGGGAACGGGCTATCTTGAAGCCAGCGTGGGTCGCGATACCAACGTCAATTTCGCCACCAGCCAAAGCCAGATAGCGGTGCCTGCTCTGGGCAACCTGGTTTTTACTTTGAACCCGACCGGCGTTAAGGCTCCCGACAGTTATCTGGGATTCGCCCTCGGCGGCGAAGTCAATCACCAGGTGAATCCGACGCTTGGTTTTTATGCCGGAGCCGATGTGCGCAACCGCAGCAACAACACCCAGGACCGCTTTGATTCCACCAGCTTCGACGTTCGGGCGGGCGTTGCCTTGGGCGAAGGCGCAAATGTGCTCCGCTTGAGCGCTCTGGCCGGGAAATACGAACTGGACGGCAAGACCAACCGCGACACCAGCGGTGTCAGCGCCGAATGGCGTCACCTGATTAATCCTGCCAACCTGTTGAGCGCATTTGGACAGTACGCGCGTTACCGCTTCGAACCGACGATCAACGTCAATAACTTCGACCAATCGACCTACGGCGCCAACTGGCTGCATGTCCTGAACGACGGTAAAGGCCTGGTTACAGCCAGCCTGTTTGCCGGCGATGAACACGCCCCGCTGCGCGCCGACGGCGGCAAGCATTTCAACGGCCTGCGTCTAGGTGGGCAGGTGCAACTCGGGGAAAAATCCGAGTTGTTTGCCGGACTCGGCGCGCAGTTTAGCAAGTACGAACTAGCCAATGCCGCGTTCAGTTCGCCCACCGAGTCGCTGACCCGCGACGACAAGCAGTACGACGCCAACCTCGGCATCAACTGGCATTACGACAAGCTGTGGACGGTGCGGCCACAGATCTCGCACCTACGCAACAACTCCAACATCGAAATTTACAAGTTCGATCGTACGGACGTGTCGGTCACAATCCGTCGCGACTTCAAATAACTTCTTGCAGAAGGTGAATGCCATGTCGTTTTCCTGGAAAAATCCGCTCAAGGCCCTTCCCGCTCTGCTGTTTCTCGCCAGCTATGCCGGCGCTGCGTTCGGTCTTGCGGGCCACGTGCAGTTTGTAATCGGAGATGTAAAGCTGACCAATCGCGCCGGCCAGACGCGGGCGCTGCAAAAGGGTGCGGCGATCGACGAAGGCGACAGAATAGTCACGGCCGACGGCGCAACGGCTCAAATCAAGATGGTGGATGGCGGATTCATCGCAGTGCGCCCCAACACCGACATGGGTTTTGACACCTACCATTTCGCCGGCAAGGAAGACGGTACCGAGAGCGCCGTCGTGTCGCTGTTGCGCGGCGGTTTTCGCACCATCACCGGCATCATCGGCCGCACCAACAAACAGAATTACCTGGTAAAAACCCCGACCGCCACGATCGGCATTCGAGGCACGGACCACGAGCCCATGGTGATCCTTGCGCCGGCACCGGGACAAGCAGCCATTGCCCCGCCCGGCACTTACGACAAAGTCAACGTCGGGGTCGCTTTCATCCGGACCGACGCGGGCAGCATCGACATTCTGCGCAACCAGGTGGGATTTGCGCCCGTGTCAAAAGTGGCCCCCGTGCTGTTGCCGACGATACCGCCTTTCTACAAGCCTACTCCAGCGCCGAGACCGCGGACCGCCGCGACGCCGGCAACAGCCGGCGGACAACGGACCGCCGCAGCCTCGACGGCAAAAGCAGCCGAGGAGCCCGCGCCGATTAGGAGCTCGGCGGTCGTCGATCCAACGAGCACCGTCACCGCGGCGCCGGCCGCCCCTCCGGCGGCGGTCGCGCCGGTGGTTGCCGTGACGGCGACAAATGAAAGCGGAAATATCTTGAACACCACGACGCAGACGGTGACGACTTCGAGCGGGGCAACGATTCCGATAACACAGGCGACGGCCAACTCCACCGGAACCGTGGTTCCGAAAACGTCGCCGCCGACTGGCAATCCAACGCCGCCACCGCCGATCATCAATCCGGTCGTTGCTGCGGGCAATTACGACTTCGGCGTAACAAGTGTCAAACCTGCTACCGGCGGAGTCGAGCGCACCGACTCTCCGACGGCGGGCAGTGGCTCGGCCAACACGAATTTCGTGTTCAGCAACATGAATCTGGTCGAGATCCTCAAATCTCCGTATCAGCGCTTCGGCATCAATTACCAGGCACAGCCGCTGATCACCAGCGCCGATATCAAGTTCAGCGGTGGTGTCGCAGCGGATGCCGCCAGCGATCCGAACGGCACTTATTACCTGGGCCGCTGGTCGGGCGGACAGATCGCAGTTACGGACCTGGCGACAACCAGTCCGGTAGCGCCGTTCACCGACCCGCTGGGCGCCACCAGCGCGCATTGGATCCTTGGGCTTACTCCGGGCTACCTTGCCGCTACCAACCTTGCCGGAAATCAGATCAACAACGTGCAACAGCTTGTCGGCACGGCCAACTTCTCGCTCGCAGCCGCGACACACCCGACCGATGCCTTCGGCAATGTGGGCACGCTCAACAGTGCAACGCTGGCCGCCAACTTTTCGGCGCAAACGCTGAACGCAGGCTTGAATCTATCGTTCAGTTCGACTGATACGGTGAATGTGAGCAAGCGTAATTTTAGCTTGGCCGCAACCGCGACCAACGTGCCTATATTGAGCGCCGGCTTCCAGGCTTCCGGCGGCGGACCCTTCGCGCCGACCGTGACTTGCAGTGGCACCGATTGCGCTTCGAGCGGCTATGCAGGCGGAATCGGCGGTATGTTCTTGGCGACGGCTTCGGGCGGCACCACCACCGGCGCGGTCGGAACCGGAGCGGCAATCGGTTATGGATTTGCGCCGGTCGTCCCGTCACCGGTGGCGAATCAGCCCTACACCGACTTTATTCAGGGCGTTGCGGTGCTGAGCACCGGCGCTGCACCTACAGTGGGGGCCGTAACCACCCCAATCGCCGGCGGAACAGGCACATATCGGCAGCAGGCATTTGCCCCGCAGACGGTGGGGTCGGGCACCTATTTCTCGACCTACAGCTTGGCGTCCGGTGTGGCGGCGAACACGCAGAATTATCTGTTCGACACTTCTGGCAACCTCGTGCGTATCCAAAGTTCTGACTACAGACTGAGCGACCGCGGAAGTTCGACTCCGCCTTCGTATTCGAATGGGGCTTTTCCTTACACCGGCACGCCGGGTGGTTTGCCCTCCTCGCCTTTGACCGGGACGGCCGTTTCGTTCTCCGGCGGCACTACGCCGGACGGGAACTACAACGACACGGTCAACAGTATTCGCATGGGACGTTACGCGGGTGGAACGATTACCACCACCGACTTCTCCACCTCGGCCAGCCCACAGAGCTATTACACTCAACTCGGCAGCAACAGCCTCAACTGGGCCGTGCGCGAGCTCCCGGTCAGCGTCCCGCTCACCGGGAGCTTCGAATACACGCCTTCCTATTCGACCAAACCCACCGACAGCCTGGGCAATGCCGGCACCCTGAACTACGCGTCCTTGGCGGCGAATTTCACCACCCAGACCGTCAGCCCGACGGTAGCCATCACCATCAACAACCAGAACCTGTCTGCCGCAGGCACCAATGTGCCGATCGACAGCCAGTTCGGATTCGACGTCTCAACCAGTGCGGCGCAAAACGCGAGCGCCAGCGCCGCGCTGAGAGTCAGTTGCTACGGCTCCAACTGCGCGCCCGCCCCGGTGGGCGTCAACACCGCCAGCCCTCTCAGCCCTAGTTATTATCTAAATTATGTTTATTCCGGATACGGCGGGCGCATCACCGGCGGGCTCGCGGGCGCGAGCACGGCGGGCGGTGCGTTTTTCCGCTACACCTTCGATACCTATTACAACCCTACGGTTGCGGCGGATGGCATCGGCGGCATTTCAAGCGTAGAGACGCGTCCGGTCAACGACTACGTCAACGGGCTGGTTGCGTTCACCAAGGGGACCAATGTCGCCGCCCTCGCACCATCAACCGCCACAACCGGCAGTCAGCGGATCAATACGAGCTATTTCGAAACGCCGGTTGCGGGCGCATTCAATGCGCCCCGGCTCAACGACTACTCTCCATCGGCCGCCA
>Ga0315281_10012563_pt1 | contig 11523 bp, 10 predicted proteins | sample YL17G07_0_MG_FD_204540 | JGI IMG/M metagenome (GOLD analysis project Ga0315281, IMG submission 204540) | Sediment microbial communities from Yellowstone Lake, YNP, Wyoming, USA - YL17G07_0 | ecosystem: Environmental > Aquatic > Freshwater > Lake > Sediment | place: USA: Wyoming | collected... | reverse complement strand
CAACTTCAATAAAGTTTTGCCTTCCTTTGTTAGTCCACATCTTTCCTGTGAGCGCTCCAGTAGGGCAAACTGCTACACACTGACCACAAAACTCACAATTGAGGTCTTTTTCAAAAGGTGGACAGATTTTTGTTTTTAAGCCTCTATAGGCAAAATCAATTGCTCCGACTCCCTGAATCTCATCGCATATTCGTACACATTGACCGCAAAGGATACATTTTTCCATATCCCTTTCAAGGAAAGGATTGTTGTCTTTTTTAGCGTAGATCCTTCTTTCACCTTTAAATCGGTTTTCCCTGATCCCATAAAAATATGCAAGTTCCTGAAGCTTGCAGTCACCTGATCTTTCACAAACCATACAGTCATTCGGATGATCAGAAAGGATAAGTTCAAGGGTTGTTCTCCTCAGTTTTTCAAGGTTAGGGCTTGTCGTTATTACTTCCATTCCTTCCCGTGCAAATGTCGTACAGGCTGCAACAGGCTTTGGAGAACCTTTAATCTCAACTATACACAGTCTGCATCCGCCGTAAGGGGAGAGTTCAGGATGATGGCACAGTGTAGGCATTGGAATATCGAGTTTCGTTGCTGCATCGAGGATTGTAGACAATTTTCTCACTGTAACTTTTTTATCATCTATTTTCAGGGTTACCATCTTACTAAATTCCTATAATTTCATTATTGCTTTAAACTTGCATGCATCAAAACACGTCCCGCATTTAATGCACATTTCAGGATCAATCCTATGCGGTGTTTTTCTTGTTCCCCTGATAGCGTCTGCAGGGCATGCTCTTTTGCATGCTCCGCAACCATTACAAAACTCTTCAAGGATTGAATATGTGATCAAATCTTTGCATACAGCAGCAGGGCATTTCTTATCCCTGATATGTGCTTCATATTCATTTCTAAAATATCTGAGGGTACTTAAAACAGGGTTGGGAGCGGTCATCCCCAATCCGCATAATGAAGTAGCCCTGATATACTGTCCAAGTTCTTCAAGAAGTTCTATATCTCCTTCTTTTCCCTGTCCAGATGTTATTCTTTCTAATATTTCAAGCATCCTTTTTGTACCGATCCTGCACGGTGTGCATTTACCGCATGACTCTGCCTGTGTAATGTCAAGAAAGAACTTTGTTGTATTGACTATGCAACTTGTCTCATCAAGCACCACCATTCCACCAGAGCCCATAATAGAACCTGCCTGTGCGAGGGATTCATAATCTACTTCGGTATCAAGAAGTCCGGCAGGTATACAGCCACCCGAAGGCCCTCCTATTTGTACTCCTTTAAATGCTTTTTCTCCTTCAATGCCTCCACCTATATCGTAGATAATTTCCCGCAGTGAAGTACCAAGTGGGACTTCGATCAGCCCTGTATTCTTCACCTTGCCTGAAAGAGAAAATACTTTTGTACCTCCGCTTCGCTCAGTACCGAGATGTCTGTACCAATGAGCTCCCTTCAAAATAATTTTAGGAATATTTGCAAAGGTCTCAACATTATTCAAGACCGTTGGTTTATCCCATAGGCCTTTTTCAGCGGAACGCCACAGTTTTGCACTTGGCATGCCACGTTTCCCTTCAATCGAACGCATCAGTGCTGTTGCCTCACCACAGACGAAAGCACCAGCACCCTGGAATAGTCTGAGGTCAAAGTTAAAGTCTGTTCCAAAAATGTTTTTCCCGAGGAATCCCTTCTCGTAGCTTTCTTTTATAGCCTTCTGCAAACGTTTTACTGATAGGGAATACTCAGCCTTAGTATAGATATAACCATGATGGGATTCTGTGGCCTTTGCACAGATAATCATCCCTTCAATAACAGAATGGGGATCTCCTTCCATTACTGATGTATCCATGAAGGCTCCCGGGTCACTTTCATTTCCGTTGCAGATTACATACTTTATGTCTGACTTAATTCTCAAGCAGAGTTCCCATTTCAGTCCTGTTGGAAAACCTGCGCCGCCTCTTCCCCGTAAATTCGATTCTTTTATAATATCAACTATTTCTTTCGAACTCATTGAGGTGATAGCCTTTCTTGCTGCCTCATAACCGCCTACGGCAGTATAGGCATTAATATCTTCAGGATCAATTTCACCGCAATGAGAAAGTACTACCTTTGTCTGTTTATTATGGAATGCCTGGTATGCTTCTCCAACAGTCCATTCTGTTACGGGATTACCCTTCAGGATATGTTCATCAAAAATTCTTGCTACCATATCCGGTTTAACGTGCTTGTACGTTGTCTTTCCACCATTAATGACGATATCGACAAGGACATCCTTTGCACAGAATCCCCTGCAGCCAACCTTCTGCGCGGAACATCTTTTAAAGAAGGTTACTTCAATACCGGTTGAAGATATTGCATTTTTGAATGCTGATAAAACTTCTTCGCCACCTGAAGCAACTCCACCTGTTCCCGTACATACCTTTATGATTATATCTTTATTCATTGTTCACTTGTTTTTATTTTTTTTATCTCTTTCATCAGTTTATCAAGAGTCATTTTGCCGTGAACTTCCTTATTGAGGATTGTGACAGGTGCTATACCACAGGCCCCAATGCAATTAACCTTTTCCACAGTAAATTTAAGGTCTGGTGTTGTATCTTCTTCAGGAGGGATATCCAGTTCTATCAAGAGCCTATTAATAAATCTTTCAGAACCCTTAACATGGCAAGCTGTGCCGCGGCAGACGGTGATAACATTTTTGCCTTTTGGTTTAAGACGAAACTGTGAGTAGAAAGTAGCTGTGCCAAAAAAACGGCTGGCGGGGATATCGAGTTCTTTTGAAAACCAAGTTACTGCTTCTTCAGGGATATAACCGAAGGTTTTCTCTAAATCTTGAAGGATGGTTATTATGTTGCCATCTTCTTTTAAATACGTTGTTAATATGTTCTGGAGAGCTTCTTCCATTTTAGCCCCTTTTGTTTTACCTCAGCAAGGCTTCATAACGTGTTGCGTTATAATACTAAAATGAACATGCCGCAGATCTTAATTGAATTCAACCTGCAATATATTATTATACAACAAAAAATTCTAATCTCTGCTTCTAATATTTTCCGTAACACCATAAATACCGATGTTTTAATCTAACTATCGAGCCGGTCTATTATAGAGCATTTTTGTGAATATTGAGAAACAACGTTAGAATGCTATATAATCTATTGCAAAAATAGGAAAAGATGTGATAATGCTTCGGCTTACATTAACTACTTTAATATTGTTTATCCTGAGCTTTCCATCTGCATCTAACGCTGCTGTTCTCCTGGACCGCGTAGTTGCAGTAGTGAATAAAGAGGTCATAACATGGAGTGAGCTCTATAAGATGATGGAGTACGAGGCAACAGACCAGGTGAAGACATTAAAAGAAGAAGAACGGACGAAAATATTTAGGGACAGTGAGGTAGTTTTTCTTGAAAAACTTATAGATATGAGACTCCAGATCCAGGAGGCAAAGAGGCTTGGGCTCGAGGTTACTCCTGATGAAGTTACCGAGGCTATAGAAAATATCAAAAAGAAATATTCGTTGTCTGGTAATGCCTTAGAGGAATCTCTCAAAAAGGAAGGGCTAACCTTTGAAGAGTACAAAAAAAGACTCTCTGAACAGATCATTATCAGCAAGCTTATTAGCCAGCAGATAAGAAATAAAATTGTTGTGTCGGATGAAGAAGTTAAAAAATATATGGAGGCAAACAAAAAAGACTTCAGTGATAGCGAAGCTTTTAGGCTAAGACAGATATTTTTCAGGAAACCACAGAATGATGTGGATAAAAAAGTCATAGAAGATAAGGCATACTTGGTCATTCAAAAATTAAAGGCAGGCGAAGATTTTTCAATACTTGTAAAAGAGTATTCTGAGGACCCTTCAGGAAGGCTGGGCGGTGACATCGGTATCATAAAGAAGAGCGATCTGGCGAAAGAATTTATTGACTTACTCCGTACAATGAAGGCAGGTGATTTCAGCATTCCATTCTGGACTGAGAAAGGGCTTCATATTATTAAGCTTGAAGAGAAGATGTCTTCACAAACTATAGATGAAGTAAGGGACGATGTACGAAAGCAATTAAACGAGGATCAGTTTTTAGAAAGATATAGAAGCTGGATTAGAGGCTTAAGGGAAAAAGCTCACATAGAAGTCAGATTATAAGTAATCGCCTTCTATCCCCACTCAACTAATATAATCCCCATATAACAGGCCAATGTCCAGTAAATGTTGGATACAGCAGGCTTCCCGTGAAGATTTTCCACCGTCCTGCCGTTTGCCCGATGCAAACCTGTCACCTTGAACCACAACATGCCCTAAAGTTCTATTTACAAATGGAAGTAATCAGGACACAGTTCTTCATCAAAGACTCACAGCGGATAATTTTGATGAGGTGCGTATTCCACCTACAAGCAGAGAAATTGAGCCATCCCACTTTCTTCTCAATTTCTTCATTTAACCCGCACATTAAATATTTTTGACAAGCTGAGACTTTCATATGAAAATTATCAATAGCAGGAGAAATATTGCTGTTTGTAATACATAATAAGAAGATTTTAGACTAGACTTGCTCCATTCATGCTTTATAATCTATAACTGATCAGATAATACTTACCACTGTTCTAACTTAATACTGGAAAATTAAAAAATATAATTAAAATATTTATAAAGAATACCTATAATATAGATATTCTTCTTATAGAAAGCTATCAATTTTGGATGAAAATTTAAAAATATTCATTCTAAAAGATAATGACTTTCAATATTCTAACAATATACGGAAAAGACCTGTACCTATTCTTCAATATTTGAATTCTTTATCAAAAGATTCTAATCCATATTATGTATCACTTACCAAGAATGTCGAAGATGCCAACTATATTCTCTTTCCGTACAACTTGCAGTCTATTTTAGGATTTTATGGTTATGCCGATTCTGTTAAATTATTGCACAGTTTGCCATACTTCAAAGAGTTTGAAGATAAGTATATATTTTTTTTAGATCATGACAGTAGCATTCCATTCCATTTGAAATCTCTAATCTTTCGGACAAATGTCGATTCTCATAGTAAAGATATAGGTGCAATTTCCGTACCCTATGTAGTGAATGATCTATTCGATAAAACGCATTTTTATTTAAAAGAGTGTAAATATGATGTAAGTTTTGTTGGATACATTGGATCATCGAAAATTCGTTTTTCTCTTCTCAGTAACATCCTTCAGACAAAACAAACAATAAGAAAATATATTAAAGTCCGCAGTAAGTTTCATGGGGATTTAGATGCGAAGACAAGAGAGCAAAATAAAACGCTTTTTTATGAATCAATGAGAGACTCTATTTTAGTTTTATGTCCTGCAGGTGCTGGGAAAAATACGATACGATTATATGAAATCATGTCAATGGGTCGAATCCCTGTCTTGGTCTCTGACGAATGGATTCTTCCCTTTGAAGATGAGATTGATTATGATGATTTCGTTTTGCGTGTTAAAGAAGACCAAGCTGATATAGCTGATGAGATAATAACTAATTGGTTTAAATCACAATCGTATGATGAGTTATTAAGAAAATGCAAAAAAAATAGAGAAATATGGCAAAAGTATTTTTCTATCAATGGTTATATCTCACAAATATTTAAAATATTAGCAAGATATAAACCTGCATCTGAAGTACTTACCACAACAAATCATCAGACTATTGATTATCAGCAGTTAAGATCTATTGTGAAAAATAATTTTCTCCAAGAATTGCAAAATAATAATTATGCATCCGCTGCGACATATCTAGAATTATTATTTAATAAAGAAACCCTCCGTAATGATCTTGACACTACCCAAGAGTATTTAGAATGTTTAATAAACATTCGTCCTAAATTGGATTCCTATATTAAGGAAAAATGTGAGGAAATTATAAGATTACAATCACAGGAGTAATTTCCTTAAAATTTTGTAGACAATAGATGATGCATCATTGGTAAGTTCTTAAACGTAGAGTAGCATAAAGATTTCTTCTGGAATTATTATATGTTAAAAGTTTATCACTTGCATATTCCTATGTGAACTCTTGTTCTCTTTCGGGACACTACGAGGCATTTGCTTCAGGAAGAAGCTAATGAAGGACAAAAACCTTTCTCGGCAATACTTCCTATGTGAAGCCTAAAATAGGAACTTGTTTCTTGCATGGTGAAGTATTACGAGATCTACAGACGAATCTACCCTCCGCCTTGCCCTGAAGATCGTCAGGGCAATCACCAGATAGCATTACGTCTTTTTACCAACTATTCTCATAAATTATGGTAGGATAAAATCATTTCAGGAGGTCAAAGATGCTTAATCTTGGTGTTCTTGCATCTGGTCGCGGGTCAAATTTTCAGGCTATTATTGATGAGATAGAAAAAGGGGGACTCAATGCTAAAATTCAACTTCTCATAGTTGATAATTCGAATGCCTATGCTATAGAACGGGCTAAAACTTACGGTATTGAATATCTTATAATCAGACCAAAGGAATTTAGTTCAAAGGATGATTTTTATCTAAAGGTTGCTGAGGAACTTAAGAAAAGAAATGTAGGTTTAGTTGTTTTAGCTGGTTTCATGAGGATTGTCGGGAAACCTTTAATCGATGCATTTCCTAACAGAATAATGAATATCCATCCGGCGATTTTACCATCCTTCCCCGGATTACATGGCCAGAGACAAGCACTTGAATACGGTGTAAAGATTTCAGGGTGTACTGTCCATTTTGTGGATGAAGGCATGGATACGGGACCTATCATAATACAGGCTGCTGTACCGGTTTATCATGACGATACTGAAGAGACGCTATCAGAAAGAATCTTGAAATTAGAACACAAAATATACCCCCAGGCTATAAGGTTATTTTCAGAAGGAAGGCTTGAAGTTAATGGAAGAATTGTAAAGATCAAAGAAAATGTCCCTTTTGACAACGCTCTCGTTAACCCACCTTTAAGGTCTTCAATATAAGTTTTTTAGTTACATCAGCATGTCTAACCTCATGTAACAATCTCGATGTAATTCCTTGAAGCCATATATCTCTTGTTGTAATATATAGACAAATGAGGATCTCGGGTGGGACTGCAAAAGGTAGACGAACAGCTTCACAAAGACTCTTAACAAAGACATCAACAGGAGAAAGACTCAGACCAACTTCTTCAAAGGTAAGGGAAGCGCTTTTTGACATAATAAGGGACAGGATCGAGGGTGTGAGCTTTGTTGATCTGTATGCCGGTACAGGGACTACGGGGCTTGAGGCTTTGTCGAGAGGCGGAGGGAAAGCTATCTTTGTGGAACCGAATGAATTATGGGTCAAAACTATCAAGCGGAATATTTATGAATTTGGCTTTCGAGAAAAAGCTTTGGTGTTTAAGGGAAGGGCATGTGAATTCCTTGAAAAGGCATCTGTTGAGAAGCAAAGGTTTGATATTTTTTTCCTTGATCCACCATATCAGTCAGAGGAAATAAAGAAAGTACTTCCGTTGATTGGAGAGAAAGGACTTTTAAGCGAGAATGGCGTAGTGATAGTAGAACATTTTTTTAAGAAGAAGATTCCTGAAACAGCAGGTACATTAAAGAGACTCAAGAGCTATCGATATGGAGATACAATGCTGACATTGTATAGAAAGGTTAGTCCATGAAAAAAATAGCGGTCTATCCAGGGACATTTGATCCGTTTACTTCGGCACATTTGGACATCGTAAAAAGAGGTCTCAGAATTTTTGATGAGGTAATAGTCGCAGTTGCACCGAGTCAGAGAAAACAACCGCTATTCAACCTTAAGGAAAGGCTTACCTTGATTAGAAAGTCCATAAAGGGACTCAAAAATGTAAAAATTGAGGCATTTAACGGACTGCTCGCAGATTATATGAATGAGAAAAAAGGTGTAGCAATTATAAGAGGACTGAGGGCTGTCTCCGATTTTGAATATGAGATGCAAATGGCTCTCATGAATAGGAGGCTTAATTCAGAAATCGAAACTGTATTTATGATGCCAAGTGAAAAATATAGTTATTTGACTTCAACTATGGTAAAGGAAGTTGCATCTTTTGGTGGCTCTGTAAAGGGTCTCGTCCCTGCAGAGGTTGAAATCGCATTAAGAGAGAAATTCAAAATAGTTGAAGACATAGTGGAATGATGTAAGGAAAGTAGATATGATTCGCCAGGATATCCCTATCCCCCTTCACTTTAATCCGGCTAAGGTCGGTGTAGTGTGGAAAGTTTACTATCAGGAATTAGCTAACGAAGCAGAGAATTGGGCGAGGCATTATAATATCAAGCCAGCGGCTGATGACCGATTCAAAATCTGTCTGGTAGCCGTTGATGTACAGAATGCCTTTTGTATCCCTGAATTTGAATTATATGTCGGTGGACGTTCTGGTACAGGGGCAGTTGACGACAATATTCGATTATGCGAATTCATCTATCGAAACCTTGATATGATCACTCAGATTTGCCCTACGATGGATACTCATCAGGCTATGCAGATTTTTCATTCCATATATTTAATCAACGATAAAGGAGAACATCCAGCACCCTTTACACTCATTTCTGAAGACGATGTGAAAAAAGGCATTTGGAAATTTAATCCTGCACTTTGTTTTAGTTTTCAGATCAGCGAGGAATATGGGAACCGACAACTTCTGCACTATATAAAGAAACTGAAGGAGGGTGGTAAATATGACCTCACCATTTGGCCCTATCATGCAATGCTGGGGGGGATTGGTCATGCATTGGTTGCTTCTGTTGAGGAAGCTATTTTTTTCCATACCATAGCTCGATATAGTCAGGCTGATTTTCATGTCAAAGGAGACAAGCCTTTTACCGAGCATTACTCGGTCCTTGGTCCGGAGGTATTGGTCGGGCCTAAGGGAGAGTCCATTGGACTGAAAAGTGACAAATTTTTCAAAAAGCTCTTGGATTTCGATGTCATTGTTATCGCCGGACAGGCAAAAAGTCACTGTGTGGCCTGGACCATTGATGATCTTTTAGCAGATATTCTTGCTCAGGATAAACGTTTGGTTGAGAAAGTGTATCTTCTTGAAGATTGCACGTCTCCTGTTGTGGTGCCTGGAGTCATAGACTATACGGATCAAGCCGATGCTGCGTTCCAGAGATTTGCTGATGCAGGGATGCACGTTGTCCGCTCTACTGATCCTGTGGAGAGTTGGCCTGGCATTAAGCTTTGACTTCTGGATAGTGTATAGGACATAAAAGGAACTAAAATGGAAAACATTAAAATTGAATTCTTAAGAAATATACAACTGTTTTCGTCACTTAGTGATGAAGAGTTGCTTCATGTTAGTAGTAGCATAATGTTGAAAGAGTTTAAAAAGAACGAAGTAATTCTCTATGAACAAGATACAAATGAATTTATGTACATAATCTTATTTGGAAAAGTAAGGGTTATTCAGACAACTGAAGATGGAAAAGAGATCATTCTTGCAACCCACAAGTCCAATGAATTATTTGGTGAGATATCTTTAATTGATGGTAAAACATCTCCGGCAACAGTATTAGCTACAGAAACTTCTCTCATAGCAATTATCTCGAAGAAAGATTTTTACTCATTGTTAATCCATCAAAGCAAAGTTCTTGAAAAGATGCTCCAGATATTGTGCTCACGACTCCGTGAATCCTGGAAACGGATAGAGATACTAAATTTTAAGGATGCCTCACAGAGAATTAAGATGTTATTTCTTCTCCTTTCTCATGACAACGGTCAAAAGACACCTGAAGGTGTGGTGTTAAATATTAAACTCACGCATCAGAATATAGCTGACATGGTAGGGTTGACAAGAGAGACTGTTACGAGGGTAATCGATAAATTTCGGAGAGATGGAGAAATCAAGGTATTAAAGGATAAGTGCATACTTTTGCGTCAAGACTTCCTGCAAAAAGATTTTAAAGATGTGATTTAACTTACATACTTACAATCTCATTTCGGTTATATTCATTTCAAAGTATATTGAATAGTTCAACAGATCTTTGACACATTAGAAGAGTTTTATGTTTCGGAAAAGGTAAACCCTGAGTAACCATGGGGCACAAAGCAACGGATCCTTTTGGAAAGTAATTCAGGTCATTAAAGGGATAGCCGGGCTGCCGAAGAAACAGAGCTTATTCTACAAGTTTTTTGGAATGAGCCTGTTCTCCTTAAGGAAACAGGCTTTTTTATTACCTGGCAAATTTCAGGAAAGAAGATGAATTGCCAATTTAAAGTCTGTCAGAAGGAGGTGAGGAAAGTAGTATAAACTGGCGGACGTCTTCTTTCTGGGAAATGGAAGCATTGAAACCACCTGCCTATCTGGGCGCCATGGTTGGTGGCGGAGCGAGTGGCGCAACCAGCCGACTTACTGCAAATAATTTTAAAAAGTAAGGAGGCAAAAATGAAAAGGTTGATTTTGATAAGCTTGATTGCTGTTGTTGCTTTGATGTTTGGTACTGCTGCAATGGCTCAGTTACCAGCTCCGACTGGACTTGTGTGTAGTCTTGCAGATACCGATTCAGATTTAGTGAATGACAGTGTATATTGTAATTGGGACGATGTAACAGGTGCTGCTAAATATTCTGTGGATATAGAAATACCGGTTGATACAACAGATCCCAAAGATGGGATAGCAGATATGGTTGTGGAACTGTCCTTCGGTACAAGCGATAGAACCGATGGAGCACCTATTAGTCAGTCTGATCTTTATATACCTCTTACAGAAATCGCCTACGACATCAATGGTGATGGAAGTGCTGAACAATTATCAGGTGGTGCGGACATAAAAGTTAAGGCATTGGATCCTGGAAAAGGCAAGGGAAGTCAAAATAATCCATTCTCTTATCCCCCTGTGACAGTTACCCTGCCGTAAGTTTAGAAAAGGTTTCAGGGAAGCGGGAACGTGCGTTCCCGCTTCCCGCATTATTTTTAAAACCCACTTTAACAGTTAAAACTCAGATTTATCACGCCTTAAATGAAAAGAAATTTCTCGTAATACAACTTAATGTCACAAGCATTATCTTACTAATTGTCATTCCTGCGGAAGCAGGAATGACCAAAAGGGTATGTTGCAAAATGTTGGATACCCCGCAGCAGAGCAGTTCAATCATCCTTAATCAAATAACCATTTTTTAAAGCATCGTAGTGTAAACTATTGTGAAAAAGGATAAATCAAATGCTCTTAATTGTTCATGGCGGGGCTGGGGAGAGAAGACCAACGAAAAATGCCTTAAAGAAGATTTCTGAGTCTCTTTCATCTGGATACGAAATATTGAGTAGGGATGGAACTGCCCTTGATGCAGTAGTCAGTTCGATAATTATCCTTGAAGACTCTGGAATTTTCAATGCTGGTTCAGGCGGAAATCTCCAGCTTGATGGTGTGAGAAGACTGGATGCATCTCTTATGGGTGGAAAGGATTTAAAGGCAGGATCGGTAATCGGCATTGAAGGGATAAGAAATCCAATCAAGCTTGCAAGGATCGTAATGGACTTGCCTAACATAATGCTAACCAACACAGGGGCCAGAAAGATTGCAGATGTACATAACCTTGA
>Ga0315281_10012562_pt1 | contig 11524 bp, 16 predicted proteins | sample YL17G07_0_MG_FD_204540 | JGI IMG/M metagenome (GOLD analysis project Ga0315281, IMG submission 204540) | Sediment microbial communities from Yellowstone Lake, YNP, Wyoming, USA - YL17G07_0 | ecosystem: Environmental > Aquatic > Freshwater > Lake > Sediment | place: USA: Wyoming | collected... | reverse complement strand
GCCGCGCTTGCACGTCCGACGACCCGCCGGGCGGATAGGGAACCACCAGCCGCAGGGGCTTCGCGAATTCGGATTGAGCGAGCGCTGCGCACGCAAGCAATGCCCATGCGACGCCCGCCGCCGATCGCAGCAACGCACTGGTCTTCATCGACGCTCCCGGGATGAACAGGGGAAACAGATCAACCACATTTTGGATGGGAAAAAAGCGAGAAGAATCGCATAGGATAATCCATTCGTTCGATTGATGGCACGGTCAGGCGATGGCCGGTGTGGCGCAGCAGTCCGGCGCGCAGCAGCCCCTCTGAACATGGGCAGGCTTGCTGGCACTCACGAAGGCGCTCATGAATTTGCCCTCCAACTGCGGCGCGAGGGTGTCCACGTCGATGCCCTGCCCGGCGAGAAACTGCCGTGCGTCCTCGACGTCGTAAATCCGCGTGGGCTCGATCCCGATCTGCTCGAACCCGGCACCGGCCAGCTTGTCGGTGTATTCGGTGTCGCGCAGGGCGCCGGCGATGCATCCGATCCACAGTTCGACATTTTTCCGCACCGCGGCCGGGACTTCGCCGGTTACGACGACGTCGGACACCGCAAACCGGCCACCGGGCTTCAGGACGCGGAAGGCCTCGCGGAGGACCCGGTCCTTGTCCGCCGAGAGGTTGATCACGCAGTTGGAGATGATGACGTCGACCGAGTTGTCCGGAAGCGGGATGCTCTCGATCTCGCCCTTGAGGAACTCCACGTTTCCGAGGCCGGCCTTTCTCTGGTTCTCGCGCGCCAGCGCCAGCATGTCGTCGGTCATGTCCAGCCCGTAAGCTTTTCCGGTGGGCCCGACGCGTTTGGCCGAGAGCAGCACGTCGATGCCGCCGCCGGAACCAAGGTCGAGCACGGTTTCGCCGGGCTTCAACTCCGCAAGCGCCGTCGGGTTGCCGCAGCCGAGCGACGCCTGCAACGCGAGCTCGGGCACTTCGCCGCTTTCCCCGATGCTATAAAGGTCAGAGGTAATCGGGTCGCAGCAACTGTTTTCGGCACGGCTGGTACCGCAGCAGGCGGTATTGCCGGTGCGCGCCTGGCGCGCGGCCTGGCCGTATCTTTCCTTCACGACGTCTTTGATGTCATCCGTGTTCATTGCAGGTTTCCTCGTCAGCGCTTGTCGGGACAGCGATGCGGCTCAGTCCGGGGGTTCGGGTCTTTCGCCGATTCCCGCAACGTGAATACTGGCGCGAAACCGCCTCCGGGCGTGCGGAAGTTGGTCGTCTGTCCGTGATACATGCGCGCCGCCACGAATTGTACCTGGCCGTCGTAGACGTAGTTGCGCAGATCGAACTTGAGCGCGAGCGGCGCCTCGTGATCCGGGACATCGCCGATCATGCGCTCGCCGGGCGAAACGAATGCCTGCGCCACGTAGTCACCCTTGAGTATCTCGTTCCAGACGCGATGTGTGATCTTGTCGCCCCGGTACGCTGCCTTGCTGCCGTAACCTGCCGCCGGTTTGAAGAACAACCCGCGCCGCTCCGACCAGAGCCGGTCCGCGAGGGCAGGGTCGACGGTTTGCGTTCGGGGTATGCCGTCGAGCAGCGTGCGTGAGATTTTTGGCACGACGCCCAAGCGCCGCAGCGCGTTGCTGTCGCTCAGCACTGCAAGATTGCGCTTGTCCGCATACAGCGCGTGTGCGCGCGGGTGCGGCGTCAGCACCGCCGCGTTGCTCAGGTAGGCCTCGCGCAATGCGGCATGCGCGGGCTGCTCGAGCGTGAAATCGGTCAGACGGTTATAGACCAGATCGATCTTTTCATTACCATGCCACAGGACGCCGTCCCGCAGCCGGAATTCCGAAGCGTCGGCAATGATGGCGTGGAACCCATGATGGGAAAAAAGCCGGCGGAAGAGGAGGAACTCCGGATAGAGATACTGCTGCTCCGGCTGGTCGTCGACGATGGCGATGCTGCGTAGCGCCCGGGCGCCGCGCGACAATCGCCATTCGGTCTTGAACATTTCCAGAAAGCTGCCGTCAATCGAATCCAGCGGTATCGTTCCCGCGGTCATTCCTTCCATCGCCGCACAGCAGGCGCGCTGCGCGCGTGCCAGTGCTGCATTAAGCAGCGCGCCGCCGGCATTGGTGTTGATCTCGATGAGCTGCGGCCCCGATGCTCCCAGGTGAAAGTCGTAGCTCAGAAACACGCCGCGTGCACCTGCCGGTTCGAAGCGCGCAATGGTCGGCGCCCAGGCAAGCACCGCTTCGCGGTAGGCGGGAAGGGCCACCACCGTCTCCACTGCCCGAATGACCGCAGCCATCTGATCGAGGTGTTGCGAGGAAACAAAAACGGGCAGATTGGAAAACAGGTGCGGGCAGCGGTCGCGGATCAGCTGAAACAGATCCGCGGTCTCGGGGTCAGCCTGAAGTGCGCGCTTTAGCGCATCGCTGTCCAGGCTGATGCAGAAGCAGTCGCGGTTGAGCGACGCCGCATCGCCGCCGGACGTTGCTGCCGCTGCGGGGCTGGAATTCATGGCATGTGAACAAGTTTCGCTGTCATTTTGCGCGCAGTGGGCGCAAGAAAGTATATTACCGGCACGCCCACAACGTAGGCGATCAGAAACGCACGCATCCAGCGGCCGACAAAATCAGCCGGGAGCCCGACGTTGATCAGCGTAATGACGAAGGTCATCACGAAAATCATCATGGCACCCATCAGCAGCGAAAACACCAGGTGGAATCTATTCTTCGACAGCTTGGTCATTGCTTTCTCCGGTTTCAAAGTTCAAATATGCCCAGGCCCTGCGCGACCCACCACAGTCCGGCGGCGAGCATAACCAGTGCGAACACGCGGCGGCCAGGGATCCAGGCCTCAAAGGGAGCGAAGCGGCGCGCCAGCGCCGATGCTGCAGAGGGCATGGCACCCGCCACCAGAAGGAGCGTGCTGTGCCCCAGCCCGTAGGCCAGCAGCAGCGCGGCGCCCCAGGCCATCGACGCGCCGAAAAGCGCACCCGAGCCCGCCAGCGCCAGCGCGGCACCGAGGGCCGGTGTAGCGCACGGACTCATCACCGTGCCAATCAACGCGCCAAGCACGGTGGCACCCCATAGTCCCGACTGTGCGAGCCGGCGCTCGAGGGCAACAGGTAGCCGGAGACCGCAGGAAGCCGGCCCGTAACGCCACAGCATGACCGCTCCTCCAGACACCAGGATGCCGACGGCGACCAGCCACGGTCCCGGCAGCGCACCCAGCAGCAGGCCCAGACGCGCAGCGAGCAGCCCCATAGCGAGCAGGGCCGTATTCATGCCGGCGACAAAGGCCAGCGACAGCGTCCACGCACGGCGCGGCGTCGCTGCCTGACCACCGACGTAGCCCACGGCGACAGGTACCGCAGCCAGCACGCAGGGCGAGGCCGAAGTCAGCACGCCGCCCAGCAGCGCCGCGGCCAGACCTTCGACGCCAGTCATGGTGCGCGCCCGACCGGCGGGACATTGAGACGGGCGAGAATCTCGTCGCCGGAGAGTTTTCCGATATGACGCCCAATTTCGCGGCCCTGCGCGTCGAAAAGCAGCTGGGTGGGAATCAGCTGAATCCCATAACGTGAAGCGTATCCCGGCGATTTCATCAGGTCGATCTCGACCACGGTGACGCGCTCCCCATGTTCGCGCGCAAGCGCCCCCAGCACCAATTTCATCTCGCGGCAGCTCTCGCAACTGTTGGCGCCCATCTCCACGACCACCGGCTTGCCCAGTCGCCATGCCTGTTGTACGGCATCGCCGCCTTCCTCGCCAGCTTGCACACCTTGCACAGGCTTGGGCACGTGCTGTGTCAGCATGTAGGCGATCGCACCGGCCGCCATTGCAAGGCCGAACAGCGCAATAACTAGACTGTTGCGAGCCATTGTTCGATCTTGTCGCGACCCGGCACACCACCGGCGTGCACGACCTTGCCGTCGATCACCACGCCCGGCGTGGACATCACGCCGTAGCTCACGATGTCGCGCAGCTCCTCGATCTTTTGCAGCGTGATTGCAACACCGCCGGCTTGCGCGACCTGTTCGATCAGCGCGATGGTGGTGCGGCAGTTCGCGCAGCCAGTGCCGAGTACCTTGATTTCCTTCATGTCGAACTCCTTGCGTCGATTAGAGTACGGCGTTGAATACGTAGCCCACGATCAGGATGCCCGTCGCAACCACGCCGACAAAGGTGGCGATCAAGCGCATCTTGAGCACCTTGCGCAAGATCACCATCTCGGGCAGCGAAAGGGCGATCACGCTCATCATGAACGCGAGCACCGTGCCCAGCGCCGCGCCCTTGGCGAGCAGCGCCTGCACGATCGGGATCACACCCGCCGCGTTGGCGTACATGGGCACGCCGATCACGACCGCAAGCGGCACCGCCCACCAGGCGTCCTTGCCCATGAACGAGGCCAGGAAGTCCTGCGGCACAAAACCGTGAATGCCGGCGCCGATCGCGATGCCGCCCAGGATGTATGGCCAGACCCTACCCACGATCTCGCGCACCGAGGCAAAGCCTGCGTCGAGGCGCTCGCCGAGACTGAGCCTGTCCACCCCGACGGCCGTGGCAGTGTGCGGCATATCGCGCACCCAATCCTCCAGATACGCTTCCATTTTAAGCCGGCCGATCACCCACCCGGCGACGATGGCCACTGTCAGGCCCAGGCCGAGGTAGAGAAGCGCGACCTTCCAGCCGAACATGCCGAACAGCAGCGCGAGTGCGACTTCGTTGACCATCGGCGCGGAAATCAGGAAGGAGAAAGTCACCCCGAGCGGCACGCCCGCCTGCACGAAGCCGATGAACAACGGCACCGCAGAGCAGGAGCAGAACGGCGTGACAATGCCCAGACTGGCCGCCATGACGTTGGCCGCGCCTTCCGTGCGCCCGGCCAGCAGGGCGCGGGTGCGTTCCGGTGTGAAGTAGGAGTTGACCATTCCCATCACGAATACGATGCCGGTGAGCAGCAGCAGCACCTTGGGCGTGTCATAGAGGAAGAACTGCAGCGCGCCGCCGAGGTGGCTGTCGCGCTCCACCGGCAACGCGGCCACCAGCGCTTCGGAAGCGGGCATCAGGGTTTGATACAGGCCGAACCAGGCCGCCGCGGCCAGGAGCAGGAACAGCAGCGGCTGCTGCCCGGGCCAGCGCCTAAGCGGGGCAAGAACGGCGCTCATCGGGATGTTTCCTTTGTCATCTTCAGCATGGTCACGGATTGCGTCCTTGTCCGTGAAGACGAACGACCCCGCAAAAGGATGCAGCCCCTGCGCGGCGGGCATGCGGGTGATCAGGCGAGCGGCGCGCGTGGTTCGAAACCGCTGGCCGGCGACGCCGCGCTTAGCGCACCGGCATTGCGGCGAAGCGGCGCGGCGTAATGATCCGCGCATGCCCGACCTGTTTTACGCGAAGCAGCGGTTTGTCGCCGGTTACGAGAAAATCGGCGCCGGCGGCGATCGCCATCGCCAGCAGGTAGTCATCGCCCGGGTCCGGCGCATCGCCCGCGCGCCTCAGGCGCTCGAGCACGACCTCAGCCGTGCGCAAGCCGTTGATCACGCGACCGACTGCGCCGCGCGGTAGCGAGGAAGCCAATTGGGGATAGCGCGCCGCCCGCCGGAACTCCTCGATCTGTTCGGTGCTGGTCACCAGCCCAAAGCGGCCCTTGCGCCATGCATCGACGATTTCCGCCGGCGGGTTGCGCCCGGCGCGCAATCCGCTTAGCAGGACATTGGTGTCCAGAATGACGAGCACCGCTCAACGCCGCTTGCGCGCGTACGCGACGGCCTCCGTGACCAGTGTCTCGAAGCGTGCCCTGGACAGCGTCCCGGTCCGTGCGCGAATTTCGGCCAGCGCCTCGGCAAGGCCGTCCCGGGTGCCGGCCGATTGCCCCGACTTTCCGACCGCGCGTCGCTCCGCCTTAAGGCGCGCCTGAACCGCTTCCTGGACGAACTTCGAGAGATCCCCCTTGCGCCCGCCGGCGTGGCCGAGGTGGGCGCGCAGCGCTTCGTCCGTTTCCTTGGATACCTTCAGCGACCAGCGAACCGGGTTCTCCATCATAATTTCCTTTCAGACACATAGACACCTATGTGTCTATTATGCCAGAAACGAATTTGCACTCCGGGCACCGGCCGGTCATTCGGATACCTCGACCGCGCGCGTACCCCATCATCCCTGCGCTGTCGGCGGATGCTCAGGGCCCGTCTTCAGCCGAGCGGGGGACGCGGCACGAAATCACTCACCTGACCGGCCGCATCCAGGCGCACCTGGCAGGCTTGTGTAAGCTGCTCGCGCAGCCGCTTGCGGGCGCGCTGCACGCGCGATTTCGCGCCCGGCAGGCTGAGCCCCTTGCGGCGCGCGTATTCCTGCTGAGGCAGGCCCTCGATGTCGCACAGGGTGATGGCCTCGCGATCCTCCGGACCCAGTTCGGAGAGTACGCGTGGCAGGCACGCCGCCAGGCTGTCGACAGCGGCGGCCTCGTCGGTGGCTGCGCTCAGGTCCTCGGGCAGTTCCACCGTATTGCGCGCGAGGCGCAGCCGGTCGGCCAGCGCGTTGCGCCCCACCTCGAACAGCCAGGCCCGGGCGTTGTCGATCGCGCAGAAGCGCTCGCCCTGGCGCATGGCCTTGACGAACACGTCCTGCAAAAGGTCCTCGGCATCGGCGGCGCTGCCCATCCGGTTACGCAGCCAGCCGCGCAACTCGGCTTCGTGCTGGTGCCACGCCGTCATGAGGCAGTTCATGCGCGGCTTCCCGCCTCGTACCAGCCTTTGCTCGCATTCACTACCTTGACTACCAGCAGCATTACCGGTACCTCGATCAGCACCCCAACCACGGTGGCGAGCGCGGCGCCTGACTCGAAACCGAACAGGCTGATCGCCGCGGCCACGGCCAGCTCGAAGAAGTTCGAGGCGCCGATCAGCGCGGACGGACAGGCCACGCTGTGCTTTTCACCCACAGCGCGGTTCAGAAGATAAGCGAGTGAGGAATTGAAGAAGACCTGGATCAGGATCGGCACCGCCAGCAGCGCGATGACCAGCGGTTGCTTGATGATGGCGTCGCCCTGGAAGGCGAACAGCAGCACCAGCGTCAGCAGCAGGGCGGCAATTGACCATGGCTGGATCGCCGCCATCGCCGCGTCGAACGCGACCTGCCCGCGGGTGAGCAATTGCTTGCGTATGATCTGCGCGAGGACCACCGGTATGACGATGTATAGGACGACCGACGTGAACAGCGTGTCCCATGGAACGGTGATCGACGAGATGCCCAGCAGCAGCCCCACGATGGGCGCAAAGGCGAAAATCATGATGGTGTCGTTCAGCGCGACCTGCGACAGCGTGAAGTACGGATCGCCGTTGGTCAGCCGGCTCCAGACGAACACCATCGCGGTGCAGGGCGCGGCGGCGAGCAGGATGAGGCCCGCGATGTAGCTGTCGATCTGCGCCGCGGGCAGCAACGGCGCGAACACGCCGCGGATGAAGAACCATGCAAGGAGGGCCATCGAGAACGGCTTCACCAGCCAGTTGATGGCCAGGGTTACTCCAATGCCCTTCAAGTGGCCCTTGACCTGATGCAGCGCGCCGAAGTCGATTTTCAGCAGCATCGGGATGATCATCACCCAGATCAGCACGCCCACCGGCAAATTGACCTTGGCGAACTCCATGCCGCCGATAGCCTGCACCGGCCCGGGTAGCAACTGGCCGAGCACGATGCCGGCGACGATGCACAGCGCGACCCACAGCGTCAGATAACGCTCGAAAAAATTCAGCGGCGCGACGGCGGCACGTTTGGCAATAACTTCAGCCTGTGCGGACATGGGTCTCTCCAGGAAAAATTGGGTGATGGATTGTCTTTAATCGGCGCGTTCGTCCTCAACCACTTCGCCTGAAACTAATTCCAGCAGCCGCTCGACGCCCACCGGTTCCTCGGCGAGCAGCGGCACGACGGCGTAGCGGCGGGCGTGCCGGGTGGCGACATCCACGATTTGCGGCATTTCGTTGAGCGCGCGCTGACGCAGTAGGCGTGAATGCGTGGTTGCCGCGGCCAGGCTGTTGTTGACGATCCAGGCCCAGGGCTCGATGCCGGCGCGGCGCAGATCGGCCTGCAGGCCGGCCGCTTCGAGAACAGGGGTGGTCTCGGCGAGCGTGACGATCAGCACCTTGGTCCGGCTGCTGTCCTGCAGCCGCATCATCGGCGTGGTGTAGTGCAGGCCCTGGCCGGTCATCTTGCGCACGACGTCGCGGTGATAGGCGCCGGTCGCATCCAGCAGCAGGAAGGTGTGCCCCGTCGGAGCGGTGTCCATCACCACGAACTTCTTGCCCGCCTCGTAAATGATGCGCGAAAAGGCGTGGAACACTGCGATCTCTTCGGTGCAGGGCGAGCGCAGGTCTTCTTCCAGAAGGGCGCGACCCTGGTCGTCCAGCTCCTTGCCCTTGGTCGCCAGCACGTTCTGGCGGTAGTTCTCGGTCTCGACGCGCGGGTCGATCCGGCTGACCGCGAGATGCTCGACCGAGCCATCCAGGGTATCGGCAAGATGCGCGGCCGGGTCCGTGGTCGTCAGATGCACCGGGAAGCCGCGCTGCGCGAGTGCGGCGGCAATCGCCGCCGCGAGCGTGGTCTTGCCGACGCCGCCCTTGCCCATCACCATGATGAGGCCGTGTCCTGGTTCGGCGATCCCGTCCAGCAGGCTGCTCAACTCGGGTCTTGCCATGGCGGGCAAGGCGGGAATACTCCTGGGACGCGTTGCGCCCTCCGGCGCCAGCAGTTCGCGAACTGCCTCGAGGCCGACGACATTGAATGGCTTGAGCGCAATACGGTCGATGGGAATCGATTTCAGAGCCTGCGGCAATTCCGCTATGGCGGCCCGTTCGCGCTTGACGATTGCTGCCGCCAATTCGTCGTGAGCGGCTTCGCTCCCGGGGAGGGTGCCGTTGACGATCAGGTATTGCTGCCTGAGCCCGATGGCCGCCAGTTCCTCGCTCGTGCGCGCCGCCTCCCGCAGCGTTGCTTGCTGGGCGCGGGCCACCAGAACGAGGCGTGTCCGGACCGGATCGGACAGCGCTTGCACCGCGGCGTGATATTGATCGCGTTGCTTCTCCAGACCGGCGAGCGGACCGAGGCAGGAGGCGTCGCCTCTGCCTTCGACCAGAAAGTCGCTCCAGGCGCCGGGCAATTGCAGCAGGCGGATGGTGTGCCCGGTCGGCGCGGTGTCGAACACGATATGGTCGTACGCACCGACGAGCGCCGGATCGGTGAGCAGCGCGGTGAATTCGTCGAACGCGGCGATTTCCGTGGTGCAGGCGCCGGAGAGCTGCTCTTCGATGCTTTTCACCACCGCTTCCGGCAGCAAACCGCGCACCGGACCGACGATTCGTTCCCGGTACTGCTGGGCGGCGGCTTCCGGGTCGATCTCGAGCGCGGTCAACCCCGGCACTGTCTCGATCGGGGTGAAGGCATTTCCGATGGCGACGCCGAATACCTGCCCGACATTGGAAGCGGGATCGGTGCTGACCAGCAGCACGCGTTTGCCCTCATCGGCGAGGCGCACGGCCGTGGCGCAGGCGAGCGAGGTTTTGCCGACGCCGCCCTTGCCGGTGAAGAACAGAAACGGCGGTGGCCGGTCAATGAATTGCATTGTCATGGTGCGCATCAGGCCGGCTCAGCAGCATTTGGACGCGCTCGGAGCGGCTTGTTCCGCGTTGAGTCCGCAGCAGCTGCTTTGGGATTGCTTGGCGCTCGCGGCCGCCACGCTGATGGCTGCCAGCGACACGTTCTTGTCCAGGTAGCGGGAAGCGAGATCCAGCACGGCCCGTGCAGGGGTCTCCTTGACCCGCTGCGCCAGATCCACGGCACGGCGCATGTCCGCATCGCTTACACCGAGCTTGCGCGCCTTGTCGTAGTGGAATTTGAAGCAGGGCTCGCAGTTCGACGCGATGGCCGCGCCGATGGCCACCAGTTCCGCCACCTGTTCCGTGAAGATCGAGCGCACTGTCGCCACGCCCGCCCAGGTGGCCAGTTGATCCCGCGAGGGATAACAGCCGCACTGCTTGATTGCGCCATCCACCACAACTGCCGGCAGTGCCGACTCGCCCTGTGTTTCCAGCAACTGCCGGATCGCGACATCCGCCGCGAACACCTGCGGTTGCTGCGCAAGGTTATAGCGCTCCACTGTTACACCCTGCTTCTTGAGCCAGTCGACATCGGCCGCAAACGTAACCAGCTGCTGGTCCACGTCCACGCCGCAGACGCCGGTGCTGCAGCACAGGGCGGGATCGAAAACCTGAATCGTAACCATTAAGGACTCCTGCAAACGTTGATCTGGGCAATCTTGTCCAACTCGGTCTTGAGTGCGGCTTTGTCGCGCGCCAGCGTCTCCAGCGGCAGCGCGAAAAACGCTTCGATGCGGGCGCGCAGAATGCGGTAGGCCTTCACGAACGCCGCGTCGATTTCCTCATCGGTGCCGGTCGCATGCGCTGGATCTTCCACGCCCCAGTGGGTGCGCAGCACCGGACCGAGATAGGCCGGGCAGGTTTCACCGGCGGCGCTGGCGCAGACGGTGACGACGATGTCCGGCGTCGTGGGCAGGTTATCCCAGGACTTGCTGTACAGGCCCTCGGGGGCGATGCCTTCGCGCGCGAGCAGGGCGAGCGAGCGCGGATGCACCTGGCCGGTGGGGTGGCTGCCGGCACTCATGGCCCGCCACCCCTCGGGCGCGAGCGCGTTGAAAACGGCCTCGGCCAGTATCGAACGGCAGGAGTTGCCGGTGCACAGAAACAGGACGTTTAACATAGCGTCGGCCATCAACCGTCAAAGGCGCTCTTGCTCTCAGGAAGACGAGGTGGCTGCGCGTTTCTTTCCTGCAACGCGCACGGTGGTCGTCGGCAAACACTGCCCGCCTTGACAGCAGTTGTCGGTGAGATAAGCGAGCAATTCGTCCATCGCGGCATAGTCCGCGGCGTAGTAGATGAACCGGCTCTCCTGCCGCCCGCTGATCAGGCCCACCCGGCTGAGGTGCGCCAGATGAAATGAGAGTGTCGGCGCCGGAATGGCCAGTTTCTCGCAAATCGCACCCGCGCTGATCCCTTCGGACCCGGCCTGCACCAGCAATCGAAAGATAGCCAGGCGCGTTTCATGTCCCAGTGCCGCCAAGCGTTCGGAAGCCGTATCGAGTTTCATTGTTCCAGTATTATGGAAATATTAAGTCTTGTCAATCCCGGCTTCCCGGCGTCGAATGGCGAGGAACTTTCAGCAGCCCGCCGCGCCGGTGAGTGAACTCAAGGCTTGCCTAGCCAGTGTGCGAGCTCGTCCCTGGAGGGCATCCGGCCCGCCACTTTCACTTCACCCTCGACGACCAGGGCCGGCGTGCTGAGGACAGGATATTTCATGATCTGCGCCATGTCGCGCACGTGCTCGAACTGCGCGTCCACGCCGAGTTCGACGGCGACCTCCCGGGTGAGCTGTTCGAGTCGCTGGCACCGGGCGCAGCCGCTGCCGAGTATCTTGATGTCCATGTCAAATCTCCAATAAGGGTCAGGCCGAGGCGGGTGAGCGGTACTT
>Ga0315281_10012561_pt1 | contig 11524 bp, 10 predicted proteins | sample YL17G07_0_MG_FD_204540 | JGI IMG/M metagenome (GOLD analysis project Ga0315281, IMG submission 204540) | Sediment microbial communities from Yellowstone Lake, YNP, Wyoming, USA - YL17G07_0 | ecosystem: Environmental > Aquatic > Freshwater > Lake > Sediment | place: USA: Wyoming | collected... | reverse complement strand
CCATCGGGGATGACCCGATCGACCACCTCTCGATTGAAGATGTGAAGAGTATCCTCAAGGAAGTGAAGCCGAGATTGACCATCCTGACCCATTTTGGGATGACGATGATCAAAGCAAAACCCTGGGTTGTTGCTGCTGAACTAGAGAAAGAATTGGGATTGAAAGTTATCGCTGCCAGCGATGGAATGAAATTAGATTTGGAGGAGGTTTGATGATGGAAAAATGGATGGGTGGAGATATGCATCCGAGCTACCGAATTCTGATGGGCCCCGGGCCGAGCAATGTCCATTACCGAGTTTATCAAGCCATGTCTAACCCGGTCATCGGTTATCTCGATCCCCAAATTCTGGCCTGTATGGATGAGATCAGTGAAATGTTAAGAGGCATTTTCCAGACGAAAAACCGAGTCACCCTGGCTATCTCTGCTACAGGGAGTTCAGGGATGGAGGCTTCGTATGTCAATTTCGTCGAGCCTGGAGATGTTGTTGTCATTGGAGTAAATGGCTTCTTTGCAGATCGAATGACTCAGGTGGCTTCCCGATGTGGTGCTACAGTCGTTCGGGTCGAGGAGGAATGGGGGAAGATCATTGAACCAGAAAAAATGATCAAGGTCTTAAAGGAACATCCCGAGGCCAAGATATGTGGCGTCGTTCATGGGGAAACTTCCACTGGGGTGAGGCAACCTCTTGAGGAAATAGGAGCCTATTGCAAAAAGGTGAATACACTCCTTGTGGTGGATGCAGTGACCACTGTGGGAGGATATAATGTGAAGGTTGACGAATGGGGAATCGATGTCTGCTATGGTAGCTCCCAAAAGTGTCTTAGTGTTCCACCAGGGCTTTCTCCGATCACTGTGAGCTCCAAAGCGATGGATGTCCTCCGGTCCCGCAAGACAAAGGTTCAAAGTTTTTATCTTGATTTATTATTGCTTGAAAAATATTGGGGAGAGGAGAGGGTCTATCACCATACTGCACCTGTTTCCATGTTCTATGCCTTGCGAGAGGGGTTGAAGATCGTTTTTGAGGAGGGCCTTCAAAATAGATTTCGGCGTCATGAGGCGTTGGGCGATCGTTTAAAGATGGAACTGGAGGGTTTCGGATTCAAACTTTTTGCGCAAGAAGGGTATCGTTTGCCGATGTTGACTTCGGTGACTCTCCCTGATTGGGTGGACGATGCCAAAACACGTTCGAGGCTTTTGAATGAGTATAACATCGAAGTAGGGGCGGGCTTAGGTTGGCTAAAGGGAAAAGTATGGAGAGTCGGCCTTATGGGAGAGACCTGCAAGCTCCGATATATCCATTGCCTGATGGGAGCGTTGAGGGAAATCCTCGTATAAATGCGGATTGTAGATTTCAGATTGCAAATTGATGGGTGGGGGCGATTTCAGTCGCCCATCATTAGGAAATACGCCTCAATAATTTATTTGCGGCGCCTGACAGTTTTGTTGGGGTGTCTTTTGCTCCTTTTTTTGACTACATATTCAACCTCAGGTTCATGCACAGCAGGGAAGCCATCCATCCATGACAAATCCTTGCCATTCTCTCAGCATCCAAGAAGTCCGGAACCTTTTGCGAGAATCCCTCTACGAAACATTCTATCAGTGAACAGACTCATGAACGCTTGCCTCCAAGGGTCTTCCTTAACGTATTCTGCTTGAATACTCCCTTCTGAATTCTTCATAAACTATTCGCAAAACCTTCTGCCGATCTTCCATGTCCTCAAACTGAGCAGCCAGTTTGAGAACGTCATCTTTACTTATAGACTGGACCTTCATGCTGATCAGATATTGCTTTACTGCTTTCGAAATATCATCGATAATCAAAATGACGTTGCCGTTCTGCAGACGCTCGTTGTCGAAGTTCATTTTCAACTCTGAGTAAACGCTCTTCGCCGCCGACTCTGTCAGAATCTTTAGTTTCTTTATCTGGTACACCACTCCGAAATTGGTCGCAAGGTCCACACCCCTGTCGTGTGACGCTGTTCTAGTGTCTCGATATATCTTGCACGCAAACTTTTCCAGGTGTACTTTTATTACCGCAAAGCTAAAAATTTCAAAATTGGCAGGTGTCTTATTAATGTGCTCCTTAATAAGTGCAAGGAATTCTTTTCGGTTCGCTGCGAGAGTTGCTCTCCCCTTCGGGTCATCCAGAAAGGGAATTATTCCGAGTCGACTTGCTATGTGTTCTCTGATCCGTTCCGGAATCCAGCTGCAAAGTGAGGCTGCAAAATCGGTATATGGCGGAAGGAGTTCGTATTGTAGGTGACCAACAGACTTCACAACAGAGTACCGTGGAAGGTTTCGAGACGGATACGCATCGTAATACTTCCCACCAATGTGGACGTCATGCTTTAAGAAGTCCTTTAGGAATTGCACAGTGTGTTCGTAGGCTTTACGAATTTCCCTGTCACTGAAGACCTTTTTCCCCGTAGCGCGGTACTCCTCTAACAGAGCCAGTGTAATTATCGGAAAGATAACTTTGGTCTGGGAGTTCTTAAGCATTCTGTCAATGTTACTCTTGCAAAATTCCTCGTTATTTTCGGGGCGATTTGTTAGCATGGGACGACGGCCTTTTCGAGCATTATATCAAGATGTCTGAGAAACGTAATGGCGTTTTGTGCAGTTATACGCGATTTTGGTATGAGGAAATCTGGCCACTTGCTGTAGACTACGTCGTGTCTGACCAACCTCGTCTGGTAACTTAGAGACGTAGTTGCACCTGTTGGTGGCAACATGACGTCGTAGATGAGCCAGGCGATATCTGCTTTTGATTTTGAAACAGGCTTCAATTTTGGTAGCGTATCAAAGAAGCTTTTATTTAGCGCCACGGCAATTTTCTTTCCCCAGCCATGAAGAATGCCACCCTTGAAAAGAAGTTGCGGAGCAAGTCTTTTCCGGGAGGATGAAAGATAGTCAGGTCGTGGGTAATTTGGCTGGTTTGACCAATCCATTGATGCTCGTGCTTTGGGGTCTTTCATGAAGTACTCAAACGGATCCCGTACGTTTCCTGAAATGTAAACTGCTTGGATTTCCAGTGCTCCGAAATCGTACACCTTCCCTTTGGCATCGTAAGCAACAAGTACAACGTCAATATTTCCAGCCGATTTGCCGTGTAAGTCATTCAATCGAACCTCTGTCAAAGAGCTCCAAGTCGTCCCCTTCTTGAAGAAAAAAGATGCAGCGTCGTCTGTAATTATCCAGTCCTCTCGAAAACGAATGGGGCAGGTGATTACGGGTTTACCTTCGTGATAAATGCTACAAACCCCAAGTGGGTCTTTTGCTTTATCTTTTGTACAGTTTGGTACCTTGTTGTTAAAGGGACAAAGACGCCGAGACCGGTATCGATCAGCCTTTTCCGAGTGATCTGTTATCAAATGCCCAAAAACTTCCGCCAGTGGTTGTGATGGAGCTTTCATATCAGTTTTCCCTTTATTGTATACCGACGCCGTGCATAACCTGCACGGGGAACCACCAATGCCAAAACCGCCCCGAGTTTATTCAGCTTCGGGTTGGTGTCGTTGTTCGATCACATCCAATATCATCTTTGAAAATTCGTTTCTTGGGTTAGTTTGGCTGTTGTCTCTCCGCAAATCTACACCAAAAAGAAATTGCTCCAGCTGACCCGGAAAGATTTTAAGCGCATCAGCCCAGTAATTCATGTGTTTTACGTAAAGAGTGTAAACAAACGCGTTGTTCCCCGTCTTTGGGTAAACCATTCGGTACTTTTCAAAGCCCTCTCGTGAGGGAATATAAAACAATTCCTTTGAAACGGCGAGGCCCACAGTCTGGGTGAAAAGCACAAAAAAAGCGTTGCAAGTCCATTTGTCAAGAATCAATGGTTTTTCCTTTAATGACCGCATTGATTGGCCGATAAAGAAAAATATCTTAGAAAAGAAACTATAACTAATGCCATCTATATTGTTTTCACCCCCTCTGCTCCATGAAATAAATGCAAGTGGGTATAAGCCTCTTTTTATAAGAAGCTTTGTTTTTCTCATTCTTTCTGCCATCGCTTTTTCCGGAACAGTGAGGAGGTTTTGGAGACGTTGCTGTTTTGTCGTATCAATCCCACCCCACACCATCGTTGCAATAAAGCAAAGGCCAAGGTCTGCCCACTCACGATACAGACTGATGAGGTCGTCACGCTGTATCGTTTTATTAGGGAACCTATCGTAAAGTCGACGCATCACACTGTCGGTGTGACCATCATAGTTTTTGCTCCATCGGGGCAATACTTGCGGACGTATGGAGCGAATTCTCCTTCGATTTAGGATTAAGTATTGAGGAAGTATGTTCACCTTATATGATCGGACAGCCCGGCATCAGCAGTGCCCCCTTTGTCCGCTGCATGCCGTTAGACTGCGATAGTACCTTTAGATTGGCAATAGTGTGCGTCGGCACCTCGTTCATAGCCGCGTTGCGAATTCAGCACTGGCAGGTCCCAATGCGTATCCTCGAACGAGCGAAGCAAGAATTGCTCGTGCTGGGACGCAGCCTCAGAATCAGTCTCAGCAAAGATCAAAGTCAAAGAGATGTTCTGTCGTCTACGAATACGATTGAGCCGATTAGCCACTGTATGCCGCTGAAAATGGTTCAAGAGCTCACTGCATAGGTCCTTGAGCGATTTGCCTATCTTAAGCACACGCGTCGTTCCTTCGTACCTTTGGTAAGCAGTGGATTGGAGAATCTGGTAGACACCGGCGCGATGTGGTACCGAGCGTGTTACTGTCGCCAGATCAAGCTGAATTTCACCCGACCAACAGAGCACTTCGCTCGGCACTTTAAGGCCCTTAGAACCTCCAGAACCAGTCGAACGGGCTGGCACCCCGTGGCCCGCAGGGACTGGGTCAGTAGGATAATTTCCGATCTTCCCATCCTGGCGCGGCTGTCGGTATAACCGGCCTTGAGATTCGAGGCGTCGACAGGTTTGATTGATGTGCTGTTGCGGTGCTCCAATCCCAATCAACGAATCTGTGATCTCACGGTCAGTCAAGCCTGGTGATTTCTGGGCCAAAGCGAGGATCTTGTCAGGTAGTGGTCCCATATCTTTTTCCTATTCGAAAGAGGTCTAACATTATTTGTTACGCCACTTTCATATTTTTCTAAAGAATAAGCCTTTGTATGTTTCTAAGGGTTTCTTTGCGTTTTAAAATAGCCCAAATGGCAGTCCCTTCTTGAAAAGAAATTGTTTAGTCTGACTTGCAACATATCTCCATTGTGAATTTACGATTGTAATATACACTTTTTTTTGAATTTTTGGAAGTGCGGATTGTAGAATAATCAGTTCGGAGCGAACCATAAAAAACGTGATCGGGGATCACGCCCTACAAAATCTCATCTGGTTTTAGGTTTTAATCGGATTCAAAATCGTTTTTGCAATGTCTTTGGATTCCACGCCGGGGGATTCAACCCCTTCTTTTTCATAGTAAGTTTCAACTCTTTCGATGATCTTCTCTTCTTCCAAAGAGACCTTTTCTAATGATTCCTCTAAGCCGATGAGTTGTTCTTTTGGAAAGAATGTGAAATCTCCAGAAATGGTGATGTCTTCGATTCTTTCCTCAGAAACCTCCTCAGTCGTTCTAATCAAACCTCCCCTGGCTTTGTGGAGACCATAAAGAACTTCTACGCCTTCTCTAATTTTTACACCGCTTGGGATTCTCGGGGTCTTCTTCAGGAGAAATTCCTCTGAGGACATCCAGGCTTCGAGCTGCTTCATTTTTTCTATGATCTGTGGATTTAAAGAAGCGACCTCCAATTTTCCCACCTTATTCTCGAATTTCTCCTTGAGAATTTTAATCACTTCTTCCCGAGGGGGAGGTGCTCCCAGTTCCTTCTTCATTGTGGTGAGATTCTCTTGCATTGTTTTATAAACTTTATCTCTGAATTTTTCATCGGGTACTTTCAGGATTCTGCTCATTGCTTGATAGTCGAAATCGAGGAGGATTCCGCCCACGAAAACCATGCAGTCTCCGATGTTTCCACCGCCCTCTCCGGCAATCTTTCTGCCTCCCTGGGTGATGATATCATTGACGACTCGAAATTCTGTCTTGATTCCAAAGGCACTGTAAGTTTCTACTGGCGCTTCTGAGAACCATGGGTAAATTTCATGGACCGCCCTGGGAAATTTTGGGTTGTCCTTCTTCCAGATAAGTTGATAAAAAACCTGATTCTCATCTAAATAGGTAGCTCCTCCACCAACCTCTCTTCGCATGCAGGGGATTTTAGATTCTCTGCAATATTGAAGATCTACTTCCTGCTCGGCATCCTGGAAATATCCAATACTCACAAGAGGGATTTTGGGTGAAACAATTACTAGGGCCTCAATCCCCATTCGGGCGAGGGCATGGAAAATGAGCATGGATTGCTGGCCTGGGAGTTTCCCGAGATCGAAGAAAAGCATATCCACTCACTTCCCCACCGTTTTTTGGCGGTCGGAGATGACGGTCATTGAAGACGTGAAGATGTGGAGCAGTTTGCTGTGTGGAATATAGATGAACCAGATGAGACTGGGTACCACATGGAAGTACCAGAGGAAGTCAGCATTGATTTTTATATCTCTGAGGAATTGGGATAAGAAGTAACCTCCAAACGAAATCCAGTTGTTAGCGCTGGCAGGAGTGAAGTTAGCCAGGTAGACATGTGCCTCAACGACTTCATGGTGTGCGATACGGTAGCCTTCGATAAAAAAGCCGGAAAGTTCAAGGAAAAGGATGAAGAAGAGGGTGGTTATGTCCTCTTCTTCAGTCCGGAGTTGATCAGGACGAATTACAAAACGGCGCACAATAGCCAAAACGCAACCCACTAAGATGAGGAAACTGAAGAACTCGAGAAAGAAGTCAAGGAAAGGGCGAATTGCACCCGTCTCAAACACACGGGCAAAAGAGAAAAACGGAATGCTATGGCTGAATTCTACAAGATAACCCGTTGTAAATCCTTTAATCATGTCCACAACAAAGGTGGCCACGAAGCCAAATACCAACAGAGTGTGAGCGAGCCAGCGGTAAAAAGACTTGGCGAAGAGCTTTCGATGAAAGATCACTTCGGTGATGAGGATTTTTATATACCAACCCGGCCTGGCCCAGAATCCTCTCCAGCCTCTCCTGATGTAGATATTAAATTTTTCCCATTTGGTGACATTCTCTGCTCCTTCAAGGGTTCCCTCCAACCACATACTGACATGGAGGCCCAACCCCCAGAAGAAGAAGATCACCGTTGGGAAAAACAAAATGTAGAAGATGAGATGTTTATCCATGGTTTTTTAAAGGGTTCGAGGATCCTAGGGTTCTAGGGTTCAAATGGTTATTTTTAACATTTTCACTGGAACCCTCGACCCCTTGACCCCTTGAATCCTATGCTTTCATTGTTTTCAGCACAAACTCCGTGATGTCCATCGCATTGATAGGAATCTCTTTTCTTCGGGCGGTGGTCAAGATAGTGCGGACGCACTGCTGACAGGCCGTAATTACCGTATCGGCCCCTGTCGCCTGGATCTGATTAATCTTCTCTTGAGCCAAAGCGGCTGATAGATCTGGATCCACCATTTCTAAGTTACCACCTCCACCACAACATTTGCACTGCTCACGATTCTCTGCCATCTCCACCACCTCCACACCAGGAATGGCTCGGAGTATTTCTCTTGGGGCTTCATAAACTCCGCTCGCCCTCCCTAAATCACAAGGGTCGTGATAGGTGACTTTTATCTTCTTTTCTTTGAAGGTGATCTTCCCCTCGTCAATCAGTTTTTTGATGAATTGGGTCGAATGAAAGATCTCGATATCCGTCTTATATTCCTCCATCCAGGTATGGTAGCAGGAGGGACAAGCGAAAACTACACCTTTAACACCCTTCTCTTTCACCATTTCCAAATTGTGCTGGATCAGAACCTCAGCTTCTTTTTTCATCCCTGCACCGATGAGAGGGAAACCACAGCACCACTCCTCTCCGCCCAGGAGTGTGAAATCAACTTCTGTTTTGTTCAGGATTTTGACGAAGGCTAAGGGGATCTTTTGTACCAGAGGGAAAAAGGAAGCCACGCATCCCACAAAGAAAGCAACCTCGGCCTTCTCTTTCTTATATTGATGGTCAGGGAGTTCATCCAAAAACTCTAGCCATTCTGTTCTCTCTTCGTTTTCGTCTCCAGAGACATTATGGGCCTGAAGGACATTGGCTTTCATTCGCTTGGCTGCTTCTGGGAAATGACCCATCTCTACCAAAGTTTCGCGCAACGCAGTCCAGAGATGTTTGGCATCGATGGAAACAGGGCAACTTACGCTGCACTCGCCGCAGAGGGTGCAGCGATAGACCATCTCTGAGAATTTTTTTAGCTTCTCTTCATCCAACTTCTTCGGACCAAAAATCTTTGCCCATAGCCCATATTGGCTGCGGATGAACGACTTGAATGCCTGAATTTTTCCTCGAGGATCAATCCCCTCCTCATTCCTTTGAGCATAGACAGGACAAACCTTCAGGCATTCGCCACAGCGAGTACAGGCTTCGATTTCGACTAACTGTTTGGGAGAAAGGGCTGAAAGCTTCATTCTTTGTCTTAGGATTGAGGAGCGCTGCGCTTGAGGAGCACTTCGTTTGAGGCAAGAGATTTAGCCTCTGCCCTCAAGGCCTGAAAGGCCGCTCCTCCTGCCTCCATCATCTTTACTTTTTACCGTGTTCAGCAATCTCTGTCTTGAGCCACTCCTGAATGACAGCAGGATCGGTCATGAGATTCTTGAGTTCGTCCATGTTATCGGGTTTGATCTTGAACATCCATCCTTTGCCATAACAATCCTCGTTGATGAGTTTGGCTTTCCTCTCAAGCTCTTCATTCACCGCCACCAACTCACCACTCACTACCGAAAAGACCTTTCCAAGCCATTTCCCTGATTCAATCTTAGTAAAGTTTTTCCCCTGAACAAGTTTTTTCCCTTCCGGAGGAAGACCCACATAGACAATGATACCCGCCATCTTCTGAGCGTATTCATTCATCCCCATAACAACCAGATCTCCTTCCACTCTTGCCCAGAAATGATTCTTATCGTAATAAAGCCCTTCTGGAAATTCATATCCCTCAATATTCATCTCTACACCCCCTCCTCTCCGTGATTGGAATGATGGAAAAGTGGAATGGTGGAATAAAGGGTTTGAGTATAACAAAAATAATTAATAACCCAGTATCCCATTACTCCAACATTCCATTAGCGGTTATGCTGCTTGCTTCTCCTCTTTTTTCTGTAAAAGTTGGGCGATGAACTCCGTAATGTTATAAATTTCAATCTTCTGTTTTCGGAGCTTAGCATTTCTAAAATTGTGGAGGCACGATGGACATTCCGTGAGCAAAATCTCAGCTCCTGTCTCTTCAATGATTTGGCTTAAGCGATTTCTTGAAATTTCGATGGAATCCTCAGGATAGGATCCCCTGAGTCCACCCCCAGAACCGCAACACATGGCATTCTCTCTCGTCCGCCTCGGCTCCACAAAATTGGGTGCAATCTTTTGGATGATTTGCCTCGGCTCGTCATAGATACCGGCGTGCCGGCCAAGATCACAGGGATCGTGGTAGGTCACTTTTTTATTGGTTTTCACTCCAAAGTCAAAGTCTTTTAGAAATTGAGTAATGTGTTTGACCTCCATTCCTAAGTCTTTGTAGGAAGGATGTTCTTTGAACACCCTGTAACAGTAAGGGCAAGTCGTGATTAGTGTTTTGGCTCCGGTTTTCTGCAGTTCTCGAACATTTTGCCGGACCAGCTCCTCCTTGATCTTGTAACCTACATCCTCCATTACGCCACTACAGCAGACTTCATCAATCATGGTGAAGTCAACCTTTAGAAGATCAAGAAGACGGATGGTCTCTTCTACACTTTCTTCTTCTCTATAAGTTCCCACACAGCCCACAAAAAGGACGTAAGGGGCGATTCCCTTTTTGTGTCCCCAGTCGTACCGCTCCTCCTCTCCATAGATATTTCCGTATTTTTCAACAACCTCACCCATTTTTTTAAAGAGGTTGTCATAACCCATTCCAACCATATCTTTCCGTGCAGCCTTGATCACTTCTTGGGGATCTACACCGGAAGGGCAGTTGACCGTACAATTCATGCAGGTGGTGCATCGAAGAAGAGCCTGGGCCACCCCCTCGGTCACGGGAAGCTTACCCTCCATCACCTCTTTCATGAGAATCATCTTCCCGCGGGCATTCGTAATGGGTCTTTTGGTCAGGTCAAAGATAGGACAAACAGCCCGGCAAAAGCCACACCGGGAACACTGGACAATCGCCTTGCGTCGTTTCTCATCGAACTGTAGTTGGTTAGCCATTGTCTCTCCTTATTGAGGAGTCAAGTCTCATCCAACAAAGTGATCTTTGTGATAGTGAATAGTGATTCGTGTTTCAAGATGTTCATTCACCGACACCTTTCACTAAACACCAACACTATCCGTCGAGTGCTCTCTTGCCAGGATTCATGATGTTGTTGGGGTCCAGGGTTCTCTTGATCTGCTTCATCAGTGCCATTTCTACTGAGTCGTGTTCCAATGTCATAAAGTTTGCTTTGGAGAGGCCGATGCCATGTTCACCAGACAGGGTTCCATTGAGAGAAATGGCGAGACGAAAGATCTCCTCCTCAACCTTTTCCATCCTCTCCACTTGTTCTGGGTCATATCCATCGTAAAGGATTTGTGGGTGAAGGTTTCCATCGCCGGCATGACCAAAAGTGGCGACCACGATGCCATGTCTTTGAGAGATCTCCTGAATTCCCACCAATAATTCGGGTATTCTGGAGATAGGAACTGTCACATCATCCAGGACAAAACTGGTGCTCGCCCGGGCGAGGGTAGCGTAAGCGGATTTACGAGCTTTCCAGAGATTGAACCGATCCTTTTCATCTTTAGCTGTTTTAATTGAGATGGGATTATTTTCTTTGAGGACGCGAAGAACCACTTCCATCTGGGCCTCCACCTCTTCCCATGTATAACCGTCTGTTTCCGTTAAGATCATTGCCTCTGCATCAGGAAGATCGATGTCCGTGTTCTCTTTAATAGATTTAAGTGTGACCTTGTCCAGAATCTCCATGACACTCGGCAATACTCCACTGGTCATGGTCTGGAAGATGGCTTTTCCTGCATCCTCCAATTTGGCAAAAGTGGCCACGGCAGTCATGGCGTGACGGGGAAGGGGATTGATTTTTAATGTGACCTCCGTGATCACTCCCAAAGTTCCTTCTGCCCCGATGAAGAGTTTAGCCAGATCATAACCAGAGACGCATTTCATCGTGTAGGAGCCTGTGCGCATGATCTCTCCGGTTGGCAGAACGACCTGAAGGCCGAGGACATAGTCTCGGGTAGTGCCGTATTTGGCCCCCTTGATTCCACCAGCGTTGGTGGCTGCATTTCCCCCAATGGTGGCAACGGTACTGCTTGCAGGGTCAGGAGGGAAAGTAAAACCATGTTTTGCCAGTTCTCTGTTGAGGTCATCGCAGACCACACCGGCCTGAACACGGGCATAACGATTCTCAATGCTTACTTCAAGAATGCGATTCATCC
>Ga0315281_10012560_pt1 | contig 11524 bp, 9 predicted proteins | sample YL17G07_0_MG_FD_204540 | JGI IMG/M metagenome (GOLD analysis project Ga0315281, IMG submission 204540) | Sediment microbial communities from Yellowstone Lake, YNP, Wyoming, USA - YL17G07_0 | ecosystem: Environmental > Aquatic > Freshwater > Lake > Sediment | place: USA: Wyoming | collected... | reverse complement strand
CATGTGAAAATTGTGGAGGGAGAAAAAGAAAGAATACAACCCTTCGAAGGGGTGGTCATTCGTAAGAGGAAGGGAGGAATTCGATCGACCTTCACGGTAAGGAAGATCTCTTACGGAATTGGTGTAGAGAGGATTTTCCCAATCCATTCACCCCGACTTGATCGGATCGATGTGATCAGTCGAGGGAAGGTGAGAAGGGCTAAACTTTTCTACCTTCGAAGCCTGAAGGGCAAGGCAGCTCGTATTCGGGGCGAAAAAAAACAAGTCACTCATTAAAACACTGGAATACTGGAATATTGGAAGAATGGAATATTGGGTTCATCATTCCACCATTCCATTATTCCAACCTTCCGACTTTCGAATCCTATGCTCTTCCCGTCCCTTCCAATACAACCCATGGATTTTTTCGAAAAGATGTACACTCTCCGGGGTTATCACCGGATCGCCGGTGTGGATGAGGCAGGAAGGGGGCCCTTAGCTGGGCCGGTTGTCGCCGCGGCTGTGATCCTACCCAAAGACGGTATCGGAGAAAAACTTTTTGATTCAAAAAAAATTTCATCAAAAAAGCGAGATCATCTTTATGAAAAAATCCTTGAAAAAGCACAAGGAGTAGGTATTGGAATTATTGGACAGGAGGAGATCGATCATTTCAATATTCTTCAGGCCACGTTAAAAGCCATGGCCTTGGCCATTGGAAACCTTCCCATCCCTCCAGATTTTATCCTGATCGATGGTCTTCAAGGTATTTCACTCCCCATCCCTCAAAAACCTATCCGAAAAGGTGACCAACTTTGTGACTCCATTGCAGCAGCTTCCATTATAGCCAAAGTGACCCGAGACCGAATGATGCTGGAATGCCACCAGGAATACCCTCAGTATAATTTTGCCAAGCACAAAGGGTATGGGACAGAGGAACATCGGAAGGCAATTGAAAAATTTGGTGTCTGCGGACTACATCGCAAGACCTTCCGAGGGGTGAAAGAGTATCTCTAAGGAAGGGTTCAAGGGGCCAAGGGTTCGAGTGGTCAAGGGGGTTTTTAAGAAATTAAAAGAAAAACTTGAACCCTTGAATCCTCGAATCCTAGACCCCTTTGAGTAAAAAGATGCAAAGGAAAGAACTCGGAAGAAAGGGTGAGGGAAAGGCCATTCGTTTTTTGAAGAAGAGAGGGTATCGTATTATCGAGAAAAATTATGTCTGCAAAATGGGTGAAATGGACATCATTGCGCGAGAGAAGGATACCCTCGCCTTCATCGAAGTAAAGACCCGAACCTCCACAGAATTTGGTCCTCCTCAGTTGGCTGTCACTGAATTTAAACAGAGGCAACTGTCTAAGGTGGCATTAAATTTCCTCAAAGAGAAAAATATAGAAGATATGAAAGCGAGGTTCGATGTGGTTGCCATCCTCCTTGCCCCCGAAGGAGAAGAAATTGAATTGATCCGGGATGCCTTTGATTTGAATTGGCCATAAAAAGCAAAGGGCAATAGAGCAAAGCGCATAGCGAAATGAATAAAAGCGCTATGCTCCATACTCTATGCTATTTAAAACCTACCCTCAGTCTCTGCTCTTGCCTTCCCGAAACCGCCTTTCTTGTGCCTTAGCAAACAAAAATGCCCTCACCTCGTAAGGGGTGAGGGCATTTGACACCGGCAGATGAATGCGCCAACCTTCGGCCGGGATGTCGCCCCACATGGGCGTTAGCCAGATGCTACAGGCTTGTCCGTGGGGCTCCACAGGCAACTTCTCTCTATTGAACCCTATTTCGCTGCTTCTTCCAGCGGTATTCTCATACTGTAGAATGAACGCCACACGAAGATGAGCCCGACAATGAACACCGGAAGAGCGATATAGGGAGCGTAGTTCGTGGAATTGTTTTCCTTCGCGTGTACCGTCATCTCGATCGTGATTTCGGTCGCGAGCAGGCCGAACAGAGTCGAGAACTTGATGATGGGATTCATGGATACGGATGAGGTATCCTTGAAGGGGTCTCCCACCGTGTCACCGATGACCGTTGCGTCGTGGAGCGCCGTGCCCTTTTCCTTCAGGTCGACTTCGACGATCTTCTTGGCGTTGTCCCAGGCGCCACCGGCGTTCGCCATATAGATGGCCTGGAAGAGGCCAAAGCAGGCGATGGAAATCAAATACGCCACAAAGAAGTTGGGGTTCAGCAAAGCGAAGGCGAGCGTCATTAACAGGATCGCGATAAAAATGTTCCACATCCCTTTCTGCGCATACTGGGTGCAGATCCTCACAACCGTCTTGGAATCCTCGATATCGGCTTCCTTCTTGTCCAGGTTCATGTTCTTTTTAATAAACTCGACCGCCCGGTAGGCACCGGTGGTCACCGCCTGCATGGAGGCCCCGGCGAACCAGAAGATCACCGCACCGCCACAGATCAGGCCGAGAATGATCGGCGCGTCGGTCAGCTGCACATGGAGCATGTTCTTGCTCTGGAGCAGCAGGATGATCGAGAAGATCATCGTCGTTGCACCGCACACCGCAGTGCCGATGAGCACCGGTTTGGCCGTCGCCTTGAAGGTGTTTCCGGCCCCGTCGTTGGATTCGAGGTAGAATTTGCCCATTTCGAAATCGGGATCGAACCCGAAGTCCCTCTTGATCTCCTGCTTGATGCCGGGGATGTTTTCGGTCTGCGCCAGCTCGAATATGGACTGAGCGTTGTCCGTGACTGGGCCGTAAGAGTCGACGGCAATGTTGACCGGGCCCATGCAGAGGAATCCATAAGCAACCAGACCAAAGGCGAAAATCGACGGATAGTTGATGACTTCAGGTGGGATAAAAAGGCTGACGAAGTAGGCGATACCCAACAGGAAGGCAATCAGCATGCCCATGTAGAAGGCGCTGAAGTTACCGGAAACGATACCGGATAGTATGGTTAGGGATGCACCGCCCTCGCGAGACGCAGTCACAATTTCTTGCACGTGCTTCGACTTGGAGCTGGTAAATATCTTGGTGAACTCGGGGATAAGCACCGCAGCCAGTGTACCGCAGCCGATGATCATGGCAAGTTGCCACCAGACATGGGGCATGGGGGTAAGCACGCCGTCTTTTAGAACCTGGAGGTCGCTGATCAGCAGGTAGCTCATCACAAACGAGGTGCTGATACACAGGGCGGCGGCGATCCAGATCAGTCTCATGAGGGGCTCTTCGAAATCGATCTCTTTCTTCCCTCTATATTTTACGGAAGAAATGGCCTGATTGACAAAGTAGGAAAGCCCGGAGCAGAAGTCCATAAGGAAACGCATTGTAAAAATCCACACGATGAGTTTTCCCTGAATGGCCTCTTTCATCACGCTGTCAGGACTCACAACGGCAAGTGTGATAAAAACAATCAGCGCAACGCCGGTCACTCCATAAGTTTCGAAACCGTCTGCCGTTGGGCCAACGCTGTCGCCTGCGTTGTCACCCGTGCAGTCAGCGATGACACCGGGGTTGCGCGGATCGTCCTCTTTGACTTTGAAAACAATTTTCATGAGGTCGGAGCCGATGTCAGCGATCTTTGTGAAGATACCGCCGGCGATCCGGAGTGCAGAGGCACCCAGTGATTCACCGATGGCAAATCCCAGAAAGCAGTACCCTACGATATTGCGGGGGACGAAGAGCAGGATGATCACCATCATGACAAGCTCAAGGGAGATGAGGAAGAGCCCCACGCTCATCCCGGAGCGCAGCGGAATGTTCACCACGTCCCAGGGCTTCCCCGCCAGCGAGGCAAAGGCGGTACGGGCGTTGGCATAGGTGTTGATCCGGATCCCGTACCAGGCAACGGCGTAAGAGCCGCCCATTCCCACAACCGAGAAGAACAGCACCAGCAGCAATGTGGGAACCCCCTCGCCCTTCAAGGCCAGAAAATAGAAGGACATGGCGACAGCAATGAAAATGAACAGCATGCCAAGAAATTTGCCCTGCTGAATCAGATAGGTGCGGCAGGTCTGAAAGATGATTTCAGCCACCTTCAGCATCGATTCATGGGCTCTCAGCTTTTTGACCTGGTGACGTAGAAATAAGCTGATACCCAGTGTACCGGCGATGATGCACGCACCATAGAAGAGAAGATCCCACGGTTTTATTCCACCCAACAGGGTATATGGAGCGCCCTTATGCAGGTCGGGTATCGCGAGATCTGCCTCGCTCGCAAATACTACGAGCGGGATGAACAGGTATGCAATCACCACCAACAACATTAGCTTCATCGTTACATTTTTCATTCTCATAATCCCTTCTCCTGAAAAAATTTGTATTTGGTTAAATATGTTAGGAGTTAATGACTTCGGTTATTTTTCTAAATCGGGCTATTTTTGCCAATCGATCTATTGTTGTTCCAAATGTGAAGGAAAGACCAAACAAAAATTTCGGGATGAATATATGGTAAAGTATTTAAGAAGTCAAGAATTTTTTCACAAATTAAATCGATTTTAGTTTTTTTAAGGTTTAACGAGTTTAATTTATTGAAATAATTAAATAATTTTTATTGCCACTCTCCGGCTTGCTTTCACTACCACCCCTTATTACCAGGAGTAGGTTGGTAGTTATGGGTGGGTAAATTCCCTCTGGTTGACATATCTCAAATCTTTGGGTAAAATTAATTAATATATTGCTAGGGGAGCTCATTGGGCTGAGAGTCCTTGTCCCGCTATAGCGGGGTAGGGAGACCCTCCGAACCTGTTTGGGTAATTCCAGCGAAGGGAAGCGGAAGATGAAAAAGAAGCCGTAATCCCTCCATTGGGATTACGGCTTCTTTTTTTTATCATTAAGTGATTGGGTCTTTTATATTTTAAATTGAGACACAATGACTCTATGACAATTTTAGACACAACGATGCAAAGACTTTAAGACGCTAAGACTCAAGGAACAGAAAAATTGTAAAAAAGGAGGATGCGAAGGCAGAACATGGTACTTGATGAAAAGATTATCACCCAGGCAATTGTTGATCGATATTTCAAGAAATTAAAGGAAAACCTCTCCGTTGATGTGGCGATCGTTGGAGGAGGTCCCTCAGGATTAGTCTGCTCTTATTATTTAGCCAGAAATGGATTTAAAGTTACCCTTTTCGAACGGAAGCTCTCACTCGGAGGAGGAATGTGGGGTGGGGGAATGATGTTTAATGAGATTGTTGTGCAGGAAGAGGGAAAGAAAATTCTTGATAAGTTTGGGATTCAATCCTATCCATATCAGAAGGGATATTATACTGCCGATTCGATTGAAGCCATCTCAACACTCTGTTCAAAAGCCGTGAAGTCAGGAGTGACCATTTTTAATCTGATCAGCTCTGAGGACCTCATCATCCGGGAGGATCGAGTTACTGGTTTGGTTCTGAATTGGACAGCGGTGGAAATGGCCAATTTGCATGTTGATCCTTTGACCATTCAATCGAAATTTGTTGTGGATGCCACGGGTCATGCTACGGAGGTCGTTGCCATCCTCCAGAAAAAGAATGATATTAAACTTTTTACAGAGACAGGTAAGATCATCGGTGAGAAATCCTTATGGGCAGAGGCCGCTGAGAAGGATACGATGGAAAATACAAGAGAAGTCTTTCCAGGGCTCTATGTATGCGGTATGGCAGCTAATGCCACTTTTGGGTCTTATCGAATGGGTCCTGTTTTCGGAGGGATGCTCCTCTCAGGCGAGAAGGTCGCCTCGCTAATAATGAAGGAGTTGAAGAAAAAATAGTTTTTTTCACCCCCACCCCGACCCTCCCCCGTCAAGGGGGTGGGTGGATAAACAGAATACAACAAAAAATTTCCTCTCCCCTGGCGGGAGAGGGATAGCCTGCCCGCCGGTAGGCAGAGGTGAGGGGGATACACTGCGGAGTTCGAAATGAAACGAGTTCTGACGATTGCTGGATCAGATTCTGGAGGCGGTGCAGGGATTCAAGCAGACCTAAAAGCCATCACCTTGCTGGGCGGTTATGGGATGAGTGTACTCACTGCTCTTACAGCACAAAACACGGTAGGGGTTCAAGACATCTATGAGATTCCGTCCCGATTTGTTGAAAGGCAGATCGACTCTGTTCTCTCCGACATCGGCGCCGATGCTATCAAGACAGGAATGCTGGCCAATCAAGAAATTATTGAAGTCGTGGCAAAGAAAATCGAGCAATACAGAGTGGAAAAGGTGGTGGTAGACCCCGTGATGGTTTCTAAGAGCGGGGCCATCCTTCTTCGAAAGGATGCCCAAAAGGCTCTCGTCAAAAAATTGATCCCTCTCGCATGGGTGGTTACGCCGAATCTGATGGAAGCCTCTGTTCTCGCTGGATTAAAGGTAAACTCTCTTGAGGGGATGAAGAAAGCCGCTTATCGAATTTACAAATTGGGAGCCAAACATGTGGTCGTGAAGGGAGGCCATTTAAAAGGAATGGCCGTTGACCTCCTTTACGATGGAAGATATTTTAATGAGATGGAAGGGCCGAGGATTGATACGGAGAATACCCATGGCACAGGTTGTACCTTTGCCTCAGCGATTGCAACGCTCTTAGCCAGAGGGGATAGTGTTTCTGAAGCAGTAAGAAAGGCAAAGACCTTCATTACCTTGGCCATTCAATCTGGTTTCAGCCTCGGAAAAGGGACAGGTCCTACCAACCCTTCTGCTTATGTTCTGAGGGAGATGGAACGGTATCATGTGATCCAGGAGTTAAAGAGGGCCGTAGGAATATTGAAAGAAGAGAAGATTGGACATCTCATTCCAGAGGTCTCCTCAAACTTAGGCTATGCTCTTCCACAGGCTGAGGGGATTGGAGATGTGGCTGCCTTTCCAGGAAGGATTGTTCGATTCAAAGATTCGGTGGCCACTCATAGTGATCCAGAATTCGGTGCCTCCCAACACGTTGCCAATATTATTTTGACAGTCATGAAATTTGATCCTGAATATTGTTCGGTAATGAATATTCGATATTCAAAAGTGAACGTCGCTCAATTAAGGAGAAAAGGTTTTCTCGTCGGCCATTTTGATCGGGGGCTTGAGCCGAAAAGAGTGAAAGAGAAAGAAGGTTCTTCCTTGGAATGGGGTGTGGGGGAGGTCTTAAAAAAGATGAAGCGGGTTCCTGATTTCATCTACGATGAGGGTGATGTCGGTAAAGAACCTATGATTCGAGTACTGGGAAAAGATCCAAACGAGGTCGTTCAGAAAATATTAAAAATAGCCAGATAACGGATGGCAAAGAAAGGGAAAGTATGACGCAGAAGATAAAAGCCCAGAAGGGCATTGTCACAAAAGAAATGAAGGCGGTCGCAAGAGAAGAGGGGGTCTCGCCAGAATGGCTCCGGGAAAAGATTGCCTCCGGTCGGACTGTCATCCCGGCCAATCGAAATCATCGGGGACTTAAACCTATAGGGATTGGAGAGGGGCTCCGAATCAAAGTCAATACAAACCTCGGAACTTCCTCTGACCACGTTGATTTAGAGGAGGAGCTGAAAAAACTTGAAGTTTCAATTCAAGCTGGAACCGATACCGTGATGGATCTGAGCACAGGTGGAGATGTTGATGCCATCCGTAAGGAGATCATTCGTCATTCTCCCATCCCTGTGGGGACGGTTCCTATCTATGAGGCGGCTATTGAGGCCGCCAAGAAGAGGAAGGCTCTTCCTAAGATGAGGGTGGAAGATCTCTTCGAAGTCATCGAGCGTCAGGCAGAAGAGGGCGTTGATTTTATTACTGTCCATTGTGGTGTGACTCAGAATGCGGTCGAGAGGCTGAGGCAGGCTCATCGGCTGTTGGGAGTGGTCAGCCGGGGTGGATCTTTCCTCATTGAATGGATGATTTACAATGGTAAAGAAAATCCGCTCTATGAACATTACGATCGACTCTTGGAGATTGCTAAAAAGTATGATGTGACCTTGAGCTTGGGAGATGGGCTGAGACCTGGCTGTTTGGCAGATGCCACGGATCGACCTCAGGTGGAGGAGATGATCGTCCTGGGAGAGTTGACGGAAAGGGCATGGGCGGAAGGCGTTCAGGTGATGATCGAAGGACCAGGCCATGTCCCACTTGATCAGATTGAAGCAAATGTTCTCTTGGAAAAAAGATTGTGCAAGGGAGCTCCCTTCTATGTACTCGGGCCATTGGTGACGGATGTCTCTCCGGGATATGACCACATCACCTGTGCCATTGGCGGTGCCATTGCAGGTAAAGCAGGAGCAGATTTTTTATGTTATGTGACTCCTTCAGAACATCTAAAGTTGCCCTCTGTTGAAGATGTGCGGGAAGGGGTGATTGCTACAAGAATTGCTGGTCATGCTGCTGACATTGCAAGAGGGAATAAGATTGCTCTTCAGAGGGATATTGAGATGTCGAAGGCTCGAATGGCTTTTGACTGGGAGAAACAAATCAAACTTGCAATTGATCCAGAGAAGGCGAGGCGTTACCACGAAGAAGGGAAATCTGGTGAAAAGGATGTCTGCACCATGTGTGGCGAATTCTGCGCCATCAAAAGGGTGAAAGACTTCTTCAAGAATAGTTAAGGGTTGGGAGTTAGGAGTGTAAGAAATTTATTAAACCATTTACCCCCACCCTTCATTCCGGACTAAATACCCTGAACGAATCGCTCTATTTTTTAATCAATCTTCTCCTCTTCCATCCGTCCTTTACACAACATTATATTATTGAATCGCTTTACCTTCGCGGAAGCGGGTCAAATTTAATGAGGGTATGTCCAGGGTATGGGCCTTACATCAAGGGTCTCTTCAGCCAACAGCAAAAGCACAAGCTGGAGCCTGGGAACTTGGTTACTTATTAGCTTTTACCGAGGAAGGCTTACTTCCATTAAACGGTCATAACGTTCGAAACGATCAAAACGTTCTAATGGGTTTTAGGTTTCACCCAGATAGGCTTTGCGAACCAATTCGTTTTGATGCAGATTTTCCGCTGAATCGCTGAGCACCACAACACCCGATTGCAGCACGTACCCCCGACTGGCAACTTGAAGGGCCATACGTGCATTCTGTTCTACCAGGAGAATGGTCGTGCCGTCTGCGTTGAGCTTTAGAATGGTTTCAAAGATACTATCAACCAGTACGGGTGCCAAACCCATGGAAGGTTCATCCATTAAAAGAACGCGTGGGTTCGCCATCAATGCCCGACCCATGGCGAGCATCTGTTGCTCTCCACCGCTGAGCGTACCCGCCACTTGTTTACAGCGTTCCTTTAGTCTTGGAAAGAGTGTAAAGACTCGCTCCAGATTTGTGTCAATGAGCTTTTGATCAGGAATAACAAAAGCTCCCATCTCCAGATTTTCTGTAACGGTCAGGCGGCCAAAGACGCGGCGCCCCTCAGGGACTTGCACCACCCCTTTCGCCACGATCCCGTGGGGAGGATATTGAGTGAGATCTTCCCCATCGAGGCGGATAGAGCCCTGGCGTGGCCGCAACAAACCGCTGGTGGTCTTGAGCAAGGTGCTTTTACCCGCCCCATTGGCTCCAATCAGAGTGACAATCTCTCCTTTATCAACGGTGAGGGAGACACCCTTGAGGGCATGGATCTGTCCATAATAGGTATGCACATTTTCGACTTCGAGAAGGGCCATCATTAGTCTCGTAGTCTTGTAGTCAGGTAATCGTATAGTCACGTAGTCACTCAGTCCTATAGCTTTTTAGTCTCATATTGGTTAATCTTGTCTTTAGCCTTTGACTATATAACTATCTGACGATGTGACTATAGGACTATTTCTTATTTCGCCGTAAGTATGCGATAAGGCCATTGATCAAGCGCTTAACCTCTGTTGCCTTGTTATAAGCAGTTTGGAGTTGGTTTGTTGTAATGTATTTCCGATCAAGCGCAAGATATAGGTGTGATTGCACCTCGCTGGCTGAACGCCGAGAGATCTTCAGAAATCGAATGAACTCGGCATCAGAACCTGCATCGAAGCCTTCCGCAATATTGTGCATTACTGAGCCACCAGCATCCCTCATTTGACCACATAATTGGAAATCTCGCCTAAAGCCCTTTTGATCAGTTAGGTCGTAGATCATGTTAGCCAGTTCCTTGGCCTTTTTCCAACTGTCCAGTTCTTCGAACTTTTCTATCTTCATCTGATTAGTCTCGTAGTCCTTTAGTCTTGTAGTCCCTTAGTCTTGTGGTCGATTAGTCTCATAGTCTCGTGGTCTTAGTGCTATATTTTGCTGTGGTTCTCTGACTAAACAACAATACGACTACAAGACTAGCGACTAAGTGACTATTAGACTACATAACTACAGGGCTAGCTTGAGCAGCGCTCCCTCGGCCGAGATAGGCCTCGATGACCTTTGGATTCTTCTGAATTTCGGCCGGGGTACCCTCTGCAATTTTTTCTCCATAATCTAATACAGTGACAGTTTCAGAAATACCCATCACGACCTTCATCTGATGCTCGATAAGAAGGATCGTGATCCCCAGCTCGTCGCGAAGGTGCTGAATGAAATCCATCATATCCTGCGTCTCGCGTGGATTCATGCCTGCTGTGGGTTCGTCGAGGAGCAGGAGTTTGGGACGAGCAGCCAATGCCCGCGCGATTTCCAAGCGCCGCTGGTTGCCATAGGGAAGGTTCTTTCCCAAGAAATCGCCCTTCCCGGTCAGGTTGACAAACTTGAGGAGGCGCCGCGCTTCTTCTGCCGCCTCTTTTTCTTCCTGCCGAGTAGCAGGTAACCCGACCACGATGCCAAAAAAACCTGCTTTTAAATGGCCATGGAATCCCACGAGAATATTCTCTATGGCTGTGAGGTTAGGGAAGAGACGAATATTTTGGTAGGTGCGAGAAATTCCCAGACGGACGATTCGATCGGGCAATAAGCCAACGAGGGAGGTGTTGTTAAAAAGAATTTCTCCAGCTTCAGGACGGTAAAAGCCGGTGATGCAGTTGAAAAAGGTCGTCTTGCCAGCACCATTGGGTCCGATGATGCTGTGGATGCTATGTTCTTTGATCACGACAGCCAGATCACCCACAGCAACCAACCCGCCGAAGCGTTTCGTAACTTTTTTTGCAGAAAGAATGGCCATAAGATTTTTCTACTTACTAGATTCGAAGCCTGATGGTGATTCTGTTTCAGCAGATTCTCCTCCGTGCAATTCGCGACGGCGTAAGGCCTCAGGCCAAAGACCTGCTGGCCGAAGAAGCATCATCGCCACAAGGGCAGCACCATAAACCAGGAGCCGGTACTCGGCAAACTCCCGCAGCAACTCAGGCAGGCCAACCAGGGCGATTGCTCCCACAAGCACACCCGGAATGCTTCCCATACCTCCCACAATAATCAAACAGAGGATGTTGATAGAAATCATCACGTTAAAACTGTGGGGATAGACCGATCCGAGTTTGGTGGCAAAGATAGCTCCGCTCAAAGCGGAGAAGGCAGCTCCGGTGGCGAAGGCGAGGAGCTTCGTGGAGACAAGATTGATTCCCATTGCCTGGGCAACATCTTCATCCTCACGCACTGCCATCCAGGCGCGTCCTAAGCGAGAATCTCTCAGCCGCAGCGAGATAAAGCCCACAAGCAGACAACCAGCGAGAATAAGATAGTAGATCTGTTGAGGGGTCGCAA
>Ga0315281_10012559_pt1 | contig 11525 bp, 7 predicted proteins | sample YL17G07_0_MG_FD_204540 | JGI IMG/M metagenome (GOLD analysis project Ga0315281, IMG submission 204540) | Sediment microbial communities from Yellowstone Lake, YNP, Wyoming, USA - YL17G07_0 | ecosystem: Environmental > Aquatic > Freshwater > Lake > Sediment | place: USA: Wyoming | collected... | reverse complement strand
CCAGCAGCTCTGGTGCACCGTCCGGTAGACCTTGCCCTCGATCATGACGTGGGCGTGACAGGCATGCGCCGGCGCCATCGACGGCCATGGAATGTTCTTGCCGACGCCAGTGTAGGCCGGAAATTTCTCCGGAACGATGTGGGAATGAATGTCGAGTGCGCGCAATTGGGTCACGAAAATGTCTTCGGCACGGGCGCCCCGCTCCGCGCCGCCGTCCGTCCGCCGGTCAGAGGGCCTGCCGCGCGATCCGCATCCGGATCGCCCGCATGTCGTCGCCGCGGATTTCGCGCAGCGCATAGCCCACGAACGCGGATACGACGTCCCTGCGCCAGTACAGGTCGAGGTCGGTGTTGTCCATCGGCTTCGCGGCCGATGAACATTTTTCGCCTGCTTCGGCGATCGCATCGTCGGTGAGTTTTCGACCGACGAGCAGATCGCCTGCCTTGGTCACCAGCGGGCGCGAGGACACGGCACCGAGCACGATGCGCGCTTCTTCCACCGTTCCATCCGGCGCCGCACGAAGCGCGGCCGCAACGCCCAGCACCGGAAAGTCGAACGAACCGCGCCTGCGCAGCTTCCAATAAACGCTTTTCCAGCCGTCCGTGTCAGGCAGCGAGACTTCGGTGAGGATCTCGTCGGACCTGCGCGTCAGGTAATCCATGCCGTCGTTGCGGTACAGATCCGCAAGCGCAACTTCCCGCTCGCCCGCGGCAGAAACCAGCCGCACCTTGGCGCCAATGGCGATCAGCGCCGGCGCGGTGTCGGTGGAGGACACCGCAAGGCAGCGCTTGCTCCCGGTGGCCACCCAGCAGATCTCGCCGTCCTTCTTCATGCAGAAGTCGATTGCACGGCGCCAGTCCTCGTTCTGGTTGTAGTACATGCAGCGGGTGTCGAGGCACAGGTTGCCGCCGAGGGTACCCATGTTGCGCAGGTGCGGCGTGGCGACCTGTGCTGCCGCCTGCCACAGCGCGAGGTACTTCCCGCGCACCGCGGCGGTATTGACGACTTCGGTGAGCGTGAGCCCGGCGCCCAGCGCCAGCCCGGTGCCATTGGTGATGCGCTTCAAGCCATCGACCCGGCGCAGCGACACCAGAGTTGCGGGGGTCTGCTGCCGCCGCTTCATGTTGGGCAGCAGGTCCGTGCCGCCGGCGATCAGCATCGCCTGCGCGCCTTCGGCAGCCAGGATGCGCGCGGCCTCGGCCACGCTTGTCGGTGCGCGATACTTGAACCACGGCAGTCGCATCATGATGCGGCCACCTCCGCCCGCTTCTTCGCGGGCTTCCTGTCCGGATCCTTGGTCTCGTTGCCGTCACCCCCTTCGCCGGGCGGCAGCACGAACACCGGTTCGGGATAGGGCACCTCGGGGAAACGCTCCGGCCCGACACGCGGGTTCTTGCCCGCGCGCTTCAATTCCAGTGCGCGCATCACCTTGTCCGGGGTGATGGGGATCTCGTCGATACGCACCCCGACCGCATCGTACACGGCGTTCGCCACCGCCGGCATCACCGGCAGCAGCGGCCCCTGACCGGCCTCCTTCGCACCGAACGGGCAGTTCGGGTCCGGATCCTCGATCAGCATGACCTCCACCTCGGGCATGTCGAGCGACGTGATGCTCTTGTACTCGAGCAGCGAGGGGATCTTGTGCACCAGCGCGCTGGAGAGCTTGGCCGGCAGGCGGCGGAACGCCTGTTCCTCCATCAGCGCCTCGCCGAGGCCCATGTACACGCCGCCGATCACCTGGCCACGCGCGTGCACCGCGTTGATCGCCTGGCCGATGTCGTGCGCAATCCAGATCTTGGGAATATGGATCAAGCCGGTCAGTTCATCGACCTCGGTCTCGACCACGCAGGCCGAAAAGGTGTACGCAGGCGACGGGCCCACGCCTGCGCCCTTGAACTTGCCCGGCGCCTTGGGCGGCGTGTACGACCCGACCGCGCCCAGGGTGCCGAATTTCTGCTCGGCCAGCACCACTGCCTCGACGAAGCTCATGCTCTTGCTGGAATCTTCCGCGTGAAATACCCGGCCCTGGGACAGCACGATGCGCTCCGGCAAAGTCTCCAGCTGCTCGGCCGCGGCCGCGGCAATCAGCTCGCGCACCCGCCCGGCCGCCTGCATGGCGGCATTGCCCATCATCACCGTGACGCGGCTCGAGTAGGACCCAAGGTCGATGGGCGTCAGCCCCGTGTCGCCGGTCAGGCAGCGAATGTCCTGGGTGGTGATCCCCAGCACCTCAGCGACGATGGCGGCCAGTACGTCCTCCGAGCCCTGGCCGATCTCGGTCGCGCCGCACAGCACCGTGACCTGCCCGCTGCGGTCCAGCAGCAGCTGCACGCCCGTATGCGGCATCTTGTTCCAGTAGATGGATACGCCCGCACCGCACATGTAGGCGCTGCAGGCGATGCCCACGCCGCGGCCTTCAGGAAGCTTGCGGTGTTTCTGCTTCCAGCCCGATCGATCGACCACCTGCCGGATGCATTCGGCAAGGCCCGTGGTGCCGATCTTCAGCCAGCTCGCCGTGAGCGAATCGGGTTTGGTGACCATGTTCAGCCGCAACTCGGCCGGATCCATCCCGAGCTTTTCCGCGATCTTGTCCAGCTGCACTTCCTGTCCGAAGCGGGGCTGCGGCGTGCCGTGTCCCCGCTTGGGACCGCAGGCGGGCTTGTTCGTGAATACGCGGCAGGCCTCGAACTTGAAGCGCGGCAGCTCGTAGGTGACCGGCGTCAGCACCCCCGTGTAGAACGTGCTCGCCGGGCCGTGGGAGCCGTACGCCCCGCCGTCGAGCAGCGTCTGCAGATGCATGCCGGTGAGCTTTCCGTCCTTGTTCACACCGGTGCGGAATTTCATCAGCACTGGATGCCGACCGCGGTGGACATAGAACACCTCCTGCCGCGTGAGGCAGATCTTCACCGGTCGGCCCAGCATCAGCGCCGCCTTGCTGACGACGAACTCGTGCCCCGCCGGATCGCATTTGCCGCCGAAACCGCCACCGTTCTGGCAGCCGATGACCCGGATCTGCGGCGCCGGTATCTGCAGCACCTGCGCCAGCTGGCGATGCAGGTAGTGCGGATTCTGCGTGCTCGAGGAGAGCATGAGTTTGCCATCGCCTTCGACCGTGGCGAGCGAGGCCTGCTGTTCCATGGGCAGGTGCGTGTTGCCTTCGAAAAAGAACAGGTCCTCGAAGACGTGATCTGATTTCGCGAGCGCTTCCTCCACGTCGCCGAACTCGTAGGACTGGTTGCGATGGATGTTGCCCCGCTCGCCGTAATCGTGGATGCGCGGTTCCGGATGCGCGAGCCCTTCCTCGGGCGAGGCGATGGTCGGCAGCTGTCTGTACTTCACTTCGATCAGCTCGAGCGCCTCTTCGGCGGTCTTCTCGTCCCGGGCGATCACCGCGGCGACCGGGTCGCCGACGTAGCGCACGCGCTCAGGCGCCAGAGGATATTCGTCCTGCGACACCGGCATGATGCCGAACGGAATGGGGAAATCCTTGCCGGTCAGCACCAGGTGCACGCCGGGATAGCCTTGAGCGCGCGAGACGTCGATCGATTCGATGATCGCGTGCGGATGCGTCGAGCGAAGCAGCTTGCAATGAAGCATGCGCGGCAGCGAAAGATCGTCGGCGAAGCGCGCCTGCCCGGTCACCTTGGAGCGGCCATCGACACGCCGGCGCGCCTTGCCGACGACGTCCAGTTTTCTCTTCGCGCTCATGATCCGGCCTTTTGGGTATTGATGACCCTTGCAGCCTCTTCGACCGACTCGACGATCTGCTGATAGCCCGTGCAGCGGCACAGATTCCCGGACAGCGCCTCCTTGATGCGCTCGCGGCTTGGATTGGGCTCTTGGTCCAGCAGCGCCTTGGCCGTCATCAGGAAGCCCGAGGTGCAATAGCCGCATTGCGAGCCGCCGAGATCGGCGAACGCCGCCTGCAGCGGATGCAGTTCGGTGCCGTGGGCGAGGCCCTCGACCGTCTCGATCGAGCGGCCCTCGAACTCCACGGCGAGCGCCAGGCAGGACAGCAGTGGTTCGCCGTCCACGAGCACCGCGCAGGCGCCGCACTCGCCGAGCTCGCAGCCGTGCTTGGTGCCCGTGAGCCCCAGGTCCTCGCGCAGCACCTCGAGCAGTGTCTTGTACGGCGCGAAGGAGACTTCGATCTCCTCGCCGTTCACCCGCAGGGTCATGTGGACGTTGCGGTGGACTACTGCCCCCTGGTCCGTGACTGCATTCATGGTCGTCCTCCGTATGACGGTCGCCAGATTGTTTGGATTCCAAACAATTCTTGGCGATATTACTATAAAAGTCCGCTGCAGGATGCAGGGGGTCAGCGCGCCGCCGGCCTGAGTTCCCACACCTGCGGCTGCGCGGGCCACACGCCGCGCTCGAGCGCGCGCGCCCCCTCGAACACGAGCCAGCTCTGCTGCCCGTAGTGGGGCAGCGGACGCGCCAGGGCCGCGAGCGACGGCGCATCCCGCACCGAAACGAGAACGAGGGTCCGGCCGTCACCGGCCCGGACCGTCCAGACCTGCGCACTGCCCCGCCCCGAGGGCAGCGCGGGCGGCCGCGGAGCCATCCCTGCGCCGGCGAGCCATTCGTCGATATCGGCATGCAGCCCGATGACCAGGGTCACGGGGGTGACCGAATCCCTTGCGCCGGAGCGCTCGAACAGCTTTGCGGCGAGGTCCTGCGCCGCGATCTGCACGCCGGGCTCGGCCGATAACGCAAACATCATCGGACTGCCGGTGAGCATTGCTTGGCGCAGAATCGGCGGCGCTTCGGCCGCAGCCAGCTTGCGGAATACACGGAAATCCGGGTCGAGCACTACCGTCAATGGCTCATGCGGCATGTCGAGCGCGACCGTGTCACGCTCGCCTCGAAACTCGACGCGCTGCGTGATTTCTCCGCCCGAGGATTGAATCGCCCGAATCACAAGGGGCACGGAAACCACATAAGCCGGCGCGCCCTGCGCGAGCGTCACCTCCAGCCGCCAGCCGGTAATGGTCGGGACTGCCCGCGCATGGGCGATTCGCAGATCCGGCGCGCCTGCACGCAAAAGCCATTGATCGAAGAACGATGCGAGATCCCTGCCCGACGCGCGTTCGAATGCGCTTCGCAGGTCATCCCATGATGCGACCCGGAAGCGCTGTTCGCGCCAGAACCGCCGCACACCCGCGTCGAAGGTGGCCGCGCCGATCACCTCGCGCAGCATGAAAAACACCATCGCCGCCTTGTTGTAGCCGACCACCTGCGACGCGCCATGCGTGCGCGAGGTGAACCGGGCGAGCGCCGAATCGTCGCCGGGCGGCATGGACGCGTAATCGCGCAGCCAGGCCAGGCGCGCCGCGGTTGCGGCCTGATCGCCCTCGCGTTCGCGGTACGCGTAGTCGGCCATGAACGTGGTGAGGCCCTCGGCCCAGTTGCCGTGGGCATAGTCCGGATAGACGCCATTGCCCCACCAGTTGTGCAGCACCTCGTGCCCGAGCGAAGTCGTGCGGATGAAAGGCAGGCGCAACACGTCGATGCCGAGGTAGGTGAGGGTGGGCATGCCGAAGCCGGTCGGGGTGGGGCTCGAGACGACGCTGAATTCGGAGAACGGATACGCACCGATCCAGCGCTCGTACAGGTCGAGGTAGCCGGCGATCGAATCGAGGTAGCCGCGCGCGAGCTCGGCGATCTCCGGGTGAAAGTAGGTGCGCAGCCGCACATAGCTCCCCGCCGCGGTTCGCAGCCGCCGCTGCTCGATGCGGTACGGGCCGGCCATGAGTGCGATGCCTTCGGAAGGCCGCGGAAAATCGAAACGGACGCGGTAGCGTCCGCCCGCCTCGCGCTCCTCCACCAGGCGCCCGGCAACGAGGCCACGCTGGCCGGCCGGCAGGTCAAGTGCGAGCCGATAACGCTCAAGGGATCCGTCCACGGCGGGATACCAGCCCGATCCCGACGGAAGATAGGTTCCCTCAGGGCCGCTCGCCGGCGCGCCGTAGGCGAGCGTGTCGCGGTGGTCCAGACTCCGGTCCAGCGCCACGAGTGTCCCGCTCCAGCGCAACTCGATGCGGCGCGCGGCCGGCAGCACGATCCGCTGCCATCCGGACTTCGGCGGCTCCGGTGCGCGGATGCGCCGGCCATCGACGGCAAGGGCGTCCACCTTGAAATGCGCCGACAGAACGAGCGTCACCGGGCGCGAGGAATCGAAACTGATGCTGTCGCGGCCTTCGAGCAGGCGCGTCTGCGGGTCGATGCGCACCGAAATGTCGTGCAAAGGCACCGCGCCCAAAACTGCAGACGCCGCGAGAGCAAAAAGCAGCGCCGCAAGAGGCGCGGCGGCCCGGATCATTTCCTGGCCTGGGGAAATCTTGCCGTCAGCTCGAGAATCTCGGCCGCGCGCCTTGCCTTGAGCGGGAGCCAGGTCCCGGGCACCATGGCCCCGACGATCGCCCTCACCTCGCCGGGGACCTTGACCACTGAACCAGCGACTTCGATCAGCACATCGCCAACCCGCAATCCCGCAGCCTCGGCGATGCTGCCCGCGTTCACCGTCAATACTTTGACGCCGTCGGATACCGTATCAATCGTGATGCCCAGCAGCGGCCGCGGCGGCGCAGGACGCGCGGCCTGAACACCGAACACCGCCGTGGCGAGTCCGGTCGAGAGTTTTTCGCAGTCGGAGTTCGGGCCCCACGGAAGCAGCGAGGCGATACGCCTGATGCCAAGGCTTCCCAGCTGGTGCGGCACGCCATGGCCCTGAATAACATGCGCGCTGCCCATGACGCCGATCACCAGCGCCCCCGGATTGCGCGCCGCTGCTTCCGCAAGCGCCTGCGCCATGGCACGGTCCCAGACCAGTTGCGCATCGACGAAGTGCCGGAACTCAGGATCGGTTCGCGCCGGTGTGCGGTCCTTCTCCGGATGTTCGGCGTACGCCGTGAAAAGCCGCTCGACATAGGGCTCGGTAGCAGGTGCCGCGTTGGTGACGCCTTCACGCTTGTCCAGCGGCACCGCATCCAAACCTTTCGAGCCGACCGTGCGCACGAATTCCCGCTCCACGTTGAGGCCGACCATCGGAATCCGGTTCAGCCGTGCAAAGTGAAACAAGGGGAGATACAACGCGGCTTCGTAGCCCCAGACGCTGGACCAGTCCGACGCCTTGGTAAATTCCGCCTCGCTCAGCTCACCCGCGACCCAGCGGTCCAGCGCGGGCTGGACCCGGCGCGGAAACATCTCGAAGCCCAGAACTATTTTCGGGTGCAGCGCCGCGAGCCCGGAAATGGTGTGCAGCTGCCAGCGATGATGATCGGCGCTGTCGTGGCTCTCGCCAAGCAGGACCACCGATTCGCGCGCCGCGCGCGACAGGATTTCCTGCGCCGCAACCTGACCCGCCCCAGGAATCGTCCATTCTCCGATCGGGGCACAGCCATTCTGCTGCGCGTGCGCGGGCGCCGCAGCCATGACCACTGCTGCGATCAGGCCCATTGCACGGACGCGGGTGTGGGCACGGCCGCGCCCTTGATCGAAATGAGACACGCAGAAATTGTACCGGAGGCCGCCGCGCCAGACGCACGCCGGATTCGACGGCAGGCAATCGGTGGACCCGCCGTGCCTCGAGGCGTGCGTCACGGCACGCCGTGGGACAGCGCGCTACATCTGCCCGAGCAGCGGGATGTCCTTGGCCGCGGGCGAGGGTTTCAGCGAAGTCATGTATGCGTACATGTCGGCGACGTCCTGGTCGCTCACCCATTTCTGCGTGTAGGCGGGCATGTCGCGCGGCGGTCTTCTCAACAGCCCCAAGAACGCAGCCGCAGGGAGGAGCGGCTTGCTGATTTTCGGCTCCGAACCGCGTCCGCCACCCTGGCCGTGGGTGCCGTGGCAGGAATGGCAACTGAGTTCGATGTAAAGCTTCTTTCCGCGCTCGGGCGACCCGGGCGGCGCCTTGTCCTGCGCGGCAGCGGTACCTGTGAAAAGCACGGCGGCCATTGCAGCAATGGCGAATGAGCCCATGAAAGTGCGCATCATCATTCTCCCCTATCTCAACTGGCAGACGACGTCGACCAGCGCCGGGGCGCCGCCCTTCACAACCTTGAGCGCACGCTGGAGCGCCGGTCCCAGAGCGGCGGGATCGCTGATCGGCCCTTCGCCCCAGACGCCGAATCCCTGCGCGATCTTGGCGAAATCGACTTCAGGATCGTAAATCATGGTGCCGATTCGCGCGTTCTTCGGGTCGCGCTGGTGCAGCCCCGCCATGCGCTGCAGGTGCATGACTTCCTGCACGTAGCCGCGGTTGTTGTACATCACGATCAGGAGCGGGATCTTGTGGTGCGCAGCGGTCCAGAGCACGCCCGGCGCGTAGCACAGGTCGCCGTCGGGCTGCAGCGTAACCGTGAGGATGCCGCGGTCGCGATTGGCGAGCGCCGCCCCGACCGCCCCCGGCGCCGAATAGCCGACGCCGGCTGCGCCCGAGCCGCCGAGCATGTGGTGGTATTGGGTCGTGGGCCACAGCCGCTTGGGCCAGGCGACGCGATCCGACACCGCCAGGCACCACTTCTCGTTCTTGATGACGTTCCACACCTCCGCCGAGAGCCGCGCCGTGGTCACCGGACTCGCATCCCAGCCGAGCGCAGCGTCCGCTTTGAGTCTTTCCTTCATGTCGCGGTGCCGCTTGCGAAGTCCATCGGCCTTGCCCGCGAGTGCAGCCGCACGCGTGGAAGACAACTCGCGCTTCACCGCCTCGATAAGCGGGGCTAGCGAAGTCTGCGCATCGGCGCTGATGGACAGCTCCGCCGGCTGAAAACGCTGCATGTCCTGGTAATTCGACTTCATCATGAAGTCGGCGAGCGTGATGTGGATGAGCTTGACATCGGGTTTCGCCACGCGGCGCACATCCTTCCACGGATCGCCGAGCGTGTGCATCGTGCCGAAAGGATCGCCCACCTCCAGCATCAGGATGACGTCCGCATTGCCGATCAGCGAGCTGCGGCTCTCGGACAGATTGAGATAGTGCGTATTGGGAAAGTTCATGCGGCTGCCATTGTCGATCACCGGGCATTGCAGGGTTTCCGCGAGCCTGACCAGCGCATCGACGCCCTCCTGCGAGCGCGCGCAGCGGTCGGCGACAATGACCGGGTTCGAAGCGTCCACGAGCAACTTTGCCGCTTCGCGCAGCGCCTTTTCGTCTGCCTGCGGAGGCGTCGACAGGGAAAGCTTCGGAATCGTCAGCTTTTCGTCGTGGATCGAGTCCTCCTGCAATTCGATGTCGGTGCAGATCAGCACCGGTTCCTGCGGCGGTGCCATCATCATCTTGTAGGCGCGCACGGCGGACTCGGCCCAGTGCGAAAGCGAAGCGGGCTGATCGTCCCACTTGACGAAATCACGCAGCAGCGCGGCGGGATCCTGCACGCAGTGCGTCCACTCGACCCCGGGCCGGCGCGTTGCTGCATTTACGCCATTGCCCGCCATGATGAACACCGGCGCACGGTCCACCCAGGCGTTGTAGACCGCCATCGCCGCATGCTGCAGGCCCACGCTCGCGTGCGCGAGTACCGCCATCGGTTTGCCCGCCGCCTTGGCGTAGCCGTGCGCGATGGCCACCGAGGATTCCTCGTGCATGCAGGTGAGGAACTCCGGTTTCCGGTTGCCGCCATAGTTCACGATCGACTCGTGCAGGCTGCGGAAGCTCGATGCCGGGTTGGAGGCGATGTAGTCGATGTTGAGCGACTTGATCACGTCGAGCATGAAATCCGAGCCCGGGCGTGTAATGAACTTGGCGCCGGCCCAGTTTGCATCGCCCGGGTCGGCGGCGGCCTTCGGCTTGGGCTCCGCTGCGGTCGCCACTTTCGATGTCGCGGCGATGGTCATGCCGGCGGCCGCACCCGCAGCCGCACCCTTCAGGAACGAGCGGCGATCGACACCGCCGTCATGGCTTTCTTCGCTCATGGCTTCATCCCCCTTTGTTCTCACTCTGCAATCCTACCCTCAGGGCGAACCGGTTGCCCGGATCCTGAACACGGTTCCGCCATGCGGAATTGCAAAAAGAAAACGCCCCGCCCGGCATGCGCAGGGCGTTGGGTGGACGCGAAGCCGGCTATGCGGCGGCGTGGTCCTTATGCTTCTGCTTCTGCGCCGCGGCCTTCGCGTGCAGCTGCGAATAGGCGCCGTGCGCGGCGGCCTCGGCATCGCCGACGTGCACCGGGAGTCCCATGTCGGCAAGAACCGAGCCCAGCGCGGACAGGCACAGCATGACGTTGTCGGGACGGCAGGAGTAGCCCATGATGCCGATCCGCCAGATCTTGCCGGCGAGAGGGCCGAGGCCCGCGCCGATCTCCAGGCCGAATTCGCTGAGCAAGGTCTTCCTCACCTCGGCCTCGCGGGTCTGAATCGCCTCGGGTATGTGTACGGCGTTCATCTGCGGCAGCTGGTACTGTTCCTTCACCAGGAACTTGAGCCCCATCGCCTCCAGACCGGCCTTGAGGGCGATGTGGTGGCGCTCGTGGCGCGCCCAGGCATTTTCCAGGCCTTCCTCGCGGATGAGGACCAGTGCCTCGTGCAGCGCGTACAGCGAATTGGTCGGCGCGGTATGGTGATAGGTGCGGGTGGTCGCGCCCCAGTAACCGAGTAAAAGATTCATGTCCATGAACCAGCTGTGGATCTTGTCCTTGCGTGCCTTGACGTAATCGACCACGCGCTCGCTGAACGAGACGGGCGACAGGCCGGGCGTGCACGACAGGCACTTCTGGCTCGCGGAATAGATCGCATCGATGTTCCACTCGTCTACCCTGACGGGCGAGCCGCCAAGGGAGGTCACCGCATCGACGATGGCGAGTGCGTCGTACTTGTGCGCGATCTCGACCAGGGTCCTGGCATCGGATTGCACGCCGGTGGAGGTCTCGGCGTGCACGAAGGCAACGATGCGGGCATCGCGGTTCTTCTTCAGTGCGTCCTCGAGCTTGTGCGGGTCGACCGGGGCGCCCCACTCGTCGTCGACCGCCACCGCCACACCGCCGGCACGTTCGACGTTTTCGATCATGCGGCCGCCGAACACGCCGTTCTTGCACACGATCACCTTGTCACCGGGCTTCACCATGTTGACGAAGCAGTACTCCATGCCCACCGAGCCAGGTCCGGAAACGGGAAAGGTGAGCGGGTTCTTGGTTTGATAGACGTAGCGCAGCAGCGACTTCAGTTCCTCCATCATCTCGACGAAAATCGGGTCGAGATAGCCGATTGCCGGCTGGCTCATGGTGGTGAGCACGCGCGGATGGATTTCGGTCGGGCCCGGACCCATCAGCGTGCGTTGCGGCGGATGGAAAGATTGGATGCGTTTCGCAGGGGCGTAAGTGTTCATGGTTTCACTCCCAAGTATGGATCCGAACAGATTTTCGCCATCGGGGCGGGACTTCACGCGCACTGGCTTCTTGGCGCCGGCCTCGTTCAGCACCTCGACGGCGGCGATTCTGCCGCCGGTAACGCGCTCGACTTCCATTGCCCAGCGCGCCGGCACATAACCTGACTTCACCCAGTTGTTGACGACTGCGCGATCGAGC
>Ga0315281_10012558_pt1 | contig 11525 bp, 10 predicted proteins | sample YL17G07_0_MG_FD_204540 | JGI IMG/M metagenome (GOLD analysis project Ga0315281, IMG submission 204540) | Sediment microbial communities from Yellowstone Lake, YNP, Wyoming, USA - YL17G07_0 | ecosystem: Environmental > Aquatic > Freshwater > Lake > Sediment | place: USA: Wyoming | collected... | reverse complement strand
GGGCGCGGTTGGCGGCGGGGAAGACAACGCCTCGGCGGAAGGCGCATACACCGCAATGCAGCAGCGGTCCACAATCTCGCGTTCCCAGAACGCCAGGAACCGTTCCCCGCTTTTTCCCCAATCGTCCTTGTATTGCACGGTCCGCTCCATCAAGAGATTCCGCTGCTACACTTTGGTTATCTCGATTCTTGCCGTCTTGTCTCCCGCGCAAACAGGCAGCTGGACGACGCTTTCCTTTCCGTCCCCAATGCCGCAGACGGCCACTTCCTTCCCCTCGCGCAGCACGCGGTAGCGCCCCCCACGCAACCCGCCCAGGGTCACGCGGGTGCTGTGATCCACCCCGCTTGCATCTTCAACACAGAACCGGATGCGGTTCAGATCATGGTCCACCTCGATGGGAAGCTCGGCGCTGAAGTGATCGCGCTCCATCAACAAGTCGAACCGGTTCTCTCCCGGCCGGACGTGAAAACGCCGCCGCACGGCATCGAGGATGTAATTGCGGTGCAGGGTCAATCGGCTTTTCATCTGAATCCTCCCTGGGCTGGCTGGTGGTCCGTTTCCACAATACGGCAAGGGATTCTACCCTATTCGACGCAGCGATGCAACCGTATTCGCACACGCGTAAACTAGTAGCCATCCTCGATGGATCGCACCATCCGCACGATGGGCAATAATACCTGCAAGAACAGTATATTCAACTATCTCTATCTAAGCGCCTTCGGCAATCTCCACCATATATACACATATAAGAATAGTCAATAAAACTCTTAACGAACGCAGACGTAATCGCTACCGTCAACAGCGGGGAAAAAGCCGGAAGCGGCGCGAGAGCCGCCCGCGGTCTGTTGTCCCAAGCCGCCGAGGGCGCTTCGGGCGAATACCCGTTCTCCCTGAGTACGAACCCCATTCATCACTGGGCCGCCGCGGGTGCGTGGCTCAATGCTTCGAGCGGGATGCCCCGGCGCGGGATGTCCGGGCCGGCGTACTTCAGATCAAGGCCTTCCCCACCGACGCTCTGGCAGTGGTCCAGACGCAAGGCGTGGGCCCCCGCTTCCAAGCCAACCGCCGCGCGGGGCGTGCCCTGGGTGTAGTCAACGGCGATTACGTCCTTGCCATCAATTGTCAGTTTCGCGCGGTCATCAGCCGACAGGTAGAAGACGTACACCCCCGTCGCCGGCACAGTGAGATACCCTTCGAACCGCAGTGCATAGTTCTCTTTTCTTGGCTCGGCGGGCTTGATGCTGATCTCCTTGGCGACTGCCACCCGCGCCGGTTTCAGCGCGCTGAAATCCGGCAGCTTCTCCCGGGAAAGGCCGTTGTCCTCGAAGTAGGAGACCAAAAGCCCGGGTTCGGCCTTCTCGGGAAGCTTCACGGCGGGCGCGGCGGTCGTGGGTGTCAGACGGAATTCCAGAACCCGGCTTTCGAATCCGTTGGCCCAGAAGGCACGAGCCTTGACGGTCGTCGCCTCCTTGACCTTGATCGGGCCTTGATAGAGCGTTGAACTCTTCGAAGGATCCGAACCATCCAGGGTGTAACGGATCTGGGCGTCTTCCCGTCCGCACTTTATCTCGGCGGACCCTTCCCCAATGAACAGATCGGCTTCCACCACCTTGACGGGAGCGGAGTAGCCCTGAAGCGCTAGGGACGATCCCTTCGGGTCCACTTTACAAACCTCGCGGTCGTAGGTCATCAGACCATTGTTCTCGACCTCGATGTCGGTGAGCTGCGTGTAAACGCCGGCGCTGATCCCGGGGTCCTCCATCCGCTCGCGAAGAATCCGGCACAGCTCCTCGTAGCGGGCATTCAGGTCATCGAAGTTCTGAAAACTCTGATAGCCCCAACCCTCGTTCTTCCACATATGGCCCGTCAGATTGAAGCCGAGCCCGCCGTATTCGCCGATCACCGCCGCGCGGGTCGGTTCGGGACGCGGCGCCCCGGGAACGGGATAACTGTGGATATCGAAGAGATCCCCCACCTTCTTGTCGGCCCATCCGCTGGCGTTGTTCACCAGCCGGCTCGGATCCTGCTGTTTGATCTTCCCCGCGAGGCGCTCGGTGTCATATTGGCCCCAGCCCTCGTTAAACGGTACCCAAACAATGATGCAGGGATGGTTCCTGAAGGCTTCGATCACGCGCCCCAGTTCGAGCTCGAACTGTTTCTTCTGGGCATCGTCGGACTCATCGCCCGCCGGCATGTCCTGCCAAACCATCAAGCCCAGCTTGTCGCACCAGTAGTACCAGCGATCCGGCTCCACCTTCACGTGCTTGCGCGACATGTTGAAGCCGTATTTCCTCGTCATCTCCACGTCGAACTTAATGGCCTCGTCCGACGGAGCCGTGTACAGCCCATCCGGCCAGAAACCCTGGTCCAGCGGACCGGCCTGGAACACGAACTTGTTGTTGAGCAGCATCCGCGTGACCCCCTTCTCATCGGGTCCCACGGAGATTTTCCGCATGGCGAAATAGCTGCCGACCTCGTCCTTGGCCGCGCCGTCGGTCAGGCGGATCTTAAGGTCATACAGGTAAGGCGAGTCCGGCGACCAGAGCTTGGGCTTGGGAATGGCGAGTTTCAGTTCCTCCCCGGCTTTGCCATCGGCGGAGGCGATCTCCTTGCCGTTGTCCAAAGCCACGGCATTCACCTCCCCGGCTTTGGCCTGAACGACCAGTCTCACCATCCCGGCATCCACGTCCGGAGTGATCGTGAACGACTCGATATGGTTCTGGGGCGCCGGCTCGAGCCAGACCGTCTGCCAGATGCCGCTGGTGGAGGTATACATGATGCCGCCCGGTTTCGGAACCTGCTTGCCGTGCGCGTAGGGACCCGTGGGGTCCCACGCCGCCACGACCAATTCCTGCGGGCCGCCGCCTTTAATGGCTTCTGTGACGTCGAAGGTGAACGGATCGTAGCCTCCCTGGTGCGTGCCGATTTCCTTGCCGTTCACGTAAACGACGGCCTCCCAGTCCACGGCGCCGAAGTGCAGCAGGATCCGCTGCCCCATCCAGCCGCCAGGAACCTGGAAACTACGGTGGTACCACAGACGGTCATCGGGACTGACGCGACCGCGGATGCCCGACAGCGCGGATTCCACCGGAAAGGGGACAAGAATCTTCTTGTCAAACTGTTGCGGCTGACTGTCCGCCTTGGGCGCCATGGCAAAATCCCACAAGCCGTTCAGATTCTGCCACTCCTTCCGCACCATCTGCGGCCGCGGGTATTCCGGCCAGGCCTTGTCCGGCTTCACTTCCTTGCCCCACCGCGTCATCAGAGGGCTTGGCGCAGGTTTCCAGTCTGCCGCCCCGGCCGCCCCACACAGGCTCCCCGCCAAGGCTCCCATGCACGCCAGCGCGCACAATGTCGCGATTGAACGAGTCCTCATCCACTCTCTGCTCATAATATGTCTCCTTTGCCGACCCTGCCGTTTACCACGCTCCGTAAACCCCAGTGAACGGCGGCCTGAGAATGTAACAGGCGGCAGAGAGAAACTGTGCCACCCGAACGCAAGGTTACCCTCCCTTCCTGGGCGGTGTCCACGAAAATCCCTCTCGCCTCTTGGAGACGGGCGCATCTTGATGAAGCTACGCAGGCAAAGCAAAGCGGGGCGGTAAAGTAGGGCGGACGTCTCGCCTGCCATATTTTCAGACCTGGCTCGCGGCGGCGATCCGCGACGGCGGGATGCTCGCCTCGCAAGACAGGCTAAAGCCCGCGCTACGAACAGGTCCGCAGGCGAGACGCCCGCGCTACGAACAGGTCCGCAGGCGAGACGCCCGCGCTACGAACAGGTTCGCAGGCGAGACGCCCGCGCTACGAACAGGTCCGCAGGCGAGACGCCCGCGCTACGAACAGGTCCGCAGGCGAGACGCCCGCGCTACTTTGTCCAGCGCTTGGATTTGGTAGCTTCATCGAGACGCGCCCCTTGGAGACACCGACCCAACGGAGATCGGGAGCCTTACGCCCCTCGGCGATTACCCTTATCCGTTTATGCGGGGGGAAGGGCAAAACCAATCACCTGTCCAGAAATAGTCATATCCGCTTGCCAGGATTCCGGCCATTCATACGCAAACGCATGAATAGTAAAGCGTTATTCACGATTCGCGAGGACTGGATCTGGGGTTTGCCCCCATGCGGGATGGTCGAAAAGCGCAAAAACATTTGACATTGCTCCGGCAGTCCTGTAACTTCCCTTCAGGGGTGAGGATTGCTATTCCTTGCTTCTGGAAGTGTCCCGCGATTCCGTCTGATTCGGGAGATCAGCGTTATGCCGACCATGGGAGACATTGCGAAACACAGCGGTTATTGCCGGGCCACCGTTTCCGCCGTCATCAACGGCAAGGGAGGTGTTTGCGCGGTGACCAAGCGGGCCATCCTCGAGATGGCGCGAAAACTGGGCTACAAGCATCCCGGTCTTCCCGAGGCGCATGAAGGAGACCATCCGGGAATCATCGGCGTCGTGTTCCGGAACGTCACCCATCCGTATAACGAGATGCTTGTCAACGGCATCGAACAGGCATTAGCCTTCTCCCCCTACCGCGCGGAGTACTTCAGCACGCACGAAAACGCCACGCGCGAGGCCGAGATATTCGAGAGCCTGCACACCCGCAACGCCCGAGGCTTGATTTTTGGCCCGGTCAGCAAAGGCTGGAGCCTCGAGAGTATATGGCATTTCTACCAGACGAATGTTCCCGTCATCTGCATCGAGAGGATCGCGGCGCTCCCGATCGATTATGCGGATTTCGACAACCAGGCCGCGGGGTACAAGGCCACGGAATTCCTCATCAAGAAGGGGCACGAAAAGATATGGTACGTGCAGGGCTCCCCCAATTCCGTCGCTTCCGAGCAGCGTGAACTGGGATATAAGAAGTGCCTCCTCGAACACAAAAAATACTTCGACTATTCCATGTTGATCCCGGGGCTGGATGAAATGGACCTGGTCTACGCCCGGCTCAAGGAGCGATTCGCGAAATCCAAAGACCGCCCCTCCGCGATCTTGTGCTTTAACGATCTCTCCGCCATCGGCGCCTACAAGGCCATCTATGAAATCGGACTGAAGATTCCGGGCAACGTCAGCGTCGTGGGATGCGACAACATTCCCATGGCGGCGGCCATGTTCCCCGGTTTGACCACGATTTCGTTCCAAGTGACCGAAGTCGCCGAATACGTGGCGAAGGCGTTGCTGGAGAAAATCGAACGGAAAGAACCGCGGGCGAAGCGGATCGCCAGGATTTTCCCCCCCACCTTGATCCTCCGCGAATCGGTGGCCGATTTGAACGCTTCCCGCCGGACCACGGCTCGAGAACGCAAGCACGAAGGCGCTCTCGCATAAGCGCCGCCGCATAGCCCAAGGAGATTCTGGCCATGGTGACCATGAAGGAAATTGCGCGACTTTCGGGATATTCCCGAACCACCGTCTCCGCCGTCCTGAGCCGCAAGCCGGGCATCTCCGAGCGCGCCACCCGGAAGATTCTCGAGATCGTGGAGCGCTACAATTACCGGCCCAGCCTGATTGCCTCCACCCTCGTCGGCAAATCGTCAAGCCTGATTGGCGTCGTTGTGCGCGACATGATGAACCCCTGGTATGCCGGATTGGCGAGGGGGATTGAAAGCGTGATCTCGGAAACCGGGTTCAATCTGCTCTTCTTCAGCACCAACGAGGACCCCGTCCGGGAGGTCCAGGCGATTCAGACCATGGCCGCTTACCAGGTGGATGGGTTGATCCTCGGCCCGGTGCTGACGAATCCCGATCACGAGCATATCTGGCTGTTCATCCGCAACAAGCGCCCCCTGATTTGCCTGAACAGGATTCCAGGGCTGGACGTGGATTTCATCACTTTTCAAAACGAGCAAACCGGGTGGTTGGTCGCGGATTATCTGCACGAAATCGGCCATCGGAACATCGCCTATCTGTGCGGCAATCCCGGCTCACACGTCTGCGAAGAGCGGCTGCGGGGATTCATGATCGGGCTGACAAACCAGCGCCTGGATTTCGATCCCGCACGGATTGCGGTTCCTTGCGGGGCAACCTCGCAGCAGGGCTACGAAACGGCCCTCCACGTACTTAAGAGACCCTCCAGGGAAAGGCCCTCCGCCCTCTTCTGCTTCAACGATCAAGTCGCGGTCGGCGTCTACAAGGCCGCGCACGAACTCGGGCTCCGGATACCGAATGAACTGAGCGTGGTGGGAGTTGACGATATCGAGATTGCATCCATGCTGGGCCCCCCGCTCACCACCGTCTCCTTCTCAATCCACGAGGTGGGGCGTTTCGTGGCGAAAGAACTGTTGGCTCGCATTCGGAATGAGCACGCAACTGGCAGACTGGACAGAGTATTCACCCCCACTTTGGTGAAGCGGGGTTCCACGGCCCCGATCGGTCGGCCCGCATGAAGACAAATTGAAACGCCCAATCCGAGAAGCCTTCCATTACCACGTGTCAAAACAGATTGCCCTGTGCGGGATGCCGTGCTTCGTTCGCACGGTAAAGTCATTTCTGTGCCGAGGGGTAAATCCAGTATTTTCAGCGAGTGATAGCCTTGGCACATACCCGCCGCACGCGTTCCCAACAACATGGCGATTTGAGCGGGAAATCCGTGGATGGCATTCTCCCGAACAACTCCCCGCATTGCGTTTTTATTCTTGACACGCGTACAATATTATGCATTAATGCGCGAATGGGTGTCGAATCACATCCGCTGCTTTGCCGCATGCAAAGCAGTCGGATCCCCGAATTCACAGGAACTTTGAGAGCATCGCCCCGGGTCTGCCAAAGAGGTTGGAATGAAGTCTGACAATCCCAGAAAAAAACCCTCCTCCACAGCGATGCTTTCGACGTCGGGAAACGCGCTGAGCAATAGTGTCATGCAGGGCCGGGATTATCCTATTCATCCCGTTCCTTTTCGTCATGTTCGCATTACCGGCGGTTTCTGGGCGCCCATCCTCCAGACCAACCAGCGGGAAACGCTCCCATTTGTCTTTCAAAAATGCGAGGAATATGGCCGCGTCAGCAATTTCGAACTCGCGGCCGGTCTGAAATCCGGGGAACATCGCGGGTCCTACCCATTCGACGATACCGATCTCTACAAAGCCATCGAAGGCGCGTCGTATTCGATTGCGATTCATCCCGATCCTCAAATGGAGAGTTATCTCGATCACCTGATCGCCATCATCGCCGCAGCTCAAGAGAAGGATGGGTATCTCTTTACTCCGCTGACCAACAACTGCGAACGCCTGCGCCATCGGATAGGCCGCGCACGGTGGGAGAAACTCGCGGAGGGGAGCCACGAGCTGTATTGCTCCGGCCATTTGTTTGAGGCCGCGGTGGCGCATTACAGGGCCACGGGAAAGCCCTCGCTGCTGGACGTGGCCATTCGGAACGCGGACTTGCTCGTTCGCGAATTCGGCCCCGGAAAGAATGAAACAGCGCCCGATCACCCCATTGTGGAGATGGCATTGGCCCGCCTTTACAGGGTCACGGCAAACCCGGAGTATCTCAACCTGGCCGTATTCTTTCTTGAGAAGCGGGGCCCGGGAGGACCCGAATACCAGCAGAGCCATTTGAGAGTCGCCCATCAGCGAGAGGCAGTGGGACATGCCGTCCGGGCCTCCTATCTGTATTCAGGAATGGCGGACGCCGCGGCCCTGACCGGCCAGCATCCCGAATACATCGAAGCGCTCGAAGCCATCTGGCGGAACGTCGTGGAGCGCAAACTATATATCACCGGCGGAATCGGCGCCCGCCACGGCGGCGAGTGTTTTGGCGAGGACTATGAACTCCCGAACGCCAGCGCCTATTGCGAATCCTGCGCCTCGATCGGCAACGTGTTCTGGAACAGCCGCATGTTCCTCCTGCATGGCGATTCCTTCTACATCGACGTGTTGGAGCGGACGCTCTACAATGCCTTGCTGGCCGGATACTCACAGACCGGGCGCGAGTTCTTCTACCCCAATCCATTGGAGTCTTTTGGCCAGCACAAACGGGGCGGCTGGTTCGGATGCTCCTGCTGTCCCACCAATTTCGTCCGCTTCATTCCTTCCCTCTCCGGCTACGTCTATGCGTCCCGCGGAAGGGATCTTTACGTCAATCTTTTCATGGAATCCCTGGCGCGCATCCGCCTGGCCGACGGAATCGTCCACCTCGAGCAAAAGACGCGTTACCCGTGGGACGAGGTGGTTCAGATCATAGTGAATCCGGAGAACGAGGGCGCATTCTCCATACTCATCCGCATTCCCGGGTGGGCGCGGAATCAGCCGCTTCCGAGCAGTTTGTACCGCTACGAGGATTCCCCCCAATCCGGCGGAAACGGCCTGAGCTTATCCGTCAATGACGAAGACGTCCCGGTTTCCCTGGATAGAGGATATGCCCGGATCGAACGTCATTGGAAACAGGGAGATGTGATCAAGCTGAGATTACCCATGCCGATTCGGCGGGTCGTGTGTTCCGAGGAAGTCCCCGGCAATATCGGGAAAGTGGCCATCGAACGGGGGCCGATCGTATATTGCGTGGAAGGCGCCGACCTCGAGGACGGCTACGTCTTCAACATGGTTCTGCCTGATTCGGCCGAACTCCACAACCAATTCGATCCCGATTTCCTTGGCGGAGTCGAGACCATACGGGGGCGCGCCCTGGTTCTCACGCAGGAGGATCTGCACAAACCGCCTCTTTCGCGGGCAATCCCCTTCCAGGCGATTCCCTATTATGCATGGGCGCATCGCGGCGCCCACAAAATGGCCGTCTGGCTGCCCCGCAATCCCCAATCCGCCTTGCCCTTGCCGGCTTGGAGCAAAAAGCGCATCCGGAAAATCACGTTATCCCCCAACGCCGATCCCCAATGTCCGTTTTACCGGTGGATCCTCGATGGGTCGGAATCGGCATGGATCCAGTACGATTTTACGTCACCCCGTCTCGTTTCGAGTTCCAAGGTTTATTGGTTCGACGACACGGACAACCGGGACCAATCGTTTCCCCGGAAATGGCGTCTCCTCTATCGCAACGGCGAATCCTGGGAACCCGTGTCGGCCAAGAACGAATACACTATCGAGCGCGATCAGTTCAACGAGGTGTTCTTTCAGCCCGTGCAAACCGACGCGTTACGATTGGAGTTGGAGCTGCCCGGGGTGTCCGGCGGCGTGATCGAGTGGCTTTTCGACTGAGCCCGGCCGCGTAAACCGGCCCTCGAGTATCGCGGAAAACGAATGCGCCGCGTGATCCCGTTCCCGCGCCGCGTGGAGGCCGCCACGAGGCGCTTTTCGCCCAACCATCACCGCTCTAAAGCCCTGTGAAAACACAACTTGCACGTAATCATTTGGGAAACGATTTACTCTTCACCCCTCACTCTTCACCCTTCACTCTCACTTTGAATTGCTTAACCCGGGTGCTCTTCATTGACTTCCGTGGCATCTCTTGAAATAATGGTGTCCAGACGAGACGCTTGCAGCGTGGAGGCATGCTTATGACCATTGCAACAGAACAGATGATTCGCGAGATGGCAGCCGTTGTGGCGCGCGAGGCACAGCCGGACGCCATTATCCTTTTCGGTTCGCACGCCGTCGGCTCGGCCGGACCCGACTCCGACGTGGACTTGATGGTCATCGAGCAAGGACCGTTTGGTCTCGCCAAAGATCGGCGCCGTGAAATGACCCGATTGTGGCGCGCGCTGGCCGGGTTCGCCGTCGCCAAGGATATTCTGGTTTACAGCCGCGAAGAAGTGGAACATTGGCGCGGCGCGCGCAATCACGTCGTCGCGCGGGCGCTGCGAGAAGGGAAACTGCTCTATGGCCGGCTCTGACGAAGCGCAACATTTACTCGCCGCGGCCCGAAAGAATTGGAATGCGCTGCACGGCATGACCGATTGCGAGGTGTTTGCTGACGAAATCTTTGGGTTCCATGCCCAACAAGCCGTGGAAAAGGCCCTCAAATCCTGGTTGTCGTTTCTCGGCATCGAGTATCCGAAAACCCACGATCTCACGCTCTTGCTCAATGATCTTCAGGCCCACGGTCAAAATGTGGAGCGCCTCGAAGCGCTTGTCGAGTTCAATCCTTATGCCGTTCAGTTCCGGCATGAAGCGTTCGATGAACTGGGGAGTCCCCTCGACCGCGATGCCGTGAAAAACCAAGTCGGCGATCTCCTCGGGATGGTGGAGAAGTTGATCGCTCCCTCGATATAGGGTCCGCTCGCAAGTGACTATCTCGGGGACGTTCGACTCATTATCATGACGCTGGATATCGCTAGCCCAGCCCACCCGGACGTGAGCGCCTTCGATCGAATCATGGCTGAAGAGCAGCGTTTCGGGGAACCGCCCGGAAAGCATCCGTCAGAAAGACCCTGCATGAGGACGAATGGTGGTTTTCCATCATTGAGAAAGCGGGGACAAAAGCGGGGGATACCATGCCGGTTGGGCGTTGGCAGACTGGGTTCCTCACTGCGGGAGTTCCATTCGGTGACGTAAGGGAGAGGCTACAGGTATGGCGTTCTCTGACTTGGGGCCGGAAAAATTGCTGTTTCCGCCGATCCGCTGTGGTATAGTGCGCTCGTAGGGGTCGCAGGATGTTGGACGTACGGCATCCTGCGACGTGAAAGGGAGAGGCCATGAAAACGATCAAGGCCACGGCGGAAATCGACGCGGAGGGATGGCTGACCGTCCGCACGCGCATTCCCGAGAAGATGGAAGCGGGTCCGGTGGAAGCGGTCATCGTTTTGCAGCCCGGTCAAGTCAAACACAAGGCCGGTGCGGAAGGGCATGCCGTCCCGTCGAAACAGCAACGGATGATGGAGTGTGTCCGTGAACTGCGCAAGCTCGGCCCTATCTCCGGGATGGAAGACCCCGTTGCCTGGCAGCGCTCCATCCGCGAAGACCGCGCTCTGTGCCACGGGAAGTAGCCGATGCTCATAGACAGCAACATCGTGATCTACTCCGTCCTGCCGGAGCATGCTTTTCTCGATGCGTGGTTGGATCGCGCCGACACATCCTTCTCGGTCATCACGCAAATCGAAGTTCTTGGTTTCTCACAACTGACCGATGCTCAGCGCGAACGCTTTGAGGAATTGTTTGGCGTCGCGGCGACCCTCCCCTTGGACGATGCGGTCACTCAGGCCTGCATTCGCCTGCGCCGTGCTCGCCGCATGAAACTGGGAGACGCCATCATCGCCGCCACCGCATTGGTGCACGATCTTCCGTTGGTTACCCGCAACGTAGAGGACTTCGTGGACATCCCGGGTCTTCAGGTTGTCAATCCCTTCGTGGCATAGTTCGGTTCCATAAAGGATGAAGTGGCGAGAAGAACGCTGTTTCAGGAGTTCCGCGACGCCGGGAGTTGAATCCGGCGGACTTTGAGCGCGGGATGTTTGACACCCATGAAAACGGTCCTCGTTACTGGCGCATCGGGATTCGTGGTAGGCGCGTAATCGCCACCCTCGCGCGAAACGGCATCCGGCCCTCGAGTATCGCGGAAAACCAACACGCCGCGGGAGGAATCGTCATTCCCCCGCGGCGTGTTCTTGTCTTTCACCGCGTGTGTTTTATCTCGCGCTCTTCCG
>Ga0315281_10012556_pt1 | contig 11526 bp, 9 predicted proteins | sample YL17G07_0_MG_FD_204540 | JGI IMG/M metagenome (GOLD analysis project Ga0315281, IMG submission 204540) | Sediment microbial communities from Yellowstone Lake, YNP, Wyoming, USA - YL17G07_0 | ecosystem: Environmental > Aquatic > Freshwater > Lake > Sediment | place: USA: Wyoming | collected... | reverse complement strand
CCATTCTGGTGCTATCAAATGTCTTCTTTATCTTCGTTGGTCAATCTCAGTCGGTTGAGAGGGGGAATGCCATCGGGGCGTCGCTGATCCAGGCGAGGGGACTATTGGTCGAGTCAATAGGCATGCTGAATATAACGATCTCAAGGGGAGACTTGGGTTACGCTGATCTCGATGCGTTTTACGGGAACCTCGTGAAGGCTACGAGTCAGTGCGATTTCCTCTCTAAGCTGGACACAGAGCACGCCGGTTACTGGATTCAGGTGAGAGATGCACTGGGATCATTGTCTGTGTTCGCATCGCAGCTGAATCAGCAGACATCGTTTAGGCTGATATCTAATAGCCCTGATTCCACAAAACTTTCTTGGATCAAGGTGGATAGTATTGCCAGCCTAAGGGACGACCTCATTATTATGTTGAAGGCGTTTCCGGCGGACGTTGTGACTGGTTCAAGCCCTCAAGTTCATCTCGATGGAGAACTGCTTTCGGCTGCGGCTGATTCTTCGAGGAAAATGATCGTCGATATCAAAGGTGCGAGATCGTCTTTTGGGTTGGGGGAGACGTTCAAGCTTATGGAAGTAGATGGCTCCCTTTCATTGTTCCCGAATTCATCTGGAATTAGCCCGTGATTAGAAACGGTCGATTAACCACCTTCAGCGCGCACACTTTTTCGAGGGTTGATTGACCTGAATGCATTTACTCTTGAGTAAATCCAAAAGGAGATCGAATATTCGAAAATGACGGTCGAGCGCCTCAGGAATTGTGCGCGCTATCTTGTCCCTAAATTCAATCCGCGCGCACGCGCGTGACATTCTTGGGACCTTTTTTTAAGTCAAGCCTCAAACAGGGCTTTGATCTGATCATAAAGGCGCAGGATCTCTTTTCCCTTCTCGGATGTATGATAGTAGGTTCGTATCCTCTGGAGCTTTGGCTTTCCGAGCCACGGCCCGATCCGGTTCAAGTATCCTCCCCTCTGCCCGTCAAGCTCGCCGGGATCCACGGTGACGAGGAGGCCTCTCTGAACGAGGTCCTCCACGAGCCTACTGATGTGAGCATACGTTATTCTCGTGGCGTAGAGGAGATTCGTTATTGTGATGGGTTCATGTGCATTCCTGAGTATCTCTACCCTGATCTCTAACGGTCCTCTCCTCAATCTGCATTCTCCACCTTCACATTGGGACGCCGAATAATCGTTTCAGGAGCTCCCAGACGAAGAGGGCGGCTGTGGCTAACGCGGTGCCGTCGATCTGCCGCTTGACTCGGCGGGGGAGGCCGTTGCGTTCGAAGCTGCTCAGCCGTTTCTCGTGGTCAATGAGATGCGCGTTGTGCTGCGCGCAGCGGCCCTCGAATGTCTGGAAACGTTTGTCTCCCTCCTCGAGGCGCTGCTTGATGTCCCTGAGCTCGTAGAGTACGGTCTCGCTGAAGCGCTCGTAGTTGCCTATGAGCCGGTATAGGTCCTTGGTCTCGTCGCTGCCCGACATCTCCTAAGCCTCCTGTGCGAGTGCTTCCACCTGCTGAAGGGTACCTCGTCCATAGGGGTCGCTGAGGACCTCGCCCTTGTCGTAGCTGTCGCAGACGTGGGTGTCGAAGGTGCCGTATTTTTTCTGGAGCTTGACGGCGAGGAGGCCTGGGGTGAGGCGGTTGACTGCCTCGCGGAGTTCTGGGTCCTTGTAGGCGTGTCTGCTGACGATGCGGGCGGCTTCCCGGCGCTGGTTAGCTTTTCTTCTACGTCTGTGGCTTGTCGACCTTGTCAAGAACAGTATCACCTGAGGCCACAGCCCCGCTGTTTACGGGGCGCAGCTTTGAACGGTGAATCTACTCGGTTTTCTTCTTGGGGAAGAGGTAGGCGATGGCTGCGCCGACGATCATGGCGAAGAGCTCCCATTTGCCGGCGTAGGCGGTTACTACTGCTCCGATGAGGGTGATGGCTGCGGCGGCGACGGTGGCCGTCTCGGCCTTATCTATTAATCTTACTTTTTCTTCGGTCACTTCTCCACCTCATCCCCTGCATGGCTGCGATGCTTGCCCCCGCGCCGACGAAGCCGATGTACCCGTGATGTATCCAGGGTGGGCCGAGGGTACTGCTCCATATTGGGCTGGTGATGAGGCCGTTCTCGGCGAGCGTGTAGGCGAACTCGAAGTATTGCCAGAACGCAGTGACGAGGCTGACGACGAAGGCTGTCCAGAGTACGAAGCGGCTGCGAGCAAGCATTAACGATTAGTTCTCTGTGCGGACTCCTTCATTAGTTTTTTATTAAATTTAATTTAGGTTATCATTATTTTTTCTTATCTTAATTGCATCTAGCAATTGCGCGCGGACTAAGTCGGGGGAGCCGACCCTGAGAGCCCCAACGATTACAAGCTACAGCACCGGATCACGGGCCTGACCTACCTCGGCACGAACTGGGTTACGACGACGGAGGTCGCGTGCGCGCCTAATTTAGTATGATAATTTTATAAAATTTGTTGATCGACTCACACGAAGATGAAAACGGGCGGTCTCCAAGAATTAGTGTTTTAATCCGATGATGAGTTTTTCGCAGGTCTTCAGGGATATTGGGGTTCCTGAGTCGGCTCTTAGTAGCCTTAAGTTAGGGGAACGATTCGCAGGTTATATTTGAAAAACGCTCTGGTTTCAAATTGAGTTATACGAAATTCTAACTATTGCAGCGTTTTATCTCAGAGATGAAGTGATTAGTCTCAGGTTTCTACATTAAGAAAAAACAAATACTTAACAAAGAATAATTTAAGATGAGATAGATATCATGACTATACCTACATTTAGTGACGAACAGCTCAGGAGCCTATGTAGAATCCTCGGCGACACAAATGAAGGCTTGACAAATACCGAAATTGAACAATTGCTTCTAAGAGCTAACATAGAAGACCCCATCTCAAAAATTCCAAAAAGTCCTTACTATTACACTGCAATTTCAAAGAAAGATCGACTCTACCAGGCTCTGTCAACAAGACAGATACAGGACAAATGCGGAAATAACGTGGCAACTTTCATCCTAACCGCCATGAGTCCGGTCAGGTATATCCAGGAGAGGGAAAAGTTCGAGTTTCGTCTAGGAGAGTTGAACAAAGTTCTCTCGTTCTCGGGTTTAGCAATCGGAGAGGACGGGAAACTCAGGACCTCGAAGAAGGTGGAAACACTATCCGAAGCCGAACAGCGAGCCGGTAGACTAAGCATCGAACTTGCAAATAGAAACGCACACCCCGATGTACTAGCGTTCTGCAGGGCTGAGCTTTTACAGGACAATTACTTCCACGCTGTACTGGAAGCCACTAAGAGCGTAGCAGCTAAGATTAGAATCAAAGCTGGGATCGATGGGGATGGCTCCAAGCTAGTCGACGAAGCGTTTGGAATCGAGAATGGCAGGTCTCCGAGACTTGCATTTAACCAACTAAAGACCGAGACTGAGTTGATGGAGCAGAGGGGTCTCGTTAACTTGTTGAAAGGTATGTTTGGGACCTTTCGAAATATTACAGCTCACGCGCCGAAAGTAACTTGGGTTATTGAGGAGCAGGATGCCCTCGACCTACTCTCTTTAGCGTCTTTTCTTCATAGGAGAATTGACGCTTCCAAACTTTTGAGTTCATTCTAGTCACACCGGATAGTGACTTATACAACTGCGCGCGCAAACAGAGGAAGTTGACAATCCTTTATAACTTTTCAAGATATGCTGATACCTCGTTTGATTTACAAACCACTCCAGCGGTGACGTGTATATCTGGTCGGTTTTGTAGATGTCCCCATTGCTCGTGGGTGTTACATCCTTAGGAGAAATAAGGAGGGAAATCGAACTTCGAGGTTGGTGCTCCCGCCTGGGCTGTAACCGTTGACCCAGGAGACACGGTGACGGTCCAGTACACGCTGAGGACGAACGTCGCGGTTTAGCTGGCAGGCCCGATGAGGCCTGCGCGGGTGTGGTCAGGTACACGATCTCTTTGAAGAGAGAAATTTAGCCCGGTTTCTACGCATTTCACCTCAAGCGTCAGCGGAGGCCATCTTTCTTCGCCGGAACTGAGGGATGCTACCTGGACACCGCATCCCGTAAAACGTTTCTCATATAAACGCGCGCCAAATTTTCGGTTTTTCTTTATTATCAGCGAATTCATTGAAAAGCTCTAATCGTCCTTCTTTTCGTGTTTGCGGCTCAGTTTTTCCTTTTTCATCCATGGAGTTAAATACATATTATTTTTTAATGTTTAAGCGAAACCGACTAATAAAAAATAAAACTTCATGTGAATATCGGACTTATTTTTTAGATAAAACTTTTTATTCAGAATTCAATATAAATCAGTTGATGTCTTTCTTCCAAACGAAATTAAAAGACTATTATGATTCCGAAGAAGATGATGTTTTAAAAGATTTTTATATTCCACTCCTAAAAAAAGCGAGAAAATATTATCGTCTTGCAGGTTTTTTTTCATCATCGGTTTTTAAAATAATTGCTCGAGGTCTTGCAACTTTTATCGAAAATAATGGAAAAATGTATCTAATTATAGGTGCTGTACTAAGTAAGTCTGATATTCTAGCAATAAATAAAGGGTTACTTGAACCTGAAAAATGTATCGAAGAGTTTATGTTAAAAGAATTAATGACAATGGAAGAAAAAATTAAGGATAGCAATCTTCAAACTTTGGCATTTATGATTGCAAATAATCAATTAGAAATTAAAGTCGCAGTTGTCCTCGATGAACAAGGTCAGCCATTAGAAGTGAATGCTGCGAGAGAATCAGGAATTTTTCATCTTAAAATCGGGATTTTTGAAGATTTTGAAGGAAATTTAATTTCTTTTAGTGGGTCAATCAATGAAACCGCAACTGCGTGGACAAATAATATAGAAGAGTTTAAGGTATTCAGAAGTTGGGAGCCTAGTGAAAATAAATATCTTAAAAGAGATGTTAATAAATTTGAAACTTTTTGGCAAGGAAAAACAAATAAAATAAAAATCATCAATATTCCAATTGCAGTAAAAAATTATTTAATAAAAATCGTTGATAACAATAAAGAGGGAGTGCTACATTTTCCATTATCCAGTACTATAAAATTACGAGATTATCAGATTGCTGCCATTGAAGAATGGGTGAAAAATGATTATAAAGGCATTTTTGAAATGGCGACTGGAGTAGGAAAAACTTATGCGGCAATAGGTTGTATCAAAAATGCAATAGAAAAATATGATAAATTATTTGTTATAATATCTTCCCCATTTACCCATCTTATAGATCAATGGGATGAAAATCTCATTAAATTTAAATTGAATTCAATGAAAATTTTTGGTGAAATTAAAAATTGGGAAAGGGAATTAGTAAGTATTCAATTTAATTATAATATAGGAGTTAATAAAAATCCAATTATATTAACTACTCATGATACTTTATCTAATGAAAAATTTTTAAATCGAATAAAAATAATTAAAGGAAATATACTTTTTATCGGAGATGAAGTTCATGGTTTAGGCTCACCCGAGAGAAAAAACGGGTTATTAGACTCATTTAATTTACGACTAGGTCTAAGTGCCACTCCATTCAGATGGTTCGATGAGGAAGGTACTGAGATTATTATGATAAAATTGTTTTCACATATGATATAGGAAAAGCTATTAAAAACGGCTTTTTAGTTAAGTATAATTATAATCCATATTTTGTTGAACTTAATAGAGATGAACTTGATAATTATTATGAGATGACTAAAAAAGTGGCAAAGTCATATTACGCCTCAAAGGATGAAAACGAGAAAAAAGAGTTATTTAATTTATTCCTTATCCAAAGAGCCAAAATTATTGTGAACGCATCCCAAAAATATGAAGTTTTAAATAAAATTATTGATTCAATCCAGCCTATTCAACACTGTCTTGTTTATTGTTCACCCGAGCAAATTGATAGGGTAAGAGAATTTTTGATTCAAAAGAATGTTGTTGAACATAAATTTACTGCGACTGAGAATAATACAGACAGGCAAAAATTATTAAATGAATTTGCGCGTGGTAGATATCAAGCATTAGTGGCCATGAAATGTTTGGATGAGGGAGTTGACGTGCCTTCAACAAAAACTGCAATATTAATGGCTAGTACTACTAATCCCAGAGAATTTATTCAAAGGAGAGGTCGCATTCTTAGACCATTTCCAGGAAAAAATTTTGCTAATATTTATGATATAATTGTTATTCCAACTTTGACTGGTTCAATAGAATCAGTTTATTTTGAGATGGAATCAAAAATTGTTAAAGGAGAACTAAGAAGATATTTTGAGTTTACAAAAAACTCATCCAATATGAAAGGTGAAATTGCTCCAGAGGCAGTAATGAACATAGCAAAAAAATATTCAATCAATCTGGGTGAATTAACTTGATGCAAATCCAAATAGGCAAGAAATTAAAACAAGAAATTGAAAAAGAATGTAAGGATATAAATGTAAGAGAACTTGCTGAAGAAATATTAAATTTGGAAATCGGTAGGTTTGATAGTAAAAAAACAGAATTTAAAAAAGATTACGAGATTATTATAGAAAAATATTCGAGGCGGATAAATAATGAGAATTGATTCAATTGAGTTACATAATTACAGACAATATAAAAATGATGTATTAATAAAATTAAATGATGATAGCGATAAAAATTTCAATATTATTCAAGGTGTAAACGGATCCGGAAAAACAAATTTAATGAATGCTGTAAATTGGTGCTTATATGGGAAAGAAGAACACCTTGAAAAATATTCCGGGGAAAGACAGCCAATAATTAATGATTCTATATATAATAATATGAAAAATGAAGATGTACAATTTGCAAAAGTCAAGATTACTTTAATTGGTGATAATAATAAACGCGTTATTTTTGAAAGAGAATTAAGTGTATATATGAAAAATGGAGTTAAATATGATGAAAAAAATAGTAATTTACATGGATTCTTTGAGTTAAATAGAGATATGGTTCCTTTAGAATATCCTAATATAATGTTGAATAGAATTTTACCTTATGGTGTTAAAAATTTTTTCTTTTTTGATGGTGAAAAATTAGATGAATTTTTTACCAAAGAAAATACATACAAAGTAAGAGATGCAATATTTGATGTATCACAATTATCAATATTAGATAAATCTATCGAGCATTTAGAAAAAATAATAAGTGAATTTAGAAGCCAAATATCATATAATGTCAACCCAAGAATAGACGAAATTAAAATCGGTATTGAACAAGTTGAAAAAGGCCGAGAATATTCTAAAGCTGAATTAAATAATGCTCAGAAAGAATTAGAAAAAACTAGAGTTGATCTAGAAAATATTGATACGGAATTACGTAACTCTAATGAGATAGTCATAAAACAACTTCAAAAATTGAGAGATGATTTAGAAAAAGAAATAAAAACATTAAAATTAGTACAACAAGAAAAAATGGAGCAAATTAAAAATAATGTAATTATTTTTGGCCCTGAAATTTATAGTTTGGATGCAATATATAAAACACTTAGTGAGATAGATAATAAAATTCAAAAAGGAGAAATACCACCGAAAATTAGAGATACGTTTATAAAAGAATTATTAGAATCTGGAAGATGTATATGTGGTGAAGATATTTCAAAAGATAATGAATATAGAAGAATGATATCAAACTTACTAAATAAAGTTGTATTATCACAAATATCAGGAGAATTAACTGAATTAAAATTTATTTTAAATGATATAGAAAATAATACAGGAAAATTTATTAAAAACCAAAATATTACAAGACAAGAATTATTAGATACAAATAGAAGAATTAACGAAAAAGAAAAACAATTAAATGAAATAAGTATACAATTAAAACAATATGGAGATATAGATGTAGGAAAATTAGAAATTAATAGAAATGAATTAAAAGCAACAGAAGAAAAATTAATTGGAACAATTAGTATATGTCAAGAACATATTAAAAATGCAAATAGTAGAATAGAAAAATTTCAAAGAGAATTAGAAAAAGAATTATCAAAAGATAAAAGAAATGCTGATATTAATAATAAATTAAAATTAACAAATCAAGTAATAAAACTTTTTTATAAAGTCCATGATAATTTAATTAATGATATAAGAAAAAATGTGGAACAAAAAACTAAAAATTACTTTTTTTACATAATTTGGAAAAAAGGAGTATATATTGACGTAAAAATTGATGAAGATTATAATATCTCTGTTATTAATATTGAAGGTTCTCAGTGTTTGGGAAGTTTATCCGCAGGAGAAAGACAAGTATTAGCTCTTTCGTTCCTTGCCGCTTTAAGAGACGTTTCAGGATTTGATGCGCCAGTGTTAATAGACACTCCCCTGGGAAGAATATCTAAGGAACCAAAAGATAGTATAGCGGAATTATTACCGGTGTTTCTTAAGAATGTACAAGTTACTATGTTAGTAACTGATGAGGAATATACTCCATCTGTTAGAAATAAATTATTGAAAAAAGTTGGAACGGAATATGAATTATTTTTTAATGAAGAATCTGCGCAGACCACGGTGATACCATATGGTAAATCGTAATGATCTACCCAGAGAATTCTTTTTCGAAGCAGGCGAGAAAACAGATAAAGTAAGGAAATTACTGAATGAAAAACTTTCACCTTTTTATCAAAAAACGATGAAAGATATTTTTCTTAATTCTTTGTGCTTAGGTTTTGCTAATAAAAAGAGAATCCCACTTGATAAAAAATCAGGCGGGGGAGCAGTTCCAAGCAGAGTTTTTAATGATGATGAAATAGGTCTAATCAAAGCTATAGCTATACATGAAAAAAATGATGTAAATATTTTATTAAAAGAAAATATACATGATTTTATACAAATAACAGAAGAATATGCCAATGGTGGTTTTAGCCTTTTATATTTTCAAATATATGGTGAAGAGATCGGAGATCTGGTTCAATTTATGGAAATAGGGATTAGAGATCATTTAAAAGAACATTATCATATTAAAGAAACTTTTGAAGAAAAAAATATTGATCCAAAAGATTTTCTTGAAGATTATGAAAATGATTTAAGAAAATTTATCCAATTTTCTATGGAAAATAAAATTGGATTAAATTGGTGGAAACAAAGAATACCAGGAAAAATAAAAGATCTTTGTGAAGAAAGAAAAACTGTAAGAGAGAAAATATTAAGCGATTCAGAACAAAAATTTGAGTTAATTCATTATTTAGATTTTTCAGAATATTTTGAAATAATGAAACAAAAGAATAATTGGGAAGAAATATTTCAGCCTTATTTTAAGGATTTAAATTGGTTAGATGTTAAATTAAATCAAGAATTAAAAAATATCAGAAATGATATAGCTCATAGTAGACCACTTACATTAGAAAATGAGAGAAAATTGATAGAGGTAATTAAAGAAATAAGACAGCGCATGAATTCACCACCATAAGTATATTAATATTTAAGTTCAAAATTAAAAAATGTATGTGTTTAGCTCGTCAGGAAGAAGGCCGAATCAGCCTTCTTTTAATCCAGAACAATGCGACTTTCCAAAAAGAAGGCGGAAACCCGCCCCATTTCAAAAGCAGCTAAACACATAATATTTTTCTTTAAGTAGAATCATGGTGAAGAAGACTATTCATATCTGGTTGACGAAGGAACTGATCGCCGAGATGGAGGCGAGGCGGGGCAAGAAGAGCATGGCCTACTTCGCTTAGAGGAGGGGTGGACGGATGACAGGTGTATCTGGCTCTTTGCACCTGACGGAGCCTGACAACCCTCTCACAGATGCTTCCGACTCTAATTCCCCCCAGTTAGATGGGATTGTGGAAGATGGATCTGCCGAGAATATATCAAAATAGATGATGGAACCCCCCGGGCACCGCAAAACTAGTTATTTAATTCGCCCGCGCGATAATATATTTAGAGATTCATATGCGTTCATGATTTCTTTAAACTGTAAAATATAATTTTTTTAACTTCTAACGAAATTTTTTTAACTTCCATTCAGTATTTTATTAAATATGGACTCTTCACAAGAGTTCGACACATTTTCATACAAATTTCCTGTTATTAAAGGGATACAAGCTGGAAGAGAGTATTATATTACAATGGTTCCGATGAGATTGATACCTAATTTATTTCTGTTTAACGAAGAGGACATTCCTCCAGAACTACGGGCTCAGAGAAGATTAAATAAATCAAGAATCCCAGCGCTGACGAATTACTTGGTTGATAACTATGAAAACTATGTTTTTTCATCCTTAACCGCATCTATTGATCGGTTAGTCGAGTTCAATCCTTTACCACCTGAGAATAAGAATAGTAAAATTGGATCAATAACAATTCCAGCAGACACTAAGATAGTGATTAATGATGGGCAACATCGTAGAGCTGCAATTATTGAAGCTTTAAAAGAAAAACCTAAATTAGGTTATGAAACAATCTCAGTTGTTTTTTTTATTGATACTGGATTAAAGAGAAGCCAACAAATGTTCGCTGATTTAAACAGATACGCGGTAAAACCTAGCGGATCGCTTAGCATACTCTATGACAATAGAGACGATTTCGCAAAACTTGTACTTGAAATGATCAACGAGGTACCAGTGTTTCAAGACAATGTGGATTTCGAAAAAACAAGCATATCTAACAGATCAATGAAACTTTTTACGCTTAGTAGCGTTTACCGCGCGACAAAATCTCTGCTGGGATCGATGGAATCCGTGGAAAATAATGGGAAGGAGACTGCAGTCGACTTTTGGAATGAAGTAACGACGCATATGAAGCCCTGGAGGGAATTTCTGAAAGGTCAACATTCCTACATATTAAGACAAGAAACAGTTGCAGTACACGACTTGACTCTACAATCATTAGCTAATGTTGGATCAACCTTATTCAGTCTATACCCTGATACATGGAATACCATACTTGCTAAACTTGAAGACATTAACTGGGATCGAGGAAACTTAGAATGGGAAGGGAGAACAATAGTAGCGGGTCGATTACTAAAATCTTATTCAAACGTTGTTTTGACAGCTAATTATCTAAAAATGAAACTTGGATTGCCATTAACTGAAAAAGAACAGGAATATGAAGCCAAAATCACTCGGTGATAAGTATGTCCCAGATACTGATATTAAAAAATGAAGACAAGATAAAAAATGCAATTGAAGAAATCAAGGAAGCCTATAGCCACGATCATATGCCCTGGATCCTTGGTTATAGTGGTGGGAAAGACTCTACAACCACTCTTCAACTTGTATGGTATGCACTTCACGAGATATCCAAAGAAAAACGTATCAAACCAATCTACGTAATATCCTCCGACACCCTCGTTGAGACCCCTATTATCAAAGATTACTTGATGGAAAATCACAGAAAAATCAATGAAAAAGCAATTGAAGAAGATCTACCAATTTCAGCAGATATCCTTAAACCGATAGTAGATGAAACGTTCTGGGTCAACCTTATTGGAAGAGGGTATCCAGCACCACAGCAGATGTTCCGATGGTGCACAAATAGGCTCAAGATTAAGACAAGCAGCCGATTTATACAGGAAAAAATCTCCAAGAGCGGGGAAGTAG
>Ga0315281_10012555_pt1 | contig 11527 bp, 9 predicted proteins | sample YL17G07_0_MG_FD_204540 | JGI IMG/M metagenome (GOLD analysis project Ga0315281, IMG submission 204540) | Sediment microbial communities from Yellowstone Lake, YNP, Wyoming, USA - YL17G07_0 | ecosystem: Environmental > Aquatic > Freshwater > Lake > Sediment | place: USA: Wyoming | collected... | reverse complement strand
GATTAGAATTGAGTGGTCGCCTGCGGTGCGCGAGCTACGCAAGCATTTCATCGGCCGGCGTCTGGGGAGGTGGGGCATGGCAGGGACCTGTCTGACGCGCGGGCGCCGCGTCACCGCGTTAATCGCTCTGTTCACCGGCATCGTTGCATGGTGCGATCCCGCCCTTGCGCAATCGACCGGCGCCGTCCGCGCCGCGCCCAAGGCGCAGCCAACAGCACCAGCAGCTCCCGCGAACCTGCCCCAGGATCCGAACCAGTACCCGGGGAAGTCCGCTCGCCTCATAACGCTGCCCAAGCAGGACAACCGTGCACTGCGCGCACTGATCGCCAACCTGGCGACGAAATACGAGCTCGAGAACGGCTACGCCAGCGGCGGTGACAGTCTTGCGAAGCGGCTGCCGCCCCTGCCGGAGAAAGTCATCGCCATCGGCGCCCCGCTGTCGCGCGTCGATGGGCGCACGGTCCATGTGCTGCGCTTCGGGCTGCTGCGCCAGAGCGGCCAGCTGCCGCAGCTCTGGCTCTGGGGCGCGGTGGTGGGGCCCGAGGGCATCGTGCCGAATCCCGACACCGAGAATGTCGAGGACGCGCTTGCCGGCATCGTCGAATCGCGCAAGCAGAACGAGGCTACGATTGCGGTCGCCGACCTCGAGACGCGCATCCTGCGGCTGAGCTACATCGATGCCGACAGCGCGATGGCGATGCTCAAGTCGATGGGCTTCAGCACCTTCCTCGGCAAGGAAACGGCTGCGCCAGCGGAAGCGCCGCCGCCTTCCGCCGACGGCAAGGAACCGCCAAAGTCGGAGCCCGACATGTCCAGCGAGCCCGTGCGCCTGCCGACGGAGATCGGGAACGATCAGCTCCCCGTCATCCTCAAGGTCCCTGGCCCGAAGGCGAGCCAGGCGGGCCTCGTCGGCGGCGGCGAGGCCATGGCGCGCGACCAGCTCGGCCTGACGGTGGTGCTGGGCGCGACCAGCCGCCTCGCGCCCGAAACCGTGGCGTCGCCTTCGGCGCAGTTGATGGTCATGTTCAATCCGGAGCGGCCCGAACAGTTCGTGCGGGTGCGCAAGGTGCTGAGCGACCTGATCGACCGGGCGGCGCGCCAGATCCTCGTCGAAGGCATGGTGCTCGAGATCAGCCGCGACGGCCTGGACGAGCTGGGGGTGCAATGGAACGACCAGGAAGGCTCGCGTTCCCTCCTGCTCGGCTCGGTGAAGCCGAATGCGGGGGCCAATACGCTGGATTTCCTGCGCGATCCGTCGCGCAATTTGGTGCGCCAGCTTATGGTTCGCATCCAGGCCCTGGTGCGTGCGGGCAAGGCCGAAGTCCTGGCGCGCCCGAGCGTGCTCACGCTCGACAACCGCCAGGCGACGATCCGGGTCGGCACCGACATTCCCATCGCCACGAGCAAGGACGCGTCCTCGGCGGCCGAGTCGCGGGTGTCGTTTTCGTTCCAGTACCTTCCTACGGGGATACAGCTGAACGTGCGGCCGCGCATCGACGATGCGGGCAACGAGGTCAGCATGCTCATCGATGCCACCGTGTCCTCGACCGTGCCGGGACGGGACCTGGAACTGCGCAGTCCAAGCGGTGCACTGCTCGCGTCGGCGCCGACGATCGCGACCCGCCGCGTGCAGACCTACGCGCGCATCCCCGACAACACGCCGCTGATCATCGGCGGCCTCATCAGCCGCGACGAGCAGCAGTCGCAGGACAAGGTGCCGCTGCTGGGCGACTTGCCCTTCTTCGGCCCGCTGTTTCGCTCGACGCAGCTGCGCAGCTCCAAGCGCGAGGTGATCATCGTGCTTACGCCTTACATTCTGCCGGAGGGGCGCGCCAACTTCGGGCGCGCGCTGCCCAAGGACGACGACGCCTTCGACAGCCTCGACAATCAGCTTTTCCGCGACAGCTACCGTCTGCGCGCGGGCGACGTCTTCGACACCGGCTACATCCGCAACAACCGGCGCCTGCTGGCCTACCGTAACATCGTCGCGCGCATTGCGCGCGAGCAGCCGGAGCTGGTGGAAAGGGCGCCGTTCACTTCGGTCGCCGACGGCCGGATTCCCGGCGAGCAGATCCTGATGAACGGCATGGTCTACGAAACGCTGCGGCGCAACCGGCTCGGCGGAGAGATCACGCCCAACCGCATGCTCAAGTTCGACGATGCCTCGGGCCCCGATTTCCGCGCGCAGCGGCTGGACAGCCTGCTGGCTTCCTACGGCGACGGCGCGAACTGGCAGAGTTTCTTCACCGCGCATCCGGACCAGGCGCTCGCCATCATCTTCGAATTCCAGCGCGCCTCCGGCAAGCCGGGGACCGTGCTGGAAGAACCCAAGGCAAAGGTGGCGCTGGTGCCCTGCTGCAAGGACCGCACCGAGTGGAAAAAGACCTTGTGGGAACTGAACCGGCCGAGCCCGTCCGGGCTGCCGCAGTACACCATCCTGATCAAGGAAGAGGCCGACGTCGCCAAGCTGTCGCGCGCCATCACCGTGAAGCGGGTGATGGTGGTCAACGGCGGCGAGGGGAGCGCCACCATCGCCAATTTTCTGCAGGGGCGGCAGCTGGCGATCCCTGCGATCCAGGCCAGCCAGAGCCACCTCATCGAGGCCGAGGTGGCGCGCTATTTCCTGCACACCGAGCTGTATTATCTGGCGTTCGAGGAGGAATTCGAGGCGACCCTACGGGCGATCGACACGGAGCTGCGCCGCCCGGAATTCAGCGAATTCTTCCGCGCGGACGAGTTGCCGGCGGCGATGCGTCTCGAGCGGCTGGGCGCGGCGAACTAGGCGCGGTCCTGCCGCCATGACGCCCACCGCCCGCGTCGCGACGCGGCTGACGCAGGACCCGATCATATCGACGAGCGTGAGCGAGAGCCTCGCGCGCATGGTGCGCAACGTGCGCGAAACGCGGTTCGCGGCAGGCGAGACGATTTACGAGGCGAACACCGAGGCCTCGCAGCTGTACCTGATCGTGGCAGGCGAAGTGGAGCTGGTGTCGCCGCTCGGCAGGCGCGTCGGGACCAACGCGACGCGCTTCGGCGAGGAGGCGGCGACCGACGTGCCGTACTACCTGTCGCAAGCGCGCGCGACGACCGAGGTGCAGGCGGTCGCCATCCCGCGCACCAGCCTCGCCGGCCTGAACAAGTTCAACCCCGGCCTCAAGGCGCAGTTCTATTTCTCGCTGATCGCCAATTTCGGTGGCGAGCGCGTGCGCGAGGCCGAGAAATTGGCCCGGCCGGATACCTCGAGCGCGCGCGATGGCCTGGAGGCGGTCGGGTGGTTCGTCTGCATCCTGCTGCCGTTGCTGGTGCTGCTGTACGGACCCAACCTCGGCCTGGACCGCGAAACCACGGTGTTCCTGACCATCTTCACGGCCACCATCGTCATGTGGGTGTTCGAACTGGTGGACGACTACGTGCCGGGAATCTTCGCGGTCCTGACGACGCTCTCGCTCGGCATCGCGCCGTCGCGCGTGGTGCTCTCTGGATTCGCCTCCGACGGCTTCTTCATGGCGATGAGCATCTTCGGCCTGGGCGCGCTGGTGGTCATGTCGGGTCTGAGTTTCCGCTTCCTGCTGTGGCTGCTTCGCTACCTGCCGAACACCAAGGCCGGGCACGACGCCGGGCTGCTGCTGACCGGATTCATGCTGACGCCCATCCTGCCGTCGCTGAACGGGCGCACCGCGATCGTGACGCCGTTTTTCATCGACATGGTGGAAACGGTCAAGTTCAAGTTCGGCGGCAAGGCGGCGACGCGCATGGCGGTAGCCGCTTTCACCGGTGCCACGCTGATCTCGGCCGCGTTCATCACCAGCCGCTCGGTCAACTTCGTGATCTACGGCCTGCTGCCCGCGCAGGAGCAGCAGCAGTTCCAGTGGGGCTACTGGTTCGGCGCCTCGCTCGTCACGGTCGCCGCAATGCTGGTCATCTACTACGTCGCGGCGGTCCTGGTGTTCCGCAGCCCGGAAAAGCCACAGCTGACCAACGACCAGGTCGACGTGCAGCTGCAGCTGCTGGGCGGACTCAAGAACCGGGAGTGGGCGGCGATCGCCAGCGTCGTAATCTTCGCGGTCGGCGTCGTCACGACCTCGATCCACAACATCCAGCCGCCGTGGCTCGGCATGGCGGTCCTGTACGGCCTGCTGCTGCTGGGGTTTCTGCGCAAGGACGAGTTCCGCAGCCGCATCGACTGGCCTTCGCTGGTCTACCTCGGAACGCTGGTCGGGATGGTCGCCGTCTTCAACTACCTCGGGCTGGACAAATGGCTGGGCAAGCATCTCGCGGTGCTTGGCGCGCTGCTCGAGCACAACTTCGCCGGTTTCGTAGCGCTGCTGTCGGCGGTGATCATCGTGATCCGTTTCGTGATCCCGAACACGGCGACGATCGCGATCTGCGCCACCATCTTCATGCCGCTCGCGGCGCAGGCGGGCGTCAATCCCTGGGTGGTCGGCTTCATCATCCTGCTGCTGGGCGACATGTGGTTCTTTCCCTACCAGTGCTCGCACTACATCCAGTTCCAGGAGCTGACGCGGTCCAAGGCCGTCTACGACGAAGCGGCCTTCCTGCGCTTCAATTTCTTCATGAATTTCGTCCGCATCGCCGGCATCTACGCCTCGATGCCTTTCTGGAGGGCCCTGGGAATCCTGTGAGAAATTCCTTCCTCCGCCTCGCGCGCCTCACGCTGTGCGCGGCATTCCTCATCCTGATGATGGTGCTGCTGACCTGGTTCAAGCTGACGCAGCCCCGCATCGTGGTGCTGCACAGCTACGATCCGCATTACGAGTGGACGCGCGACATCGATGTCGGCTTGAGGCGCGTGCTCGACTCGAAGCTGCGCTACCGCGTGCAGTGGCACTACATGGACCTGAAGAATCACCCCGACAGCGAGTTCCGGCGCCGCGCCGCGCTGCTGGCGCGGCGCGCCATCGACACCTGGAACCCGGACCTGATCATCGCCGTGGACGACGACGCGCACAAGTACGTGGTCAAGGACTTCGCCAACAAGCCCGGGATCAGTATCGTGTTCGCCGGCATCAACGGCGAGATCGAGCCCTATGGCTACCACAAGGCGAGGAACGTCACCGGCATCCTCGAACGCAAGTCGCTCGCCGACATCCGCCAGGCGCTCCAGGCCATGCGCACGATCGACGGCGGCAAGCCGATCGGCCAACGACTGGCGCACCTCGGCGACCGATCGGATTCGGTTCAGGAAGACGAGCGCGCGCTGGCCGCGTACGACTGGTCGCCGCTCACGCTGGTCGCCTCCAGCATGGTCGGCAACTTCGACGAGTGGAAGGCGGCGGTCAGGAAAGCCGGAGAGAGCGCGGACGTGGTCGTGATCTCGAACTATCGCGCCCTGTACCGCCGGGGGGCGGCCGGGCCGCCCGTGCCGCCCGACGAGGTCATTGAGTGGACCATCGCCAATTCCAAAGTACTGCTCGTGGGGATGGCCGGCTTCTTCGTCGAGGACGGCGGCATGTTCGCCGTCGGCGCGTCCGGCTTCGAGCAGGGCGACACCGCGGCGCGCATGGCGATCCGCATCCTGGACAAGGAAGTCGAGCCGAACGATATTCCGGTCGCCATGCCGCGCCAGTTCATCGTCTACATGCGCAAGTCGAAGATGGCCGACCGGGGAGTCACCCTGCCGGGGTTCTACGAGTCGTTCGCGCGCGCAACCAACAACTACTTCGAATAAGACGTTGACAGGCGAAACGGCGTTGTGCAAGCTTGAACTGATTTCGCCGTACCAAAAGAAAAACACCCCAGAAAACATCTAACCGCCAGCCGCAGCGCCAAGAGGAACGCGAGGGGACGCTTTGTCCTTGCAACCGGATACGCCGATCGAGGCAGGCGATCTGCTTTGGGCGCTCGCGAGCCTGTGCAGGGCGCATCGCGTGCCTTTCGACGCGCGCATCGTGCTGCAGCAGTTCCCGCCGCCGCTCGATATCGCGATGCTGATGCATGCCGCCGCCGGGCTTGGCCTGCAAGTCTCGCTCGGGTCCGTCGCGGCGCGCGATCTGAGGCACGCGCTGCTGCCGCTGCTGGCCCTGCGCCGGGACGGCGCCGGCGCGCGCCTGGCGCTGGTGCTGTCGGCGGACTCGCAGACGGCGCTGGTCGCCGAGCGCGACGCGGCGCCGAAGGACATCCCGTTGCGCGAATTCGCCGGCCGCTATGCACCCGATGTCCTGCGGATTGCGCTGCCCGATGAAGCGCCGGCGAACGAACCCAGTCTGACCGATCGCCCCTTCGGGCTGCGCTGGTTCATTCCGGAATTGTTGCGCCACAAGGCGATCTGGCGCGAAGTGCTCGCCGCATCGCTGGTGCTGCAGCTGGTCGCGCTTGCGACGCCGCTGTGCACCCAGGTGATCATCGACAAGGTCGTGGTCCACCACTCCAGCAGCACGCTGATGGTGATCCTGACCGCGCTTGCCATATTCGTCGCTTTCAGCGCCGCGCTTTCCTACGCGCGCCAGTACCTGCTGCTCCATACCGGCAACCGCATCGACTCGGTACTCGGCATGCGGACTTTCGAGCATCTGCTGCGCCTGCCGCCGCGCTATTTCGAGACGCGTCCGACGGGCACGCTGGTAGCGCGCCTGCACGGCGTGGAGACGATACGCGAATTCATCACCGGAGCGGCCGCCAGCGTGTTGCTCGACGTACCGTTCCTGATCGTGTTCCTTGCGGTGATGTTCTGGTACAGCGTGCCGCTTACCCTGATCGCGGTGGCCCTGATCGGCGTGCTGGCGGCGGCCAGCCTCGCCGTTACGCCGCTGCTGCGGCGGCGGATCAACGAGCAGTTCCTGCTGGGCGCGCGCAACCAGGCCTTCGTCACCGAGCACGTGGCCGCGATGGAGACGGTCAAGTCGCTGCAGATGGAGCCGCAGGTGGCGGCCCGCTTCGGGCGCAACCTGGCCGACTACCTGCGCGCGAGCTTCGCCACCCGGCAACTGGCGAACGCCTACGGCGTGCTGGCGAGCGGCGTCGAGCAGACGCTTTCGGTGGCGATCCTCGGCGTCGGCGCCTGGATGGTGATGACCCAGGAGGGCTTTACCATCGGCATGCTGGTGGCGTTCCAGATGTTCTGCGGACGTCTGGCGCAACCGGCTTTGCGCCTGGCGGGATTGTGGCAGGAATTCCAGCAGGCGGCGATTGCGATACAGCGGCTTGGCGATCTGATGAATGCGCCGGCGGAGATCTACAGCCTGAATCCGGCGCGTGGCCGCGAGCAAGGGCGCGAAAGTGCGGGCCGCATCGAGATCGACAACGTCAGCTTTCGCTATCGCGAAGAATTGGCGCCGGTGTACGAGAACTTCAGCCTGACGATCGAGCCCGGCGCCTGCGTCGCGCTGACCGGCCCCTCGGGGAGTGGCAAAAGCACGCTCGCCAGACTGCTCCAGGGTTTCTACCTTCCGTCTGCAGGCTCGGTGCGGATAGACGGGCGGGACACGCGCCTGCTTGCGGCGAACGAGCTGCGTCTGCACTTCGGCGTCGTGCCGCAGGAGACGCGCCTGTTCTCGGGGACACTGTTCGAGAATCTGATTGCGGCGCAGCCGCATGCCGGCGCCGGCGAGGTGATCGATGCCTGCCGGCAGGCGGAGATCCACGATTTCATCGAGGGACTGCCGCAGGGTTATCGCACCCAGGTCGGTGAGAACGGCGTCGGGCTGTCCGGTGGCCAGAAGCAACGCATCGCGATTGCGCGCGCACTGCTGCGCCGCCCGAGAATCCTGATCTTCGATGAGGCGGCCTCCAGTCTCGATCACGATATCGCGGAGGCCTTTGCGCGCACCGTAAGCCGCCTGCGTGGCAGCGCCACCGTCCTCTTCATTGCCCATCATGTGCCCGAGAGCCTCGCGGCGGACAAGGTGGCGCGTCTGGAGGAGCGCGTTGCGCGGGTCGATCGCTTCGGCACACAGCAGCTGAGGTCCGGCCCATGAGCCTGCCTGTGCGCGCCGGCGGCAAACCCGCCGCTGCGGATTCGACGGCGCTGTCGCGGCGCTCGGAATTCCTGCCCGCGATTTTGCAGTTGCAGGAAGAAGCGCCTTCACCGCTGCCGCGGTTCGTGCTCTGGACCGTGTTCGCCCTCACCGGCGCTCTGGTGCTGTGGGCGAGCCTTGGCAAGCTTGACGTTGTTGCCGTAGCGGAGGGGCGGCTGGTGCCGAAGTCCCAGCTGCGGATCGTGCAACCCGCGGAGGGCGGCGTGATGCGCGAATTGCTGGTCAAGGAAGGCGAACGGGTGCTCGCCGGACAGGTGCTGGCGCGCATGGACGTGCGCTCGGCGGAGGCCGATGCCGCCACGGCGCGCAACGAAATCGCGACGCGGCGGCTTCAGCTGCGGCGCATCGACGCAGAACTGGACCGTGCGCGGCTGGCGGCGCTGCCGGAGGACCCGCCGCGCCTCCATGCCCAGGTAGAGGCGCAGCGCGAGGCGCGCGTACAGGCTCACGAGGCGAGCCTCGCCGAGCAGCGGACCGTGGTGACGCGCGCCCGGCGGGACATGCAGGCAGCGCAGGAAACGCAGACCAAGCTCTCCGGCGCGCTGCCGGTTCTCATTGAGCAGGAGCGGGCCTTCGAGCGTCTGGCGCGCGACGGCTATGCGGGCAAACTGATGCTGGCGCAGCGCAGCCGTGAGCGGCACGAGGCGGAACAGGATCTGCGGGCGCAGGAGCACCGGGTCGAGGGCGCGCGCGCGACCATCGACCAGGGCGAGCGGCGCGCGGCGCAGATTGCGGCCGCTTACCGCGCGCAACTGCAGGGCGAGCGCGTCGAGGCGGAAACGCAGCTCGCTCGGCTGCTGCAGGAGCTGGAGAAGCTGAGCCACCGGCAGAAACTCGCCGAGCTGCGCTCGCCGGCTGATGGCGTGGTGAAAGATCTCGCGACGCAAACGCCGGGCGCTGTGCTGTCGCCCGGAACGGTGCTGATGACGATGGTGCCGGACGGCGAGGCGCTGGTCGCGGAAGTCTGGCTCGCCAACCACGACGCGGGATTCGTCGCGGCAGGGCAGAGCGCCAAGTTGAAGCTCGCCAGCTTCCCGTTTCAGCGCTACGGCATGCTGGACGCGCAGGTGGCGCGCGTCTCGGCCGATTCGACCGAGCGCGGCAGCGAGGCCGCCAAGGGCGGCGCAACCTACGCCTACCGCGCGCAGCTCGAGCCGCTGGCGCAGGAATTGCGCCTCGGCGAAGCGCGCCACGCGCTGCTGCCCGGCATGCAGCTCACCGCCGAGATCAAGCTCGCCGAGCGCACGGTGCTCGAGTACATTCTGTCGCCGGTGCAGAAAATCGCCGCCGAGGCGGGCCGGGAACGCTAGCTCAGGCGGCTTTCCTGGTCGCCTTGCGGTCTAGCAGCTTGGCGAAGTTGTCGAGCGACAGCAGGTGCGCGTAGATGCGCGAGAGGATGCCCTTTTTCACGAGGTTCTTGAGCTGGCTCGCGTTCAGGTGCTCGATCTTGCCCTCGGCGACGCGGTGCATGCCGGTGAGGTGCAGCGGGTCGCCGCCTGCATTGAACTTCGCCTGCATGGAGAAGGGCTCGAGCAGGCCGTAGTCGGCGAGGATGCCGCACATCTCGCGGCTGCGCTCCAGGTCGACTTCATACTCGGTGAGCAGCTTCTCGATCTCTTTCCACTTGGCCAGCGCCTGGCCCTGGGCGTCGAACATCGGCTCGCCGTCCTTCTCATCGAGGTGGGACTTCTCGACGCAGATCAGCCGATTCTGCTGCTCGACCTTGTCCAGCGTGACCTTGGTCATGCAAAAGGGAAAGCGGCGCACGTAGGCCGGCACGTAGACATTGCTCGCCCACCTGCCGTTGTTGTCGTACAGGTTTTCGCCGGCGGCCATCCCCAGCACCGCGACCGGCGCGAAGATCTGGCTGTCGCCGGCGGTGGTGAAAATGATCGGATACTCGCGCGTGACCAGCGCGAATTCGGTGTAGCTGATCGGAATCGCATTCAGCCCGCGCACGAAGGCAGGCATTTCGCCCGGGGCGAGCAGGCGGACCTTCTGGTTGCGGCCCAGCGGGGCGATGTCCTGGTAGCCGAACGGGGGTTTGATATCCATGGGCATTCCTCTCTGGCTCGAATCATAGCTGGCGCAGCCCCGGCTGTACGTGCAGTTGTTCTCGACAGGCCTAACTGCGGTAAAATTCCGCTCCTTCACCGGGGTGGTAGCTCAGCTGGGAGAGCGCCGCGTTCGCAATGCGGAGGTCGAGGGTTCGATCCCCTTCCACTCCACCAAGGCTCTTCTCAAATTAAAATCGGACTCTCCACCACATATTGTGGAGACAGTCCATTTCAGTTCATCGGTGTCCAAATTGCCGCAGAGTGGCGAATCCCTTGACCGGACATATCCAAACGGATATGATTCGCCGTAAGCCGATCCGTTGGCTTGGCGACAGCCTCAACCGGGTGCGCGACTTCCCCGAGGAAGCGCGCCACGCCGCGGGGACGGAATTGCGGCACGTCCAGCAAGACGAGTCGCCTGCGGACTGGAAGCCGATGGCGGCGGTCGGGGCCGGCGTGAATGAGATCCGGGTTCACGGCGGGCGCGAGTACCGGGTGCTCTATGTGGCGAAGTTCGCGGAGATGGTGTACGTGCTCCATGCCTTCGACAAGAAGACGCGGCGCACCCCGAAGCGCGATATTGATCTCGCCGCGAAGCGGTATCGGGATTTGATGGCGGAGCGGAGAACCAAATGACCGGGAAGCTCAAGATGATCGTCGGCAGCGACAACGTGTTCCGCGACCTCGGATTCAAGGAAAGCGAGGCGCAGAACCTCCTGCTGCGCACCGACCTGATGATTGCGATACAGCGCTCGATCAGCAAGGCTGGCCTGTCACAGACCGCAGCCGCAAAGAAACTCGGCGTGACGCAACCCCGCTTGAGCGACCTGTACCAGCACCGCATCCAGCGATTCAGTCTCGACGCGCTCGTGACTCTGGCGGCGCGCGCCGGATTGGCGGTGCACATGACGGTGAAGAAGGCCGCGTAGCGGTCCCGGTGGTGCCCACCCACCAGATCCCTGCGCTTGGATGCTTGACCCTGTTCGTCAGCTCACGTCGAGCGCGTAGCGCTTCAGTTCATCGAGTGGCACTATCGCCAGCGTTTCTTCGTGCGTCGCAGCCAGCACCACCGGCGGCGCCATGCCCGCGTCGAGCGCCTCCTTCCAGCGTCCTGCGCACAGGCACCACTGGTCGCCGGGCTTGAGCCCGGGAAAGCCGAACTCCGGCATCGGCGTGCTCAAGTCGTTGCCGCGCTGCTTCGAGAACGCGAGGAATTTTGCGGTCGCCCGGATGCACACGGTATGGATGCCGGTGTCGTCGTAATCGGTGTTGCAGCAGCCGTCGCGGTAGAAACCGGTAAGCGGATCCAGGCCGCAGGGCTCCAACGGCTGGCCGAGAACGTTCAACGCCCGCGCCTCGCGCCGGTCTTTCATCCGGCGATCCGTTTCTCTATGCGGCGCGCGAACACGTTCATTTCCTTTTCCGCCTGCTTGTCGCCTTTCTTCCGCGCGGCAGCGATGCCGTCGCGATAGGCGG
>Ga0315281_10012554_pt1 | contig 11528 bp, 13 predicted proteins | sample YL17G07_0_MG_FD_204540 | JGI IMG/M metagenome (GOLD analysis project Ga0315281, IMG submission 204540) | Sediment microbial communities from Yellowstone Lake, YNP, Wyoming, USA - YL17G07_0 | ecosystem: Environmental > Aquatic > Freshwater > Lake > Sediment | place: USA: Wyoming | collected... | reverse complement strand
CCGGGTCGCACGCATCCCTGAGTCAATCGCCCGAAGAGCGCTGGAGACAGCTCCGCATGACTTCTATCTCTACACTCTGGACGGGCAGCCCGCAGTCCACTATGGAGGTGATGACGTTCAGTTCAACCCTTGCTCAACGGCCCTCACCATCCTTGACGGCAAGACGCAGAAGCAGAGGCCGCCGGTCACCGAGGACATGGCCAGGTTCGTCAAGCTTGTGGAGACCATCCCTCAACTTGACGCCCAAAGTACCGCGCTGGTTTGCGCGGACGTCCCAAAAGAGATTGCCGACCTCTATCGGCTCTACATTGCGTTGAACTTCATGCGCAAACCGATCGTAACGGGCGCATTTCTCAAAGAGACGCTGTGGACGATGAAGGATCTTCTGGTTGCATCAGTGGGTGATGAAGCTGTGCTTTCGGCCAAGCCGGTGGCAATCTTCGACATCTGTCCATCCCCGCCACTCTTGTGGAGCGATCTCACCTGTCAGAATCTCATTGACTGCGCCCGCAATAACATCCCCACACAGTTGATTTCCATGCCGATGGCCGGGGCGACGGCGCCGGTCACGCTGGCCGCTGCCATAGTCCAACATACTGCGGAGTCCTTGAGTGGGGTCGTTGTCTGCCAGCTTGCCAAGGAAGGGGCTCCGGTCGTGTGGGGTGGATCTCCGGCGGTCTTTGACATGCGTAAGGGCACGACACCCATGGGGGCTGTGGAGAGCTGGATGATCGACATGGGATGTGTACAGATAGGCAAAGCCCTGAACATTCCCACCAACATCTACCTGGGGCTCAGCGACTCGAAGGTAGTGGACGCGCAATGCGGTCTGGAGTCGGCGGGTGGCATTCTCATGGCGGTGCTCGTCGGTGTGAACATGGTCTCAAGCCCAGGCATGCTCGACTTCGAGAGCTGCCAAAGCCTTGAGAAGGTTGTGATCGATGCCGACATCATCGGAATGGCTAGGCGGCTGATTGCCGGGATCGAGCCGCGCGAAGACCCAATCGCCCTGACGATCATGAGAGAGATGGGCCATCAGGCGGAGTACCTGTCAAGTCCTCACACGCACAAGTGGTTCCGCAAGGAGTTGTTTGCGCCCTCAGACGTTATTGATCGCTCGAACTCGGGTGAGTGGGAGAGCGCCGGTGCCAAGACGACCCTCGAGCGGGCCCATGTGCGCGTCGAGAAACTGATCGAATCCTACAAGCCCACCGACGTAGCCAAGGAAGTGCGCTCTGAACTGCACGCGATCACTCTGAGCGCGGCGAAGAAGGCGGGTATGGGGCGGCTACCCCGTCTGCTTGTCGAATAGCCGGCGTCGCAAACTCAGGCAAGGGAGACCCATGACCAAGAAGAAGCCGGTCGTGTACCCCTACATCCCCAACTCTGAGCCGGGCGTAAAGCAGCGCATGCTGGCCCAGATTGGCGTCCCCGGTGTCGAAGCACTCTACGCGTCGATACCAGAAGCACTCAGATTGAACCGGCGGTTGGATCTGCCCGAGGCGTTGCTGTCTGAATACGCCTTGCGCAAGCATGTTGAGGAACTACTGTCCCGCAACGCAACCTGCAAGGAGCGCCTCAACTTCCGGGGCGCGGGTTGCTACCAGCACTACGTTCCAGCCGTCTGCGACGAGATCAATGGACGAAGCGAGTTCTTGACCGCCTACGCAGGCGAACCCTACGAGGATCATGGAAGGTTCCAGACGCTCTTTGAGTACGCGAGCATGTTGGGAGAACTGCTCGATATGGATGTGGTTAACGTCCCCAACTACGACGGCTTCCAAGCCGCGGGAACATCCATTCGCATGGCCTCGCGCATCACGGGGAGGTACGAGGCCTTGGTGTCTGCCTCGATCAACCCTGACAAACTGGCAATGATCCGAGGCTACTGCGAGCCGGACATCTCTCTAAGGGTACTCGGCTTCGATCCGGGAGAAGGCCAGCTCGAGCTTGCCGAACTGCAGGCTGCTCTGTCGGACAAGACGGCCGCAGTGTACTTCGAAAACCCATCATATCTGGGTGTGATCCAGAGTCAAGCGGAGAACCTCGCGGAACTTGCGCACCGACATGGCGCGGTATGCATCGTGGCGGTAGATCCCACGTCGCTGGGCGTGCTGACCCCGCCAGTTCACTACGGGGCGGACATCGTGTGTGGGGACATCCAGTCACTTGGGATGCATATGCAATTCGGCGGCGGCCAGGCGGGGTTCATCGCCACCCGCGATGAAGAGAAGTATGTGATGCAGTACCCCTCCCGTCTATTCGGGATAGCGCCCACGTCCGTTCTCGGTGAGTATGGCTTTGGCGACGTTGCCTATGAGCGAACATCCTTCGCGATCAGAGAGGAGGGCCGCGAGTGGGTCGGAACAGCGGCGGCACTGTGGGGTATCACCGCAGCTGTGTATCTGGCCCTGATGGGGCCCCAGGGAATGGCAGAACTGGGGGAGGGCATCATGCAACGGTCTCACTACGCCGCCATGCGCTTGGGTGCAATCCGGGGTGTGCGTGCGCCCGCCTTCAATTCAGCATTCTTCAAGGAATTCGTCGTGAACTTTGATGGCACAGGCAAGACGGTCTCCCAGATCAACGCAGCCCTACTGGGCATGGGCATCTTCGGCGGAAAGGACATCACCCAGGAGTTTCCCGACCTTGGCAACAGCGCTCTCTATTGTGTGACCGAAGTCCACAGCAAGGCGGAACTCGACCGGCTGGTAACAGCAGTGGAGGAGGCGGTGCAGTGACCCAGGGAATCTCCAGGCACCGTTTCAGCGATGGTGAATTGAACCTCCGGCGCTTCCATCAAGCACGATGGGACGAGCCTGTAATCTTCGAATTGACTGAGCCAGGCCAGCGCGGTGTTCTGCCTCCAGAGCCTGAGGCCGGCATCAGGGAAGCGGCCGGCGACGTACTAGCCACGCTGCCCCAAGGGATGCATCGCACGCGACCGCCCGCCCTCCCAGAGCTGTCGCAGGTCCACGTGTTGCGCCACTATTTGCGTCTGTCGCAAGAGAACCTTGGAGCCGACATCAACATCGATGTCGGCCAGGGCACCTGTACCATGAAGTACAGCCCCAAGGTCAATGATCAACTGACCCGACTCCCCGGGATGGCAGAGCTCCACCCTTTGCAGGATGTGGAGACAGTCCAGGGAATCCTCGAAGTGATGTACCGCTTCGAGCAGATGCTTAAGGAGATCTCGGGCTTGGATCGCTTTACGTTCCAACCCGGGGCCGGCTCTCAGGCGATCTATACCTGCGCCTTGATCATCCGGGCCTACCACGCCTCGCGCGGGGAGGCCAGCCAGCGGGACGAGGTGATCACAACGATATTCTCGCATCCCTCCAATGCGGCGTGCGCCAAGACCGCCGGCTACAGAGTTCTCACGCTTTACCCAGACGCGAATGGATACCCTGACCTAGATGCGCTAAAGGCCGCCGTCTCAGATCGCACTGCGGCGCTATTAATCACCAACCCAGAAGACACCGGGATCTTCAACCCGAGGATCTCACAGTTCGTCGAAACCGTGCATGATGCAGGAGGGCTGTGCTTCTACGATCAAGCAAACGCAAATGGCATCCTGGGGATCACACGCGCGCGTGATGCCGGGTTCGACATGTGTCATTTCAATCTCCACAAGACGTTCTCGGCCCCGCACGGCTGCGGCGGGCCGGGAGGAGCTGCCGCAGGTTGCACTGAAGCGCTAGCACGTTTCCTGCCCGTACCGACGGTGGAACGAAATGGCGATTACTACTACCTGGACTACCACAGACCCGACAGCATCGGGAAGGTCCGGTCCTTCTATGGTGTCGCGCCTGCAGTGCTGAAAGCCTACGCCTGGGTGATGAGCCTTGGCGGGGATGGCTTGCGCGAAGTTGCGGAGGTTGCCGTCCTCAACAACAACTACCTGCTTAAGAGAATGCAGGAGATACCTGGCCTCAGGGCTCCGTACGCTGAAGGCCAGCATCGAATTGAGCAAGTGCGTTACAGCTGGGCGGAGTTGTGCGAAGAGACCGATGTGCACTCGGAGGATATCGGACTTAGGGCAGCGGACTTCGGCGTCCACTACTGGACGAGCCACCATCCTTTTGTGGTCAAGGAGCCCATGACTCTGGAGCCAACCGAGTCCTACTCAAAGACTGACCTGGATGAATATGCTGCGATCCTGCGACACGTGGCCCAGGAAGCTCGCTCTGATCCCGATGTTTTGAGAACAGCGCCTCACAACAGCACGGTCCATCGCGTTGACCCTGGCCCGCTGGACGATCCAAAGCAATGGGCCGTCACCTGGCGGGCGTATCTGCGCAAACTCAGGGAAAGAGGGCCTGACCCTGCGTAGGGCGGGAACCCGGAGGAGCCAAGGAAATGCGTGGTCTGAAGGAAAAGCGGGTACTCATCACCGGGGGGGCGGGCGGCATCGGCAGTGCGATTGCGGCGCGATTCCTCGATGAAGGGGCACGTGTAGTTGTGATTGACAAGGACGAGGCTTCATGCCGCCGCCTTGAGAAGGATCTCCCCGGTGTCGAGGAGATCATTGTCGCGGATGTATCGCGCCCGGACGCGGTTGAGCTCTCCTTCAAGCAGATTGACCTCCGCATGGGAGGGCTGGACGTTCTGATCAACAACGCAGGGATCAGTACCCGTCACAAGTTCATGGACATCACGCCTGACGAGTGGAAGCGGGTGATCGAGACGAACCTTAATGGCGTTTTCTATGTGGCTTTTCAAGCTGCTCGGCGGATGCTGGCTGCGGGCTCAGGCGTCATCATAAACATGGGGTCGACGAACGGCCTCCTCGGCTATCACTACTACGCTGACTACAACGCATCAAAGGCGGCGGTGGTGGAGCTGACACGCTCAATGGCATTGGAACTTGCTCCCATTGTGCGGGTGGTGGCGGTGTGCCCCGGCTATGTCATGACGCCCATGCAGGAGGCCGAGTACACACCCGAGATGCTTGAAATTGTAAACAGGAAGATTCCGTTGGGGAGACATGCACGGCCCGATGAAGTGGCCGCTCTCTTCGCGTTTCTGGCGTCAGAAGAGGCCTCCTTCATCACCGGGCACTACTATGTGATTGACGGTGCAGAGACAGCCGGCGGCCTGGCGAGCCAGGCGTAACGCACGTCCGATCTCTCTGATCACGCTTTTGAGACAGGGAGGCTCCCACTGTGCTCGCAAAAGAAGAACGCAAGATCCAGTCTGAGATTCACGGACGGCTTGCCCTCGAGCACATCCAACGGATCTGCAAGTCGAAAAACCACTATGTGGGCACCGAGGGGGAACGGCAGGTGCTCGAGTACTTTGAACGCCACTTTCGGGAATACGGACTGCTCCTGGAGCACACACCCATACGCGTCCCCACCTACAAAGGCAACGGCACTGAATTGGTGCTCACGGACACCGGAACCAAGCTCCAGACCATCAGCCCATATTTCACTGCGCCGTGCGCCCAGGGGGGCTCACGGGGACCTGGTATATGTTGGTGCGGGTGAAGCCAAGGACTATGAAGGGGTGGACATAACAGGCAAGATCGTCATCCTGTGCGAGGCCAGCCTCGGTTTCTCGCGCTTCTGGCTGGGGCCTTACGCGCAGAAGGCTGCCGAACGCGGCGCGATCGGGATGATTGTCATTCACCCGTTCCCATGGCCATATCGCATGTCCATGGAGGCCGGGAACATCAATATTGAGCGGCGCTTTGTTGAGCGTCAGGTTCCGGCGGTAAGCATCTCAGCATTGGACGCCCTTGTCTTGATGCGCCACCTAGGTGAAGGCAAGACGCGCGCCTTCATCAAAGTGGACTCCCCACTCCCTGATGTGGATAGCACAGTCCTTGGCGGTGTGATGCAGGGTTCTCGCTGGCCAGACGAGCGGGTCGCCCTAATCGGGCATTGGGATACGGGGTATCCGCCTGGCGCAAACGACAATGGCAGTTCTCTAGGCTGCATTCTCGAAATCGCAAGGGTCCTTGGCAAGCGCCGTCCCCTGCGGACCATTGAACTCATATGCAGCGTCGCCGAAGAGGGCGTGTCACCTGGAGCCTTGCAGTATGTCCAGCGCCATAAGGATCGCCTTAAGAACTTGAAGGCGATCGTGAACATGGACTTGTTCGGAGCCGGAGGGCAACTGCACCTCGTCGAAAGAGGCGAGTGGAATGACAGCGGGCCCATCCAGTTCTCGGAATGGCTCATGGAAGCGCCTGAAACGAGCGCAGACGAGATGGGCTACTACGTATCCAGGATGACGGCGAGCTCAACTTCCGAGGAAACCCGCTTCCTCCAGGCAGGTGTTCCTGCCACTTGGATATGGAAGCCGGATGACATGTACTACCATTCCGCTGAGGATACGCCGGACAAGATTGATGCGAATAGCCTCAAAGCAGTTGCAGACATCACCGCAATCACGGTCTGGCGACTGGCGAATCGGCAAGGTACATCTTAGTGCTCGGAGGAGGTCTTGCACACATGGAACCCAACAAGCTCATGGAGGATCTCAAACAGGCGGTGATCCTTGGCGACACGAACCGTGCCAAGGAACTGGCTGAGACGGCGATTGCAGCGAAGCTTGATCCAATGACTGTAGTCGAGCAAGGGATCCGGCCTGCCATGGACTTCATTGGCGAGGGGTTTACCGCAGGCGAGTTTTTCCTGCCTGATCTTGTCATGGGAGGTGAGGCAACGAAGGCGGCCATGGCCGTCCTCGAGCCCCACCTCAAGGCGGGGCAACAAGGTCAACAGGCAATCGGGCGGGTCGTGATTGGAACCGTGAAGGGGGACATCCATGAGATCGGAAAGACCCTCGTGGCCACCCTCATGAGGGCTGCTGGCCTCGAAGTCCATGATCTTGGCGTCGATGTGCCCTCTGACAAGTTCGTCGAAGCGGTCCGAGAGTTCAATGCTGATCTATTGGGACTGTCGGCACTTCTGACAACGACGATGACCCAACAGAAGAACGTCATTGACGCCCTCACCGCGGCGGGACTGCGTGATAAGGTCAAAGTCATGGTCGGGGGTGCGCCGGTCAGTGCTTCATGGTCAAAGGAGATTGGAGCGGACGCCTACGCTGACAACGCCGCCGGAGCGGCGCGGCTGGCGGTCGACTTACTCAGAGGCGGTTGACGAATTGAGCCATCCCGCCAGCGGGCCCCGCGGAACCACGCAGGTCAGCACCCCGTGTCATCGCCTTCAGGGTCCAACTGCGCTACGAGCGTTGCGTGGAGCCGATGTCTTCTCGCCCTCATGGATTCTCGAGTATTAGGAGACTTGGCCTGATCGTCAATCCGATTGCCGGACTGGGTGGACGGGTAGGCCTCAAGGGAAGTGACGGACTGCCTACTCAGACTCAGGCGCGGCAGATGGGCGCGGTGTCGCCGGCACAGCTCCCGGCCGGCGAGGCCGAAGCCATTCATCGCTGCCTGGCCGAGGTCCTGGCCGACGTCGACCAGGGGACCTTGCACGCGGCTGTGCAAGCCGAAAACCTCATCCGAGGTTGTTCTGGGGACAACTGGCCTTACGCAGCACGGCGATAGTCGTGGTGCAATCCATTGAGGACCGGGACCGTGATGAGCCTTCCTTGCCTCGGCCAGGCTGGCTGGGGTAGGGTCCCCTCTGGAATCCTCTGCCCAATCCCCTGGTGTGGCCTAGCTCGGTTGAAGTATTCGACGTATTCCTTGATTACCCGATGAAGTTGCCTGTCCCCGACAACCAGAAGGTGATCGAGGCATTCTCTCCTCACACTCCCCAGGAACCGTTCGCAGATGGCGTTGGCCTTTGGAGCGCGGTGGGGCGTCTTCAGGACTTCAATGGAGCTTACCCCTGCAACTCGTGTGAACTCGTCGCCGTACTTGCTGTCCCGGTCGCGAATCAGGAAACGCGGGGTTAGGCCATAAGGCGTTGCCTCCCGAAGTTGCTGCCTGACCCAGGCGTCGGTCGGGTGGGAGGTAACGCCACAATGAACAACTCGCCGCGAACCGAGTTCTATAATGAAGAAGGCGTAGATCTGCCGGAAGAACAGGTCGATGACTGGGAGAAAGTCACACGCCCAGACCATCTGGGCGTGATTCTTGAGGAAGGTTGACCAATTCTGACCGTGGGCGGGGTGGGGGCCTGCCAGGCGGACGTACTTGTGGATGGTCGCCCCCCGGCCTGCGGCCCGGGGCAGACTCGCGACCCGGGTGCCAAGTTTCATGAGTTCACCACGGATGCGTTCCGCACCCCAGATGTTGTTCTCCCTGGCCATCTGCTGGATCAGGGCGATGGTTTCGGAGGCTACCCTGGGCCGCCCGCCCCGGTTGCGGGACTTGAACCTCCAGAACAGCCGGAAACCTTGGCAATGCCAGCGCAGGAGCGTATCGGGATTGAGGATGAGGATGGCTTCCTTCCAACGCCGGACCCTGCTGGCGAGGAGGACGAGCCAGAGGCGATCGGTTGGTGTGAAGCGTGGCATGCTGACTTGGCGGTGGAGGATGATGAATTGCTGGCGGAGGAGGGCGTTCTAGGCAACGAGTTGGGCATAGCTGCGAGTGAAATCGAGGGCAGAGCCGAGAAGGACAGAATAGTGAGGAGGCCGGGGGAGCTGGAGGGAAGCGCGTTCCAGCGACAACAATGCGGAGTGAATGGGTCGGATAAACCGGTCGACTAGGGAAGACATTCAGAAGAAGCCCTCGGCGGACAATCAAAGCTCAACAATTGAGTATGTTGCAGGTCCGATCGAGGTCCGTTGTCGGGCGGATGGGGTTTTCGGCCAGGACAGCCATGGAACGGCTGGTCGAGCTGCTCAAAGAGTATGGCCCTTATGAATAAGTGGCCCTGCTGCATTCGCGCACACTCCAGCGTGCACAGGCATTGTTGCAGGAAGTCAGAGGCCTGCTGCCGGAAGGGGAAATCTGGACGGAGGAAATCACCCCGGTCCTGGGAGCCCATATCGGCTCGGGCGTCATCGGTTTCGCGTGTATCTCTAAGGAATAATAGCGGAGGATTAACATGTCATTCGTTGAACTATATGGTATTACTCTCCTGGTCATCCTGGGCTGCATGGCCATCCTGTGGCTCATCAGCCTGCAACTCAAAAACTCCAGCATCGTGGACATCTTCTGGGGGACCGGGTTCGTGATCGCCAACTGGGTCTATTTCATCCTTGCCCCGGATGGTTTCCCGCTGCGAAAGTGGCTGATCGGGGTTCTCGTCACGATCTGGGGACTGCGCCTGTCCCTGCATATCCTCCGGCGCAACTGGGGCAAGCCGGAGGACTTCCGCTACCAGGTCTGGCGCAGGGAAGCCGGTTCCCGCTGGTGGTGGCTCAGTTTCTTCCGGGTATTCCTGCTGCAGGGCATTTTGATGTGGATCATTTCTGCCCCCTTGCTGGCCGCCCAGCGCGGTGCCAAACCCGCCCACATGATTCTATTTGACATCCTCGGGGTGATCGTTTGGGGGATCGGGTTCTTCTTCGAAGCAGTCGGCGACCTGCAGCTGGCACGCTTCAAGGCAGATCCGGCCAACAAGGGAAAGGTCATGGACCGCGGCGTCTGGCGCTTTACCCGCCATCCCAACTACTTCGGCGATTCAGCCCAGTGGTGGGGTTACTACCTGATCGCGGCCTTTGCCGGGGGCTGGTGGACGGTCTTCAGCCCGATCCTGATGACCCTGTTCCTGCTGCGTGTTTCGGGCGTGGCCCTGCTGGAAAAGACCCTGGAGACACGCCCCGGCTACAAAGGATATATTGAGAAGACCAGTGCTTTCCTGCCCTGGTTCCCGCGCAAGAAATAACACCATTCAAAGAAAGGAAATGGATATGAGGATTGCTAAAGTTATCGCCCTGCTGGGTCTTTTGGCCATGACCGGCATTTTGATCTACGGCTTCACGGTGGGGGATTTTTCCGCCGAAGGCACCAAGCTGGTCGCCATGCCTTGGGGCATCGTCTCGCTTGTGGACCTATATGTTGGCTTTGCCCTTTTCTCGTGTTGGATCGTTTTCCGTGAGAAAGCAGCAATCCCCTCTATCATCTGGGTCATCCTGATGATGGTACTGGGCTTTTGGGCGGGCGCGCTGTACACCCTTATTGCCCTGCAGACCAGCGGCGGGGATTGGAAGCGCTTCTGGTACGGGAAACGGGCGTAGGCCGGAGGAAACCGATGAATATCCTGCAAATCCTAAAAATCATTTGTGCTGTCGGAACCGTGGCGACCGGATTCATTTCGCTGCTGGCGCCGCGTTTGATCAAAGGCTTCACGGGGCTGGAGGCCACCGGGCCGCGCGGCATCACTGAGATCCGGGCCGTGATGGGTGGCCTGTTCATCGGCCTGGGCATCGCCCCCTTCATTCTAGGATCACCGGCGGTCTATCAGGTCCTGGGCATCATGTATCTGGCCATTGCCCTCGTGCGGACCGTTTCCATGTTCCTGGATAAATCGGTCGTGCAGTCCAATATTATCAGCCTTGCGGTGGAAGTGGTCTTCGGGGTAATTCTGGTGCTCTAGCTCTCGCCTAGGTTGTGCAAGATGTACCTAATGTAAGCCAGTTCATTGGAGAGCAAAAGGCCTCTTCGGTCACAATGACCCCGGAGGCCTTTTATGATTGATTTACCGAAGGCGATCAGGGTCGCAGAGTACCAACCCAGATCTGCCAGGCCAGGGCGGTCTTGGCCAGCAGGCTCAGGACAATATACATACGCTCCCCGAAGAGATAGTCCTTCCATGGGCCGGCTTTTCTATATTGCAGGACCATGTTGACCGCAAAGATACTGAAGAACACAAAGATGGTCGGCACGATGGCGTACACGAACGGCGGCGGTTTGGCATCCGAGGAGCCAAGCGACCCATAGAAGTACAGAAAGATGACGATCCAGGGGAAGATCCCCGCCAGGCAGCCGTAGATGTATGCGGTCCAGTCCGTCTTCTTCGTGTTCTGGTTGTGCAACTCCATCACGATGCCGAACAGGTTCATCATGGCGTTGACCCCAAACATCAGGATCAAAGCCCCCAGGTCCGATACGCCCACCAGCATGCCGATCAGTACGATCATCAGCGAAGAGCTCAGTGCGTATTCATAGAATCGGGCCGGGTTCATCCCGCTCTTCAACTTGGCCACATACCACTTGTACCCGAAAGTGGACAGGGCAAAGTGGGCCAGGGCGGAGAGCAGCAGGAAGACTGCCACTGCCGGCCCGAAGCGCAGGTTGTACGCCAGCGTCGGGTTGGGGACCAAGGTCATCTTCGCTGGATCAAAACGCAAGAAGTTGGTGTAGACCGGGAAGGTGGTGGCGTTGCTGATGGCGATCATAAAGATGCCCTGCGCCAGGTGCAGAAAGCCCATCACCAGATTGAAGCGACGCAATCCTGTATATGTTCTTTCTTCAGACATGGTAAAACCTCCTTCGAAATCCTATACAGATTGGTTAAGTTTATGCGTGTTATCCACTAACACCGTATCATAGATGCTCCCCAATACATCCATCAAGTCGAGAACGTTTTCTCCTGCACTTGGGGGAGAATGCGCTGCAATGGATCATGTACCTCGGCATACTTTATGGGTAC
>Ga0315281_10012553_pt1 | contig 11529 bp, 10 predicted proteins | sample YL17G07_0_MG_FD_204540 | JGI IMG/M metagenome (GOLD analysis project Ga0315281, IMG submission 204540) | Sediment microbial communities from Yellowstone Lake, YNP, Wyoming, USA - YL17G07_0 | ecosystem: Environmental > Aquatic > Freshwater > Lake > Sediment | place: USA: Wyoming | collected... | reverse complement strand
TGAAGAGCTGCGCCGTATGTTCCTGGATGCCCCCAAATTCGGCAACGATGACGATTACGTCGATCTTTTTGCCAGGGATGTCCACATCAGGACTTGCCAGGCGATGCAGAGTTTCAAAACCATATACGGATACAATGTCACCTGTGATGGAAGCGGAGGCGCCAGCTATTTCCACTTCGCAGGGCTTACCGGGGCAACGCCGGACGGAAGGCAAGACCGCGGCCTGTTTAATGATGGCACCGTCTCCCCAGAGATCGGTACCGACAAAAAAGGACCAACAGCGGTGCTAAAATCAGTTGCCAAGATAGACCCTCTGCTGACTTTCAATCACCTGTTTAATCAGAGAGTAATGCCCGAATTCCTTGAGGGCGACAACAGGTCAAAGTTCGTGGCTTACCTCAGGACTTTCGTTGACCTCGGAATTCACCATATCCAGTTCAATGTGGTTGACGATAAGATTCTTAGGCATGCCCAGCAACATCCCGAGGAGCATCAGGCCCTGATAGTCAGGGTCGCTGGTTTCAGCGCCTACTTTGTGGATATGAATAACGAGGTTCAGGAGCAGATTATCACCAGGACAAAGCAGAAACTCGGCTAGTCTCGCGGTATGGGCGATTGCACTAGATACTATACTCAGCTTAAGTTTGTCTACAGAGCCACGAGAGGCCAGCCCCCTTAATTCATCTATAATCGTCAGACTGGAGAGATAAAGATTGCCAAAGAAGAAAGAGAAGGGGCCTGGATTTCTGCCTCCTTACCGGGTTTTGGATCTATCGGACGAGAAAGGGGTTTATTGCGGCAAACTACTTGGCGACCTTGGCGCTGACGTAATCAAGGTTGAACCTCCGTGCGGAGACAAAATGCGGTCCCGCGGGCCGTTCTACAATAATGACATCCATCTGGAAAAGAGCCTGTATTTCCTCTACTACAATACGAGTAAGGGCTCGGTAACGCTAAATCTCGAACATTCAGATGGTCGCGCTATTTTTAAAAGGCTTATTGAGAAGGCAGACGTATTGCTGGAGACCTTCCCTGTTGGATACCTCGCCAGTATCGGGCTTGATTACGCTGTGCTGCGAGAACTCAATCCTCGGCTTGTAATGACTTCGATAACCCCTTTCGGCCAAACAGGTCCACTCAGAAACTACAAATCTTCAGACCTGATAGTCATGGGCATGAGCGGCTTCATGCAGGTCACGGGCGATCCTTACGGGCTGCCAATCAGATTCGGTGACGAACAGTCCCACTTTGCCCCTTCCCAGTATGCAGCCGTGGCGACAGTGGCGGCTCTCTACTACCGGGACGCTGTCTCTGGGAAAGGCCAGCACATAGATATTTCAATGCAGGAATGTTTGAATTCTTACTGCAGTGAGGCTACCCAGGAGGCTGGCTGGCATCTGCTCAAGGAAAATGTCATCAGACAGGGCCCCACAAGCAAGTACAACTTCCCGGGAGGGCTGTATTCCTGCAAAGACAGCTGGATTGGAATATATGTCGTCCGTGCCAAGGAATGGGATGCGTTGGCGCAATGGATGGTCGAAGTAACAGGCAATGTGGAACTCCTGGAAGATAAGTATAAGGGTGGTGTTCTGGCTCGCTATGAGTATAGGGATATGTTGGAAGCTCTATTACTGGATTTTACCGGAATGTTCACCGCACAGGAACTATTCCACGAGGGCCAGAAACGGGGGATTGCAGTGCTCCCGGTAAACAGCGTTGCTGACTTGCTGGTCGATCCCCAACTGGCGGCACGTGATTTCTGGGTGGAACTGGACCATCCCGTAGTCGGTGCTATGAAATATCCCAGAGAAGGCATCTACTGTGGCGATATGCCGCCGCCGCGAAAGGCAGCACCCCTGCTGGGCGAGGATAATAAAAGAGTGTATTACGGCGAGCTGAGCTACACGGATAATGATCTAGAGGTGCTGCGCACCGCAGGCGTTATTTAAGACACGGTGAGACGTAAATGGAGAAAAGACCAGTGACGAAAGGGATTTTCGATGGGTTAAGGGTAGTCGAGCTTGCGCTTTTCGCTGCTGTCCCCACCACGGGGCGTGTGCTGGCTTCGATGGGCGCCGAAGTTATTGTAATTCAGAGCAATACCGCTATAGATGAATCATGGCTGCCTCCGCCCTGGGGATCGGGCCTAATAATACGAAACAGGCTGGTAACAAAGAAGAGCGTGAGCTTGAATGTTCGTAAGCCCGGGGCTCATAAGATCTTGAAAGAACTGATCTGCATAAGCGATGTCTTCATGACCAATCTCGGTATTGAAACGCTCAAAAGCTGGGGTCTGGACTTCCCAAGCCTCAGGAAAATGAAAAAGGACCTTATTATTCTATGGCAAAATGCTTTCGGTGCGACGGGCCCTTACAGCGCTTACAGGGCCTACGGGATGCTTACGCAGTATAGTTCGGGAGTGGCTCAGATGAGCGGGACTCCAGAGATGCCCGCTTCCACAGATCCCCCGTACTCCGATCTTCACACTGCCATGTTTGGAGCACTGGCTGTGGTAAGTGCGATCGAGAGGCGCCGACGGACAGGCAAAGGTACTGTTATAGAATGCGCCTTAAACGACACCGGAGTTGTAACCGCGGGGCCTGCCATCCTGAACTACCAGGCGAACGGTGAACTGCCCGTCCGTATGGAAAACAAAGACCCTTACGCTGCCCCACACGGCGCCTACCCCTGCCGCGGCTATGATAGATGGTGCCTGATCGCCGTCAGTTCCGACACTGAGTGGCTGATGTTTTGCAACGTTATCGGCAATCCACCCTGGACAAAGCGCCTGGAATTCGCGACCCTCGCTGACAGGTTAAGAAATGTTGACGAGCTGGATCGCCTGGTAGCGGAATGGACGATCACTCATGATGCTGCTGAAGTAATGGAGATGCTGCAGGCAGCAGGAGTTCCGGCAGGCATTGTCGCCCAGGGCAAAGACCTGGCACAGAGCGAACATTTGAGAAGCCGTGGATACTACAAAGATACCAAATACATAATCCCTGAATTTGGAAAGCCTGGCTCAGAGTGGGCTGAATCCGGGCCAATAATGTGCATCTCTGAGCCCATCCATTTCTCGGAGACTCCGATCCGGTTTAACCCCATGCCCAGGATAGGTCAAGATAACGAGTATGTCTTCGGTGAACTTCTTGGCATATCACGGGACAGAATGGTGGCACTGGCAAAGGAAGGTGTTCTGGAATAACGACCTCAAAATCGAAAGACCCGAGGCAGGCAACAGACCAATCGGGCAGCCAGGACAGAGTCCAGTTACATGAAAGGAAATCTCTCAAGAAAGGGCCATTCCGATGGATTTCGCTTTTACGCTTGAACAAGAGCGTCTGCGCCAGGAGGTTCGAGAGTTCCTGCAAAAGGAGGTTACTGAGCAAAGCAGGATAGATTTCAAGTTCGACCAGCCGTACAGCACAGATACATGGAGGCTGTTGCGGAAGCTGGGAGAAAGAGGCTGGCTTTGTCCCCTGTACCCCAAAGAGTGGGGCGGCATGGGTGCTACACCCTTAGACAATTATGTGATTCAGGACGAGATAGCCTATGCCTTCGCCCCTGCGCCATTCGCTGTGATCGGGGCTATGGTAGTGGGACCTACACTTCTGATATACGGCAACGAGGAGCAGAAGAAGAAATACCTCCCACGGATAGCACACGGCGAGGTCGAGTTCTCCATGGGCTATACCGAGCCTGGAGCAGGCTCAGACCTTGCCTCGCTGTCGCTCAAGGCACTGGACAAGGGCGATCACTACCTGCTCAACGGCCAGAAGATGTTCAGCACCAAGGCTGACTTCGCCGACTACGGCTGGATTGCGGTCAGAACCGACTGGGAGAATCCCAAAAAGCACAAAGGGATCTCGCTCCTCATCGTGGACTTCAAGAATACCCCGGGGGTCACCGTACGCCCCATCCGCGACATGGCTGGTTACCATTCAAACGAAGTATTTTACGACGATGTACGTGTCCCCAAGGAAAATCTGGTAGGTGACCTGAACCAGGGGTTCTACATCATAGGGGCCGCGCTTCTCTTCGAACGTGCAGTTACCATTAGCGGATTCCATCGCCCTCTGGAGCTTCTGATAGAGTATGTTAAAACGACCAAGCACAACGGCAAGCCTATGTCGGCTGACCCACTCATCAGGCGCAAACTCGCCGAGATGGAGATGAAGTTCGCTGTAACCAGGGTCTTGTCTTACCGACTTTCGTGGATGCAGGTACATAAGATGTTCACCCTGACTGAGACAGCAATAACCAAGATTCTGAGCACCGAGACTGTATACGATTTGGCTCAGACGGGTATGCAGATACTTGGACACTACGGTGAGCTATCGAGCGGCTCAAAGTGGGCAGAGCTTTACGGGTGGTTTGCACATATATACCAGGAATCCCCCCACTACAAGATCGCCGGCGGCACCTCAGAGATCCAGAGACAGATTATCGCTACCAGGACTTTGGGTCTACCCAGAGGATAGCTTTAACCATCAAGCCCTAATCTCGTTCTAACCACTTGACCTCTAATACTAGTATTCTGGGGAGCTATCTATAAGCGAAATCAGGTAAAAAGCTGCTAACACGGCGAGTACGAAGTGTTGCAAAAACGGTCTAGAGTTGATTCCCTCGGATAATTCGCTACACCACTCGTACCAGGAGCCTGCCGAAGACCGGGCCGATAAAGTGGCGCATGAGGGCTATGAGTGGTGCAGGGAATTGTCCGGCTAAGTCCTGACAGTAGTCGTCTAGGGTTTTGTGCTGATACTTGAGCAGTTCCTGCGATTTGGTTGTATCGTACCAGTCTAAGGGGAACGGCTCCTCGGAGAACTTATGGCGCGGCGGCAAGGGCAGTCCAAAGGTATTCAGAGTAGCTCGCAGCATATCTTCGTACAGCATCTGCTGGCCGGGGCCGCCGCCAATCATCAGGGTGTTGCCTTGCACCATGTCGAAATTCTTTACAGCGTTGAGAATGGCGAGAGCCAGGTCGTCTGCGTGGCAGAACTCCACCCGGTTCTTCAGGGGTATGGTGAACGCCTGGGTCTTAAAATCACTGATCTTACGCCTCGGGTCCGGTACTGAGGTCAAGCGCAGGATCACGTATCCGATCCCTGACTCTTTAATCAAGTTTTCTGACCTGAGCTTAGTCTCAGCATAGACAGATGTAGGGTTGCAGGGGGTACGGTCAGGGCGAAGCAACTCGGTAGCGTCTGGGCATGGACCGTAAACAGCAGCCGATGACGTGAACACGAAGGGAATCCTCTCCGCCCGCTCTTTGATCAAGTTCACCACCGTCCGAGTGCCCTCGACATTGACCCTGGTAGCCAGTTCAGGTTTTGCCTCAGTCAACGGTTGTACGACTCCTGCCATGTGGACTACCGCATCCACTCCATCCACAGCTTTCTTGACCGAATCTGGCTGGGTTATGTCACCCCATACGATCTCCAAATCGGAACCTAAACTCCTGACCTGCTTTCGGTGACACAGCAGGCGCACATTGAATCCGTCTTTCACGAAGGCTCTGCAGACACCAATCCCCAGATGTCCGGCCCCGCCAGTGATCAGTACACGCATGCCACACCCCCCTTTCTCCAGGCAAAGCCTGCGAGTAGAGCAACGCTAATGCATAATCAAAGGTAAGTATCCCTTCCTAGCACGGGCGACTCTTTCCGTGTATAGGGCAGGCAAAAAGATGAAATTGCTTGCAGCTTGGGCAATACCGAATAGTTGCAGGCTCTACTCTTTGTGACAATATAAACCTAAGGCAGGGATGAAAGCCATCGCGAGTGTCATCTGGCATTCTACATTTGCCGACCCCATTCTCGTGTTGGTGCCGATAATGTCCGCATTCACAAACGTCATAACCAGAAGTCGGATTCTCTTTATCACTCATTATCTAGCTCCCGTCTGAAATCACTTACGTGTTGCCAAGGGACACTCACGTAATCAAAAGGTCACTGGCCAGTCACTGGATATTTACGCATTCCAGATCGCGCAGATTAGAAACCGGCTGCAGGGACTAATACAAGCTATTGCAATGCTTATATAACGTTTTTCTGAAGATACACCTCTATTTGTCCTCGTTTCTCTTATGTACTTTAACCGGCATGGTGATTGCTTCAGGGTTCCCCGGGGACTTCTCCAACTTCATATCAAGCATCTCCAGCGCCTTGAGTTGCAGCGGCCTGGTCATTTTCCCAAGCTGTTCGAGTTCTTCCTCCGACATAACGGACATGGTCTCTGCAATCACATCCTTCAGAATCTCTATCGCCGGTGCGCAGGCTTTTTTACCCTTGCGGGTTAGTTTCACTTCCGTGTAAGGGTGTCCCGGCTTTTTGGGTATTCTTACTACAAGTCCCTCCCTTTCCATCCTCTTGAGCAACCCCGCAACAGTATGCGGTGCCCGAAATACCAGCCGCGCTATCTCGGCAGGGCGTAACGGGCCTGGAAAGTCTCTGCAAGCCCACAACACCGCGATGCTTTCCGGCGTTGCACCTATCTCGCCGAGCCTGGTCTCAGCTACTTTGTTCACCGCAATCCAAGTATGACGAAGCTGTGCCCATGCGGTCAGAGATGCACCAGCGAACCTATAATCATACATAGTCATTCTTCAATAACGCCTCCCATAGCTACCTCATCGAGATTTCCCACGGCTAGCCTAGATAGTATCACAGATAGATGATACCAGGCAATTCTCAAGATAGAATGAAGCTATAGAAGAGCTTGACAAGGATGATATAATTTGGCATATAGTCGAGACCGACTATTGTATTTAATTGAGCGGGGCGGGCTGGCTCGGTTACTACTGCCGAGTAATTCGGCCCACTTATTCATCAAATTCTGTTATAAACAGACGTGTCATTACCGAGGGTTGAACCTAGCCCAGGTGCATCCTGTAACCAACGACCTATTTGGTTGCCTGTTTACTTAGTTCAAGCTCATGGTGACCTATTGGTATAGCTATAGAGAAAAGAACCAGCTTTTAAGCGAGCCCTACGATTTCGGCTGTCATCCGAAAATAGTGAAATGAGCTCGGAGGAGAGATGACGGAGCAAAAGAGCACGAACATAACCTGGCACAAACCCTTGGTGACGCAGGCGGATAGAGAAAGAAGAAACCAGCACAAAGGGATCGTTTTATGGCTTACAGGACTGCCCAGTTCCGGCAAATCTACCTTGGCCCACGAGGTGGAACGACGCCTGTTTGAAAAGGGCTGCAATTCCTACGTGCTGGACGGTGACAACATTCGGCATGGGCTTAACAAAAACCTTGGATTCTCGCCGGAGGACCGCAAGGAGAATATTCGCCGGATTGGCGAGGTTGCCAGGCTGTTTGCTGATGCATGTGTGATTGCTATTACTGCTTTCATCTCCCCGTACCGTGAGGATAGGGCACAAGCCAGGGCATTAAACCATCAAGGTAGGTTCATTGAGGTCTATTGCAAATGTTCGGTTAATGAGTGTGAAAAGCGTGACTCCAAAGGGCTTTGGCAGAAAGCAAGAAAAGGCGAGCTTAAGGAATTTACCGGTGTGAGTGCCCCCTATGAAGAGCCCGAGGCCCCCGAGATAGTCGTAGAGACCGACAAATGCAATTTGGAGGAGTGCGCTCAACATATCATGGGCTATCTGAAAGAGAAAGGCATCGTCCCTCCTACCCCAGGTATCCGAAAACGATAGCGATTAATGTAATTTATATTGAATGAAAACAAATACCAGTATGCGACCTGAAGGCTAGCTCAAGGAGGTGCCATGGCTCAACAGAGGCGCGCTCGCCTCTACGAACACCCGTTTATATTCGGCTCATCACGCAGTTGGCTAAAGCTGCTGTGGAGTAACAGAGACATCGACAGAAAATTCATGCCTCGTGCGTTGTTTGTCACAATGGCCACACTGCTCACAAGCCCCCTCAGGCTCTACGAATCACTCCGATACGGCAGAACTGTAAGAAAAGCAGTTGTTCATCCCTCACCAATTTTTATAATTGGCCATTGGCGAAGTGGAACAACTCATCTGCATAATCTACTGATCAATGACAAGAATCTGGGCTGTGTCTCTATGTGGCAAGCATTCGCCCCGGGTTTATCCATGATTGATGAAAGAGTGCTTAAGAGACCGTTCAACCAAATAGCCAAGAAAATGCATCCCACCAGAGAAATAGACAACATTCCCCTCTCGCTGGATAACCCGGAAGAGGAAGACCTTGCGATTGCCAACATGTCGCCCTACTCCTACCTGCATATGTATTCTTTTCCTCGACGAGCTACCTATTTTTTTGAAAGGTATGTCACTAATTTCTATAACCTTCCTGAATCAATTATCTCTAAATGGAAAGAAATCTACCTTGTAACTCTACGCAAGGCCTCACTGAAAGCCGGAGGGAAGCGACTGATTATTAAAAACTGTGCCGATAGCGCACGCATTAAAACCTTGCTCGAACTCTTTCCCAATGCAAAATTCATCCACATCTACCGTAATCCTTACAATATATTTCGCTCGACCCAGCATTTATACCGGGTTGTAATGGAGAGGGCGCAACTGCAGGAAATCGCCCCAGGCGAACACGAGAATTGGGTCTTGCGGTTCTACAGCCAGCTAATGCAGAGGCTGCTGGCCGATAAAGCACTTATTCCAGCAGGCAATCTGGTGGAAGTGAGATATGAGGACCTGGATAAGGAACCCTTAGCTCAATTGCGTAAAATTTATGAGACCCTAAGCCTGCCCGGATTCGCTGAGGCCGAGCCTGCCTTCCGCGCTTACCTTGATTCTATAGCAGGGTACCAAAAGCTTGCACATAAAAACTTAGATGATAGTGTCATAACAAAAATAAACCAAAACTGGCAGTTTGCGTTTGATGCACTGGGCTATAAAAGCCTTGAGCCCCAAATAAGTACAGGCACGAAGTAAAACAAGGAAGCAATGTTGGAGAATAAATAGTGAGGGCCGAGAGATAAAACAGCAAAGGAGAGGAAAATGAAGAAGAAAATCCTGTCATACATAGCTCTTGCCTCGCTGATAATCAGCGCTATTTGTATTTTCTCAATAACGAAGCTGCGCCCGGGCAAGATAAAACCTATCCCCAATTGTCCGCTTCGCTTTCTGGTGTCAGAGCGCGATGAGCTAATCCGATTCCATCCCCAAGAATTCTCCCATCCAGTACCCCATGTGAAAGTTCCTCAGCATGCGTTTATGGCTCCCAATCCCGGCAGCAATATGCACTGCGACGCCTACATCAGTGACACCTATGAGGCAAGCGGACCACTCGGGATAAATTCAGGAATCATCTCGAGGACGGAAGGTTTTGGAGGATACGGCACGATTACCTTTGACAGCAAGAGACGTCTTGTCGGGGTCGGCGGTAACGGCATGAAATTGTGGCTAGAGCTAACGGATCCCGATACTCTGGAGAAACTGGCATCATATGACCTACCTCCCCGGAGTTGGACTTTCTTCTTTAGAGGCGTAAGGCCCTGGGAGTATCTAGGTGCAGGAATGTATTTCTACCTCGACCACAATGACTGCGCTGTAGTTCCTACAACTAAGAACACCGTCCAGGTCGTCCAGGCCCCCGATTTAGAAAAACGCAAAAAGTTCGAAGTGGTGCGCGAATATGACCTCTCGTCTTACATGGTGCCCGGTACGGACGACAGCCCTGCTTTTGTGCTGCCTGACTGGGACGGTAAATATTATTGGTTCGCAAGTGTACAGGGAGTGGTGGGCACGATAAATGTGGATACCGGTGAGGTTCGCCAGATGCGGATACAGGGTGAGCTGGTTGAGAACTCCTTTGCTGTCGGCGAGGATGGAGTCTTTATTATCTCCGACCAGGCAATGTACCGCTTCAGCCACGATAGCACCGGCAACCCTGTCATAGATTGGCGCACGGGGTATTCCAAAGCTGCTGAGCGAAAGGCTGGCCTGATCAGCGTCGGCTCAGGAACATCGGTGACAATAACTGGCACTCCCAAAGAGGGGCTGATTGTTATTGCAGATAATGCAGAGCCGCGGATAAATCTGCTATTTATCAAGCGTTCAGATGGCGCTCTCGTGGGCAGCGTGCCGCTATTTGCGGAAGGCAAGAGCGCCACAGACCTCACAGCAATTGCTTTTGCGCATGCTGATGAGAATGGCAACGGCAACGGGGTATATTCTGCAATTGTCGAAAATAACTGGGGGCCCCATACATTTCCATTCTCCCGGTGCGTAGAACCGGGACTGACCCGCGTAGACGCTATAAGGAATAAAGACGGCACATATACCTGCAAGGAAATATGGTCAACCAATGAAAAGAGCGTCGGTGGATTCAGGCTATCTATGGGTAATGGTTTGGTGTATATCTACGACCGTGTCGTATCATGCTGCAGGTCTAAATGGTATCTCACTGCTATCGATTTCAAAACCGGCGAGACGGTGTACAAGAAACTTGTAGGAACGGGAATAGGATATAACAACTGGCAGGGTAGTATGTGGCTGCATCCCAAAGGAGGGATAGCAATTTCTACCACCATCTTTGGTATAGTAATGATTCGAGATAGGATTGGCTAGAGCTAACGGTCGTCAAGGGCAAGAAGCTCATATCTGAAGTCACACACTGGCGCTCCCTGGGCTAAAGTCCCAGCACGCTTGAACCGACACCCCATTTGGCTCAACACCCTGGGTATTGTGACTTCATCGCCGTAGCATGTCGAAGGGTAACACAGGTAGGGGTCGCCGAACAATTTGGCCGCTTCATGCCAAACACAGTATTTTATATTATAGGCAATCACTGTGGGTGAGTCCTCTACAATCTCCATATCGTGCAGCCCGGCACGCACGTTGGCGGCCATGGTCGTCCTATTGTATTGCTTGAAAGCCTCAAAGAAATTGCCGCACGACTTGTAATCATCTACCGATGGCCACATCGGTGACATCAATTCCCATATAGTCTTTTCCGCCAGCCTGCATTGTAACGCGGAGGCCTTCTCCATACCTATCATATCCGCCAAGGACTTCATGAGCGCGATCCTCTTAATAACTGATTCTATGAATCTCGGGTCGCGGAGTCCGCGCTCTTTGAGGCTTGATAAGTCCTGGGCCTTCATGTGCTCGGCCTCTTCCTTCATTCTAGACATAAGCTCCGTCACACCAGTACGTCCCAGCTCCCTCTCCAACTCCTGGTGCATCCTCCTCCTCATCTTACCCTCACGTTCTATCATTTCGGGATCGGGTATACTGTCCATCAAGCCCTTGCCATAGTTCCTGAGCTCTTCCACTCTCATATTTCAACACCTTTATTTAACTGGGTAGAAACCAACTCACTTGCCCTTAATAATTCTATATTCACATCCGGCATTCGTCAAAGTCCCGCAAGTACTGGTACACAACCGAGCTAATAGCCCGCCTTTTCCATTTCTCCTTCTTGTATGTAAGCGCAGTTCGTTAGAGAACCTCCTTGCAAGTTGCGTTAATTTGGTGTTTTTGATATGATTCTCGTTACACCGGCGAGTTCGTCTGGAAACTGCGCCTCGGCAAAAAACGGCTGGGGGTGAGCGGCGTC
>Ga0315281_10012552_pt1 | contig 11530 bp, 8 predicted proteins | sample YL17G07_0_MG_FD_204540 | JGI IMG/M metagenome (GOLD analysis project Ga0315281, IMG submission 204540) | Sediment microbial communities from Yellowstone Lake, YNP, Wyoming, USA - YL17G07_0 | ecosystem: Environmental > Aquatic > Freshwater > Lake > Sediment | place: USA: Wyoming | collected... | reverse complement strand
TTGTATATTTGCGGCAACTGCCAGTTGTAGCCGAAGGAATCCGGCGTCCATCCGGCGCGCACGTCCACGCCGAATTTTTCCTTGAAATATCTTTTGCCGTGGAGGAGCTGGCGCGTGAACGATTCGCCGTCGGGCAAATTCTGGTCGGACTCCACCCACATCCCGCCGATCACTTCCCAGCGGCCTTCTTTCACGCGGCGGCGGATCTGCTCGAAGAGCGACGGATATTTTTCCTCCATCCAGGCGTAATTCGAAGGCGAGCCGTGCGTGAAGGTGAAGTCTGGATATTCCTGCATCAGGTTCAGCACGCTGGAAAAGGTGTTGCGCGTCACTTCGACAGTTTCGGTCCACGGCCACAGCCAGGCCATGTCGATGTGCGCATTGCCCACGGCGCGAATGGAGAAACTTTCCAGCCAGCCGCGCAAGGGTTCGAGCTTTTCCTGCGCGCGGCGCAGGGAGTCGTCAAAGGCCCGCTGGTCATTGCGCTCGAGTGCGGCCCACTCGATGCTGCTGCGCGCGGATTCAATCTGCTGCGCGCGCTGCGCCTGCCCTTCGCTGCTGGCTGCGTTGAGCAGCTCCGCCGTCCTGCAGGACTCCAGCAGCATGCGTGGGTCCGGACGCCCGGGTGCCGCATCGAACTCAAGCTGCGCGGACTGCAGACGGACTTTGCCGGCGGGCGCGTCCGCTTTCAAAGCAATCAGGATTTTCTGTCCGGCCTCGACGAAGCCGGTCAGCAAGAGCGGATCCGGATAATACCCCTGCGCGCGAAGCGTGCCGTTCACGTAGATGGATAGATAAATCGGATAGTCCCCATCCACGTTCACGCGGAACCGCGGCGGGGAATTGCGCAAGTCGTAGCCGCCACTCGACGCGGGTACTTCCACCCAGCGGCGGAACCACGATGTGCCCGCCTCCTTCGGCCACGTCCACATCTTCACGCTTTCCCACGCGGAGTCGTCCTGCTCGGGTGCCGCGCCGCGCACGCCTTCGAAAGGATGCACGCGCCATTCCGGCAGCGCCACGACGGCGATTCCCTTCCAGCGATCCAGCATGGCGGCGCAGCCGGTGGGCGGAGCCGCCGCAGTTTGCGCGAAAAGTGCGGCAGGAATCACCAGGAGAAAAAGTGTGAGCAGCGCAGCCCGGGGCCCGCTGCGAAAATGAAATGAAGGAAGCATCACGGTGTCCTCTCTTGAGCTAGGCGCGGCCTTCCCCCAACTATTGGGGAGGTTTCTGCGAAAAATGGCGGTAGAGCATCCAGGTGAGCACGAAGGAAAACACGAAGACCACTGCCGGAATAATCCATCCCAGCGCGGGGTGGCCGATGCGGGCGGGGGCAAGCAGGGCGATCATGGCTCGCGCTTCTCCCCGGGCGGCTTTGCGCCGGGTTTGCGCTTGCGGTAGTTCAAGTACGCCAGCAGCATGCCCGCGAATCCCAGCGCGTAGGAGAGCAGCATGGCAAAGACCAGCCCCCGCGGCGGCACCTCTTGCATAATCAGCGACACATTCGGCAGCGTGACCATTATTGTTTCTCCCAGCGCGTGATACTTTCCAGCCGCTCGAGGTGTTCCTTCTGCTTTTCTTCGTAGTCCGCGGAAACGGCGCGCAGCTTCGGATCAATCACCCAGTACATGAACGCGCTCGCCGCGATCCCCAGCGCCAGCGTGATGTAGCCCATCCTACTACCGAGGAGCGAAAGCGTTCCTCCAACAATGATGAACAAATAACCGAGCGCGGAAAATATCGCTGCGATGAAGTCTTCGCGGCTCCACCGATTGGCGGCATCGGGCGTCCACTGCCGGCGAATGAATCCCGCGGCGGGGTCGCGCTTCGGTTTCGGCTCGAGCAGCCCGCGGCGCTCCGCCTCGCGGCGCACCGGCCCCCACCAGCCGACCGGCCGCGTCATCACATAGAACTTCACGAGGTGGTCCATATTCTCCGGCGGCGTCAGCAAAGTGATCGGCAAAAACACGATGGTGCCCAGCCCCATCAGCAGCCAGAACTGCTGATAATCGGGAAGCTGTGGCAGCACGCCATACGCGGGCAGCACCCAGACCACCAGCCAGCTCGTGCCGAGGTTCGCAATCCACGCCGATAGAAATCCCCATGCGTTGAATCGCCACCAGATGACTTGCAGAAGATTCGGCAGCCACACGCCCGCCGCCATCAGCCACAGCGCGAAGATCAGCCACTTGGTGATCTCCTGCATCAGGGACCCCATTAGGAAGGAGCCCAGCAGCAATCCCAGCGTGCTGAGGCGGCCTACCCAGACCAGCCGCTTTTCGCTGGCCTGCGGATTCACGTAGTGTTGATAAAGGTCGCGCGTGGCGTACAGCGCGCCCAGGTTCAAGTGGGAGGAGATCGTTGAGAAATGGATGGCCAGGATGGTCGCGAAGAAAAAGCCCACCATGCCCGCGGGCAGAAAATCAAAACCCATCTTGAACCAGCCCATTTCGTATTCGCTGCGGTTTTGAATATTCGGATAGAGCGTGAAGAATCCGAGGACGGCGATGGCCCACAGCGAATCGCGGACCAGAATCAGCGCCGTGCCGGTCCACAGGCCGTAGCTGGCGTCGCGCACCGTCTTCGCCGACTGAATGCGCTGCGCTTCGGCGTACCAATCAATGGTTGTCGCCATGCCCACGCCGCCGAGCACCGCGAACAGCAGCATGGTCACAAACCACGCCACCGGAAACTCCCCCGTGAACGCGCCAGTAAAATGGAAAATGTCCAGCCGCCACGATTGCCCCGTCGCGTGCAGCTTCGCAATAATCTGCCCCGGCCCACCCGCGGCGACAATTCCCCAGATGGACACCATCACAATCGAAGCAAAGGCGATCACGCCCTGCTGAAAATCCGTGATGATCACGCCCCAGTAGCCCGCCGCGAGCACGTAGATCGCGCACACCGAAGAGTAAAACACCAGTCCCCACCATACTGGCCAGCCGAAGGCCAGGTTGCAGACTTTTCCCATGGCCATGCCCACCCAGCCGAGAATGAACATGTTGAGAAAGATGGCCCAGCCGGTCATCCAGCCGCGCATCAACTCGCTGCCCAGTTCGCTGAAGCGCAGGCTCTGCCACTCGGCCTGCGAGTAAGCCAGCGAACGCCGGAAAATGCGCGCGGAAACGATCGCGCTGATGGCGCACCACGCGGAAAACAGCGTCACGAACCAGATGCCGCGCAGCCCCTGCATGTAGATCACGCCGGCCACCCACATCGGCGTGTCCGTGGCCGTATGCGTTGCGAAGACGGACGCCGCCGGCAGCCACCAGGGCAGCCCGCGTCCGGCAAGAAAGAAATCTGCCTGCGAGCGCTTGCCCAGCCGGTAGAACAGCACACCGCACCCAACCATCAGAACGATGAAGCTCAGAATCCAGAACCAGTCGAGAGGTGTGAGCGTGACCATGGGTGATAGACAATCCGGCCGCCACGCGGCCCGATTTGCTCGCGGATGCTATGGCAAAGCGCGAAAGATGTAAAGACGATTGCGCGGCGCAGCAACACTTTGGACGCGGCGCGCATTCCGGTAAGATGCACCGCATCGGAGTTCCTTTGTAGGCCCCGGCCATCCGGGGCGAAGTGGAGGCAGTCATGCAATGCAGCGCAGCGAAATCCACGGCCGCAGCGATGCTGGTGGTGACCTTCGTGTGCGGACCGATCGTACATTCGGCCGCACTGGCGGGCGATGAGGCCAAGCCGCGCGCCGCAGCGAGCGCGGCAGCGTCATACGTGCCCGACTTGCCGCCGCTGATGAACTCCACGACGAGCGAGCTGCGCGAAGTGGTGGAGCGCTACTCCGCCGACCGCGCGGCGCTGCTGCGGCGCTATGGCGTGGAGTACTCGCCCGCCCGCCGCGCGCAACTCCGCGAGTTCAACACCGCGTGGCAGGCGCGCGTGCAGGCCATGGACTTCGACAAGCTCTCCTCCGACGCCCGGATTGATTACGTACTCCTGATGAACCGCCTGCGGCAAGAGCTGGTGCTGCTCCAGCGCGAAGAGAAAATCTGGAACGAGACGCAGCCCCTGCTGCCGTTTGCAGGCACCATCATCGAATTGCAGGAAACGCGCCGCCGCATGGAGACGATCGACTCCGCGGCGGCCGCGGCAACTCTTGCCAAGCTGACCGAGGCCATCGAGAAAACCCGCAAAGCCGTCGAGGCCGGGTTGAAGCCGGAAGCGAAGCCCGAAGTGAAGCCTGAGGCGAAGGAAGAAGTGAAAGCACCTGGAAAAACCGACAAGAAGCCTGCAGCGCGGGCCGAGGCGAAACCCGCCCCACAGGCGGAAACCAAGCCGGCGGAGAAGCCGGCCAAGGAACAGGAAGCCATCAAGACAACGAAGACCGCCGGATACCGCGCGGCGCTGATGCTCAACTCCTTCCGGCTGACGCTCGAGCAGTGGTTCAAGTATTACTCCGGCTACGACCCGGTGTTCACCTGGTGGACCAGCGCGCCGTACAAGAAGACCGACGATGCGATTAAGGCCTACGTGAAAGTGTTGCGCGAGAGAGTCGTCGGAGTGAAAGAGGGCGAGGACGAGCCCATCGTTGGCTACCCCATTGGGCGCGAGGCTTTGCTGCAAGACCTGGCCGGCGAAATGATTGCCTATACGCCCGAAGAGCTGGTCGGCATCGCCGAACGCGAGTTCGCATGGTGCGAAGCGGAAATGAAAAAGGCTTCGCAGGCCATGGGGCTGGGCGACGACTGGAAAGCGGCGGTGGAAAAAGTGAAGTCGCTGCACGTCGAGCCGGGCAAGCAGCCCGACTTGATCCGCGACCTCGCGCTGGAAGCCATCGAGTACGTGGAAAAGCGCGACCTGGTCACCGTGCCGCCGCTGGCGCGGGACATCTGGCGCATTGAGATGATGACGCCGGAGCGGCAGAAAGAAAGCCCGTTCTTTCTCGGCGGAGAAGTGATTCTCGTGTCTTACCCGACGGACACGATGTCGCAGGAAGACAAGCTGATGAGCATGCGTGGTAACAACATTCATTTCGCGCGCGCCACGGTCTTCCACGAACTCATTCCCGGCCATCACTTGCAGGGCTTCATGACCGACCGCTACAACGCGCACCGCCGCGCGTTTGGCACGCCGTTCTGGACAGAGGGCTGGTCGCTGTGGTGGGAAATGTTGCTGTGGGACATGGGTTTTCCGGCTACGCCGGAAAACAAAGTGGGTATGCTCTTCTGGCGCATGCACCGCTGCGCGCGGATTATTTTTTCGCTGGGCTTCCACCTCGGCACCATGACGCCGCAGCAGTGCGTGGATTTTCTGGTGGACCGCGTCGGCCACGAGCGCGCCAACGCCACCGCGGAGGTGCGCCGCTCGTTCGGCGGCAACTACGCCCCGCTCTACCAGATTGCTTACATGATGGGCGCGCTCGAATTCCGCGCGCTGCACAAGGAGCTGGTGGATTCCGGCAAGATGACCAACCGCGATTTCCACGACGCCATCTTGAAAGGCGGGCGCATCCCGGTGGAAATGGTGCGCGCCATGCTTACCAAGCAGCCGCCCGCGCGAGACTTCACGCCGAATTGGAAATTCGCTGGAGAAATTCCCGCGAAGAAGTAGCGCCAGAATTGTCCGTGCAAATGGCCCGGATAAAATCATGCGCGTGAAAATGCGATGGGTCGTTGTCTTCACAGCGTGGCTATTTCTGGCCGGGAGCGCCGCGGCCCAGGCGGAGCTGAAGACGCGCAATGTTGTGCTCATCGTGGCCGACGGCGTGCGCTGGCAGGAAGTTTTTCTCGGCCCCGAGCACGCGCTGATGGACAAAAAGCACGGCGGCGTTTCTGACGTCGCGGCGCTGCGTAAGGATTTCTGGCGCGACTCTCCTGCCGAGGGGCGCCAGGCGCTCCTGCCGTTCTTCTGGAGCGTCATTGCGCAGCAGGGCCAACTCTTCGGCCATCAGACCAAAGGCAGCGTTGCGCGCGTGACCAACGGGCAGAAGTTTTCTTACCCCGGTTACAACGAAATGCTCGCCGGCCGCGCCGACCCGCGCGTGGATAGCAACGACCCGCGCCCCAATCCCAATTTGACCGTCTTCGAATGGCTCGCCGGGCTGCCGGAATTTCGCGGACGCGTGGCGGCCTTCGCTACCTGGCAGGTGTTCGACGCCATTTTCAATCGCGAGCGCAGCGGCCTCTACGTCTATGCAGGATGGGAGCCGAACGCGGCGCGCGCGGCCACGCCGAAGCAAGCCGTGCTCGACGAGTTGTACCGCACCACAACGCGCCTCTGGAGCGACAACGCATCTGATGCCTTGATGCACGCCGCCATGAAGGAATACATACAAGCCGAGCGGCCGCGGCTGCTCTTCGTGGGCTACGGCGAAGCCGACGAATGGGCGCACAGCGGCCGCTACGACCTCGTCCTGCGCTCCACGCACCAATTCGACAAGTTCGTTGCTGAGTTGTGGGCGCTGCTGCAATCCATGCCGGAGTATCGCGAACAAACGACGTTTATCATCACTACCGACCACGGCCGCGGCAGCGGCTCAAAGAAATGGCGCGACCATGGACGCAAAGTTGCCGGAGCAGAAAACATCTGGCTGGCCGTGCTCGGCCCGGACACGCCCGCGCTCGGCGAGCGCGCACAGACCGCGCCCGTAGCGCAAAGCCAGATTGCCGCAACGATTGCCGCGCTGCTCGGGCAGGACTTTCGTCGCGCCGTGCCGGCTGCCGCGCCGCCGATTGGCGAAGTCATCGGGCGACCCCACTGAACGCTGCCAGCTCCACGCTGCTACTCATCTGCTTACTGCGCACGTCGGAACTCTAGGCGCGCGGCCCTGTGCTAACCTAGTAGCGGGCCGCCCGGCGGCTAGCGTGGGCCTGTAGCTCAGATGGATAGAGCAACGGTTTCCTAAACCGTGTGTCGGGAGTTCGACTCTCCCCAGGCCCACCAGCATTGCTGATTCAGTATTAAGAATCTTGTTTGGGCAGAGATGGTCAGAGACTTTTCAATTCATAAGGAGAAAACTTTGAACAGCTCTAGCAAGCGGCCAAGCCCTGGAGCTTGTCCGGTTGCAGGACGGTAATCTGACCCCGGTTCACGCGGATGACGCGCTGATCGCGGAAATCTGCCAGAGCGCGACTGACCGTTTCGCGAGATACACCAATGCTCTTGGCGATCTCTTCGTGCGTCATGTTCAGGGCCAAATGAACGCCCGCAAGGACATCTTGGCGATGTTCTGCAGCCCAAGCCAGCAGAAACCGTGCAAGCTTAGCTTGGGACGTAGGCGACAGCGTAATCAGTCGCGTCTGCTCCCAGGCCTTGTGCAGCTCCATGCTGAGATGCCGGGACACGCGCAGTGATACCTCCGTGTGCGCGCGCAGGAATTGGAGAAATTGCAGTCGGGAGATGACATTTACCTGGCAGGGAGTCAGCGTTTCCGCACTGACCAAGTACGGGCTATTGGAAATCACGCTGCTCAAGCCGAGAATCTCTCCGCTTTCGGCGTGGCGCAGAGTGACTCCCTGCCCGTCCATCGACGTGGCGCTCAGCCTGGCCTTCCCGGAGCACAGAATGAAGATATTTCGCGGCGATTCTCCTTCGGCAAACAAGAAAGCGCCGCGCGGATAGAAAGCATCGCGGCGCATGGAATTTAGCTCGCTCAGCAGGTGGTGGGGAAGCTGGCACAGCAGACCTTCCTCCTTCATCACGCAACCAAAGCAACTGGCGACAACTCGCAGGTTGTAGGGTCCCGGGGAGCCGTTCATCGGACGCGGCCTTGCACTCCTTCCGAAGTCTCATTCTGGCCCTTGAGCAATCCGAAAAGCAAGCGCGATAACTGAAATTGGTTGCGTTCCTGGCCCCTTTGGGGCTTTGTGACGTGCGTCACAAAGGCCCCGCCCTTCCGTCACTGAACGCCGGAATGCTTTCATCGAGAATCACTTGCGGAAAGAACCTGCTGACTTGGAGCCAATCAGCGTGCCGCGCGACTGCCAATGGGGGTTAGTCAATTTTAACAACACTGCTTTTCTTGGTTTATTGTGCTCGCGCGATCTCGCTGCGCTTGGCTCGGGGCTCGTCCGCGGTGAATACGGGTCTCGGCGCTTCCGGACGGCCAAGTTGACACTTCCGGCGGAATTCCCATCAAACAGAGGTGACGATCATGCCAAATGAGCGCAAATCCGTTGCAATTAGTCTGGCAACCTTTCTGACGGTGTTCGCGGTTCTTTACATGTGTCTGGGACATGCCACGCCTTCCTACGGGATTCCTGCTTTCGCGCGCAAGTACCAGACTTCCTGCACCACCTGCCACAACAATTACCCCGAACTGAATGACTTTGGTGAAGCCTTCAAGAAAAATGGCTTCAAGTTTCCGAAGGACGATGAATCCTTCATCAAGGAACCTCCCGTTATGCTGGGCGCGAAGGCGCAACGGGAGGTTTTTCCCAAAGCCGTCTATCCGGGCGAGATGCCCGGCACGATCCCCCTTGGATTCCGTTATTCGGGAAACTTCACACTGAACTCTAAGCAGCCTCTGGCTATTGGTTTCCTTCCGCGGACGGACATGTTCACGCCTGGTCCGTTTGCGCTCTTCGCCGCCGGCAGCTTCGGCCAGAGACTCTCATTCTGGGTGGACGACGATCTGTCCTCTGGTGGTTCGGGCGCGGACGGAGGCCTCGGCGACGGCTACCTTAAAGTAAACGACGTCGGCCACTACCTGGGGCTGCCCAAAGACGCTCTCAACGTCCGATTCGGCCAGTTTGAACTGGATCTACCTTTCACACAGGCGCGTTCAATCAACTTGTCCGATTACGACATCTACGATCAGGCCAGCTTCGCGGGTGGACTGGGAACCACGAGCAATCCGTTAATCTTCGCTGAACCCCAGCGCGGAATCGAACTGGGCGGTTATCCGAATGACGGCAACTTCGCTTGGTCGGTGTCGCTGGTAAACGGCAACAACGTCGACCCGGCCGTGCGCAACTCAAAGGACATCTATGTGCGCGTCTCGCAGCGCTTCAACCTGGAACGCGATGCGAATGTTCGCAAGGAAGTGCAGGCCGCTGGTCCCACGGGACCGCGCGACCATACTTCCCTGCGGCTCGGGGCCTTCTACTATTACGGCCGCAACGCCATCAACGCGGACCAATCCGTGTTCCCAACCTTGGGCACCGCCCGTGAGCCTTTCTACCGCGTCGGCGGTGACTTCCGCTTCAAGTACCGCCAATTGGAAATCTACGGACTGGGCATGCACGGACACGACGTCAACCTGCAGCCGGACCTGGTGAACCTCAAGTTTGACCCCGGCACACCGATCACCTTCACCGGCGGATTTGGGCAAGTGCAGTATTGGTTTTATCCGTGGCTCATCGGGCTGATGCGCTACGACGTAGTCAACTCGCCGACAGACGCCCAGAACGGGGACTCCCGGCGCGACACGCGCAACCGCTTCAGCCCCGGCCTGCAGGTTCTGGTGCGCGCCAATATCAAGCTGGGGTTTGAATACCAGCACCGCTGGCAACAATCGATTCCGAGCTCAACGCAGTTTTTCCGTGCGAACTCGTTTGTGGGTGGAATCGATTTTGTGTTCTAAAGGATTGACGAAATAACCGGCCCGAAGGGCCGGAATTCTATCGCGGTTTCGAGGAAACGCATGAAGACTCTGAACAAAACAGTTGGATTGGTAACACTGTTCCTCGTCGGCTGGCTGTTCGCCGCACCCGTCTGGGCGGGTGAGATCAAGGGCACGGTGAAGGCGCCCGGCATGCGCTCGCCCGAGAACATCGCGGTGTACATTGACGCCGTCCCTGACAAGACGTTTCCGCCTCCTACGCAGCATGCGTTGATCGACCAGCGCAAGATGACCTTCGTGCCGCACGTAATGGTGGTCCTCAAAGGCACGACGGTCGATTTCCTCAATAGTGACACCGTAGGTCACAACGTGTATTGGCCCTCCATCAGCGGCAACAAGAAGCTCGCCCAGAATCTCGGAACTTGGCCGCAGGGCCAGAAAAAGTCCTTCACCTTCACTGAGCTGGGCGCGGCCCCGCTGCTGTGCAACGTTCATCCCGAGATGTCCGGTTACGTCGTGGTCGCTCCCACGCCGTACTTTGCGGTGACCGACAAAGAAGGCCGGTTTGTCATCAAGGATGTTCCGCCAGGGAAGTACACCTTGAAGACCTGGAGTGAAGAAGGCAAGCCGGTAACCCAGGCGGTCGAGGTGCCGGCAACGATCACTGTGGAACTAACTGTCCACCGCTAGTGCAGCCCGTGGCAGTCAGGCTTGCGCCCTGGAGGACGGCCCACCGCCCTCCGGGGCCTTCTCCAAGGAGCAGAGAGTTGGGCAGATTACGAACCAAGCTCGTGGATCTCAATTGGCTCGAATCGAATTTCCCGTGCATGCAGGCCTGCCCAGTGCACACCCAGGCGGGACGTTACGTGGCGCTGATTGCGGAAGGAAGGTACGAAGAGGCCTACCGCTATGCGCGATCCCCTAACCCCCTCGCTTCCGTGTGTGGACGGGTGTGCGGCCACCCGTGCGAAACAAACTGCCGCCGCGGAAAGCTGGACTCCCCTATTTCCATCCGGGCCTTGAAACGCTTTCTCACCGAGCGTCATGGTCCCGAGTCGCTTACCCCCATCGACCTCTTTCCCAGCAAACCCAGCGTCCAGCATTCGGAGCGTGTGGCTGTGATCGGTTCCGGGCCAGCGGGACTTGCAGCGGCGCACGATCTGGCGCTGCTCGGCTATCGCGTCACGATTTTTGAAGCCGCGCCCGCGCTCGGTGGCATGCTCCGCCTGGGGATTCCCGAATACCGCTTGCCGCGGGACGTTGTGCAGGCGCAGGTCCGTGAGATTCTTGACCTCGGCCCCGAACTTCGCCTGAACGCCCGGCTGGGTGATTTCTCCTTGCAGGATCTCCGCAACGAAGGCTTTCAAGCCATTCTGCTGGCCATCGGCCTGCACCGCAGCCGCGAACTGCAGCTGCCCGGGCGCGACCTCGACGGCGTGGTGACCGGTACGGATTTCCTCCTGAACGTGAACCTGGGCTATCGCTTTTCGATTGGCAAGAAGGTGGTGGTGATCGGCGGAGGCAACGTCGCCATTGACGTGGCACGTTCCGCCCTCCGCCACCAACAGCAGCAGACGCTAGAAGTGCTGGAAAGCGCCTTGCTTCCCGACCATCTCACGGAGAACGAACTGCAAGTGGCCATGAAGGAATTGATGGACGTGTCGCGGGCCGCATTGCGCATGGGTGCGCGCGAAGTCCACCTGGTGTGTTTGGAATCGCGGGAGGAGATGCCTGCGTTCGCGGAAGAAATCGAAGAAAGCCTGCTGGAAGGCCTGAAGCTGCATCCGTCGCTCGGACCGAAACAGTTCATAGGGGAGAACGGCAAAGTCGTGGGACTGGAAGCGATCCGCTGCACGTCCGTCTTTGACGCGGCGGGCCGCTTCAATCCTACTTTCGCGGAAGGAACGGAGAACGTCTTGCCCTGCGATACGGTGATTCTCGCCATCGGCCAGACTTCAGACCTTTCCTTCCTCACCCCCGAAGACGGAATCGAAACCACGCGCCAGGGCACCG
>Ga0315281_10012551_pt1 | contig 11531 bp, 10 predicted proteins | sample YL17G07_0_MG_FD_204540 | JGI IMG/M metagenome (GOLD analysis project Ga0315281, IMG submission 204540) | Sediment microbial communities from Yellowstone Lake, YNP, Wyoming, USA - YL17G07_0 | ecosystem: Environmental > Aquatic > Freshwater > Lake > Sediment | place: USA: Wyoming | collected... | reverse complement strand
GGAAAAAAAATATCCCTCAGCAGTATAGAGACTGGGGATGGCAATACTCATTCCCAACAAAAGGTATGTCTACCGATCCGCGTTCAGGTGAAATACGCCGCCATCATGTACAGGAACAAACTGTGCAACGTGCCGTGAGACAAGCCGTGCGCGATGCCAATCTTGTAAAGCCTGCCACACCCCACACCTTTCGACACTCATTTGCCACGCATTTATTAGAAGGCGGCTATGACATACGCACCGTGCAGGAATTGCTTGGCCACGCGGATGTTGCAACGACGATGATTTACACTCATGTATTGAACAAAGGCGGAAAGGGTGTAAAAAGCCCGCTGGATACGTTTTGATACTGGTTAACAACAAAAATCACAAATCCTCCGGAGACAAGCCGGTATGCTTTGAGATGCGAGCCAACATTTTGGGGCCGACTTCATCACCATCGTGAAACGCGAATACAAAATCAGGCCAACCATTTCGAGCAAGCGTTTTGTGAGACCCGGTTTGTCGTTTGAGCTGCCATCCAAGTCTCAACAACGCAGCAAGAAGACGTCTTGCCTTAACAGATGGCCATTGACTCATGCAGCAAGCGGGATAGAGATGTTTATAGCAAAGGGACGGCTTTCGTTGTGCTCCAACCGGTCTGCAATCACACGCAGGGCTAGAACTTCGGCTTTGGACATTGCTTCCATCGAAGTTGAACCGTAAGCCACAACACCAGGCAACTCAGGAACTTCCGCCAACCAGCGTCCGTCTGACTCTTGCTCATGTTCAATTGTAAAATTCATATTGGTATCCAATCAGTTAAATTATTTTTGAATATTACTATGAAAGACCCATATTGGGATATTTGAATTTTAATTACCTTATTCGGATAAAATATTTTACTACCAAACACTCTGAACGCCCTCGTTAATGTTTAACCAGAAAATATCCAGCTTTTTCGCCCCGAATGGCGCGTTGGCCAAGCACATTCCCAATTTCCGCTCACGCCCGCAGCAGGTTGAGATGGCCGAGGCCATTGCGGAAGCGATTGAGGGCAACAGTTTGCTCATCGCCGAGGCAGGCACCGGCACCGGAAAAACCTTCGCCTATCTGGTGCCCGCATTGCTCGGCGGCGGCAAGGTGGTGCTTTCCACCGGCACAAAAAACCTGCAAGACCAGTTGTTTCAGCGCGATCTGCCCACGGTGCGCGATGCGTTGAAGGCGCCGGTGACGATTGCGTTACTCAAGGGCCGCGCAAATTATGTGTGCCACTATCATCTGGAGCGTGCGCAATCCGATGGCCGCTTGCCGACGCGTGAGGATGTGCGGCATCTGGCGCGCATCGTGCAATACGCCAAGATCACTCAAACCGGTGACAAGAGCGGGTTGGCCGATGTGCCGGAGACTGCGCCGATCTGGATGCAGGTGACTTCCACGCGCGACAATTGCCTGGGGCAAGAATGCCCCAGCCACAAAGAATGCTTCGTGCTGAAAGCGCGCAAGGAGGCGATGGAGGCGGATGTGGTGGTGGTGAACCATCATTTATTTTTTGCCGATGTGATGTTGCGCGACGAAGGTGTGGCGGAGCTGCTGCCCGCCTGCAACACGGTGATTTTCGACGAGGCGCACCAGTTGCCGGAAACGGCGAGTTTGTTTTTTGGCGAGAATATTTCCACGTCGCAATTGCTTGAGCTGGCGCGCGACGCGACGATTGAAGCGCTGTCTGGCGCGAAAGATTTTACCCCCCTACCCGATGCCTGCGATGCCGTAGAAAAAGCCGCGCGCGATCTGCGCTTGATATTTAAAAAAAATGAAGGCCGCATGAATGCGGATGAAGCCAGCAAGTTGCCCGGATGGACAGATGCGCTGGGCAATGTGGTGGCGCAGCTGGGCAAGCTGAATGAGCTGCTGGAAAAACAAGCCGAGCGCAGCGAGGGGCTGGAAAATTGCTGGAACCGTGGTGTAGATTTAGCACGCCAATTGAAGCAGTGGCAAGGTGACAACCCCTCTCCCCAACCCTCTCCCGCAAGCGGTAGAGGGAGGAGCGCAGCGGCGGGAGAGGGGCTAGGGGAGAGGGATGCGGTAGTGCGCTGGGTGGAAATTTTTAACCACTCAGTTCAGCTCAACACCACGCCGTTGTCGATAGCAGAGATATTTTCCAAACAGATAGGAGGCACGCCGCGCGCGTGGATTTTTACCTCGGCCACGCTGGCGGTAAAACAGGATTTTTCGCACTACCAGAATGAAATGGGCTTGGTCACCGCGCGCACCAAGTGCTGGGACAGCCCGTTTAATTACCCCGAACAGGCATTGCTCTATGCGCCGGAGAATATGCCAGACCCCAATAGCAGCGGTTATACCGAGGCAGTGATGGAAGCGGCGTTGCCGTTGATTATTGCGAGCAAGGGGCGCGCATTTTTGCTGTTTACCAGTTTGCGTGCGATGCAGCGCGCTTATGAAATTTTACAGGCCGAGTTTGACCGCAAAAATTTAAAGTACCCGCTGATGTTGCAGGGCGAAAGCTCGCGCAATGATTTGCTGGCGCGCTTTCGCGAGCACGGCAATGCGGTGTTGCTGGGCAGCCAGTCTTTCTGGGAGGGGGTGGACGTGCGCGGCGAAGCGTTGTCGCTGGTGGTGATCGACAAGCTGCCGTTTGCGCCGCCGGACGATCCGGTGCTGGCTGCACGTATCGCGCTGATCAGCAAACAGGGGCGCAATGCCTTTATGGAGTATCAGCTACCGCGCACGGTGATTAACCTCAAACAGGGCGCAGGGCGGCTGATACGCGATGAAAGCGACCGCGGCGTGCTGATGATCTGCGACCCGCGCCTGACAGGTAAACCTTACGGCAAACGCATCTGGCAAAGCCTGCCGCCGTTTAAACGCACGCGGGTGTTGAGTGAGGCGGTGGCGTTTTTTGCAGCGGCTCCGGCAGAGATTGCCACAACTGTTTAACGAGCATGGCGATTTTGCCATCCCGGATAATGAATCTCGCCATGCCCGTTTCCCTCTCTCCATCTCTCTCCCGCAGGCGGGAGAGAGGGGCAAAGTTTCGCTACGCGAGATTCACGTTAATCCCTCCCTGTCCTTTGGTTCAATAGATTTTTAACCCGACAAGTGCTAGCCTCGGCCTGTCATATAAATATAACTACGCATCCGATTGATTTATTTAATAATCGTCCTATAATAAGGGGAGCGAAATAACGGCAGTTTGCAAGAGATAATCATGGACGAAAAAATTCAGGCTTTATTCAATATCAATAGCGTGCACTACCCGCGCGAACTGGCGCGGTTGTATCCGGCTATCCTCAATAAAATTGTAGATATGTGGGAGTCAGAAAACATCGACTCTTACTTTAGTGAACTGATACTGGACACGCGTGGCGACCGGCGACAGGGTTTCCCGGCTGTGATCGCCGAAGAGATACTGCGCTTAAGTGTAATCAATACCAAATATCGCGAGAACAAAAAGCCCCACTCATGGGTCAAGGTGCCCGAGAAAGACAAGCTGGAGCTGGTGAATCTCGGCTACAAATATACCCAGCAAGATTTTATTCTGGCAGCCAAGGTTGGCAATGTGAATGCGATCAATATTTTTTTGCGCACACGGGTGCCTACCGACACCATGGATGAACAGGGCTGGACGGCGCTTACTCACGCGGCTGCCTGCGGTCATGAAGGAGTTGCTAGCGCCCTTATCCGCAACAAGGCCAATGTAAACAGTGCCGACAATACCGGTTACGGCCCGCTGCATTGGGCAGCTTTTCACGGCCATCACCTGCTGGTGAAGTTGCTGCTGGAGCATCATGCCAACCCGAATGCCGCCAGCAGGCTGGGCTGGACACCCTTGATGCAGGCGGCCACGCAAGGCCACACTTTGGCTGCGAGCATTTTGATTGATGCGGGCGCGGATGTTAACTGGATCAGCAAGGATCACTGGACCCCTCTGCACAAAGCATCGGCCAACGGATATGCAGAGGTCGTCAAACTCTTGCTTGAAAGAGGCGCGGACTGGACCACGCCGCGCCATAACGGCAGCACCGCCCTTTCCCTCTCTACCACCGGTAAACATAGGGTAATTGTTGAAATACTGTCTTCATTGCCCCAGGCACCTGCTTCGCATTAATTTAAGTAACGGAAGTTTAATCAAGCTACATAACATTTTTTAATATTTAGAAAGTGAGATAGTGATGAATGAAAAAATCCTCAAGGTATTAAACAACAAAACCGCTTATTACCCGCATAAGCTTGAGCAACGCTTTCCGCAAGTCCTCGAAAAAATCATCATCATGTGGGACTCCAAGGAATTTGATACCTACCTCAACAAATTCATGCTGGACAAACGCGAACATGCCAGACAAGGTTTTCCGCCCGAAGTCGCTTCCGAAATATTGCGCCTGAGTATGCTGCACAGCGAGCAATTTGGTACTGCCAGCCTGGCATCAAATTCCTGGATAGACTCATCGAATATCAGGGTTGATTAACGTGAATCTCGCGCAGCGAAACTCCGTCCCTCTCTCCCGCATGCGGGAGAGAGGGAAACGGTAACATCGCCATGCCCGTTAGTATTTACCCTCAAACAGATTAAAACATTCAAGGGTGCGCCGTGCGCACCATGGCGCGTGTAACGCACCCTACAGACTTTCCGCATACTCCCCTCCTGTCACGTTATAATCACGTTTTATTTTCACGCCCACAATTTCGCATTTAGTTTTCTTCGGAGCCCACGTCATGTCGCATAATTTATTCAACTCGCGTTCAACCTTCAAACTAGCCAGCGGCAAGACCGGCACACTGTATTCGCTGCAGGCGCTTGAAGCCGCAGGACTGGGCAAAATTTCACGCCTGCCGGTATCTATCCGCATCGTGCTGGAAGCGGTGTTGCGCAACTACGACGAAAAGAAAGTTAGCGAAGCGCATGTGCGCCAGCTGGCAAACTGGCAGCCCAATGCAGCGCGCACCGAAGAAATTCCGTTTGTGGTGGCGCGCATCGTGTTGCAGGATTTCACCGGCGTGCCGCTGCTGGCCGACCTCGCCGCGATGCGCGACGCCGCTGCGAAGATGGGCAAAGACCCTAAAATTATCGAGCCGCTGGTGCCGGTGAATCTGGTGGTGGACCACTCGGTGCAGATCGACAGCTACAACAATCCCAATGCGTTGAAGATGAATATGGAGCTGGAGTTCGAGCGCAACACCGAGCGCTACAAATTCATGAAATGGGGCATGCAGGCGTTTGACACCTTCAAGGTGGTGCCGCCCGGCATCGGCATCGTGCACCAGGTGAACCTGGAATATCTGGCACGCGGCGTGTTGCACAAAGATGGTGTGTATTACCCCGACACACTGGTGGGCACCGACAGCCACACCACGATGATCAACGGCATCGGCGTAGTGGGCTGGGGCGTGGGCGGCATCGAGGCGGAAGCGGGCATGCTGGGGCAGCCGGTTTATTTCCTCACCCCGGACGTGGTGGGAGTGCATCTCAAAGGCAAGCTACGCGAGGGTATGACCGCCACCGACCTGGTGTTGACCGTGACCGAACTTTTACGCAAACAAAAAGTAGTGGGCAAGTTTGTCGAGTTCTTCGGCGAAGGCACCGCAGCCCTGACCCTGCCCGACCGCGCCACGATTGCGAATATGGCGCCGGAATACGGCGCAACGATGGGCTTTTTCCCGGTGGACGACATCACCGTGAATTTCATGCGCAACACCGGCCGCACCGACGAAGAGGTGGATGCCTTCCAGAGCTACTTCAAGGCGCAGGGTCTGTATGGCATACCGCAAGCGGGCAGCATCGACTACAGCAGCGTGGTTGAACTCGATCTTTCCACTATTCAGCCTTCGCTGGCAGGCCCCAAGCGCCCGCAGGATCGCATTCAGCTCAATGCGCTAAAGGACACTTTCACTAGCCTGTTCAGCAAGCCGGTGGCGGAAAATGGTTTCAATCAGCCAGCCGACAAGCTGGCCAAGCGCTACCCCACCGGCCATGCCGACGGTTTCAGCATCGCCAGCGGCGATGTGCTGATTGCGGCGATCACTTCCTGCACCAACACCTCCAACCCCGGCGTGATGCTGGCCGCGGGCCTGCTGGCGAAAAAAGCCGCAGCCAAAGGCTTGAAGGTAAACCCGCATATCAAGACCACACTGGCTCCCGGCTCGCGCGTGGTAACCGAATATCTGACCAATGCCGGACTGCTGGAGCCGTTGGCACAACTGGGCTTCAGCGTAGCGGCTTACGGCTGCACCACCTGCATAGGCAACTCCGGCCCGCTCGATCCGCAGATTGAAGACACTATTGTAAAAAATGATCTGATCGCCGCCGCCGTACTCTCCGGCAACCGCAATTTTGAGGCGCGCATCCACGCCAACATCAAGGCCAATTTCCTTGCATCGCCACCTCTAGTGGTGGCCTATGCGATAGCAGGACGCGTGACCATAAATATGGAAACCGAACCCCTCGGTACCGGCAAAGACGGCACGCCTGTGTTCCTGAAAGATATCTGGCCCAATAGCCATGAAGTTGAAACTGTGATGAAATTCGCGATGGATCCGGCGGTGTACCGCAAGCTGTACAGCGACCTGACGAAAGACCTGCCCCTGTGGAACGCGATACCTTCCACCCCGGGCAACCAGTACAAGTGGGACGACTCCACCTACATCGCGCAACCGCCGTTCTTCGACGGCTTCAGCATGAAGACTGGCAGCATTCATGGCATCAGCAATGCAAAGGCGCTGGGCATCTTCGGCGACTCGGTCACCACCGACCATATCAGCCCGGCGGGTGCCTTCAAACCGACTACGCCTGCCGGAAAATATCTGCAAGGAAAAGGGGTTGAAGTAAAGGATTTCAACAGCTACGGCGCACGTCGCGGCAACCACGAGGTGATGATGCGCGGTACCTTTGCCAACGTGCGTATCAAGAACCTGATGCTGCCCGCCAAGGAAGACGGCAGCCGCGTCGAAGGCGGTTATACGCTCTACAACGGCGAGCAGATGGCGATCTATGATGCTGCGATGAAGCACATTGCCAACGGTACGCCAACGGTGATTTTCGCCGGTGAAGAATACGGCACCGGCTCCAGCCGCGACTGGGCGGCAAAAGGCACGCAGTTACTGGGCGTGAAGGCGGTGATCGCGAAGAGCTACGAACGTATCCACCGCAGCAATCTGGTGGGTATGGGGGTGCTGCCGTTGCAGTTCAAGGGCAGCGATACGGTGACTTCATTGAAGCTGGTAGGAGACGAGACATTCGATCTGAGCGGCGTAGACGAGAATCTGAAACCGCAGCAAGACGTGACCCTGACAATCACCCGCCGCGATGGCAGCACACAGAAGGTGCAACTGTTATTGCGCATCGACACGCCGATAGAGGTGGATTACTACCGCCATGGCGGCATTCTGCCGTTTGTGCTGAGGGAGTTGATCGGGAAGTAAATCCATTAGCCAAAGCTGCTGGATTTGAATTCTGAAATTATGCTCCCCTCTCCCGCAGGCGGGAGAGGGAGTTGATGCAGCTTTTTATCCCGCGACAACTCTGATCACATTTAAAGCTCTATATAAGCTATAAGCTTATTCTAATTCGCATTAAAAAGTGCTTTTATGTAGGTCCGGTATAAACATGACATACATTAAACTCAAATTATTCATCAGGCTTGCAAAACAAATATTCACGGCGTAGGAGCCCGATTAATCGGGCGATTGCTCTTTGCAACAATCGCGCAGAAATCTGCGCTCCTACAACAGCGCGCGGGCTCTCAATGAATTATTTTTGTTAAAATTATTGCCATTTCTATTGCGAATGGGAATTAGACGACACCTTGTATCATCGTCTCCAGCCGCGTACGTCCTTCCGGCGTGGTCATCACCATCATCACATCCCCGCTATGCAGGATGTGATCGGCATGCGGGTTGAATATCCATTTTTCATGCTGGTGGCGGGTGGCGAGCACGACAAAGTCGCGACCGCCATGATCGATAACGCCGAGCTTTTTGCTGTCAAAATCCTGCGGGATGAAAATTTCTTCCATGCGCAGGTTGTCTTCCGATTTGAACATTGCCTCCAGGAAATTTTCCACCTGCGGGCGCACCATCGCGGAGACCAGGCGCAAGCCGCCGGTAAAATCGGGAGATACAATTTCGTCTGCTCCGGCGCGCAGTGTTTTCTCAGCGTTTTTCACTTCGTGACATCGTGCTACCACGCGCAGGGAAGGATTGAGCTGTTTCGCGCTCAGGCTGATGACCAGGTTCTGGCTGTCGTCATGCGCCACGGCAAATACGCCGCGTGCCTGAGTGACACCGGCAGCAAGCAGCACATCGTTGTCGGTAGCGTCACCCTGCAAATACAGCAGTCCGGGATGTCTGGCCAGACAACTTTCAATGTGAAGTATATCTTCATCCACCAGCACGCAGGTGCGCTCGGTCATGGTCAATTCATGTACCACGTTGCTGCCCACGCGCCCGACACCGCAAATGATGTAATGACCTTTCAGTTTAGCAATTTTCTGCAACATTTTTTTTCTCCGCCACTCAATATTCAGATCACTTTCCAGCATAAATGCTGTCAACGTCGACAGCACATAACCCAGCACACCCATGCCCATAATGCTGATAAACACGGTGAACAGGCGGCCGTATTCATATTTGCTCAGATCGACTACTTCGCTAAAACCTATACTGGAAATGGTGATAAAGGTCATGTAAAAGCAGTCTACCCAGGAATATTGGGCACCTCCGAGCAGGCGATAACCCACCGTTCCCACCAGCAACACCAATACCAATGCCAACAGAGCATAGACCAGATTGCGCATGACACTGGATTGATCCGAATCGGCAATATTCATCAGTCGTCCGCCATATTCCGTCCTGGGAACAGCACATCGGTATAACCCAGTTTGCGCAGATCGCGTATGCGCATCGGATATAAAATACCATCGAGATGATCGCACTCATGCTGCACCAGCCGCGCATGAAAATCGCTCACGCTGCGATCAATTTTTTCACCGAGCTCTGTAAAACCCTGATATCGGATATGCGTATAACGCGGCACCATACCGCGCAATCCCGGCACGCTTAAACAGCCCTCCCAGTCTTCTTCGACTGTTTTTTTCAACGGCGTAATCACCGGGTTGATCAGCACGGTCTGCGGTACGGCCTCTGCTTCCGGGTAGCGCGGGCTGTCCGTTACTTCAAAAACAACCACGCGCAGGTTGGCGCCTATTTGCGGCGCAGCAATGCCCACGCCGTTCGTTGCATGCATGGTATCGCGCATATCTGCCAGTAGTTCATGCAGTTCCGGCGTATCAAACGCGCTGACCTCTTCTGCAATTCGCAGCAGGCGTGCGTCGCCCATACGCAGCACTTTTCTACTCGCCATCGTTTGCCACCAACTGTTCCAAAACTTTCCTTACCCTCGCCAATGCAGGCTGGGCGACCGCGCTGACCGTATCGAGATGTATGCCGTCGCGGCTGGCACCCCGACCTGCCGCATAGTTGACCACCACGGTAATTGCGGCATAGCTCAAGCCGAGTTCCTTTGCCAGCACCGCTTCGGGCATGCCTGTCATTCCCACCATGTCGGCACCGTCGCGTTCATAGCGGTTGATTTCCGCCGCTGTTTCAAGACGTGGCCCTTGTGTGGCGGCATAGACCCCGCCATCCATGAATTTTTCCCTGGCAAGCTGCGCAGCTTCAAGTATCTGGCTGCGCAGGGAGTGACAATAGGGATGGGTAAAGTCGATGTGAGTAACCGGTTTTTCGCGGCCATCAAAATAGGTGTTCGTGCGGCTATGCGTGTAGTCCAGAATCTGGTCGGGCACGACGATCATGCCCGGCAATAAATCGGCACGTATGCCGCCCACAGAAGCAACCGATACCACGCGCTTCGCCCCCTGCTCCTGCAACGCCCACATATTGGCGCGGTAGTTTACCAGGTGCGGCGGTATGGTATGGCCATAGCCGTGACGTGCAATAAAGATTACCTCATGCTGGTTGATAATGCCAAAAGTCAGCGCGCCGGAAGGTTCGCCGTAGGGCGTGCGCATGACTTGCCGGTGAGTGATTTCAAGATTGCTGAGTTGGGTGAGCCCGGTACCGCCAATAATTGCCAACATCGTTATTTTTCCTTCACTGCATGAATTGCGGGCAGATTGCGCCACGCACCGTGTACATCCATACCATAGCCGAACACAAATCTGTCGGGCACTTGCAGGCCGACAAAGTCGGCCCGTATGGGTTTTGTTTTATTGTTCAGCTTGTCTGCAAATATTGCGCTGTAAAATTCTGTAGCGCCCAGTTCCATCACACGCTGCATGACCGCATGCAGCGTTTCGCCTTCGTCCAGAATATCATCCACCACCAGTACCACGCGGCCGCGCACATTTTCCTGCGGTGCGACTTTCCATTTCAATTCACCGCCCTGTTGCTTGTTGCCATAGCGCGACACATGTACGTAATCAAAATCCAGCGGAAAAGTCAGCAACGGCAGCAATTGCCCGGTAAATACCACCGCCCCGCCCATCACCGACAACACCAGCGGATGCATCTCCGCCATTGCGTGGTTAATTTCATGCGCCATGCGCGCAACGGCAGTCTGCACCTGTTGTTCCGAAAAAATGATCTCGGAATTTGCCAAGGTATCTTGTGCCGCCTGTTTGCTTAACATCAGCCCACTTCTTTCAGGTAGGCTGAAAATTCAGCATGCAATTCCTTGTGCTTGAGACCGAATGCAACCTGTGCTTTAAGGTATCCGAGCTTGGAACCGCAATCATAGCGCACCCCGTCAAAACGGTAAGCCAGCATGCTTTCGTATTGCATCAGTGCTGCGATGCCGTCCGTAAGCTGTATTTCACCACCTGCCCCCGGCTTGATTTCTTTCAAATGCTTGAAGATGCGCGGGGTCAATATATAGCGTCCTACTACCGCCAGGGTGGAAGGCGCATCTTCAGGTTTCGGTTTTTCCACGATACCGTGTATCTTCTCGATATTCGGTTCTATATTGCTCGCGCTGACTATACCGTATTGCTTGGTGTGCTCGCGCGGCACATCCTGCACGCCCAGTACCGAACACTGGTGCTTTGCATACACCCCCACCATCTGTTTCATGATCGCTATATCACCATCGATCAAGTCGTCCGCCAATATCACGGCAAAAGGTTCATCCTGCACAACCGGCTGCGCGCACAATACCGCGTGACCCAATCCCAATGGCTCGGCCTGGCGAATATAGATGCAGTTGATATGTTTGGGCACCACTTCCTGCACGATACGCAACAGTTCTTTTTTGCCCTGCATTTCCAGCGTCGCCTCCAGCTCGTAGGCCTTGTCGAAATGATCTTCGATCGCGCGCTTGTTGCGCCCGGTGATGAAAACCATATCGGTGATTCCCGCCGCGACGGCTTCCTCGACGGCGTACTGGATGAGCGGCTTGTCGACGATCGGCATCATCTCCTTCGGACTGGCCTTGGTCGCCGGAAGGAAACGGCTTCCCATGCCGGCGACGGGGAAGACAGCCTTGGTGACTCTTTTCATTTTCTCGACTCCAATCTCTCAGC